>WNFW01000735.1_pt1 | contig 21381 bp, 19 predicted proteins | sample 5400131 | NCBI WGS metagenome assembly WNFW01 (sample SAMN13153362, study PRJNA577476) | soil metagenome | isolation source: 20 cm soil or saprolite under grassland replicate 1 | place: USA:California | collected 2016-06-15 | reverse complement strand
ACGAGACGCTGAAGTGCTTCTCGCTCAACCGTGGGGACCTGGCGCGCACCTACGCGCCAGGCAAGTGGTCAGTCGGCTATATCCTGCACCACCTCTCCGATAGCGAGACCGTCTTCTTTGATCGCATCCGTCGAGTGCTTAGTGAACCTCGTCCGGTGCTGTGGGTGATGGATCAGGATGCATGGGCTCGGGGTCTCGACTATTCGCGCGTGCCGCTGGATATCTCCCGGCGCGTATATGAATCGGTTCGCAACGCCATCATTTATTATGCCGGCGTGCACTATGAGCGCAGCGGCCATCTTGCGTTCGTGCATAGCGTAGACGGCGTGCGCACGTTGCGGGATGAATTCGATAAGGTCGCCGCTCATAACGAACATCACCTGAGTCAGGTCAGGTTGGCGCTTGGGCGTCTGAACAATGCAGATGAGAGGTAACAGCTTGTTATCAGCTGATAGGTGACACTTTCCCCTTCTGATTCCCGCCTTCGCGGTCGGCGGCGCGATGGGTTGGTACGAAGATCTAGAAGGAGATCCTCACTCCAAGCGCCAGCCCGCCGGCCGGCGCCGGGCCAACGTCCAGCCGCTCCAGAGGCACGCGCGACCACGTGTGGGTCTTCGTCTCCGATCCGGCGATCGCTCCCGCCAGGGCGCCGATCAGGCCTAGCACGGCTATCCGAGTATCGAGATTCGGGGAGACCTTATAGGCGAGGCAGGGCAGCGGCATGCAGTCCCCGTTTTCGTCCACCCAATCCTGGGAGGCTGTCACGGCGAGGAGCGTACCAACGAGCAGACCCACGCGGGGGAGACATCCGTGTTCTGACGACTCGCGATCGCTGGCTAGCGAAGGGGTGCCAACGCCGTAACCGTGCTGCCTAACACGCGCCTGAAGCTGCGGCGCTGCGTTTTCTGAGGTAATCTTGTGTTTGTGAACGTTCTAATGCGGCGCCAGAGCTTAGGCGCCATCCGTTAGGCAGTTTGGCGAACGGTGCCGTTCACCCTGGCTCACCCTGCAGCGATCGCTCCCTTCTGGCCTCTCGTCCGCCGTGGCTACATGCCCGTCTGTGCGTTCGCGATCGGTGCCATGTCCCCCGACTTTGAGTATCTCTGGCGGCTGAGTACTGAGTGGAAATGGAGCCACAGCCCGCTCGGATTGCTCTATTTCTGTCTTCCTGTTGGCCTCCTGGTTCTCACGCTCTGGGTGGGAGTGGTTCGCGAGCCTACCCGGCGATTGCTCGCATTGCCGTCAGCAAGATTGCCCACCTCCAGTCGCTGGTGGCTCCTTGCGGGCGCCGGGATTCTTGCTGGTGCCGCAACTCATATCGCGTGGGACGGATTCACCCATGGGTTTGGGTGGGCAGTCCATCTCGTCCCTGCGCTACGCAGCCGGATGTCGGTAGGCGGTGTAGACGTGCCGTTGTTCAATATTCTGCAACATCTCAGCACGACCATTGGGGGCCTAGTCGTGGTTGCCTGGTTGTGGCATGAGTTGCGCACCGGTACGCCGCGAGGGCTGATGATCGCTTGGCGCGTCGCCGTATTCACCGCCCTCGGCGCCGTGATGGCGGTGGTCGGGATCTGGAATGCGGCGCGCTTGGGCACAGCCTCAGAGTCCTCGTCCCTCCAGATTCAGGTCGGTCGCGCCGCGATCGGCGCGCTCCTCGGTCTCGCGATGGGGCTGCTAGCTTATGGGGTGGTGCATCGACTCGTGGTGGCGGTATCGAAAGACCAAGCCGGACGAAGGAGCCACGCCGTCCTCAAGACAACGAACCGACATCAGCACCGAACGTCACAGCCGTAGTGACGCAACCGCTCAAGGGATGAGATTCAACTTCCGCCGCATACTCGGCATCACCATCTGCTTCTCGCCGGTCGCGCTCGCCGTGTGGTCGCTCTTTGCGCCCCGGCGCCAAACATGGTGGGTTGGCCTCATTCCGTTGGCGCTAGGTGCGTCGATAGGATCGCTGAATCTCTACCTCACGTGCGTACGCCCGTGGATCTACAGACTCAGGCATCACTCGCTGGACGGTTACCGCTACGTGTCGGGGTTTCCCGTGATCGGCACGGTCCTCGTGACGCTGGCTCTGCTGACGAGCGCGGGTTCAAAACCCATAGCCGCCGTCGCCCTCCTGGTCCTCACAATTGATACCGGCGGGCTACCTTGGTTTCTCGTCCAAACATGGCGCGACGAGAGCCTGTGGAATCCCGCCGCCTAACAAGCGCTTGAAGCCGGCGGGGCGCTGCGGCTTCGGTCGAGCAACGATGAAATGGGACCCGAGTCTTGTCCGGCGGCCACCACCACCGACAGAATCACCAGCGCTAGGATGGAGGCTCGGTTAGGACCAGCTTCATGGAGTAAAACAAAGCGCGCCCGCTGAGACTCTCGAGCTCCTGACGCTCCTCTTTGGAGATCAGGCCCATCGCGTACCCCATCTCGAGGTAATACGCGATCTCCGAGAGCGCGGCGAGCGTCCGATCCACGCACGCCGCGAACATGCGACGATTCCGGAACCCGGACCCGCGCGCGATGCGACTCGAGGCGCACAGGCCTGCGGCCCACAGGTGCCCGGCGAGCGTTGCATCCCGCTCTTCAAGCTTCTCGGCGAGCCGATGCACCGCCAACGTGAGTTGATGGCAGGCCTTGAATGCGTCCAACTCTTGGTAGGCCGACACGCTCCAACGATACGTGAGGAACGTCCCTGGAAAGCATCGGATTCCCGCAGCACGTACCCAAAAATTGCGACAACGCGGTTTGATGGACCGTTGAATCGTGAACGCGACATTCCGTTGCTATGTCCACTGACCGCGTCTACGTTCGTAGTATGCCATCGGTCCTCATGACCGCCGAGGAGCTGCTCCACACAAGCATCCCCGACAAGCGCGTGGAGCTCGTTCGAGGCGTCCTCGTCGTGCGGGAGCCCGCCGGTTACCGGCATGGGCGCGTGTCCATGAACGTCGCATTCCTCTTGTCGAAACACGTCGAGGGGACAGAAGCGGGCCAGGTCGTTAGCGGCGACACGGGATTCAAGCTCACGAGCGATCCGGACACCGTGCGCGCTCCTGATGTGGCGTTCATAGGCCGGGAACGACTCCCCGACCCTCAAACCCGTGGCTTCCCCGCCCTCGGCCCGGACCTCGTCGTCGAAGTTCTCGCGCCGGACGACCGACCCGGCGAAACGCTCGCCAAGGTCGGCGATTGGCTCGAGGGGGGCGCGCGTCTCGTCTGGGTCATCGACCCTGAGCGGCGCGTGGCTCGTGTGTACAGAGGGGATGGGACCGAGACGCACGTGGCCGAGACCGGCACGCTCGACGGCGAGGACGTGCTCCCGGGATTCTCCTGCGGGCTCCGCTCAATCCTGTAGAAAGCCTAAGCTGACGGGCGCACCCGCACGGTGAGCCGCGATTCCCCGGTGCGTACCGGCCAGCGCGGCGTGTACGAGTGGCCCTGTACCGTTTCCTCGAAGCCGCGCTCGGAGCGGGACATGGTCGCGATGGGAAACGTCCACACGTCGGCCGCCGGCGTGAGATCGAGGTCTACTTGGGACGAGACCGAGATTTCGGGACAGAACAAGGCATCCGGCGGGAACGCCGCGGGATCCCAGCGGTAGCGCACCATCAGCTCCCCGGCCTGGTCGAGCCTGAGGCGTTTCTCGAGGAGCCCCGCGGCCGGCGGCGAAACGCCCGGCGTTGGCTGAAGGACTACCTCCACCGCATGGGCCGACTGCTCCAGGGTCACGTGGAAAGCGGTGCGTGACCAGCAGGCGACCGACTCGAAGGCTCCACCCGCATAGCCATCCAACGTCACGTCACCCCTGAGTACCCGGTCCACGAGCAGCGCGCGGTCGCAAGTGTCGATCGGCGGCAGGCGCGGCAGCCGGACCATTTGCTCGAGCGCGTGGATGCTCGGCGTGCCGTCCGCGGTGGGAGCCGCGTCCCCGTGGCTCGCGCGACCAGGGGCCGGCTCGTGGTACGACTCGCGTCGCCGGGTCAGCACGTCCGCATAGTTGATCCCCCGCTCGAACATCGTGTACTCCTCGACCACGCCGCCGCGGTACGGGCTGACGAGCGCCGAGAAGACGCCCGAGTGGATCCACAGCTCCTCGGCTCCGTCGCCGTCGAGATCGAGCCGCTCGACGGCGAGCCCCTCGCCACGGCGCAGCTCGCCCTCGGCGAGTGCCAGGTTCCGCCAGATCGCGGCCCGCAGGTGCGGCAGGTACAAACCGCCGAACACGCCGTGCCAGTAGGCGTCGTTGCACTGGGCGCGGCCAATGGCGCGCCGCGCCGCGGGCGGGTCCCCGCGCTCGCGGCACAGGGCCGACAGCGCCAGCATTTTCTTGTGCATGCGATTCGCCTCGGGGTACTTCACCAGGAAGTTGAGCCAGTGCGCGCCGCGCACGAGCGCGCCGTCCGGCCCGGCGATCCGAGCCTCGCCCAGATCCTGCTCGAGCACGGCCAGGCGACGGGCGGCCGCGGGCGGCAGCGCCCATGCTTCCATCTCACGGTACGACGCCGTGGGGAGATAGGCGAGGCCCCCACCGCGCACCGTGTCGAGGGCCGCGCCGGGCGTCGTGAGGCGAACCTCCCCCGCGGTGACGAGCGCCTCTACGCAATCGAGGAACTGCGCCAGCCAGCCTCGCGTGTACACCCAGTCCTTGGTGCCCGGCCAGCCGCCGAACTTCTCACCGTCGTCCACGAACACGGCGAGCGGGCGGCCCGCGGTCCGCAAGTCGCGGAGGTACGCGCCGATCTCCGCCGGCGGCCTGAAGGGGATGAGATAGCGGAGCCGCTCGTCGATGGGAAAGAGCGCGACTCGCTTGCCGCCACTCTCAGTCCAGAAGGGAGCGTGCAGCTGGTCCCGCTCGAAGCCACTCACGAGGAAGTGGCGGTCGTCGAGGACGACGTAGCGGACACCGGCATCGGCCAGGTGCGCCGCCAGATCGGGCTCCCACACGCGCTCGGTGAGCCACAGCCCCTTGGCCGTCACGCCGAAGCGACGTTCGATCGCCTCGCGCATCCACGCCACCTGCTCGACCCGATCGGCGGGCAGCAGCGACGCGAGCACCGGCTCGTAGAACCCCGCGAGCAAGAGCTCGACGTGACCCTCCGCCGCCAGGCGCCCGATCAGGTCGAGGTAGGCCGCGTCATGTGCTTCGAGCCACTCGAGCAGCGGGCCCGAGAGGTGCAGCGTGAACGGGAAGAAGCGGCGCTCCGCCAGCCGCTCGACGAGCGGCCGGTAGACGTCCCGCAGATGCTCCTGGAACACGTGGTCGAAGTTCCCCACCGGCTGGTGCAGGTGGACGCCGAACACGAAGCCGACCGGGTTCACCGCTTCACCCGCGTCAGGTAGAGCTCCCGCCCCGACCCCACGGCGGGGTCGTTGCTCGGCGCCAGCGCGAGACGCTCGAGCAAGCCTGCCTCGAGGCGCGCCGCCTCGGAGGGGGGGCCGGACAGCTCGATCGCCCGCGCGGCCGAGCGCAGCACGATCACCGACTCGATGCCTGCGATGTCGTCGAAAAACCAGCCGCATGAGGTGAACATCCGCAGCGCGTGACGCTCGAGCTCGCGCGGCAGGGGCCGGCCGTCGCGCTCGTACGGCGCCCGCAGCTCGGCCGCAAGCCACTCGAGCGCCGCACGCAGGGGCGCACGCCAGCGCTGATGCAGCCCGCGCTCCGGCGCGGCGCGACAGCCGCACTCGGCGCGCCAGCGCTCCACCCCGTGGGGGCAGCTCCACGAGCTGGGCGCGACGAGCCGGACGTCCTCCTCCGGCTCTTGCCGGGCGAGAAAGCTGCCAAAGCTTTCGACCCGGACGTCGCCGCGCCGTCTCAGGGTCTCGAGCACGCGGGCAAGGACGGCATCGCCGCCCTTGTGATGGTGACCGTAGGTCTCCCCGTCGGTCGCCACCGCCACCAGCTGGTTCGACCCGGCCGTAAGCCGCTCGATCCACGCGTCGGCGTCACGCACCAACGGCCCGAACGCGATGTCGTGCGAGATCGCGCCATTATAGATGAAGACGGCGATTCGGCGGCCGCCGCTGGTGCGATACCAGCCGGGGAGCCCGCCCGCCGGCGCGCGCTCCACCTGATGCGGCGCGAGGATCGTGAAGCGGATGCCCTCGGCCGCCACCACGTCGAGCGTCTCGTCGTCTACGGCCGTTTCGGGCAGCCACATGCCCTCGGGGTCGCGCCCGAACCGGCGCTTGAAGTCGGCGATGCCCCACCGCACCTCTGTGAGCTTGTCGCGGCGGGGGCTCAAAGGCAGGATGGGATGATGGTACGGCATGGCGACCGCGCCACCCGAGCGACTGGCGGCGACGACGGCCGCATGAGTCCGCGGTGCATGCCGCTCCATCCACTCGAGCAGCGTGGTCCCGAAATCGAAGCTCATGGCCGCGAGCGACGGAGCCACGGGGGCGTAGCATTCCCGCTCGATGCGCTGGTTCCAGTCGTGGTCTGGCGCGGCGTTCGGCTCGACGGGAATGGCCCCGGTCCACGGGTCGTCGCGCGGCGGCTGATAGAAATGCCCGTGGATCACGATCGACCGCTTCAACCCTGGAGCGCCTCCTCCACCTGGGCCAGCACATCGGGGAACAGGTCGTCGCGGCGTGCGAGCTCGGCGGCCAAGCGACCCGCGCCCTCGACCTCCCCGCCGGAGAGCGCCTTGATCAGTCGTTCCGCATCGTCACAGTGCAGCGTGAAGCGACGCTCCGCATAATCAACGACCGCCCCCGTCGAGATGATGAACTGCCAGTCGGAAGCCTGCGCCAGCAGCAGCTCGCGGGCCGCTTGCGCCAGCACGGGGCGTGCGGAGGGGGAGGCGAGCGCCGCCGGCGCCACGTCCCAGAAGGCGTCCTCCAGGCGCCACAGTCGCTCCCATGTCCAGGCCGTCCGGTCGTTCAGCCACATGCTGTGGTCGCCGTTCGCTCCCCAGGAGCCCTCCGCCAGCTGCAACGCCGTGCCGGGGGCATGCGCCTCGAGGTGCTGCGACGCGGTCACCGCACGGACGCCGTCCTTACCGGAGTCGCGCAGCGCGCGGTACGTCGCGGCCAGGAAGTCCGCCCCCTCGAACCACCAGTGCCCGAACAACTCGGTATCGAACGGCGCCACGATAATCCCGCCCCCGTCGGCCTGCTGCGCGAGGGTCTGGAGCAGATGAACGAAATGGGAGGCATGCCCCCTCGCCCGCTCGTGCGCCACCGGCGGCTCGTAGGCGCGTTTCCCGCCCAGGTCTACGTTCGCGCCGCTGACGCGCCACAGCTTGAGGCCGCCCGGCCAGCGGATCTTGTGGAACTCGAGGTACCATTCGTCGCCCGGGTAACCCTGGTGCCGGCTCCAGATCTGCATGGAGGAGCGGGGGTCGCGCACCAGCGCCGCGACGCTCGGGCGCACACCGCGACCCGACACCCGGTACGCCCGATAGGGCGAGCGCGCCGCCCGCGTGCGACCTCCCGCCGGAGACCCGGGGTCGTGCCGCTCCGCGTCGAACCGCTCCGCGCCCAGGGGGATGTCGCCGTAGGCGCCGAGCGGGCTGCCCGCGTGCGCGAGATGCGCATCGGTGAAGAAGTAGCGAAACCCCGCGTCCGCCAGGTACTGCTCGATGCCGCGGCGCACCTTTTTCCCCCGCCATTTGCCGCGCGGCCGATAGGCGCACTCCGGCAGCCAGCATCCCACCGGTGCGACTCCGAACAGGCGCCGGTGCTCCTCCCGGCCGACCGCGAGCTGCAGCCGGATGCTTTCGTCCCGGCCGAGCAGCGGCAGATAGCCGTGCGTGGCCGCGGATCCGATGATCTCGAGGCGGCCCTGCTCCTGGAAGCGGCGAAAGGCGGAAACGAGATCTGCCTCGATGCGCCGGAACAGCGCCTGCAGGCGGCTGAGCCGTGACCTCCAGAAATCCACGAGCGGCACGAGCGCCCCATCGCCGGACGCGGTGAGCGCCGCCGGGGCCTCGTCGCACGCGGCCAGGCGCTGCGTGAAGAACGTCTCCATTTCACGTGCGAAGGCCGGGCTCGCCAGCTGGTTCGCCAGCACCGGCGTGAATCCGATCGTCAGCGGCGTCGGCGTCCCCTCGGCGGCCAGCTCCTCGAGCCGCTCCAGGAGGGGGAGATACGTGTCGAGCGCGGCCTCGCACAGCCAGTCGCTGCCGTGGGGCCAGCGACCGTGATTGAGGACGTACGGGAGATGACTGTGGAGCGCGAGGACGAACTCCACCGCGTTCCCGCTCAAGTGGAGGCCGACCGCACCGCGAGCGCGCGGGCGTACAAGGCGAGATACTGCTCGGCGGAGCGGTGCCAGCCGAACTGCTGAGCCATCGCCCCCCGCACCAGCTTCCGCCACGCGGTCCGGTCGGCGTAGCATTCCACCGCCCGGCGCACCGCCTGGGCGAGCGCCGCCGGTGAGTACTCGTCGAACAGGAACCCACTCGCCCCGTCGATGATGCTGTCCTTGAGCCCGCCCACCCGGCGGGCCACGGGGACCGCACCGTAGTGCTGCGCGCGCATCTGCGTCAGGCCGCACGGCTCGTACAGCGACGGCATGAGCAGCGCGTCGGCCCCGGCCAGCAGGCGGTGCTCGAGGCGATCGGTGAACATGAACTCGACCGCGACACGATCGGGCGCCGCGGCGGCGATGTTCCCCAGCGCCTCGTGATACCGATGCTCCCCGGCTCCCAGAAAGATGAACTGTGCGTCCGACGTCCCCAGGAGATCGGCGCCGAGCACCAGGTCCAGTCCCTTCTGGGCCACCATGCGCGCGCTCATCCCGAAGAGCGGCGTGTGTCCCCGCTGGGCCAAGCCGTAGGCCCGCTGCAGCGCCGTCTTGCACCGCCGCTTCCCGGAGAGATCCTCACTCGAATAATTCCCCGTGAGCTCCGGGTCGGTCTCCGGGTTCCACAGATCCGGATCGATGCCGTTCAGGATCCCCACCAGCCGGTCGCCGAGCTCGGTGAACCTGTCGTGCAGCCCGAACCCGCCTTCCGCCGTGCGCAGCTCCTCTGCGTGGGAGGGGCTGACGGTCACGACGACGTCGGAGTGAGCCATCCCGCCCTTGAGCGCATTCATCCGGCCGTACCACTCGAACACGTCGGCGTTGTACAGCTCGGCGGGAAGACCCAACTCCGCCAGGGTCTCGGGCGGGAAGTGTCCCTGAAAGCCGGCGTTGTGCACCGACGTCACGACCGCGAGCCGCTTGTGGAACGGCTCGCCGGCGAACGCGGTCCGCAGGTACACCGGCGCCAACGCGGTGTGCCAGTCGTGCGCGTGCAGCACCTGCGTCTCCGGGGCGATCTCGGGAAGGGCCGTCAGCGCGGCCAGACTGAAGAACGCGAACCGCCGGGCGTTGTCCGGATAGTCCCCGCCGTTGTCACCGTAGATCCCCGCCCGGTCGAAGAAGTCGGGATGCTCGATGAAGAAGATCTGCGGACCGCCCCCCGGCCCGGGCGGCGTGCGGTACAGCCACCCGCGCTCCGTGTGCCCGCCGAGCGTGACCGCGAGCGGGTGCCCCGTTCGTTCGAGCGACGGCGTGGTCTCGCGCACGATCTGATACAGCGGCATGATCACCGTCGTGGGCAAGCCGGCCGCGGCTTGGCAGCTCGCCAGACCGCTCACGGCCTCGCCCAGGCCACCAGTCCGGGCGAACGGCCAGCACTCGGCCGTCAGATGGGTGACGCCGATCCGCTCGGCCGGATCGATCTGGGGCCGCGGCGCCGCGGCGGCCGCCGCCCGGCGAGGCTGCGCGGGGCTCCGCCGCCGGGACTTCGGGGCTGGTGTTGTCGCGCCCATGGGCGCCTCCACTGGCTCTCTGATCAGGCTGTCGGCGGATCGTCCGCCGGCTGCTCCCCCCGCATCGCGGGGAGGTAGTACTCGGTGACGTATTCCCGCACCATGCGCTGGGCGGTGAACCGCGCGCCCGCGGTGCGCAGCGCGTGCCGCATCTTCTCTATCCAGCCCCGCGGGAGACCCTGCGCATCACGGTCGTAGAACAGCGGCACCACCTCGGTTTCCAGCAGGCGGTACAGCTGCTCGGCGTCGGCCGCATCGACGTCCTGACCCGCCGGCGCGGGGGGAATGGCCCAGCCGTTCGGCCCATCGTAACCCTCGGCCCACCACCCGTCCAGCGTGCTCAGCTGCGGCACGCCGTTCAAGGCGGCCTTCATGCCGCTCGTGCCGCACGCCTCGAGCGGCGGGCGTGGCACGTTGAGCCAGAGGTCCACACCCTGCACCAGGCTGTGCGCCAGATGCATGTCGTAGTCTTCGATGAAGGCGATCCGCCCCTCGAACCGGGCCTCGCGGGTGTGGGCATACACGCGCTGGAGGACCTGCTTTCCGGGCTCGTCGCCCGGATGCGCCTTGCCGGAGAACACGATCTGCACCGGGCGCCAGGGGTTGACCAGAAGCCGTTGCAGCCGGTCGGGGTCACGAAACAGCAGGTCGGCCCGCTTGTAGGTCGCGAACCGGCGACCGAAGCCGATCGTCAGGGCTTCCGGATCGAGCAGGATCCCCGCGCCCACGAGGTGCAGGGCTTCCTTCCACTGGTCCGCCCAGCGCCGCCGCGCCTGCTCCCGGATGCTCCGCATGAGATGGGTCTTGAGCTGGTTGTGCACCGCCCACAGGGCGGCGGCATCCACGTCCAGGACCTTGTCCCAGAACCGCGGGTCGTCCACCTGCGCGAGCCAGTCCGGCCCGAAATGCGAGTCGAACAGGGTCAGGATCCGATTCGCCATCCAGGTGGCGACGTGGACGCCGTTGGTGACGTGGCCGATCGGCACACGGGCGACGTCGCGGTCGGGCCAGAGGGGGGCCCAGATGCGGCGGGACTCTTCCCCATGGCGGCGCGACACCGCGTTGACCCGCGCCGAGAGCCGGATGGCCGCGACGGGCATGTGAAAGCGATCGTGATCGACCACCGGATGGTGGCCGAGACGGATGAAGGCGTCGCGGCCGACTCCCATCTCCTGCCACACCGGACCGACGCACTGCTCCACCTGCTCGATCGAGAACGTATCATGCCCGGCGGGGACCGGCGTGTGAGTCGTGAACGCGCTCGTCGCACGCACCTTGCGGACGGCCTCCGCGAACGGGGTGCCGCGGGTCACGAGCTCACGTACCCGCTCCACCAGCATGAACGCGGCGTGCCCTTCGTTCGCGTGCCAGACGGCGGGGTCGTATCCCAGAGCCCGCAGCACTCGCACCCCCCCGACGCCGAGGATCCACTCCTGCCGCAGTCGCAGATCGGGCCCGCCGGCGTAGAGCCGATGAGACAATCCACGGTCCGCCGGGTCGTTCTGTGCGAGGTCCGTGTCCAGAAGAAAGATCGGGACACGACCCACCATGACGCGCCATGCGCCGACGCTCACGTGGCGCCCGGACAGCCGCACCGTGGCGAGGCAGGGATCGCCCTTCGGCCCGCGCACCCGCTCGAGCGGCGTCGCGGCCACGTCGAATCGCTCCTCGGCGTCTTCCTGCCATCCGTCGAGTCGCAGCCGCTGGTCGGAGTAGCCCCTGGTATAGAACAGGCCGACGCCGACGACCGGGACACCGAGGTCCGACGCCGCCTTGCACTGGTCCCCAGCAAGGACGCCGAGGCCACCGGAATAGATGGGGACCGAGGCGTGCAGCCCGAACTCGGCACAGAAGTACGCGACCGGCCGCGTAGCAAGCTGCGGATACGACGTGGCGAACCACGTACCGCCGGGCGTCGCGTCGTGCGCAGCCGCGGCCGCGACGGCGTCGTACAGGCTCAGGAACGCGGGGTCCGCTGCGCACGCGGCGAGTCGCGCGGGATCGACCCGTCGCAGCAGCTCGATGGGGTTGTGCTGGGTGCGGCGCCACAGCGCCGCATCGAGCAGGCGAAACAGGGCCCGCGCGTTACGGTTCCAGCTCCACGACAGGTTGGCGGCAACGGCGGCGAGCCCTTTGATTCGATCGGGGAGGGCGGGACCGCTCTGTTGTGGTTGCGTCATCCGGCCTGCAAGCTAAGGCCGGGCGGGGCGGCCTGGGAAGCCATTGGACCCTGGTGAGAATCCGCTAATCGCCCCTTTCGCGCGGGCACTTTCGCCCGTAGCGTGCAACGACCATGACCGACCAGCAGAGCCCGCGCCCGTTCGCCCGCCGCCACCACTGGATCGTTCGCCTGACACACTGGGCGACCGTGATCGTCCTCGCCGGCCTGATCGCGAGCGGCCTCCAGATCTACGAGGCCTACGCCAAGTTCGGAAACCGCGGCGGGCCGTACCTCGTGAGCCCGTTCGACGGCGCACAGTTCCCGCACTGGAGCCGGCTCGGCGGCTGGCTCGCGGGCGCGCTCAACTGGCACTTCGCACTGGCGTGGCCGCTCGTCGCCTTCGGTCTCCTTTATCTCGCATACCTGGTGCGGAGCGGCGAGTGGCGCGCCCTGCTGTTCCGGCCGCGCGACGTTCGCGGCGCGCTCGAGATGGCGAAATACTACCTCCATCTCCGCACGGAGCATCCGCCGCAGGGCAAGCACAACCCGCTCCAGAAGCTCGCGTACACGGGCGTGCTCGTGCTGGGCGCGCTCGCGGTGCTCACCGGCTTCGCGATCTACAAGCCGACGCAGCTGAGCTGGCTGACGGCGCTGTTCGGCGGATTTCAGGCGGCGCGGTACTGGCACTTCTGGATCGTGTGGATCTTCGTCGGATTCACCGTCATGCATGTCATCCTCGTGTTCGCCGTGGATCCCGCCTCGCTCCGCGCCATGCTCACCGGGTGGTACCGGGGCCGGTTTCCTAGCCATGACTAAGAGACAGACCCCAAGACGCCAAGACGCCGAGTTGCGCGAGGTCGACAGGCGCACATTCGTGAAGCTGGGCGTGGCCGGGGGGCTCGCGTCGCTGGTCGCCGCGTGCGGCTGGGACGGCGGGCGCCTGTTGCGGCCCGGCCTGCTCGACATCAGCCGCCTGAACGACTGGGTCGGCGAGAAGATCCTGTTCTCGTCCACTCGCCTCGCCCGGACGTACGGTACCGCCGAGCGCAGCGCGATGCTGCCGAGCTATTTCATATCGACCATGACGCCGATGCTCGAGGACCCGGCTGCCTGGCGGCTGCGGGTCGACGGATTGGTGGCGCGGCCCCTCGAACTGTCGCTCGACGACCTGATGCAGCTGCCGCGCCTGTCGTACACGGTCAAACATCACTGCGTCGAGGGGTGGTCGGCGATCGCGAGCTGGCACGGCGCTCCGGTGTCGGCCATCGTCGAGCGATGCCGCCCGCTCCAGACGGCGCGCTATATCAATTTCGTGTCGTTCGATGCCGACTACTCGAACGGGTGGGACATGGCGAGCGCCATGCACCCACAGACGATTCTCGCGTACGGGATGAACGACAACCCGCTGCCGGCGGCGCACGGCGCACCGCTGAGGTTGTACTCGCCGACGAAGCTGGGGTACAAGTTGACCAAGTACTTGGTCTCGATGACGTTCACGGACACGAGGCCGGGAGGGTACTGGGAAGATCAGGGATATCCCTGGTTTGGCGGGATTTAGGACGGCCTACCGCATGACGATTCTCGCGAGCAACTCTACGTCCGGATCAAACACGAGCTCCGCCGGTGCCGCATCGAGCGGCGGGTCGAGAGTGACCCGGGTCCTCGTCTGGGCGGTGACGTCGACACGGGTCCGGACTCGACGGCCGGCCGCCGTCTTGATATCGACGGTCAGCGGGAAACGATAACTGCCGAATCGCGCGGCTTGTGTGATTGAGAGGATGACACGCTTCGCCGCTGCATCGTAGGTCCACGACGTGGTGAGCTCGGGGAAGCCGGGCCGGCGGAGCCACTGGTCGAAGAACCAGCCGAGCGGTGTTCCAGATACGGCTTCCAGCTCCCGGCGAAAGTCGTCACTGAGCGCGTTCCCGTTCCGATACCTGTCGTAGTAACGGTGAAGGCCGCGGAAAAACGCCGAGTCGCCGAGCGCGACTCGCAGCATGTGCAACACGAAACCGCCCTTCTGATAGCTGTTCTCGTTGAGCAACGCCATCAGGCGCTGTTCCGCCGTGTCGATCACCGGCCGCTCGGAGACGACGCGACTCGAGAGCACGGCGCGCCGCATCTCCTCCATCTCCGCGCGAAACGCCGAGTCGCCGGCCGACTTTCGCGTCCACAGCGCCGCCAGGTACGTCGCGAAGCCTTCGGACAGCCACAGATGCGACCATTCGGTCTCCGTCACGGCGTCCCCGAACCATTGGTGAGCCGTCTCGTGGGCCACCACCCCATCGGTCATGGTCCGCTTCCGGAATGGCTGCTCGCCATAGAAGATCGCGGTCGCGTTCTCCATGCCGCCGAACCGGGTCGACGATTCCAGATGGGCCAGTTTTTCGTAGGGGAACGGACCCACCAATGATCCGAAATAGGACACGATGTCTGCCGCGCTCCTGAATGGGCCCGGAAGAAAATCCGCCAACCGGGGCTCCACATAGGCCCATTGGTGGACGCAGCGACCGACCAGCGTCGCACCGCACGCGGTCTCCCCCAGGTCGTATTCGTAGAGCGGAGCGGCCGCGATGACCATGAGATAGACCGGGATCGGCTCGTTCATCCGCCAACGGGTGACGGTCCTCGGCGGGTTGGAACCGCCGACCGGATCCTCCCCGAGACGGGCGCCGTTGGCGATGACCTTGAGGCGGCTCGGGGCGCGCACGGTCCAGCTCACCGTTGCCTTGTCGCTCGGATGATCGACACTGGGAATCCAGTGACGCCCACGGTTGGGCCAATTGTCCGCGAAAGCCGTCCAACCCCAGGCAGTGTCATTCCGGATGATGAGACCGTCGGTGACCGGGCCACCGTAGCGGACCGCTACGGTCACCGTGTCGGACGACGCGGCCGGCAACGGTATGCGGATGGTACCGCTGTCGCGGCGGAATTGGGTCGCTCGCTCGTCGACCAATACGCTGTCGACTCTCAGGCTCAGGAGGTCGAGCACCAGCGTGTCGGTCCGGGCGCTTCGCCGAACGGTGAGCACGGCGCGCCCCTCGATGCGGTTGCCACTGTCCGGCAGATCCACCGACAGCGCGTAATCCAGCACGTCGATCCCTGGACGGTACGGCCGTGGAACGGGGGTGGCCTGTTGGGCGATGACCACGACGCTCAGCGCTTGCATGGTGGGGCAAATGGTCATCCGATCGCCGCAAGCGCGTCGTGCATCTCCGCCGCGGTCTGGTATCGGTCTGCCGGCTCCTTTGCCATTGCCCGCAGAATCACCTGCGCAAGCGCTTCGGGCACGTCCTGATTGAGGGTTCGCGGATCGGGCGGCGCCCCCTCGAGCTGTTTCGCGATCACCGCGTATGTCGTGGCCGCCTCGAACGGCAAGCGGCGCGTGAGACACTCGAACAGCACCACGCCCGCCGAGTAGAGGTCGCTGCGCGCGTCCAGCTCCTTCCCCGAGAGCTGCTCGGGCGACATGTACTCCGGCGTGCCGATCGACATCCCCTCTTTCGTCAAGCCCGGGTCCGTGGTGCGGCTCGCGAGCCGCGCGATGCCGAAGTCCATCACCTTGAGCACGCCGCTCGGCTCGACCACCATGTTCTGGGGCTTGATGTCCCGGTGGATCACCCCCTGCTCGTGCGCGACCTCGAGCGCGCGGCACAGCTGCTTGCCGATCGTCAGGGTGACGGGCACCGGCAGCGGGCCGCGGGTGGCGATGAGCTGCTTCAGCGACGTCCCCTCCGCGTATTCCATCGTGAGGTAGTACAGCCCGTTCACTTCGCCCAGATCGTGCGTCCGCACCACGTTGCGGTGCGCGATCTTGCGCGCGAGGCGGATCTCCTGCTTGAAGCGCTCCAGCGCGACACCATCGCCGCCGAGCGCTTCGGGACGGAGCGTCTTGATCGCCACCGCCTCCCGCAGCTCACGGTCGAATGCCCGATAGACCACGCCCATCCCGCCCATCCCGAGGACCTCTTTCACCTCGTACCGGTTGGCGAACAGCGTTCCGGGCCGCAGCGCGTCCCGGGGTGCGGAGGACGGTCGAGCGGACCGGACCGGCTCCGGGGGCGCGGCTCCCGACGTGGCCATCATGTACTCCACCAGCTTCGCTTTTTCCTTCAGGTCCGCGACCAGGCTCTGGAACGCCTGCGACAGCATGCCGATCTCGTCGCTGGCGGGGACGTCGATTTCCACGCTGTAGTCTCCGTCCTGCACCCGGCGCGTGGCGAGCGCCAGCCGCCGGATCGGGCCCGCGATCTGCCGCGCCAGCACGTAGGCCGAGGCGAGCGCGAGCAGCAACCCCAGCACGACCGCGAACCCGATGGTGCGCTGCAGCGCTCGGAACGCTGCGAGCTCGCGATCGTGCGAGCGGAACGCCACGAACCCGCCGAACGCGTCGCCACCGGCGGAGCGGATCGGGCTCGCGAGACCAAGCAGCCGTTCCCCATCCACGTCGGCAGTCAGCTCAGTCCCGGCGGAATCGCGCGGCAGTGCCGCGATGGCCTGGGTGTCCGCCGCGAGCACCGGCTCGATCACGTCCCGGGGCAGCGTCGTGCCGACGATGTAGGCCCGGTTGAGCGTGTCGAGCGCGAAGAACACGACGTCGGTCGTGGTGGCCTGCTTGATCTGCTCGGCGAGCGCGTCGTCGATCGCGTAGGCGGCCACGAGCGCGCCCCGCGGGGACTCGGTCGGCGAGGCGCGGAGCGGCACGGCCACGGCGATGAACAGCCGGCGCCGCTCCTCGTCCACCCACGCGCCGTTCGCCGGCTCGCCCGACAGGGCGTTCGCGATCAGGGCGCCGCGCGAGAAGTTGACGTCGAACTGGGTTGGGTAGTCGGTGCGGGCGACCAGGATGCCGCGCTCGTTCGTGACGAGCACCCACGCCGCTCCCAGCAGCCGGCGGTACGCTTCGGCCTGGTCGAGCACGTTGCTGCGCTCGGAGGCATTGAGCAGCCGCTCGCGGAATTGCGGGACCTCCGCACTCAGCGCGCTCATCCCCGCGAGCGCCGTGGTCCGGCCCGTGAGGAATGCCTGGACCCCGCGCCGCACGCCGGCGAGGGCGTGGCGGATCGCTTCGTCCGCCGTGCGGTGCGCCACGAGCGACGTGAGCCCCAGCGTGACGCCCAGCACGCCCACGACCGACAGCGTGGCCGCGATGAAGATCTTGGCCCCGAGGCCGAGCCGCGCGGGCCTAGTATCGCTCCATCGCATCGCCTGTTCCCCGGTTGCGCTCGAGGCGTTGCAGCTTACTGTAGTCGTACCGAAACCGCCAGGAGCAGGAGATGCGGGCCACGTTGCTCGTCTCGCTCGCCGCCGTCGCCCTTCCGCTCGCGGCGCAGACGCCGCCCGCTCAGCCCGCGCCGGCTGCCAGGCGCACCGTCGAGCTCACGGGTCTCGTGCTCGTGAACGGCTTTTTCACGAACGCCCGTGTGAACAACAGCGACGTGCCGCAGTTCGTCGATTCGCTCGCGCCGGCGAGCGCGGTCGGGGGCACCGTCCGCCAGACTCGGCTCGGCCTCCTCATGACCGACCCCGATGTGCTGCACGGCAGCTTTGCAGGCGAGGTCGACGTCGACTTCTTCGGGGGCCAGCAGCCGTCCTCCGGGGGTCGCACCTTCCCGCTGCTCCGGCTGCGCCGGGCCGTCGGCGTCCTCTCCTGGCCGCACGCCCAGCTGCTGTTCGGTCAGGAGTCGCCCCTCGTCGCTGAGCGGAGCCCGCGCTCGCTCGCCTCCGTGGGGTTCCCCGATTTCGCCGCCGCGGGCAACCTGTGGCTGTGGCTGCCGCAGTTCCGCGCCACCCTGGAGCAGGGATACACCTTGCGTCTCGCCGAGCAGGTGGCGGTGCTGGCTCCGACGTCCGGCACGGCGCAGGGGCTCTTCACGACGCAGCCCGACTCGGCCGAGCGGAGTCGTCGCCCATACCTGCAGGCGAGGGTGCGGCTCGCGTGGGGCCCGACCGGCGATCCGAGCGAGATCGCCATCGGCGGCCATCTGGGGTGGCTCGCTTCAGCCGACACGCTGTTCCAGTCGCGCGCCGTCACGGCGGACGCGCGCGTCAAGGTCGGTCCGGTCGAGCTCCTGGCGGAGGCATTCAGCGGGAAGGCGCTGGCGGGATTGGGCGGCGGCGGGATCGGCCAGAGCCTCGGGCCGACCGGCGCAGAAGTCCGCACCAAGGGCGGCTGGGGTCAGCTCAACGTCCACCCCAGACCGGAGGTGATCGTCGGCGGCGGCTGCGGCATCGACGATCCCGACGACGGCGACCTGTCGGACGCGCTCGGCAACCCGCAGGGACGGCTCAAGAACCTCGTGTGCCAGGGGCACGTGGACCTCCGCCCCCGCGGGCCCCTCGTGTTCGGCGTCGAGTTCCGGCGGTTCGAGACGACGTACGCGAGCGGGAAATTCACGGCCAATCACTTCAACCTGGCCGCGGGGTATCGGTTCTAGGCGGGGAGTCGTCCCTTTAAGTTCGCCGCCTTGAACGGGCCGGGCTCGGCGATGAGCGCCCGCGCGTGGTCCACCTGGCCCCAGGTGTTCCAGAGGAGCACCCCGCGCACCCGCCCGTCCTTCAAGTAGTAGACCACGCCTTCGCGGAACCGCTCCTTCCAGTCGGCAACGGTCTCCAGACGGGCGTCGACGTCACCCACCGCTTCATAGCCGAGCTCGAACAGGTCGGAGTAGAAAAACGGCAGGTGGTGATAGGGAGTCGCCCGGCCTGCCATGTTGAGGCCCGCGGTGCGCCCCATCGTATTGGCGTTGTCTTCGTGCTCCACGCGCAGCCGCGCGCCCAGCGCCCGATTTTCGAAGTTCGCGACGTCGCCCGCGGCGTAGATGTCGCGCTGGCTGGTGCGGCACGCCTCGTCCACCAGGATCCCGTTGTCCACGCGCAGCCCCGCCTGCTCCGCGAGCTCCACTCCCGGCTGAATGCCGAGCCCGGCGACCAGCACCTCGGCCACCAGCTCGCTCCCCACGGTCGTGCGCACGACGCATGAGCCGGCGCGCCGATCGAGCGCCGCCATCCCTTCTCCCATGCGCATGGTGACGCCCTTCCCGCGGTAGTAGTCCACCAGGAAGGCGGCGAGCTCCGCGGGGAACACGCGCGCGCCGAGCCCCGCCTCGGGCACGAGCATCGTGACGTCGCGCTGCTGCATCCGCAGCGCGGCGGCGACCTCGCTCCCGATGAATCCCCCGCCGATCACCGCGAAGCGCACGCTCTGGCTCGCGAGCGCGCGCAGGCGTCGGTAATCGTCGAGGGTGCGGAAATAGATGATCTGGTCGGACTCGAGCGGCAGGCGCCGCGGGGCGCCGCCGGTGGCGAGGAGGAGCTTCTTGAACCGGTACCGCGTCCCCCGGTCGTCCGTCGCGGTGTGCGCCCGCGGATCGATCGCCGTGATCCGCCGCCCGACGTGGAGCACGGCGCCGGTCGCCGCCGTCTTGCGCCAGATCTTGTCTTCGGGCTCGCCCTTCCACAGGGCCTTCGAGAGCGGCGGGCGGTCGTAGGGAGGATGCGGCTCGGCGCCGACCAGGGCGACCGAGCCCGCCGGGTCCGCCTCGTGGAGGGCCTGGGCCGCGGCATCGGCGGTCATGCCGCCGCCGACGAGGAGATAGGTATAGTCGGGCATCGGGCCTCGGCGTCCTCTATGCGCAATATACGTTGCTGTTAGAGCAATTGGATCGCGGGTCCGCGCGGTGTAAATTCTTGACGTGCCCGCCACCGATCTCGAGCGCCAGATCGCAGCTATCGCGCTGCTCGACGAACCGATCAGGAGGGGACTTTATCTCTACGTCGCCGAGCGGCGCTCCGAAGTGGGGCGCGACGAGGCGGCCCGCGCGCTGCGGATCTCGCGAGCGCTCGCCGCGTTCCACCTCGACAAGCTCGTCCAGCAGGGGTTGCTCGACGCGAGCTACCGCCGGCTGACGGCCCGCCGCGGGCCGGGTGCGGGCCGGCCGGCCAAGCTGTACCACCGCTCCGCGCGGCAGCTCGACCTCACGCTCCCCGAGCGCCGCTACGCGCTCGCCGGTCGCGTCTTGGCTCGCGCGCTGACGGCAATGACGCCCGCCGCTCGCGGTGCGCTCGAGCGCGCGGCCCGCGCCGAAGGCCGCAGACTCGGCGCCGACGCACGCCACCGCACCGCCGTGAAAGCCGGGACAGATCGCCTGTTCACCAATACGCTCGCCGTGCTCGCCGAATGCGGCTACGAGCCCGCCCGCGTCAACGGCGAAGTGCGGCTCCGGAATTGCCCGTTCGACGCCCTCGCCAACGAGTGCCGGCCGCTGGTCTGCGGGATGAACCTGGCCCTGCTGCGCGGCGTGCTGGCGGCGGCCGGGACACGCGGCACGCGGGCCGAGCTCCGACCCCCGGAGGCCGGGTCATGTTGCGTGGTACTGAAACCCCCGAAGCGCTGACCCTCGCCCCTCCCCTCGTCCCCCTCCCGTCTCAGTCACTCGTCCTCCGCCAGTCGGTCCGGATGCTTCTCCCGTCGGCGATACTGTTTCGCTGACTTGTGCACCTTGTGAGGCGGCGTCTTGAGCCGCCCCTTCACCGGCGCCTTCGGGTTGGGGACGCGGACGGTGAGCTTTCGCTTGTCCTTGCGGCTCACGACGCGAGCCGCGCGCGAATCTGTTTCGCGTGATGCGCGCAGTGGCGGATGTGAAACTGCAGCCATTCGGGCAGCGTGAGATCGCCGAACGCGGGATGCTTCACGAAGAGATCGTTCCGGCGGGCCGGCAGGAGCTCGTGCGCGAGCGTGAGGAAGCGCGTGACGCCATCCCGCAGCTGCCGCTCCACCGCGCCCGCATCCGGACGCTCGGCAGGTGCGGTTGCGGCCGGCGCGGGACGGCCCGAGGGAATCCACCCGATATCGAGATACACAAATTGGGCAAGCCGTTGTCGCACGGGTCGCGGCCGTCGCCGCATCGGGGGCTTGGCGCGGCGCTGCTCGAACGCGCGACCGCTCCCGTCGATGGAGATGGCGAGGTGCTGGACGATCTGGGCCGGCGTCCATTTGCCCGGCGGAGCGCGGTGCCAGTCCGCCTCGGGCCGGCCCGCCAGGGGCCCGAGCACGACGTCGGGAATCGCCGCGAACGCTCCGGGCATCATGGCAACACCGCCTCCGCCATCTGACGGGCCTGCGCCTCCGCGGGCGACCCCGCCCGCACACGGCTCACCAGGGTCCCCGCGCTGTCTACGATCGCGAGATCGGCGTCGGACAGCGCCGCGCTGTCCGTGCGAATCGAGAGGGCCCATTGGCGCCGGGCGGCGACCGCTTGCAGCCGGGCGGCCAGGCGGTCGGCCGCTTTGGGGGGAACGTAGACGGTCACCAACGTGCCCGCGTCCGCGGGGCGGGGGCTCGCGCGCGGCGCCTCTCTGCAGGCGAGCGCGGCGCCGGCGAGACCACACGCGAACAGGCGCGCGACTGTAGCGCCCGGCACTCTCATACCCAAGATTGTACGAGTGAATCT
>WNFW01000954.1_pt1 | contig 21400 bp, 22 predicted proteins | sample 5400131 | NCBI WGS metagenome assembly WNFW01 (sample SAMN13153362, study PRJNA577476) | soil metagenome | isolation source: 20 cm soil or saprolite under grassland replicate 1 | place: USA:California | collected 2016-06-15 | reverse complement strand
TGGGGGGCGTGGCGGTTTTGGGGGGCGCGGGGGCTTCGGCCGCGGGCGCGGGGGCGGGGGAGGCGGGGGGGGCGGGGGCGGCACGCGGGGAGGGATGAGCGACGAGCAGCGGCAGCGGATGCGCCAGACGATGCAGCTCGTATTCGATGCGCCCCCCGCACTCACCATCGCCGAAACGGACTCGAGCGTCGCGGTCCGGTCGGATACCGGCGCAGCGGTGGTCCTTTACAACGACGGCCGGAAGGTCACCCAGAAGGTCGAGGGAGGCGGAGACATCGAGATTAAGGGCCGCTGGCAGGGGAACGATTTCGTCGTCGAGCGCAAGGTGTCGGGAGGCGGCAAGGTCACCGAGGACTATCTGCGCTCCCAGGACGGGAAGCAGCTGTACGTGATCGTCAAGTTCGAGGGCGGACGAGGCCGCTCGATCGAGTTCCGGCGGGTGTACGACGGGGCCGCGGCGATGTAGCTCCGTGGCATCGCCGCAAACAGAGCGCGCCGGACCAGTCGGAATCCGGCGCGCACCACGTCTTGCTGCGAACAGCCCCGGCCGTTAGTGCACCGTGATTCCCAGGCCGATCTGGCCGACGTTGGCGTCGCCGCCCGAGTAGCTGAGCGCGAACCCGTTCCAGTAAGGGGAGAGACTGACGCTGTGGCTGACTCGGATGTCGTAACCCAAGCCGAGCAGTGCCGCCACGCCCGTTTCACTGGCGCTGCCGAAACCCGCGATGCCGGCGCTCACCGTGCCGAGACCGAGACCACCGGTCAGGAAGAAGCCGCCCGTCGGCGACGGGTAGAAACGCATCGCCGCGGTCAGCGAGCCGACCGTGAGCGTCGAGCCGTTTTCTGACTTGGTCCATCCGTTGGTCGAAACGCCGAGCAGGACTTTCTGGCTCAGCGTCCCGCCGAGCGAGATGTTGCCGCTTAGTGCGCCTTCACGGCTGCCACAGTCCTTGCACCCCAGTGAGCCGTACCCAAGGCCGCCACTGAACCAGAACCCATGGCGGAGCTGCGGCTGTTGAGGGTGCTGAGCGAACGCACTGCCCGCGAGGCAGGCCGTGATCACTGCCAGCGCGAGGGCCGTGCGGGGGAGCATGCCCTTCATGTGACCTCCAGGGAATTGTGGGTCTCGCGGGCGCACTGTCCGTCCCCTGCCCGTCCAAGACATCTTCGAGCAAGGGGCGGTGAGGATACCGTGCACGCGGTCACACTGATGTGACCTGTGTCACCGGTCGCGGTTGCAGCGCGCAAACCGGGCGTGCAGGTTGGTGTGGGCGTGAGCGTTAGCCAGCGAACCGGGGAGGAGATGAAGGCGGCCTACGATGCGGATCAATGAGTTAGTATTCGGAGTTAGTATTCAAATGGCGCATCGACATCTGCGCCCCGCACTGGGAGCGGTCCATCACCTTCGGTGGACCGAGGCGTTGCCCAAACGGCCCCCCAGCGGTCAAATGGCGCATCGACATCTGCGCCCCGCACTGGGAGCGGTCCATCACCTTCGGTGGACCGAGGCGTTGCCCAAACGGCCCCCCAGCGGCGGTTCTCTCTACCAATGGGAGCGTGGCATGTCCTGCAATAGCATTCGGGGCTCCTCGACGACCTTGTGAGCGTGGCGGGCACTGCTCGCCCTGTAATCGTCGGCTCCGGCCTGGCCGGTCTCTGGACCGCCTGGCGCCTCGCCGCGGAAGGGTGCGCCAGTCTCCTGGTCACGAAGCGCAGCCTCGCGGACAGCGCGAGCGCGTGGGCGCAAGGCGGGATCGCGGCGGCCCTCGGCCCTGGTGACAGCCCGGCGCTGCATGCCGCGGACACGCAGGCGGCGGGCGACGGACTCGCCGCTCCGGAAGCGGTCCGCATCCTCACCACCGAGGGGCCCGAGCGCATCCGCCAACTCGTGGCGCTCGGCGCGAGGTTCGACCACGCCCCCGACGGGCGGCTGTCGTTCGGTCTCGAGGCCGCGCACAGCCGGCCGCGCATTCTGCACGCCGGCGGCGACCGCACCGGCGCGATGCTGGTGCGGTGCCTGGCGCGCATCGTCTCGAACCACCCGCTCATCGAGATCCGCGAGCAGACCGAGGTCGCCGACCTGATGCTCGCCGGAGATCGGGTGGCGGGCGTCGTGGCCGTCCAGGCAGACGGCTCGGTCGTCACGCTGTCGGCGCCGGCGGTCGTGCTCGCGACGGGGGGCGTGGGGCAGCTCTACGCCGTTACCACCAACCCGCTCGTCGCCACGGGTGACGGCTGGGCGCTGGCACACCGCGGCGGGGCCGCGTTGCGCGACATCGAGTTCCTGCAGTTCCATCCGACCGCGCTGAAGCTCGCGGGCGTAAACCCCGCACCGCTCGTTTCGGAAGCCGTGCGCGGCGCGGGCGCCGTCCTGGTGGATCGCCGCGGAGAGCGATTCCTGCGCGACGTGGACCCACGCGCGGAGCTCGCACCGCGGCACGTTGTGGCGCGCGCGGTCGCCGTGGCGGACCGGTCGGGAGGCGCCTGGCTCGACGCGCGGGGCGTGCGCGCCTTCGCGACGCGCTTCCCCGCGGTCACGGCGGTGCTCGAGCGCCATGGTTTCGACCCCGCCCGCGACTTGCTCCCCGTGGCGCCGGCGATGCATTACGCCATGGGCGGGATCGCGACGGATCTCGCGGGACGCTCGACCCGTCAGGGACTCTGGGCCGTGGGGGAGGTGGCCTGTACCGGCGTGCACGGCGCCAACCGTCTCGCTTCGAACTCACTGCTCGAGGGATTGGTGTTCGCCGATCGTGCGGCGCGCGCACTCGCGGGCGGGAGCGGGAGCGGCTGGCAGGGGGTGCCGATCAGCCGCGCGGCCTGGACCCGGCTCGCCGGAGGCGCGGACGAAGCGCACGGGGAGCTGTGTCGGGAGCTTCGGTGGGTGATGACCGCCCACGTGGGCGTCGAGCGCAGCGAGGCGTCGCTCGTGCGGGCCGGCCGCGTGCTCGATGAGCTCGCCGCCGCGGCGCCGCCCGAAGCGTGGCGCACGCGGAACCAGATCCTCGTGGCGCAGCTCATCGTCGCAGCGGCCCGTCGCCGGCGCGAGACGCGCGGCGGCCACGTGCGGTTGGACTATCCGCGGCGGAGGAGGGTGACGGCGTGAGCGACCGTGTCATGACCGAGCTCGCGGCGGAGATCCGCTCGCTCAAGGCCGAGCGTGGGGCGGCCATCCTGGCGCACAATTATCAGCGGCCCGAGGTGCAGGACGTGGCGGACGTGGTCGCCGACTCGCTCAAGATGGCACGGCGCGCGACCGAGCTCGACGCCCCGGTGCTCGTCATCTGCGGCGTGCACTTCATGGCCGAGACGGCGGCCATCGCGAACCCGGAGAAGCGGGTGCTGATCCCCGACCTGAACGCGGGGTGCTCGCTCGCCGACACGATCCGGCCCGAGGACGTGCGGGCCTGGCGCGCCACCCATCCCGATGGGCTCGTGGTCGCATACGTGAACTGCAGCGCGGCGGTGAAGGCCGAGGCGGACTACTGCTGTACGTCGGGGAACGCCGTTGCGGTCGTCCAGGCACTGGCCCCGGACGTGCCCGTCCTGTTCGTGCCGGATTTCTTCCTCGGGGCTCACGTGCGGCGCCTCACGGGGCGCCCGCTCGACGTCTGGATGGGGGAGTGTCACGTGCACGCGGCGCTCGGGCCCGCGGACATCGAGGGCAAGCGCCGCGAGCATCCGGATGCGGAGTTCCTCGTGCATCCCGAGTGCGGCTGTGTCACGAGCACGATGTACGCTGCCGCGGCGGACGGTGACGTGGCCGCCGGCCGCACCCACATCGTTTCGACCGAACAGATGATGCAACGGGCGCGCAGCTCGCCGGCGCGACGTTTCGTGGTGGCGACCGAGACCGGGGTGCTGCACCGGCTGCGCCGCGAGAATCCCGCCAAGGAGTTTCATGCGCTGGCGGAGACGGCGGAGTGCCGCTTCATGAAGCTGATCACGCTCGAGAAGCTCCGCGATTCGCTCCGTGACCTGAAGCACGAGGTCACCGTTCCCTCGGGAGTCGCCGGGCGCGCCCGCCGCGCAATCGACCGGATGCTGGCGATTGGCTGAGCCGCTCGGCCTCGCGGAGGTGCGGCTGGCCCTGGAAGAAGACCGCACCGCCGAGGACGTGACGACCCGGCTACTGGGCCCGGCTGGGAAGCGGCCCGCATGCGCGGAGTTCGTCGCCGAAGGACGCTTCGTCGTCGCCGGGTTACCGGTCGTCGGGCACGTGTACGCGGCGCTCGACCCCGACGCGCGGGTCGCCGTGTCGTGCGCCGAGGGGGAGTGGGCAGGGCCCGACGCAATCCTCGCGCGGGTGCAGGCGACCGCCGCGACGCTGCTCGCCGGCGAGCGGGTCGCCCTCAATTTCCTGCAGCGCCTCTCGGGCGTCGCGACGCTGACGCGTCGGGCGGTCGAGGCGGTGGCCGGGACCGGCGCCCGCATCACCCACACGCGCAAGACCACTCCCGGGCTGCGCGCGCTCGAGAGCTACGCGGTGACCGTTGGGGGCGGAGTCGCAAACCGTCGCTCGCTGGCCGAAGCCGTCCTCTGGAAGGACAATCACTGGACGCTCGGTGGGCCGGGCGGTCTCGCCGCGGCGCTCGCGGGGGCGCCGCCCGACGCGCCCGTCGTCGTCGAGGTGGAGAGCGACGCGCAGCTCGAGGAGGCGCTCGCCGCCGGCGTGCGCCACATCCTCGCCGACAACCAGACACCGGAGCGCGTGGCCCGGTGGGTGCGGCGCGCGGGCCCGGGCGTCGCGGTCCAGGCGTCGGGCGGCATCACGCCCGAGGGGGCGCGGGCCTACGCGGAAGCCGGTGCCCGGCTGATCTCCATCGGCGCGCTCACCCACTCGGCACCCGCCGCGCCGATCCGGTGCGACATCCTCGCGGGCTCTTCGGCGGGGAGCTGACTTCGGATCGGCCCTACTCCCGCACCCGCACCGCGTCCGCCACGACCACCGCGCCGCTCGCGTCGCGGCGCAGGAGCGTGACCCGATTCCACCCGGCTGGGAACGTCCAGGTCCCGAGCGCGTGCCAGCTCCCTCCGCCGGTCCGCTGATCCACGGGCACGGTCGCGAGCGTCACCCCTGCGGACGTGATCACTGCGTACTTCGCCTGCGGTGAGCGGTTCGTGCCGCTGGTCCAGCGCGCGTCGAGCGTCCGGGAGCCCGTCGCCGTCACCAGGAATGAGAACACCGCCGCGTCCGTCGCCGCCGGCTGCGTGGGCGCCCAGCGGTAGCCGCCGCCATAGTAATCCGGCGTCGTGTCGGTGGCGGTCCAGGCGGCCGCGACGGATACCGCGGCGACGGCCGCGTCGTTGAACTGCACCGAGTCGTCCACTACGACCTCATCGCACCAGGCCTGCACCCGGTGCAGGTACGCGATCCACGGCCAGTTGGGTCCCGGGTCGGTGCGGTTCGCGGGTTGCAGCTGCCCGTGGCCGACGATGTGCTGCCAGTCGCGCGGGATCCCCCGGTCCCGCGTCACGTCGCATACGAGCGCCGCCGACCGGTCGAGCTGGGCTGCGGGGAAGGAGGCCTGCGAGGCGAAGCCGGCGTGCTCGATCCCCACCGTGAAATGGTTGCTCGGCACGTCGTTCCGCCAGCAGTCGTGGCGCCGGTTCAGCGTGCAGTCGTACAGCGCTGCGATGTGCCACGCCCGGTCGCGCTCGCGCACGAGCTGCGAGACCTCGGCGCCGTCCTCGTCCACGACGTAATGCGCGCTCGCCTGCGAGACGGAATTCACGAGCCAGCTCCAGCAGCCTGCGTAGTTGCTCTCGCAGGTATGGATGATCACCATGTGGAGCGCTCCTGTCGCGTCGGTCGGCCGCTGGTCGAAATTGGGAGACGGACGCCATATCGCCTGCGGGTAGTCCAGGGCGCCGGTATCGGGGGACGGGGGACAGGCGGCCCGCGCCGCGGAGCCGACGGCCAGACCGGGCCGCGCCCCGGCGAGTGCGACCCCGCGATCCACCTGGCCTAGGTAGGCGGCCTGGGCCGTGGGGATCCCGATCTCGCCATAGCGGGCGACCACTGCGGACCATTGCTCCATGCGTTCGCGCGCCACTCCGGCCTCGCTCGCGTACGCGTCGAGCAACGCCGCGGCGGCCCGGATGTTCGCCACGGGGTCGCGCCGCGCGTCCTGGAGCGTCACACCCGCGAGCGCCGCGCCCCGCTCCAATGCGGCTCCTCGCAACGCCATCACGCCGAACGCCGCGGGCCGGCCCGGGAACTCCTCCGCCCCTTGAACCATCTGCCAGCGCGTCTCCGCCCAGCCCACACCAGCGAGCAGCGCGGGCGGCACGTGGAACTCGGCGCCGGCGGCGGCGAACACGGAGTCGAACGGCGAGGGGCGCGCGACCGGCGCTGCCTGCTGAGCCGCGATCCCCGCCGCGCGCGGCGAGGGGCAGGGCTCGACGGGCGCTCCGTGGCAAGCGGCGGCGAGCAAGAGGGCGAACGGCCATGCGGTCCATAAGACGGTCATTGTAGGTGGATTCCCACCCTGGAAGGGTGGGCCCGCCGCGGCACCACGCTGAAGCGTGTGGTGCTTGAGCACAGTGTCTTGCCGGGCCCAGGCTTTGAGCCTGGGAAGAGCGCTGTCGCCCATCGCGCTATGGCCTGTGCCGCACATCCAGCACCAACCGCGCCGGCCCCGTTGTCTCCGACACCCGGTAGGGCGCGGCGGCCGCGACTCCCAATACCCACTCCACCTGTCCCTCGAAGTCGCACACGAGCTTCATGTCCTTGAGTGTGGGAAGCCCTGTCGCGCGCTCCCGCTCCGCGGGGCTCGGATTGCCCTGCTCATTGTGCGCCCGGGCGGGCTCGAAGCGCACCACGAGCCGGCCGGCACCCGCGAGAGCCACCGGATTTCCCGATCCGCAGCGGCGGACCGGCGCGGTCATGTATTCCACGTGGTAGCCCGGCACGCTGTCGCCCGCAAATTCGAACACGACCCGATCGTAGCCGGGGCCCGAGCTGGTCTCGACCGCGCGGAGCAGCGCTGGCGGGACGCCCGGCCGGATCGGTCGGGCTCGGTGAATCGGCGTGGTCGTGCCGGCGAACGCGGTGTCCTGCGGTGTGGCTGCAAGCGAAAGCGCCGCGCCGCTCGGGTCAGCTTGCCGCGGCTGGTCGCGGTGACAGGCGATGAGGGCGCTCACGAGCAGGACGATCCCCACACCCACGATGCGCCGTGTCATGACGGCTTATTACACCGCCACGGGAGGTCGCGGTCGGCGGATCCCGGAACACCGGGCGACGGGGATGGGGGTATATACCAATGCGCCCGGACTACCAATGAGGAGGCCGAATGAGCCGCCGAATCAGAGTGGTCTGGCCGAAGGCCCAGGCTGTCGCGGGCGTCCCGCCGCCCCCCATCCCCCCGGGGGAGATCGACACCTATTTCGACAAGGTGGTCAAGTACATCCCGGCGGACATCGTGAGCGCCTGGGTCGCCGTCACGGGCCTCGTCTCGAGTGCGCGCGACCTCCCCCGGCAAGCGATACTCTGGGTCGCGTTTGCCATCGGTCTCATCCTCACGGCCTGGTGGACGTGGAAGCAAGCCGCGGTGCCCGGGCGACGGCCGCCCGCAACGCAGGCGATCATCTCGACCGGTGCGTTCGCCGTGTGGGTGTTCGCCCTGGGTGGGCCGTTCCAGCACGTTCCCGGTCAGCAGCTGTACGGTTCGCTCCTCCTCGTCCTGTACACGCTGGTCGTAGCACTGATCAATCCAAAAGAAGGATGAGAGGCGCCTATGTCGCGTTGCATCGTCTTGATCCGCAGCCACGAACCGCTCGAAGAGGGATGGCGTAAGCGCTCGTTTGGGCCGGCCGGGCCACTGCTCGAGGGCAGGGTCAAGGTCTCGGGCGTGCGGTTCGACGAGGCCTACCACCCGGTTCAGGTGCGGCGCCGCATCGGTGGTGGGGACGATCCCCCCGCCGCGAGCGGCTTCAACTATCGTGGCGTCGGACCGGCGGCCACGTATGCCCTGCGGGTCGAAGTGGACGACCAGGACGCGATCGAGCGGCTGCGGCGCGACCGCCAGCCCGACATCGTGGGTGTGTTCGCCGACCCTGTCGTGAGTACGTTCCCCTCCGCCTATTGCGGTGATGCCGCGATCGGCGCCAGCGCCGACGTGGCCCGCGGGCTCGGCGTCCCGGCGCTTCGCCGGGCGGGGCTTAGGGGCGACGGCGTCCACGTCGCCGTCGTCGACACGGGGATAGACGGCTCGCGCATTCCCGTGGCCGGTGGCTGGGCGCCGACGCCGGGCTACGTGCCGGGCTCGAGCGCGCCGGGTCACGGCACCATGGTGGCGTACGACGTTCGGATCGCGGCTCCGGACGCGCAGATCCTCGACTACGCGCTGCTCACGTCACAGGCGGGGACATGGGCCGCGTTTCTCTCGGACGCCATCGCTGCGTTCGCGGGCCTCGTGGAACGGGTGAACGCCGCGCCGGGGAAATGGGTCGTCAACAACAGTTGGGGGTTGTTCGACCGCGCGAGCGACTCCCCGATTGGCTCACCGGAGAACTACAGCGCCAATCCCGACCATCCGTTCAACCAGATCACGGGCGCACTCGTCGCGGCGGGCGCGGACGTCTTCTTCGCGGCGGGGAACTGTGGCGCCGACTGCCCCGATGGGAGGTGCGGCACCGGCGATACCGGACCCGGCGCCTCGATCCACGGCGCGAACTCTCATCCCGACGTGTTCACCGTGGCCGCCGTCACCGTCACCGACCGGCGCCTGGGCTACTCGTCGCAAGGGCCCGGCGCGCTCTACTCCCGTAAGCCTGACCTTGCCGCCTTCAGTCACTTCAAGGGATCGGGCATCTACCCCGCCGACGGCGGCACCTCTGCCGCCAGTCCGGTCGCCGCGGGGGTGGCGGCCGCGCTCCGCCAGCGCTTCGCCACCGATCGACTGGCGCCGGCGCAGCTCAAGGGCCTCTTGCAGCGAACCGCCCGGGACCTCGGGGGCAAAGGCTGGGACTACGACCTGGGCTACGGGGTGATCGATGCGGCGGCGGCCCTCAAAGCGTTGGGGTTGAAGCCGCAGGCGAGGAGGCGACCCCCGCGTGTCAGGACGCGGGCTCCTGCATAGCGTCCGCGAAGAAGCGGACGCCGGGAATCTGCTCGGCCCGCTCGCGCGCGTCGGGCGAGGCGACGCCGCGGACCACGTAGCGACCGAGCTTGGGATTGATCGCGACCGGGCCGTAGTCCGGGTCGACCGCGACTCCAACCCCATCGAGCAGGGCGCGGATCGTCGCCATGTCGACCCGTTCGCCGGGCCGGTCCACCTGAATGATATAGCGCGTTGCGGGGGACATCTCGCGGTGGAGACAGTAACCGCTTCGACAAAAAACGGCTAGCCCGGCGGCGTGACGCTGTAGACCGGATGCAGCTCCCAGAGAGCGCGCAACGACGAGTTGCAGCGGCCGTGCTGACCGACGCGAGAAGGCCCATCGGCCGCCGGTTGCTGATGGAAACCGTCGAAGAAGGCGGCACCGGTGAACTGTACCCGCAGCGGCGGATCGAGATCGCCGCGGGGACCGAGTCGCGTGGTGTCCACGAGGGCCGCGAGCGCCGCACGAGCCTGGCCGTAGACCGCACCGTAGCGCTCCGCGGGAATCTCGACGATGAGGCAGAAAGTGACGGGCGTGGCGGGGGCTGGGGTGAGCTCGATGTGCCAGTCGCCGTCGGCCTCGTGCAGCTTCAGGCGTCGGACCCAGCCGACCACGGCGAACACACTGTCCTCGCGGCCGGCGCGCGGGGCGCACCCGTCCTTGTTGGTGAGGCCCAAGGGCGCCCACGCCACGAGGATCCGCGCGATGTCCACCGGCGTGACCCGGCGCGTCCGCAGCGTCGTGTCGACCTTCTCGCTCCAGCGATAGTGCGGATCGGCGCACGCCTGCCCCCTCGCCACGGCGGGCACGAGGAGCAGCCAACTCAGGCCGACTATCACTAGGCGCGCGATCAGATTTCGTTCCCTGGCCGAAAGGGGAATCATCTCGCTACTGACCCCTGGCGCAAGCCCCGGGATCCCCCTCGGGGGGCGCACCCGGCGCCCCTGATTCCCTATATTGGGTCCCCCGACTCTCGAGCTACGGCGTGACACTACCCAATCCCCTGCCTTCGCCCGACGACTCCTGGGCGGTCGACGAACGCTCCCTGAAGCTGTTCGTCGACGCGCTCAAAGAGCCGCCGGCCGAGCGCGCCTGGTACGAGCTGCGGCGCGAGGCGGAGCGGATCGCCCTGGTTCCCGGCTTCGACCGCCTGATCACCCTCGACGCCAACGCGATCAAGGAGCTGCCCCACCAGATCGACGTGGCCCAGCGCGTGCTGCGCGACATGGGCGGCCGCGCCATCCTCGCCGACGAGGTGGGCCTGGGCAAGACGATCGAGGCGAGCCTCGTTTACAAGGAGCTCGCGATCCGCGGGCTCGCCCGCCGCGTCCTGATCCTCACCCCCGCCTCGCTCGTGGGCCAGTGGCAGGGGGAGCTCGAGGAGAAGTTCTTCGAGCGCTTCGACACACCGACCGATCCCGACGACTGGCAGCGGATCACGAAGGCGATCATCTCGCACGACCGCGCGCGCTCGCGCCACCACGCCGAGGAGATCCTGCGGCACCGCTGGGACCTGGTGATCGTGGACGAGGCGCACAAGGTCAAGAGTCACCGCGGCGCGACCTACCAGTTCATTGAGAAAATCGAGCGGGACTTCATCCTCCTGCTCACCGCTACGCCGCTCCAGAACGACCTGCGCGAGCTGTACAATCTCATCACGCTGCTCCGGCCGGGCCAGCTCGGCACGTGGCAGGAGTTCAAGAGCGAGCACCTCGTCTCGGGCGACCACCGCCAGCCACGTGATCCCGAGGCCCTGCGCGCGCTCACGCACGAGGTGATGATCCGCACCCGGCGCTCGAGCGTCGTGGACGACCTGGACCTGCCGCCGCGCCGGCCGCGGCACCCGGAAGTCAAGCTGACGCGCGCCGAATCGGACCTGTACGCGCGCACTACGGAGTTCCTCCGCCGGCTCTATCGCGAAGGCTTCATCCGGCCGGCCGCAGAGGAAGAGGGGAAGCCGACCCGGAAGGGGACCCTGCAGCTTGCGGTGATACATCTGCGACAGCGGCTCTGCTCGTCCGCTCGGGCGCTCGCCGAATCGCTCGCGCACTTGGCCGAGAGCGAGCGTATCAGCCCCGAGTACCGCGGGATTGCCAAGCAGCTCGCCAAACGGGCCGGGGGGATCAAGACGCACGCCAAGCTGGACGTGTTGACCAAGCTGTTGAAGGAGACGCCCGACCGCCTCGTGGTCTTCAGCGACCACCGCCCGACGATTCAGCTGATCGAAGAGCGCGTGAAGAAGCTCGGTCGCCAGCCCATTGTCTATTGGGGCGCGCACTCGACCGCCGATCGGGACAAGCGCATCCGCGCCTTTCACGAGGACGAGCGCAGCGTGCTGATCGCCACCCGCGCCGGCAGCGAAGGACGTAACCTCCAGTTCTGCAACGTGCTCGTGAACTACGACCTGCCCTGGAACCCGATGGTGGTGGAGCAGCGCATCGGACGGCTGCACCGCATCGGGCAGAAGCGCGAAGTCCACATCGTGAATCTCGCCGCGGCGGGCACCATCGAGTCGTACATCCTCCAGCTGCTCGACCGGAAGATCAAGCTGTTCGAGCTGGTCGTGGGCGAGCTCGACCTGATCCTGGGCGAGTTCGGCGGCGCGCAGGAGTTCGAAGGTCGGCTGGCCAAGGAATGGCTCGCCGCCGAGAGCGAAGAGGACTTCGCACGCCGGGTAGAAGCGATCGGCGCCGACATCGAGAAGAGCAGCGCGGCAGGCAAGGAGCAGGAGCAGCTCAACTCGGCTATCGCCCCCGACGACAACGCCATGCGGCTCGAGCGCCGGTTCGCGACGCTGTCGGTCCCCGGCCGCCTGCGCCTGGGATTCGGCACGAGCCACGTGGTCAGGGCCGCAGGCTGGGACGCGAAGCGTCACACGCTCCGCGTGCACGTGACGGAAGTGCTCGAAGCGCTCGAGTCGATCGAGCCGATCGCAGGGGAGGGCGTCACGACGCAGCAACCGGCGGGCAGTCATCCTGAATACGGAGCGCTGGTGCGCCTCACCGGCTTGACCAGTTCCGGACGCACGATCACGCTGGTCGCCCAGGTAGACCGCCTTCCCCTCGCGCTCGTGGACATCGAGGCCGACGCCGCGTGAAACGCCGAAAGCCGCAGCGCACGACCCAGCGCAAGCGTCGCCCGAAGACCGCGGGTAAACCCGCGGCTCGGCGTCTGCCCGTAAACGGGTCTGCCGTCGCCGCTTCAGCAGTAGGGCCGAGTCGCGACTCGCCGGTCGCCGACGCCGATCCGCTGGCCGACGTTCGCATCCGGCCGCTGCTCGAGCGCTACTGCAAGCTTGCGAAAGTGAAGCAGGCCGCGCTCGGCGCCGACCATTCGGAGCTGAGGTTGCCCCCGCCCGAACGCCCGTTCTTCCGGGATCGGGAGTCGTTGCGTGTGGCCTTCTCGCTCGACGCGCTCGAGCGCGACCCCGATGCCGAGATCGCCGTCCTCGGGAGCCCTTTCCTCTCCCAGCTGATCGAGGCCATTCGGGCGCGCGCGGCGCGCCTGTCACTGGGCCTGATCGCGCCCGCGGCGTCACCCGCGAGCGATCCCAGCAGGGTCGAGCTGACGATTCCCGTGCGCGACGGAACGGTCAAGACGAGCCACACGAAGCTGGCGGTGCATCCAGTGGGTCGGCTCCTCGCGCGGGTGGTGCTGCGCGCGGGGGCGGGGGTCGAGGAAGCGGTGGTCGAAAGCGACGTGTACGACCTGTCGGCCGGCGCCAAAGTGAGTGACGATCTCGCGGCCGCGTTCCGGGACTTGGAGGCGGGCCGGGTGGAACCCGCGGATCCGTCTGCCGCGGGTAAGGCGACGTCCGTCGCGACCCGGGAGCCCGGAGACTTGCTGCGGCTCCTCTTGGGTCATCTGCAGGAGAAGTCGGCGGAGCGGGTCACTGCGCGCCGCACCGCGGCGGAGCAGGCGCTTGCAGCCGAGCTCGGTCGCTTGGACCGGTACTTCGAGTCGATCCTCAAGGAGCAATCCGACCCGGAGGCCATTGGAACCGTCACCGCGCTCGCCGAGCGTCGCCGCACCGAAGAGATTCGGCGCAGCCAGGTGAAGGCCGTCGTGCATCCGTTGCAGCTCATCGAGGCCGCCGTGCTGATGCAGCGGGCCGAGTGGCAGCTCGAGTCGGCGCACGGGCGCCGCGCGACGTTCAACGCGCAGCGCTGGCTCACCGGAGCGGCCGCCTGGATCGTGGCCTGTCCTCATTGCGGTCGCCCGCCGACGAGCCTCGTGATCTGCCGGCACGACCACTGCGGCTGTGAGGCGTGCTCGTCTCGCTGCTCCGTCTGCGCGGAGGACTTCTGCGCCGACCACGGCATTGCTCACTGTCGCGTGGACGAGCAGCCGGCGTGTGATGAGCACATGCGCGTCTGTCCGGCGTGCCGGCTCGAGCACTGCACGGCCCACGCGGGCGTCTGCGCCGAGGACGGGCACACCGCCTGCACGGCGTGTCTCGCGCCGTGCGGCAGCTGCGGCCGGGTCGTGTGTAACCGGCACGCGGAGCAGAGTGGCGCGGGCGCGCCGAAGGGGAGCCGGCGTCTGTGCGCGGCCTGCCTCAAGTACTGTGAGGGCGGGACCAACGAGCCGGTGGGCGTGGACGAGGTGACGCAGTGCGCGAGCTGCGGCAAGTCGGTCTGCACCGCCCATCAGGCGATCTGCGCGGTGGATGGGCAGGTCCATTGCTCGCAGCATCTGCGCCGCACCGACAAGTCGCGCCGCCTCGTCTGCCCGCGGCACCGGGCCGGCTGCGCCGAGGAGGCAATGGCATTCTTCGCGTCCGATGAGGTCGAGGAATGTCCTGTGTGCGGCAAGGACGCGTGCGCGCAGCACCGCGGCGCGTGCGGCCATTGCGGGCGGCAGGTGTGCACTGCCGACCTGGCGCCGCAGTCCCGCCGCTGTGCGACCTGCGCGCAGCTGGCGGCGATCGCCGACCCGCCGGTGGAGGTGGTCGCTGCCGTGCGAGCCGTGACGGGCGGGGGCCAGAGGGCGTCCCGCGCGTGGCGGATGGCCCGCGACCGGAGCCATCTCGTGGTCGAGGTCGATCTCGGGTTGAAGCGAAAGGCGGTCTTCACGCTGCGGCCCGGAACCACGGCGCCGGAGAGCGTCGTGAGGCATTCGTTGCTCGGATCGAAGCGGCGGCAGTAGCTTGACGCCGCCGACGCTCCGGAATATATGGGAGCGATGACCGCCGAAGACGTCGCCGCGCAGCTCGCGCGCGAGCGGGCGCTGAAGCAGGCCGAGAAGATGGAGACGATCGGCCGGCTGACGGGCGCGATCGCGCAGCAATTCAACGAGCTCCTCACGGCGATCCTGGCGCGCACGGCCGCGCTGGCCAGATCCCTGCCGTCGAACAACGACCTCGACGAGCTGCGGCTCACGGCGCAGCGGGGCACCGAGCTGGCGCAGCGGCTCCTGGGTTTCAGCCGCCACCGGACGCTCGATCTGCAGCCGCTGATCCTCACCGAAGTCGTGCGCGACACGCTCGACTCCCTGCGACGCCAGCTGGCGGGCAACATCGAGGTGCAGTTCGAGGTCGACGAGGATGCCGGCGTGATCGAAGGCGACCCCGTGGCGGTGAAGCAGGTCCTGCTGCACCTCGTGACCAACGCGCGCGATGCCATGCCGAAGGGCGGCACGCTGCACGTCGAAGTCCGCCGGGCCCGCCTCGGCGCGGCGGATCGCCCGCTCCACGCGTGGGTCGAGCCCGGATCCTATGTCAGCGTCGCGCTGAGCGACACCGGCGTCGGCATGGACGCGCAGACCATGGCCCGGGTGTTCGAGCCGTTCTTCACCACCAAGCCCGTCGGCGTCGGCACCGGCCTCGGCATGTCGATGGCCTACGGCCTCGTGAAACAGCACCGCGGGTACCTCCACCTCTACAGCGAAGTCGGGCAGGGAACCACTGCCAAGGTGTACTTGCCCGTCGTGCGTGATCGCGGGATCTCGGACCTCGAGGGCGCACGGGACGAAAGCTTGCCCGGTGGGACGGAGACCATTTTGCTGGTGGAGGACGATCAAACGATGCGCCTGGCTGCGCAGCAGCTGCTCTCGAAGGTCGGTTACCACGTCGTCACCGCCGTCGACGGCGAGCACGGGCTCGACGCGTACCACGCCCACCGCGCTGAGGTGCAGCTCGTGATCACCGACGTCGTGATGCCGAAGCTCAGCGGGTTCGAGCTGTACGCGGCGATCCGCGGCGAGTCGCGCGGCGTGCGGGTGTTGTTCATGAGCGGTTTTCCCGCGCCGAACTTCCGCAAGACCGTCGGGCAGGATCCCGGCGTGGCGTTCGTCACCAAGCCGTGGACCGCGAGCGAGCTGCTCGCGCAGGTCCGACGGCTGATCGAGCTCCCTCAAGCCTAGCCGCCGGGGAGCATGAGCAAGCGAAGCAGAGGGCGCCATCCCGCGTTCGATGCGCGTGACCCGCTGCTCGACGCGCGGGCCGAGGCCGAGCTCGACCTGCACGGCTTCGGCGCGATTGAGGCGCGGTCTGCGGTGCGCGCGTTCCTCGAGAGCTGGCGGCGCAGGAAGGCCGGTGCGGTCGTGCAGATCGTCACGGGCAAGGGGAAGGGCTCGGCCGGTGGGCCTGTGCTGCGGGGCCTGGTAAAAACGTTGCTGCAGGGCGAGCTGCGCGGGTTGGTGGCGGAGTGGGGGTTGGACGACGGGGAGGGGGGATATCGGGTGAGGGTGCGGTGAATCCGCGCTACTCGTACATCTTCCCCGTATCGGCCTTAGCCAGCTCCACCAGGAAGCCCGCGATCTTGTCGCTCACCACGTCCACGTACCGGCGGCCCTTCTCGGTCGTCGCCGCCGCGGGGTTCCCGACGCCCGTGTCCTCCGTCACCTGGCGCCACTGTCGCGGCGCCCAGGCCCAGCCTTCTCGCAGGCCTGCGACCGTGAACCGCCGCGCCGTGCCAGGGCCGGCCTCCGACAGTGGGCGCACGAGCTCCGGCGCGAGATGGAGCATGACGCTCGTCTCGAGCTCTCCCGCATGGTCCCCCAGGTCGGTGAAAAACGGCTTCGGATCGACCACCTGGTACCAGTTGACCGTGCACAGAAACAGCGACACCGCCGGCTGGAGCTCACGGATCATCTGGCGGAAGTCGTTGCCGCCGTGCCCGTTCAGAATCACGAGCTTGGGCACGCCCTGGCCCGCCAGCGCCGTCGCCACATCGCGCAGTACCAGCGCCTGCGTGCTCGGGTTCATGTTGAGGCACAGCGGGAGATCGAGCTGGCCGGTGTTCACCCCGAACGGCACCACCGGCAGCACCACGACCCGCGCGCCCCGCTCCCACGCGATGCGCGCCGCGAGCCCCGCGATCCGCTCGGTCTCGACGTTGTCGGTCGAGTACGGCAGGTGGCGGTTGTGCGGCTCGCACGCGCCCCATGGCAGCACCGCGACCTCGTAGCGCCCATCGCGGACGTCATTCCACGTCAGCTCGTTCAGGATGTAAGGGCGAGGGGGCATTCGGACACCGTCAGGGTCGGGACCCTCGATACTACCACGATTCTCTGTCGCTAGCGGTCGTCCGTCTCCTCGCCCAGCTGCTCGAGCGCCAGCCGCAACCGCGTGACCGCCGTCTGCAGCAGCCAGCGATCCTCGTCGAGGAGTATGATGCTCTGATCCAGAGCGTAGGTGAGCAGGCCGACCGCCGCGTGGATCTGGTCGCTGGCGGTTTGCAGCTCCAGGCGCCGCTCGAGCCCGGTGCGGCGCTCGCTGCCCTTCCGGCGCTCCGGCTCAACGGGTGTCTGTTTCTTCCGGCGATCGGCAGCGCCGCGCCGGTCGGCCTTCTGTCGGCGATTCTTGCGTTCGGTGGTCATGACTCCGAATCTGCGCGGTGCGGGCTCGGCGCGCGAGCGTCGCTGCTGCGCACGGGCCACGCTCCCTCTCCGCGATGACGATCTGCCGCCACGGCGTGCCGGTGCCGCAGTGAGCGCTGCGCCCGCGCTGCGCCGGAGCGGCGGACGCGGGCCTTCGCGTGCGCGCCAGGGTCGGTCCGGCTTTTGCTGCAGGGTCAGCAAACCCGCACCTCCAGGAGAGGCCCCATGGTACGCACCTGTGGCCGGAGCGCGGCGGCAGCGGCCGTCGCCTTGCTCGTCGTCGCCACCGCCTGTAACGATTCACAGAATCCAACAAGTCCCAAAATCGAGGCTTGGGGCACGCCGCCGCCTGAGAACGGAGAGCTGAGAGGAGTCGGCTTCATCGGGTCGGGCACCGATGTCCAGACCTTCGGCTTCGACGTCCAGTCCATGCAGGCGCGCATCAGCGGTTTGTTTCTCGGCGCGGAACCGTTCACCAGTGCCACCCTGACCACCGCTCCGACCGAGGTGGGGACGTCGTTCACGGGGTTCCGCTCGAGCTCGAGCTTCTGCATCGACCCGAGCCACGGCGCGGAGTTCGACGCCGTGGGCCACCTCTTGGAGCCCGGCGTCGACACCTACGTGGCGTACACCGTGAAGGGGTGCGATAACGGGCCGGCCGGGGTTGGCGTGGATACCTGGAGCATCGACATTCCGTCACGCTCATACCATAAAGACGGCTTCGTGAACGGAGATATCCAGAAGCAGTAAGGTCGATTGTGTTGGGGGGGGATTTGCCCCCATCTTCCATGCACCGGCCACCAAGGCACGGGCATGGTAGCACGGGAGCACCATAGGGTCGACCGGCGGCTGCTGCCGCCCCGCCGCAATGACAGTGAACGGCGCATGGGCGAGCGCCGTCTGGAAGTCATCTCGCTCGACGAGGAGCGGCGCGACCAGGCCGAGCGCCGGGCCGCCGACCGGCGCCAGCCCACCGGTCGGCGTCAGGTGGTGGCCCGCGGCGACAAGATCGTCGTGCTGGTGGTGAGCGACCAGGAGGAGGAAGCACGGCGCGTACGTGACCTCCTGGCCGGCGCCGATCCGGACCGATTCGGCGTGACCGCCGCCGCGCCGCAGGCGTCGTTTGGGCGGCTCGCGCGGGGCGGAATCGACGTCGTGCTCCTTGCCATGTCGCTTTCCGCCCGGCGCGGCTTCGCGACCTTTACCGAGCTCCGTGCGTCGGCGCCCGCCGTGCCGTTCCTCTTTCTCTTGAACGCCGGGGACGAGCGTAACGGCCTCGAGGCCGTGCGCGCCGGGGCGCAAGACTTCCTCGTCAAGAGTGAGGTCGACGGTCCGGTCCTCGCGCACGCCCTCCAGCTCGCGATCGAGCGGAACCGGCTCCACGCCGCGCTCCTGGACCTCGCCCTCGTGGACGATTTGACGGGTCTGTACAACCGCCGCGGCTTCCTGACGCTCGCGACTCGGGATCTCCGTCTCGCCCGCCGCGGCAACGAGACGCTGCTGGTGGCGTTCGCCGACCTGGACGATCTCAAGGGCGTGAACGACACCGCCGGTCACGTGGTCGGTGATCGTGCGCTGCGCGACACCGCCGCCCTGCTGCGGCGGACGTTTCGCGACTCGGATCTGGTGGCCCGGATCGGCGGCGACGAATACGCCGTGCTGGTGCGCCACGCGGCAACCGACAGCGCCGGCGTCCTCGCCGAGCGATTGAAGCGACAGATGCGCGACTTCAACCGCCGCGCGGCACGACCCTATCAGCTCTCGATCAGCCTCGGCTTCGCGACGCACAAGGCGAGCACGCTGGGCTCGGTGGCCGGTCTGCTCGACCGGGCCGACCGCGCGCTGTACCGGGACAAGCGGCGCAAGCACGACGCGGGCTGACTCGGGGCCCCCATGGCGATCAAGCGTAAACCTCGCGGCACCGATCCCCACCGCGCGCTCCGGGACCACCTCGTCGAGCTGCTCGAGGGGGGTCACGCCCACGTCACGTTCGCGGACGCGATCGCCGACCTGGCGGCCCAGCTCCGGGGCGTGAAGCCCTCCGGCCAGCCCTTCACGCCCTGGCGCCTCCTCGAGCACATCCGCATCTCACAGTGGGATATCGTGGAGTTCACGAAGAGCGCGAGCCACGTCTCGCCGGAGTGGCCGGCGGGCTACTGGCCCGCGAGCGACGCGCCACCCGACGCCGCCGCGTGGGACAAGAGCGTCGCCCAGGTGGAGCGCGACCGCCGGGCCATGCAGCGACTCCTGCGCAACCCGGCCGCGGACCTCTTCGCCCGCATCCCGCACGGCACGGGACAAACGGCGCTGCGCGAAGCGCTCGTCCTCGCCGACCACACCTCCTATCACGTGGGACAGCTCGTGCTGCTCAGACGCCTGCTCGGCGCCTGGAAAGGGGACTAGGGATGGCAGCGGTCCGGTTGGCGAGCCCGATCGGCGAGCTCGTGATCACCGCGTCCGACGCCGGGCTCACCGGCGTGTGGTTCCCGGGAAAAGAGAAGGTCCCGGCCGGTCGACCGGATGGGCGCGGACCGGCGAGTGCTCTTCTCGCCCGAGCCTGCGAGCAGCTTGCGCAGTACTTCAGCAGGACCCGCACGACCTTCGAGATCCCCCTGGACGCGCCCGGCACGGCGTTTCAGCGGCGCGTGTGGGACGTCTTGCGCACCATCCCGTACGGGACCACCCGGAGCTATAGCGACTTGGCGCGCCGCTTGGGCGACGTGCGCCTCACCCGCGCCGTGGGTGCCGCCAACGGGAAAAATCCGATCCCCATCATCGTCCCCTGCCATCGCGTCGTCGGAGCGAACGGGGCGCTCACGGGCTTCGGCGGGGGGCTGGATCGCAAGCGCTGGCTGCTCGAGCACGAGGGCGCTTTGATGATGCTCGGGAGCTGACGAGACGAAACGGAGCGCCGGCCCGACTGGCCGGCGCTCCGTTCAGGACGTGACGCGTTACAGCGCGGCGTACGCGTACGGATCGACCGTGAGCCGGTTCTCGATGTCGATCACGCCGGGCGCGTTGCGGGCGGCGCGCTCCGCGTCCCGCATCTCGGCGTACGAGCGCACGGTACCGCGCAGGATCGCCTTGTTGCCCTGCAGCTCGACGGTGATCTGCTCCGCGTCGAACGCGGCGCCCCGCTGAAGCGCCTCCTTGATCCGCTGCTTCACGTCCGACGGGGCCGGCCGCGCCCGCACCGTGATCAGGTTCGTCACCCCCTTGAGGCCGGTGAGGTGACGCACCGCGCTCTCCGCCGCTTCCTTCTCGAAATACCAATCGACCTCACCCTCGAGCGTCAGCCACCCACTCTCGACCTTCACCCGGATGCGGTCGCTCGGGACGGAGATGTTCCACTGGAGCGCCTGCACGGCGGCGTGTGCGATGTCGGGATCGGGCCGCGTCGAGCTCGACGGCAGCTTCACCTCGATGTCGTTCGCGACGGCCTTCACCCCCTTGACCTTGCTGGCCACGCGCTCGGCGGACCACTTGTCGGCGTAGCTGTCCACGAAGCCGGCCAGCGTGACCACGCCGTCACGCACCCCCACGGCGATGTCGTCGTCGCGACACCCTCCCTGGATGGTTTCGTCCGGGCGCCGGGCAACCGGCGTGCCGAGGCTCGTGGGGGAGGCGCGATCCCGGCCGTGTCGAGCTGACAAGCGCCGACGGTCAGCCTGGCAGACAGTCGGTCGGTTTGAGCGGCCCTGGAAACACGTGCGCCGACATGTACTGCAGGAAGTCGTCCCCCGACGCGCCCTCCACCACCGCCGAGACGAGATTCCAGGCGTAGCTCGAGTAGGAGAATCGCGTACCGGGCGGGAACAAGAGCGAATCGTCCTGGAAGATCGTGAGTCCGTCGAGCACCGTGGCGAAGCGCCGGTTCAGGAAGAACACACACGGCGCTTCCTGGGCCCCGGCCCCCCTCGCTCTGACGAGGGCTGCGGGAATCAGGATGCCGAGGACGACATGACGGATCGTCACGGCTCCTCGGGCATCGGCGTGGGCCACTGGGCATACGGCCGCTCCCTCCGTGCCTCGCCTCCCGCTGGCGCAGCCCGCCGCGTCTTGAGCCGTTGGTGCCATCGGTACACTTCGAGGTAGCGTGCGTCCTCGGCGTAGGTCGTCGGGTACACGGGTGCGACCGGCTGCGCCCGCATCCGCTCATCCACGTTCACGAACGTGAACACGCAGGTGTTGCACAGAGCCCGGGTCACCCGATCCCAGCTGATCCGCTCGATCGTCACTTCGACGGTGACCGAGGTGCGACCGGTGTAGACCACCCGGCTCGCGAGCTTGAGCTTGTCCCCGATCCGCACCGGCTGGAGGAAGTTGATGCGGTTGACCCGCACGATCACTGGCCGGTTGGGTGCAATCTCCTCCGCCTGGATGGTCGCCAGCTCGTAGGCCCGCCGCACGAGGTACCCGCCGAACACCTTGCTCGGCACGTTCTCGAGCTCGGGGTACATCCGCTCCCACGACA
>WNFW01000793.1_pt1 | contig 21413 bp, 22 predicted proteins | sample 5400131 | NCBI WGS metagenome assembly WNFW01 (sample SAMN13153362, study PRJNA577476) | soil metagenome | isolation source: 20 cm soil or saprolite under grassland replicate 1 | place: USA:California | collected 2016-06-15 | reverse complement strand
TGTGTATCATAATATCCGGAAACCAGTCCCAAGGACGGGGCGATGAGCGGAGCGGGCACCACCCTCTTTACCGCCGCGGGCTCGACAACCGTTGTCATCACCGTCACTGCGGTCGTGCAACGATTGCTCCCGAAGGCCCCTGGAGCGGTTCCGCCCACGCAAGGGCGCCCGATCCGCGTCGTCCCGATGCGCGGCGGCGGCGGGCTCGTCTCCTACGAAATGCAGCTACTCTGGTCGAACCGCGCCAAGGTGTGTGTTTGAGACGCACCCGGAAGGGGGTCCCGTGATCAGCCCAGCTGACCAGAGTTGCTGTGGCCGCAGGCCCGCCACATGAACATGTTGAGTCTCCGCGGCACAGCGACCGCGGGCACCAGGGCAGCGTGCCTCAGAGAACATCTCCTGCCGCCACCTCCAAGGGCACGCTGCATGCAGTCGCCATGCCCTGCGAGCGTGGCTGGGTTCACGCGATGGGTAAGGCGGTGGTGTCGATGACAGAACAAGCGTGGGCGCGTCTGAAGGTCGAAGGTCCCTACCCGCTGCGCCGCGGCGCATGGTATCGCGTCACCGAGTTCTTCCCGGATGAAGTCGTAGTGGACGTCAACCGGAAGCCGGTAACCCTGCCGGTGTCGCTGCTCGATCTCCGTGGAAGATTGCCACGCTGCTGGACGATCGTCCCTCGCCCCGCCAATGCGGTGCGATTGCCAGAGAGCTGGGGCGAGCGATACGGAGTATGCCCGAGGTGCAGGTCTCGTGCGCCGCTACGCGGCCCGCCCCAAGCGATGCCTTGCCCTCGGTGCCACGAGGTGTTCGCAGTCGGGTGGGATGAACGGTAATTGACACGTGCCGCAACGATATGGTCCCGTCAAGCGAACGGCACGATCCTCGAGCGGTGGACCGGCACGGCATGGCTCCACTTCGCGGGGAAACGAGTGGGTGACGAAATGGTGTTCGGAATGCCGGGCGATCTCGTGCTGCTCGGCTCCCGGAGCATCGAAGGGCTGAACCTCCGGGTCGAGTCCGTGACCAAACAACTGGTGGACGCCGGCCCCGTTTCGGCCGCCGCTACCGCCGCTCTGCCGGTTTGAGTCCCAGCACTCCGTTAATCCACCGCACCAGCGGTACGATCAGCCGGAAGTCCGCGTCGAGCAGCGCCGGCAGTCGCGCGCCCAGGGCCTGAGCGTCCCGCAACTCGCGGCCCAGCGTGAACGACTGGAACCGCAGCCACCGCGCCGCTGGGTGGTCCGGCGCGTAACCGCGCGGCACCCGCTTCAGCATCGCCTCCTCGTCCAGCCCGCCGAACGCCCTGGTCACCCGGGTGTCCGTCACGATCCGCTCGAAGCGCCGCGCATCTTCCGCGATCGCGTCACGCAGATTGTGCAGCGCCTGCTTCGGCGGCATCCACATCCCTCCGCCCGTGAAACAACTGCCCGGCGCGATCTGGAAATAGAACCCGGCGCCACCACCCGCCGCCTCGCGACCCACCGCGCGGCTGCCGGCGCGATGGTAGAACCAGCACGCGGCGTGCGTCTTGTAGGGCGACTTGTCCTTGGAGAAGCGAATGTCGCGGTAAATGCGGAACATCGAGCGCTTCGGATCTCCGATGATCTCGGGCGCGAAGCTCGCGAGCCGGACGTCCATCTCCTCGATCAGCTCGCGCATCGGCTGCACGACCACCGCTTCGTATTCGGCGCGGTGCGCCTCGAACCACGGCTTGCGGTTGTTGCGGGCCAGGCCGCGCAGGAAGGCGAAGGTCGCCGTCGTGAACGGCATGGCGGGAATCTAGCGCGGGCAAGTAGTTTTCGTGCGTGAAAACCCGACCGCTCGGCAATACCGGCTACCGCGTCGGGGAAATCGGCTTCGGCGGCTGGGGCATCGGCGGCGAAATGTGGCGCGGCGTGGACGACGGCGAGGGCCGCAAAGCGCTGCGCGAAGCCGTCGACCAGGGCATCACATTCTTCGACACCGCGCTGGCCTACGGTAATGGTCACAGCGAGCGGATCATCGGCGAGGTGTTGAAGGACGACATCCGCGCCAACCGCACCGTGGTCGCTACGAAGATCCCCCCGCTGAACCGTCAGTGGCCCGGCAAAGCCGGCTACAAGCTCGCCGACGTCTTTCCCGCCCAGTACATCGCCTCCTGCACCGAAACGTCGCTCAAGAACCTGGGCGTCGAGGCGCTGCACGTGCAGCAGCTGCATGTCTGGAACGACGCCTGGCTGCAGGATCGCGACTGGGGAGCGTCCTACCAGCAGATCGTTCGCCTTAAAGAGGAAGGGAAGGTCTTGCATTGGGGCGTCTCGATCAACGACCACGCGCCGGAGACCGCGCTGCGCGTGCTTGCCGATCCGCTATTTGAGACGGCCCAGGTGATCTACAACATCTACGATCGCTCTCCCGAAAAGGCGCTCTTCGCCCTCGCGAACAAGAAGCCGCTCGGCATCATCGTGCGCGTGCCGTTCGACGAAGGCGCACTCACCGGCCAGATCAAGGCCAACACCGTCTTTCCGGCCGGCGACTGGCGCGCCGGGTACTTCGCGGGCGACCGCAAGGCCGAGGCGGAGCGGAGAGGGAAGGCGCTGGCGCAGGTGCTCGACGATCAGGTCGAAACGCTGCCCGAGCTGGCGCTGCGATTCTGTCTCTCGTCACCGGAAGTCTCAACGGTGATTCCCGGGATGCGCCGCCCGGCCCACGTGCGACAGAATGCGACGGCGTCTGCCAGAGGCGCTCTACCAGCGGGCATGCTCGCAAAGCTCAAGCCGCATGCCTGGGACAAGAACTGGTATCCGCCCGATTAAGGCTTAGTGCGGAGTTCTGAGTTTTATCGAGAAGCTGACTCCGTAGGCCGCTCCAGCGCCCGGCAGACCGATGGGAAATGCGATCGCTGGAGCCAGGATCACCTGATTGTTGAATCCGAGTCCGACCCCCAGCGACACAATCTCCCACGTATCAAAACCGTTTGAATCGGCGGCGGTCGGGGCGGTGAGCTTGTACCAGGCGTTCGCAATCACAAAGCTCGCCGTCGGTATCAAGTCGATCCCCTTCTTGTGAATGAGGACAAGCCCCGCATCGGCGCCGATCGCGAAGTGCTTCTCGCTGTAATTGATGCCGGTACCACCGATATCCTGCGGCCCGCTGGAGAGGCCGACGAAGATCTCCGGGCAGAGCTGGACCCTTCGTTCTCCTGGATGGCCCCTCCCCAGCTGCAAACCGACACCGGCTCCATAATCCCAGGCGTCGCCCCCGACGTCATAGGTCGCCATCCCGAATTCGGCTTCGCCAAAGACACGCTCGCCGCCGACCCGCAAGCCGCCATGGTAGGTCTGCGCCGTCGAGTTGATGCCGAGACCGAAAATGAGGTGCGCCGGTGATCCCGCGAAGCTGAATTCTCCCGAGCACACTTGGGCGGAAGCCCGGCCGATTCCGAAGCCGGTAAGCAGGAGAGTGGCGCAGATGCAGAGCTTGCTCCGCATATGTGGATACTACCGGCGGGGCACGGCCCTCGAAAGCCATGCCGCGCCAAAGGTCATAACCGCTAGAGCGACAGCTCCCTCAATCGCCGTTCGATCAGTCGCCGCTCCGGTTCCTCGATCGCGAGTGTCAGGGCCCGCTCGTACGCCGCGCGTGCCTCCGCCTTGCGGCCCAACCGGCGGAACAGATCCGCGCGCGCGGCGTGCGTGAGGTGATAGTCTCGGAGCTCGCCGCGCGCGAGAATCGCGTCGATCAATGCGAGGCCGTGCTCGGGCCCGTCACGCATTGCGATCGCCGCGGCCCGGTTGAGCTCGATCACGGGCGACGGCTCTGCCCTGAGCAGCACCTCGTACAGTCCGGCAATCTGCTGCCAATCAGTGGCCGCGGCGCTCGGGGCCTCGGCATGGACCGCGGCAATGGCGGCCTGGAGGGCAAACGGCCCAAAGCTGCGGGACGCGAGAGCGCGCTCGACCAACGCGATCCCTTCCTTTATCTGCGCCTGGTTCCACTGCGAGCGATCCTGCTCCTCGAGCGGGATCAGCTCCCCGGCCGGCGACGTGCGTGTGGCGCGTCGCGCGTCGTGCAACAGCATGAGCCCCAGCAGGCCGATCGCCTCCGGCTCGGGCAGCAGCTCGACCAGCAGCCGGCCCAGACGGATCGCTTCGGCTGCGAGATCGGGCCTCGTGAAATAGCCCTGATTGAAGACGAGATAGACGACGTGCAGCACGCTCGCCAGGCGCTCGGGGAGATCGTTGCGCTCGGGGACTTCGTAGGGGATCCGCGCAGCGCGGATCTTCGCTTTCGCCCGCACGATGCGCTGTGCCAGCGTCGGGGCAGTGGTGAGAAAGGCGGCCGCGACCTGCTCCGTCGTCAGGTCACAGACCTCGCGCAGTGTCATCGCGACTTGCGCGTCCGGATTCAGGGCGGGGTGGCAGCAGGTGAAGATGAGCCGCAGCCGGTCGTCGGCGACGTCGTAATCCTCTGATTCACTGAGCTCCTGCGGCACATCCACCTCATCCGAGACTTCGCGGCGCCGCTTGCGCAGCCGGTCGATCGCCTTGAATCGGCCCGTCGAAATGAGCCAAGAGCGCGGGTTCGCCGGCGTACCGTCGACCGGCCAGCGCTCGACCGCAGCCGCGAAGGCCTCCTGAAGCGCCTCCTCGGCGAGATCGAAGTCGCCGAGCAGGCGGATCAGCGTGGCGAGAACGCGACGGGATTCCGCGCGGTAGACCTCTTCTATCCCCAGACCGGCCGCACCTCGATCGATCCCCATTTTGCCGACGGAATCCGCGCCGCCACCTGGATGGCGTCGTTCAGGTCCTTGGCCTCGATCAGGAAGTAGCCGCCCAGCTGCTCCTTCGTTTCGGCAAAGGGGCCGTCGGTGGTCGAAACCTTGCCGTTCCGAACCCTGACAGTGGTGGCGGCGTCGGTGTGCTTCAGCCCATTGCTCCCGATGAGGTGGCCGCTCTTCTTGATGTCTTCGGCGAAGGCCCAGTAGTCCTGCTTCGCTTGCTCGATCTGCTCGCGCGGGACCTTCGCTTCCTGCTTCTCCTCCTGGTAAACCAGGCAAAGGTATTTCATCGCTTCCTCCAGAAGAGTGTGAAATATCGTCTTGACACCAGGTAGTCGTATGGGGAGGCTAGATTTCGACATGCCACGCTATGCGGCTTTTCTCCGGGGCGTCATGCCGATGAACTGCAAAATGCCGGCGCTCAAGGCGGCGTTCGAAGCGGCGGGATTCAGCGACGTGAAGACCGTGCTGGGGAGCGGCAATGTGGTGTTCGACGCGCGTAGCACATCGCAACAGGCGCTGCAGCAAAAGGCCGAGGCCGCCATGCAGGAGCACCTCGGCCAGGCGTTTCTGACGATCGTGCGACCGATAGAACAGCTGCGGACGCTGCTGGCGTCCGATCCGTATCAGCGTTTCAAGGTCGACCCGAAGGCAAAACGCATCGTCACGTTCTTGCGCGGCCGGCCGAAGGCGAAGATCGCCTTGCCGGTCGAGATGCACGGCGCTCGCATCCTCGCGATGCAGGACGGCGAAATCTTCAGTGCCTATCTGCCGACCCCCAAGGGTCCCGTCTTCATGAGCCTGATCGAGAAGACGTTCGGCAAGGACCAAACGACGCGTACCTGGGATACGATCGCGAAGGTGGCGCGGTGAGCGCGCTCCCCGAGAAGCTTCCATCCGCCGCCCGCGAGCGCGTGATCGAAATCTTGACGCGCCATTTCGCCAACGACGATCTCACCGAGGCCGACCTCGAGGCCCGCTGCCAGGCGGTGTACGCGGCCCAGACCAGCCGTGAGCTCGACGCCATCGTCGCCGATCTTCCCACCGCCGTCGCGCACGAAGCGACCGACGTCACCGCCGTTTTCTCGGGCCAGGAGCGCAAACTCGCCGGCGTTGTACCGCGCGAGCTCAGACTGCGTGCGCGACTCGGCTACGTGGAGCTGGATCTGAGAGAAGCGACGTTCGAGCCCGGCGTAACGACGATCGACGTGCGCGCGTTCATGGGCTATGTGCAGATTCGTCTTCCGGCCGGCGTGCGGGTGGAGAGTAGCGGACGAGCCCTGTTCGGCTTCTTCGCGATCAAGGGACCTGCCGGTGATGCGCCGCGCATCGTGCGCATCACCGGCCGGGCCACGTTCGGGTTTGCGGAAGCTTCCCGCTAGGCTTCGTTGAGCCGTTTGATGAGCTGCACCTGACCGGCGTGATAGATCGCGTGACAGGTGATCCCGAGTATGAGACTGAAGCGCTCGGGCGCCGGCATCGCCGTCGTGACGGTACCGGCCTCGATCGCAGCAACAAGCTCAGCCAGCCTTTGCTGCTCCGACTCGAGCGTGGATTGAACCTTTGACCATGAGATCGGCTTCTGGTCGGTGACGACAAACCAGTCCTCGCCCGGCAGGACGAAAGGCTCCGCGGGCCGACCGGAGATCTGCGACCTGACGCTGCGTACGAAGTACGCGTGATGCAGCACAAGCTCGGCGATGTTGTGCCGGCCAGCTGCCGGTCTCCAGAACGCGAGCGCGGGGGTCACGTCAGCCAGCGCCGCCTTCATGTCGGGGCCGTGCCATGCGCCGGCGCCGTAGCCTTCGCTCAGGACTCGTGATTCGAGTGCAACTGCGGCCGTGGTGCTCATCGGGGCTCCATTGTTGGGTTGTGAGGATGGTAGATCGGAGCCGGAGGTAATGTCTTGGCAAAAATTGCGGTGGCGTTGCGGCAAGCGCTGCAGCGCCGCAGAGAACGAGGCGAAGCGGGTCGAGCCGTCGGCCGCAGCGTCGCCGCCGGCCAGGGTTGGTCGGTGGCCGATGTCACCTGCACATCCGGCCCTCAAGACCGTTCCTTTGAGGAGCGCCACACGCGCCCCACCATCGCGATCGTGCTCGCCGGCAGCTTTCAGTACCGCTCGCCGCTTGGCCGCGGATTCATGGCGCCAGGCTCGCTGCTGCTGGGTAATGCGGGGCACTGTTACGAGTGCGGTCACCGCCACGGCGAAGGCGACCGCTGCGTCGCGTTCTACTATCAGCCCGACTACTTCGAACGGCTCGCGGCTGATGCCGGCGCGAAGCCGCGGTTTCCGGTTCCGCGGCTCCCTCCGCTGCGATCACTCGCCGCGCTGGTCGCTCGCGCCGGCGCGGGGGCGATCGGGGATACCGCGCCCGCGGTGTCCTGGGAGGAGATTGGCGTGCGGCTGGCGGTCAGCGCCGTGAAGCTCGCGGCGGGACTATCGTGGCACGACGGCGCTGTGCCGCTGAACGCCGAGGGACGCGTGACGCGTGCGGTGCGCGCCATCGATGACCGGCCGGATGGAGACTTGAGCCTCGGTACGTTGGCCGGCGAGAGCGGTCTCAGCCCGTGTCACTTTCTGCGCACGTTCGAACGGCTGACGGGCGTCACACCGCACCAGTATGTGTTGCGTGCCCGGCTGCGCGCCGCGGCGACGCGGCTCGCGACCGAGGCGGGCAGAGTCATCGATGTCGCCCTCGACTCTGGCTTCGGAGACGTCTCCAACTTCAATCGGGCGTTCCGGACGGAATTCGGGTTGAGCCCGCGGGCGTACCGGCAGCGCTAGGGAAGCGCTCCCCCCAGCGCCCGATAGACCGCCACCAATCCCGTCGTCGCCGCGGTGCGACCGGCGGCCAGCCGATCCTGCGCCTCGAGCATCGTGCGCTCGGCATCCAACACCTGCAGGAAGTCCGTGACTCCCTCGTCGAACCGCAAGCGTGCCAGCGCCGCGGCTCGTTCGCTCGCCCGCGCGGCGACGTCGAGATAGGCAAGACTTCTACGGGCCTTGTTGTATGCGACGACCGAGGTGGCGATCTCCTCGGACGCCTGGAGTTGGGTCTTGCGATAAAACGCGTCTGCCTCGGCTTCCTGTGCGCGCGCGACGTCGACGCCGGCTTTCACTCGGCCGAGGTTCAGCGCGGGCCAGGAGATCACCGGCCCGACGGCGTAGCGGGGCGTATTCGCGTTTCCCAAAGCGTCGAATGAGCTGCTGACGTATCCCAACCCGCCCCCCAACGCGATGCGGGGCAGATAGGCTGCCTTGGCCGCACCGACGAGCGCATTGCCGGCGGCGAGCTGCCGCTCGGCGCTGCGTACGTCGGGCCGGAGGCGTACCAGCGCGTCGGGGTTGGGTACGATGACGGAATCCGGAAGCTCCGGGAATGGCGTGGGCGCTGCGTTCTCCTGCGCGAGCCCCGTCGCCGGCCGGCCAACGAGCACCGCGATGCGATGCTCCACGGCGTCGATCGACGCCTCCAGCTCCGGGACTGCGGCGAGGGTCGAGTTCAGCTGCGCGCGCGCGCGCTCGGAATCAAACTCGTTGCCGCGACCTGCCTCCAGGCGTTGCAGCGTTACGTCGAGCGTGTGCTGTTGATTCTCGGCGTTGCGGCGCGCCACCTGCAGGCGGTCCTGCGCGCCGCGCAGATCGAAGTACGCGGTGGCCAGCTCCGCCGCCAGCAGCACCTCCAGATCCTGCTCGTCCTCCTCCGCTGCGCCGATCAGGGCCCCCCGGGCCTGGGTCGTTTTGCGGATCCGGCCGAAAACATCGAGCTCCCACGAGACCTGCAGCCCAGCGTCCCAGACATTCTGGTCAGGGAATGCCGTGCCGAAGCCTCCGGGGAAAGCGGCGGCCGCGAGCCGCTGCCGTGTGTAGCTGGCCGTCGCGGTAACGGTCGGTGCGAAATCGAGTGCCGCCTGAAGCCGCGACGCGCGCGCGCCGCGCAGCCGCGCGCGGGCCGCGAGGACGTCGTGATTGGATTTCACGACTTCGCCGGCCAGCCGCTCGAGCGTCGTATCGCCGAGTCGCTTCCAAAAGGGTTCCTGGGCGCGAGCCTGCGTGGTCGCCCCGATGATGAGCAGCGCCAGCAACGCCCCAAATTTCTGTGTCATGTCTGCAATACCTCCTGGCCGACCGGCTCATATGCCGGCGCGGGTTTGTGTTCCGCCGCGATGAGCGAGTAGAAGACCGGCACGATGAACAGCGTGAAGAGCGTGCCCAGCGACATGCCGGTGACGAGCACCATGCCGATGCTGTTGCGGGCAGCCGATCCGGGGCCGGACACGAGTACCAGCGGGAAGTGACCGAACACCGTCGCCGCCGACGTCATCAACACCGGGCGCAGCCGCGTCAACGTCGCTTCGCGCAGCGCCGCCATCTTGGCGAGGCCGCGTTGCTGCAGCGTATTGGCGAACTGCACGATGAGGATTCCGTTCTTCGCTATCAGTCCGACGAGCGTGATCAACCCGACCTGCGAGTAGATGTTGAGGGTCGTCAGATTGAGGAAGCTGAAGATCAGCGCGCCCGCAATCGCGAGCGGCACCGAGCCGAGCAGCACGATCAACGGATCGCGGAAACTCCGGAATTGCGCCGCCAGCACGAGATAGATCAGGATCACGGCGAACCCGAGCGTGACCGTCAGGGCTCCACCCTCACGCCGGATCTGTCGCGATTCGCCGGCATAGTCGAGCGTCAGTCCGGGCGCATTGAGTCCTTGCGCCGCGTTCTCGAGCACGCGTAACCCTTCGTCCTTGGTGACTCCAGGATTGACGGCGCCGAACACGCGGACCGCATTGCGCTGCTGGAAGCGGTTCAACGTGCGCGGTGCGGTGCTCGATTCGATGTGCGTGAACGTCGAGACGGGCACGAGCTGGCCGCTCGGCGTCTTGATCTTCAGGTCCAGCAAGGGCCCGACGGTTGTGCGGTCGGCGTCACCGATCTGCGGGATCACCTTGTAGCTGCGATCGAAGAAGTTGAAGCGGTTGACGTAGCCACCGCCGAGCGCCGTTCCCAGCTCGCGCCCGACACTGGCGAGATCGAGGCCGAGATCGGCGACCTGATCGCGGTCGATCACGACGCGCGCTTCGGGCAGATCCACCTTCAGATCCGTATCGACGTAGAGAAACTTGCCGCTCTGCCATCCGGCGCCGACAACCGCTCCGGCCGTGCCGAGCATCTGCTCGGGCGGCGCGTCACTTTGGAGCACCAACTCCACATCGTACGAGCCCGGTGTCGGGAGCGGCGGATCGAGTCGCGGGAAGACGCGCACGCCCGGGATCTGCGAGACGGCGCCGTATACCGCCGGGAACAACTGCACGGTCGAGCGCTCCCGCTCCTTCCAGTCTTTTGCGACCATGCCGCCGAACGCGCCCCACGACGCCGTCAACGACCACATGAACTTCGCTTCCGGAAACGCCGTTATCGCCTTCACGACCTCCAGCGACGCCCGGTTGTTCGCCGCGAGCGACGCATCCGGCGGCACCTGCATAAACAGGCTGATGTGGCTCTGGTCCTCGACTGGCGCGAGCTCGCGCTTCGAGTAGCGGTACAGCGGCCACGCCGCCAGCATGACGAGGATCGCCGCCGCGACAATCGCGGGGCGCATCTGCAGGGCCCCATCGAGCAGTCGAGCGTACGTGCCGCGCACCACCTCGAACCCGCGATTCACGAGCTTCGTGAGTCGCCCTTCTTCTCCCAGGGGATGCACGAATCGCGAGCTCATCACCGGCGACAACGTCACCGCGACAATCCCCGAGACGACGACAGCGGCTGCCAGGGTGATCGCGAACTCGAGGAACAGTGAACCGGTGAGGCCACCTTGGAAGCCAATGGGCGCGTAGACGGCGGCCAGCGTGATCGTCATCGCGATGATGGGACCGACCAGCTCACGGGCGCCGACGAGCGCCGCTTCCAGCCGTGTCTTGCCGAGATGCACGTGGCGTTCGACGTTCTCCACGACGACGATCGCATCGTCAACGACAAGTCCGACCGACAGCACGATCGCCAGAATCGTCAGGAGGTTCAGGCTGAATCCGAACGCCATCATCACGACGCCGGCGCCGATCAGTGACACCGGCATGGCGACGAGCGGCACCAGTGCGGTGCGGATCGAGCCGAGGAAGAGAAACACCACGATGCCCACGATGAGAATCGTCTCCATCAGGGTCTTGGTGATCTCTTTGAGCGCGTCCTGCATGAAAATCGTGCCGTCATAGGCGACCCGGAGCTGGATGTCCGGCGGCAATGTCGGCGTGATCCGCCCGATCTCGGCGTGCAGCCGATGCGAGACGTCGATCTCGTTGCTGCCGATCGTTGGCCAGACGCCGAGGTAGACCGCTTCTTCATCGTTGAACTTCGCGATCATGTCGGGCTCTTCGGCGCCGAGCTCGACGCGCGCGACATCGGACAGCCGCACGACGGCGCCGTCACGGTCCGTCACGATCAGATTCTCGAACTCGCTCGTCGAGCGCAGATCGGTGTTCGCCAACAGGCTGACCTGCACCAGGTTTCCTTTGGTCTGCCCGACGGCGGCGAGGTAGTTGTTGCGCCGCAATGCACTGAAGACGTCGCCCGGGGAGAGATTGTGCGCTGCTAGGCGGTCCGGATCGATCCAGACCCGCATCGCGATCGGCCGGCCGCCGACGATGTCCGTGCGCTGCACGCCGGCCAACGTGGCGAGCTGCGGCTGCAGCGTGCGCGACAGCCAGTCGGTGATCGCCGGGATGTCACGCTGCTTGGACGAGAAGCTCAGGTAGAACGAGGCATAGGGCCGGTCGGCGCGCTGCACCTCCACCTGCGGTGGCTCCGCCTCGGCCGGCAGCTCGGACCGCACCTGTTGCAGGCGCGCTGTTACCTCCGCCAGGGCGGCGGTGCTGTTCTGATTGAGCTTGAGATGTACGGTGACGGTGCTCACGCCTGCGCGGCTCGTCGACTCGACGTAATCGATACCGCTGATCGCCGAAACGGCGCGCTCAATCGGCGTCGTGAGAAAGCCGCGCACCGCCTCGGCGCTCGCGCCGTAGTAAACGGTGTTGATCACGACCGACGAGCTCTGGATGTTGGGGTACTGCTGCACCGGCAGGCTGGCGAGCGCTCGCCATCCCACGAGGACGATCGCCAGATTCACGACCGCCGCGAGCACAGGGTGCCGGATGAAGAGATCGGTGAAGGATCGCATTACTGAGTCCCTCCGCCGACCGCGACCAGGACCGACTCCCGCAGCTTGAACGATCCTGAGGCGGCGACCTGCTCGCCGGCCGTGAGGCCCTCGAGAATCACGATCTCGTCGCCCAGCATCGAGCCGCTGCGCACCGCCCGCTCGTGTGCGCGGGTCTTGCCGCTGGCATCAGGTGCCACGACGAAGACGTGATCGCCTGACGGCCCGCGGCGCAGCGCGCTCACCGGGATGACGATCGTCGTCACCAGCGGGCCGGCCGGGACGAACACACGAACCGACGATCCCGGCGCCGGCGGAGCGCCGACGATCGTCGCGCGCACCATGGTGGTGCGGGTGGTGGGATCGACTCGCGCGTCCACCGCGACGATCCGCGCCGCGATCGCTGTCGAGTCCGCGCCGGTCAAGACCTGGACCGACTCGCCGGCATGCAGAGCGGCCGCGACCTGCTGGGCCACAGAAAAGTCCACGTGCGCCGCGCCTTCGACGCCCTGCAGCGTCGTGAGCTGTGTCCCCTCGTTCAGGTACTGGCCGGGATGCACGTCGGCGATACCGACCCGGGCGCGGAACGGCGCGCGAATCGTCTTCTTGGCGATGATGGCCTGGGTGCGGGCGATTTGCGCCTGCGCGATGTCGCGCTCGGCGCGAGCCCGGTCGACTTCTTCCTCAGACACGGCGCCGTACTGACGCAACCGCTCGAGGCGCGCGAGGCTCGTGGCCGCCAGGCTGGCCTGTGCCTGCTGTGCCTGGAGGTCGGCTTGTTCGACGGAGATGTCGAAGGCGACCAGCACCGCGCCGGAGTCCACGATGCGCCCCGGGATCAGCCCAACCTCGTGCACGGTGCCGGGCAACTCCGTGCGCAGCGTGATCGAGCGCAGCGCCAGGACGGTCCCGATGGACGTTGTGGTGGCGCGGTGTTGCTCCTCGCGCGCCACCGCCGTGGTAACGGCTTCGATGGGCTCGGGCTGATGTGCCGCGGCGGCGGCTGTGGCGCGCGCGGACGCCGTCTTCCACACGGCCAGGGCGGCGCCAATGGTGAGCACGACGGCAAGCAGAATGGCTGACCCGCGACCGGCCTCTCCGAGAATGCGACTACGCATTGCGACGACCTCCTCAACGGTTTTGCTGACGTGGATGATGAGCTTCACCAGATCGTCGGATGAGAGCAGCCGAATTCGACAGCGCAGTGCAATGTCACGGCAGTGTCGTCAACCCGCGCAGCATCCGGTTGTCACAGGATTGCGCGAGAACGTGTTGACAACACGAAATTGTTCCCAAGCGGGTCTCCCTTGACAAAGCGTGTTGGGAACAGATTTTGCGGAATGGCCGTTCGCCAGCGTGTGAACCAGCCACGAGTCGTGAGTCCGGCCGAACAGGCCGCCGTCGGTGTCTTGATCGCCGCGGATCTGCTGCAGCAGTCGTTTGCCGCGATCTGCGAGAGTCATGGCATCACGACCGACCAGTATCGTGTGCTCCGGATCCTGCGGGACGCGCCGCCCACCGGCTACGCCCGTGGCGAAGTCGCCGCGCGCTGCATGCACCGCTCTCCGGACATGACGCGCATGATCGATCGCCTGGTGCGGCAGGGATTCGCCAAGCGGCGTCTGGACCCTGACGACCGGCGTTGCTCCGTCGCGACACTCACCCGGACGGGTCGCGCCCTGCTGCAACGCGTCGATCCCGAAATCGCCGCCGCCGCCCGGCGGCTGACCAAATCCCTCAGTACGCCTCAGCTCCAGCAGCTCGCGCGTCTCACGGAAGCCGTCGCCGACTGAGCGGCTGACCCGCCAGGAACAATTATGTGTTGTGCACACGTTCTCGGGGCGACCCGAGACGGAGCGCGGCATGTCCAGCAGCAACTTCGAAGTGGTTACGGCGAGTCAGTCGATCGTTGCAGAAGTCACCACCTGGCCCGGCGTCACGGCGGGGCGGGGCGAGCGCGGCGAGCTCTGGTTCCGGCTGGGCCGCCGCGAAATCGGGCACCTGCACGGTGATGCCGCCGCGCATTTCGGCTTTCCCCGCCACGTGTGGATCGATCTGCGCAAACAGGGCCGCATCGAACGCCATCCCTTCTTTCCCGATTCTGTAGGCCCTGCGGCACGCCGCATCCAGAGCGACGGCGACGTGCGCGAGGTGATCGCGCTGCTGCGGCTCAACTACGAGCGCCTCACTGCGCTGCGGCGGCCCGAGTGAATCCCCTGTTCACCCTGTTGTCCAACACCATTCACCGCTTTTCGGAGGATCGTATGCTGAAGCAAACGCTTTCCCTGTCACTCACCGTTGCGGCGCTGGCGGTCTCACCGGCGGCGCTGCACGCGCAGAGCACCAATCCGACTAGCGACCGCGTGACGCTCGCGGCCGCGTTCGGGGGGGTATCGGGTGCGGCCGACTTGAACGACGCCGGCACGGCGCAGTGGCGACTCGGCTGGGCGGGCTCGGTCGACGGCACGTACTGGGTGCTGCCGCGCCTCGGCCTGCGCGTCGGCGGCAGCTGGGCGCAGGACAGTCTTCGCGCCACCGGCCTCTCCGGCCGCGGCAAGTTCAACAAGTTCTCCTATGACGCCGACGTCGTCCTGCGCTATCCGCTCAACGCCGGCACCGGCACGCTGGCGCCGTACGCCCTCGGCGGCGTGGGAGCCATCAGCGTCCATCAGCTGGGCTCAGACAGTACCTGGACGAAGTTTGCCGGTAACGTCGGCGCGGGAGTCGAATACCGCTTCGGCCGTGTCGGCCTGCGCGCGGAGGGCCGTGATTACATCTACAAGTTCGACCGGTATGGATTCGACAAGACGCAGCACGACATCGCCTGGCAGGGTGGAGTTACGGTCTCCTTCTGATGTCACAAGTGTCTAGCGATCGATACTTCCGGCAGCTGCGCGCCCTGGGTGCCTGGTGGCGAGTCGGCTCCAGCGTGCTCGAGCCGCAGCTGCTGGTTGAATCGATTCCGGAAGAGGATGCCGAGATTACGACTCAGGAAATGGAGCCGCGGACGGCGTAGATTGAACGGACCCGGGTTTTTCTATTAGCGGCGTCCCCGCCCGAGCAAAAACCCCGCGACCGGCGTGAGCCCCAGGACCAGCACGGCACTGATCACGGCCACTAATTGGAAAGCGCGCGCGAAGGCCGCGCGGGCAGTGACGAGTAATTCGCCCTTCGCCACCGCGACCGCGCCGCCCAGCGTGGCACGCGCGGCCTCAGCCGCCTCCGGCGTCAGACCGGTCGGCACGGCAGCGCGCATCGCCATGCGATAGACAGCGATCCCGATACTTCCCAGAATCGCGATGCCCAGCGCGCCGCCCAGCTCCGAGCTCGTCTCCGAGATCGCCGATGCGGCGCCGGCCTTCTCGACCGGTGCGCTTCCCACGATCAAGTCGGTGGCGAGAATGACCACCGGCGAGAGGCCGACTGAGTAGATGACCGAACCCGCAATGAGCGCGCCCAGGCCCGCGCTGCCGGCTCCGTAGGCCAGTACCCCGTATCCCGCGGCCGCGAGCAGCAAGCCGGCCACCATGACGGATGCAGGCTGGACTCGCCGCACGATCAGCGGAACCAGCATCGAGCCCAACACGAACCCGAGCATCGACGGTACGGTCGCCAGTCCTGCATGAAAGGGCGACAGCCCCAACACCAACTGCAGGTGCTGCGCGATGAAGACGTATGCGCCGAACGCGACGAGCGTCGCGACCATATAGAGCACGAGTGACGCACTAAACCCGGTCGACTGAAACAGCCGAATATCGATGAGGGGATCGGCAAGCCGTCGCTGGCGTCGCACGAACACGACTCCCAGCGCGAATCCAGCGAGTATGACCGCAACGGCCGGCCAGCCCATGCCGTGCTCGGCGACGCGCTTCAGCCCGTAGATGACCGCCAGCACCGCGCCGAGCGATAAAGCCGCGCTTGGCAAATCCAGGCGGCCCGCGTTGGGATCGCGAAACTCCGGCAGTAACAGCGGCCCCACGACGAGCAGCAACACCATCACGGGGACACCGATCAGGAATACGGCCCCCCACCAGAAGTACTGCAGCACGATGCCACCCACGAGTGGCCCGATCGCCGCACCCACCGAATAGCTGGTGACCCACACGCCGATCGCGACTCTGCGCTCGTGCTCATCCAGGAACATGTTGCGAATCAGCGAGAGCGTGGATGGCGCGAGCGTCGCTCCCGCAAAACCGAGCAGCGCGCGCGTCGCAATCAGCATGGCGGCGCTTCGTGAGAAAGCGGCCACAACGGAAGCGGCGCCGAATGCGGCGGCGCCAATCAACAGCAGGCGACGGCGCCCGATGCGGTCGCCGAGCGTGCCCATCGTGATCAGCGATCCCGCTACGAGAAAGCCGTAGATGTCGATAATCCAGAGCAGCTGCGCGGCGCTCGGCCGCAGCGCCTCGCTGAGGCGCGGCACGGCGAGATTTAACACCGTCAGGTCCATCGAGTAGAGGAAGCACGGCAAGGCGATCACCGCGAGTCCGATCCACTCGCGCCGCGTTGCCTTCGGAGGACCTGCGGGGATCGTGCTCACGTCGGCCTGAACAATAACGGAACCTCCGGCCGTTCCCCTTCGTTGGACTGTGACAGTGAACATCGCTGACGCTGCAGCACTGCTCGCTACAGCCGTTCCGCGGCAGGCAGGAGACTGGGCGGATGTGGGGGCCGGCCGCGGTACGTTTTCCCGAGCCCTCGCTCACCGGCTCCAGCCGGGAAGCCGCATCTATGCGGTGGACCGCGATCGTGCCGCGATCGCGTCACTCGAGCGGTTGGTCTCGGATGGCGTCGCGGTGATTCCCGTCACGGGGGACTTCACCCGTCCCTTGAAGCTGCCGGGGATCGGCGTCAGCCAGCTCAGCGGGATGCTGTTTGCCAACGCGCTGCACTTTGTTGCCAATCCCCGGGTCGTATTAGAGCGGCTGCTGACGTGGCTGCGCCCCGGTGGGCGGCTCGTGATCGTCGAGTACGATGGGCGCCGGCCCAGCAGGTGGGTGCCATATCCCATCTCGACTGCGCGGCTCCCCGAGATCGTTGCTGGCCTGGGACTCTCCAGCCCCGCGATCACGGCGACCCGTCCCTCCGCATATGGGGGATCTCTCTACGTCGCCGTTACGGCGCGGGACTCGTGAAACCTATGGCTCAAGTGCTTCCGTTAAGACAGGACTCCATGCGCACGACTCTGCGACTCACCCGTTTCGCATTCGGCGCCGTGCAGCGCGCCTCCCCACGGCTCGCGGCGCGCTGGGCGGAGCGGCTGTTTTGCTCGCCGCCCCGCCGCCCCATCAGCCAGCGCATGGGCGCGTGGCTGCGTGAGGCGCGGCGGATCGACGTGGACGTGGGAACCAGACGCGTCGCTGCGTGGTCCTGGGGCGAGCGCGGACCCGGCGTCCTGCTCGTGCACGGGTGGGGAAGTCGCGGCGCCCGCTTCATCGACTTGGGGAATGCGCTCCTCGCGAGCGGTTATCGCGTCGTGACGTTCGACGCGCCGGGCCATGGCGCCTCCTCAGGCCGGCTCAGCTCCGGCCCCGAGTTCGCTCGCGCGGCGGTTGCCGTGGCGAAAGCGGTGGGATCGGTCAGCCTCGTGGTTGGCCACTCACTCGGCGGTTTTGCAGCGGCGCTGGCGCTGAGCAACGGGCTCGTCGCGCGCCGCGCCGTGCTTCTCTCGCCGTCGGCAAACCCCGACTCCTACACCGCCCAGTTCGCGGCGCTGCTCGGCGTGGATGCGCCGGTCATGGCATCGATGCGGGGCCGATTGGAGCGCCGGCTCGGCTTCACCTGGGCGCAGATGAACGTGCCGATCCTGGCTCGCGGCATGCGTGTTCCCTTGCTCGTCATCCACGATCAGGACGACCGCGAGGTCAGCTGGGACAATGGCGCCGCGATCTCGCGTGAGTGGCCCGGCGCCGAGCTCGTGACCACGAACGGTCTCGGTCACCATCGGATCGTCAGCGATCCCGGTGTCATTCAGCAGGTACTGGCCTTCCTCCGGCGGGATTGAAAGGGCAGCTTTTGAGCTAACGAACCCTTGGGGGGAATGGAATGCTGTTCTCTTTGCTACTGCTGCAAGCGACTGCAAATCCACCCCAACCTCCCCAGCCCCGCAGAGAAATCCCCGACCCCGGCGTCATCGCCACCGCGCAGCGCGTCACGCCGGCGGGCGTCCAAAGTGTGTTCACCGACCGTGTCTTTGGCGTGCGCTTTGGTGCGCGACCAGGGGAGGTGTGGGTCAGCGTACACGGCGCGGCGTATCGCCTCGGCTGGCGCGACAACGTCGTGTTGGGGAGCGCCGCGTTCGACGGCCGCGCCGGAGTCCAAGGTATCGCCATCGATCCCGTCAACGGCCGCGCGCTCGTTACATCCGTCGGCCTGCTGCCCGCCGCTCTCGCGCTGAGCCGCATCCCCGGCTCCGAGCAGCTCGCCCAGACGAAGTCGGTCGCGCACCTGACGGCGTACGACGGCGACAGCACCGTCGTGCGATTCACATCCTCCGCACTCGGCGACTACATAGCCGGCGCGCCGGCCGTCGCGCGGACCGCCAATGGCTCCGGTCACCGCGTCGTGGCTGTCCCGCTTCCCGCCAACGACACCCTCGCGGTGCTGGACGCGGATAACGGTGCGCTGCTGAAGATGATTCCCCTGGGTGTCCTGCCGGTGGCGGCGGTCGTGAGCGCCGACGGATCCGTCGCCTACGTATCGAACCTCGGTGGAAGCAAGCCCGACACAGGGGATCGTGCGGCGCGGCAATGCTGCGATCCATTCGCGGAATTCGTGCGGGTCGATAGGCGAGGGCTGGCGCAGCCGGGCAGCGTGACGCGCGTCGATCTCGTTACGGGCACCGTCACCAAGATGATTCCGGTGGGCCGGCATCCGACCGGGCTCGCGTGGGACGAAAAGAACGCGCGTCTGTACGTGGCCAACGGCAATTCCGACGCGGTGAGCGTCATCGACACGCGCCGCGACGTCGTCGCCAGCACGATCACGATCGCGCCGTTCCGTGAGCGGAGTGTCGGCCTGGCACCGACGGCGGTCGCACTGTCACCAGACCGGGCGACCCTGTTCGTGACGCTGGGCGGTGTGAACGCCGTCGCGGTGTACTCGTTGCCGGCTACCCAGCTCAAGGGTCTCGTTCCTACCGGCTGGTATCCGACGAGCATCGACGTGAGTCCCGATGGCCACGCGATTGCCGTCGGTACACTGTTCGGCGTGGGGTCAGGTGTCGGAAAGCCCGGGGGTTTGACGGGCCGTTACGTCCACTCCTACCGCGGATCGGTCAACGTCATTCAGGAGCCGACCGAGGCAGAGCTCGCCGCCTACACCACCTCAGTGGCGCAGAACAACCGGCTCACGCTCAATCAAGCGGGCCAGGCGCCGTCCCTGACGGTTCGCCGCAACGTTGCCGCGCGCGCCGTTCCCGAGCGTCCCGGCGAGCCGTCGCTGATCGATCATGTCGTGTACATCGTCCGGGAGAACCGCACCTACGACCAGGTGTTCGGCGACATCGGCAAGGGGGCGAGCGACAGCTCGTTGCTGCAATACGGCCGCGACGTCACCCCCAACGCGCACGCCCTCGCCGAGCAATTCGTGCTGCTCGATCACTTCTTTGCTTCCGGCGGCAACTCGGCGGATGGTCACAACTGGCTGACGCAGGCCAACGAGACCGAGTATCCGATGTGGCCGCTCTACACAGGTCGCAGCTATCCGTCGGAAGGGCAGGACCCGCTGGCGTACTCGGCGGGCGGGTTCCTGTGGGAGGCTGCGCAATCCAAGGGCAAGTCCGTGCGCGTCTTCGGGGAGTACGCGCCGGGACCAACCGTCTACAGCGACTCGATGCGGTCGGCGCTGCTGGCGCGGTATCGAGACTCGCAGCCGAACAGGGCGGCGTACTTTCGTGCGGAATTCGCCAAACGCTACCACGCGCGCTCCGATATCGCCTCGCTCGACCGCGTGTTGGTGCGGGAGTATCCGGGGTGGACGATGGAAGTGCCCGACGTCGCGAAGGCCTACGTTTTTCTCGAGCACCTGCGGGAATGGCAAGCGCGGAACGACATGCCCAACCTCGTGATGATGAACCTGCCCAGCGATCATACCGAGGGGACGAACCCCCGCTGGTGTACGCCCAAGGCGTGCGTGGCGGACAACGACCTGGCGCTCGGCAAGATCGTCGAGGGCTTGTCGCACAGTCCCTTCTGGAAGTCGATGGCGATTCTCGTGGTCGAGGACGATGCGCAGAACGGCGTCGATCACATCGACGGGCACCGTACCGTGGCGCTCGTCGCGAGCCCGTACGCCCGGCGCGGCGTGATCGATCCGACCTTCTACGCATTCCCGAGCATGCTGAAGACGATCGAGCTGATGCTCGGCCTGCCGGCGCTCAGCATGTTCGATCTTGTCGCGACCGACATGTGGGCGAGCTTCGTCGGTCCCGACGAATCACCCAACCTCGCGCCATACACGGCGGTCGTCCCCAACCAGTCGCTGTACGAAGTCAACCAGCAGCTGGGATCGATCACGGGCCCGCGGGCCGCAGAGCGGCGGCGTGCCGCGATCGCGTCGTCGCGCATGAACTTCCGTGAGCCCGATGCCGCGCCGACGGAGCGCTTGAACCGGATCCTGTGGCATGACGCGCGCGGGTGGGACACGCCGTATCCGGCGGTGCAACGATCGCTGTTCTTTCCGATGGCAGTCGAGAGCGCGAGGAGCGTCCCGATCGATAGGCGCGATTTCGTCTGCACGAGTCTCGGGGCGGCGCCGGTGTGCTCTGCGATTGCGGAAGTCGGGTTGTTTGCTGAGCAGTAAAGGGTTTCGGGCGCAAGCGATGTCAACGTGTTGTGCGGAGATCTTCAGGACGGAATAACAGTCGCACAATACCGTCCGTCGCATTTACCTGTGAACCCAGATTCTGAAACGTCGCCGAGCGGCCGCTCTGGTCTGCGGCACGCACGGTGGAGTTCCCGAACAGAGGGTAATAGCCGATCGCCATGCGCACCGCCCCCGGAGGAATCGTGCACGCGCAGCGCTGCGCGCCGGCGAGTCCCGCGTTGACGATGACCGTCAGCGGCCGCCCGGTTTGGTTCGTGATCACCGGCGCGAAGTAGGCACGCCCCTTGGGTCGCGCGGTCGCAGCGACGAAGATGCGGCCCTGCGGTTGCGCGACGGCGACGCTGTCGGCGAACGCGACGCCGAGTCGCTGCTCGAGCCGCCACGTCAGCTCGAGCGGGTGGGCGCGCGCGACCCGCAGCGTCAGGCGCTCGCCTGGTGCCACGCGGAGCGATTCCTGCCCGACCCGCACGTCCACGGGCGCAGTGAGATAATTCGTGAGCACGACCTTCGGCGCCCGCAGAAACAGCGCGCCCGCGCCGAGCGCGAGGAGCGTCCCGATCGATAGGCGCGATTTCGTCTGCACGAGTCTCGGGGCGGCGCCGGTGTGCTCTGCGATTGCGGAAGTCGGGTTGTTTGCTGAGCAGTAAAGGGTTTCGGGCGCAAGCGATGTCAACGTG
>WNFW01001960.1_pt1 | contig 21416 bp, 33 predicted proteins | sample 5400131 | NCBI WGS metagenome assembly WNFW01 (sample SAMN13153362, study PRJNA577476) | soil metagenome | isolation source: 20 cm soil or saprolite under grassland replicate 1 | place: USA:California | collected 2016-06-15 | reverse complement strand
TGCAACAGCCGGGCGTCCATGTCGAAGCCGGCATCGACCCGCTGGTTCGGATCCACCACCGGTCATCGACGGAGGCACCGTGATACGCGCGCAGGCCGAAGAGACCCCGACTGCCGTCACGCCGACAGCGGTCGCCGTCGCCGGGCCGCAGGGCCGGCCCCTGAACCCGACCCAGCTGGCAACCCCGGCCTTCCTGCTGGCCGTGCCGTTCTCGCTCTCGACGAAAGTCGCCAACAATCCCTGGATGGAAGACCTGCCGAGCGATCGCCGCGGGCCCGATGCCCGGAAGGCGATGCGGCAGTGGCTCGACCTGTATCACTTCGTCGCCTCCGAGGCGGTCGTGTACCTGCTCCCCAGCCGCGGAGACTGCAACCTCCAGGACCTGGTCTTCACGGCGAATCTCGGCGCGGTGCTCGAGCACCTGCCCGACAAGAACACGGCGATCGTCTCCAACTTCTGCTCGCCGCCGCGCGTGGGCGAGGCCCCGCTGGGGTTGGCGTTCTTCGAGTCGCTCGGCTACACCACCGCCCGGCCGCCCCACAAGTTCGAGGGCGAGGCCGAGCTGAAGCACTTGCGAGACAACGTGTACGCCGGCGGTCACGGGATTCGCTCGGAGATCGCGGCCTACGAGTGGATGGAGCGCCGCTACGACATGAAGGTCATCAAGCTCGAGGAAACCGACCGCTATCTGTATCATCTCGACTGCACCGTGTTCCCCGTGACCCGGGATGATACGCTGGTGTGCACCGAGCTGTACGGGCGCGCGCAGGTGGCGGAGCTCGAGCGCCACACCAACATCATCGATGTGTCGGTGGACGACTGCTATGCCGGCATCTGCAACTCGGTGCGCTTGTCGAACACGATCCTCAACGCCTCGCACGTCAGCGAGCTGCAGGCCGGCACGGAGGAATACGCCGCCGAGGTCGCGAAGAACCGCCGACTCGAGGACATCGCCGTCAGTTTGGGATTCGACCTCAGCTTCTTCAACCTGAGCGAGTACCACAAGTCCGGCGCTCTGCTGTCCTGCATGCTCCTGCATCTGAACCGGCAGTCCTATGAATTCGCGCTGACCTGAGCGCCTCACGCCGTGGGGCCGCCAAGGTCTTCCACCCTCGGCCCGACCAGGGCCGCGCCGCCGCCGCTCAAGCTCGAGGCGTCGGCGCGGGCCCTGTGCGCGATCGCCCTGCCGATCATCCTCGCGGAACTGAGCGAGACCATCCTCGAGGCCACGGACACGGCGTTCCTGGGGCGGTTCGGCTCGCTCGAGCTGGCGGCGGTCGGGCTCGGCGCGGCCATTTACGAAGTCGCAGTGTTTTTCACGTTCGGCCTGGCCGACGCGATCCAGATCATCGCCGCCCGTCGGGCGGGACAGGGGAGGCCAGGGGCCATCGGAGAAGCCTTCGTCCACGGGGCGAGCCTGCTGCTGGCCACGTCCGTCGCCGTGCTCCTGGTCCTGCGGCTCGGCGCTCCGCACGTCACCACCTGGCTGATCCACTCCGATGCGGTGCGCGCCGGCGTGGACGCCTACGTGGGCATTCTCGCCTACGCCGCGGTGTTCCACTGCCTCAACATGGCGTACGGCGCGCTGTACGTCGGGATCGGTCGCACCCGGTTACTGGTCGGGGCGACGCTGGCGCTGGCGCTCACCAACGTGGTCCTCGACTATCTGTTGATCTTCGGTCACGCCGGGCTCCCGAGACTCGGGATCGCGGGCGCGGCGCTCGGATCGCTCATCGCCGAAGTGACCGCATTCCTGTATTTCACCGTGGGCGCGGTTGCGGCCGGCGACGCGCGCCGTTTCGCGCTGTTCCGGCTCCGGGCTCTGGACGGCAAGCTCGCCCGGCTCATGCTCACCATCGCCTGGCCCGCGGCCCTCGAGCGGCTGCTCGGCACGGGGCGCTGGTTCGCGTTTTTCGTAATCCTCGAGCGCCTGGGAGAAACCCCGCTGGCGGTGGCGAACGTGGTCCACGCCGTGTATGCGCTGCTGTTGCTGCCGGTGGGCGGGCTCGCCGAAGCCGTCTGTACGACCGTGAGCAACCTGATCGGCCAGGCGCGCGATACCTCTCTCGGTGCGCTGGTGCGCCGCACGGCGGGATGGGCCCTCGTCGCTGCGCTGCCGATCGTCGCCCTGGTGCTGGTCGCGCCGCACGTGCCGCTGGCGATTTTCACGGCCGATCCTGAAGTGTTGCGGCGCGGTGCCGGGTGCCTGCGGGTCCTCGGCTGCGCTATGGCCGTGGTGATTCCGGCCGAGCTCGTGTGCGGCGCGGTGATGGGCACTGGCGACACGCGGACCACGCTGGCCCTCCAGCTGGTCCTCGCGGTCACGATGTTGGGCAGCGCGTACGCGGCGGGACCGCTGCTGGGCCTGCCGCTCGAGGCGGTGTGGGCCTCGGAGATCGTGGGGTGGGCGGCGTCCCTCGCCCTGGGCGACGCGTTGCTCAGGAGTGGGCGCTGGACCCGCGTCGCGATCTGAGCGCTACGCGATCCCGCCGGGCTCGCCCCGGAATCCTTTGACCGCGGCCCGCCCCAGCCAGGCGAATAGCGCGAGCACCAGGAGCTGGGTCAGGAGGAACGGCGGCTCCTCCTGCTTAGGGGCGGCGACGACCAGGGCCGGCAGCCGCCGGAACAGCTGCACCACCAGCACGAACACGTTGAGGTACAGCGCGACCACCGTCCCCGCCACATAGATCCTGCGCCAGGCTCCGGCGAGATGCCTGACGTAGCGCGCCACGATCACCACGGCAAGGACGACGAGCGAAATGATCCCGACGGCGTGCGACGGCAGGAACGTGACAAAGGGGAAGAGGAATCCGGTGACGCTGGTGGCAACCGTCGTCACCAGAAAAACGCCGGTCCAGCCGTCGAGCCGCTTGCCCGCGATGAGCCCTCCGGCGACGATGAATCCCGCGCAGATGCCGATGATACTCAGCACGACGTGAACCAGCGTGAAGGCCGTGAGGCCGCCGATCATGGGACGTCCTTTCGAGCAGAGGAGACCACCAGGCGCCAGGCCCACACGCTGAGCCCGGCGCACACGCCGAGGACGAGGATGTCGCTCGCGAACACGCGTCGCCGGTCGACGACCTCCCACACGTGCGCCGCGAAGATGAGGGCGAACAGCATGCCGGTGACCAGCAGGTAGGCTTTCATGCGTTGCTCCCGGGAGTCAAGAGCGGCCGTGCCGCGAACGGCCAGGTGCGTCCTTTCCACGACCATGCGGCGAAACACACGATGCCCAGCCCCAGCGCGCCCAGTCCGAACACGATCACCGCGGGCGGGGTCGTGGCAAAGACGAAGACCCACCCCAGCAGCGCGACGAGGCTGGGCAGCGGATAGAGCCACATCCGATACGGCCGCGGCATATCGGGCGCGCGGCGGCGTAGCACCGTGACCGCGCCGATCTGCCCGATGAACTGGACGAGAATACGCGTCGTGATCAGCGCATCGATCACCATGCCCAGCGACACAAACCCGGCGAATATCGAGAGGACGCCCAACACGACGAGTGAAACACTGGGGAACCCCTGGGACGGATGCAGGCGCGCGAACACCTTGAAGAAGTAGCCGTCCTTCGCGGCCGCGTACGGCACGCGCGAATACCCGAGCAACAGGGCGAACACCGAGCCGAACGCGGTCCAGAGGATCATGCCCGTGAAGATCGTGGCGACGCCCGGACCGTACACCCGCTCCATGAGGATCGAGACGACGAAGTTCGACTGCGGGTGCGACGCGGCCGGGACGAAGTCCCGCCAGGGCACGACGCCGATGATCGAGAGATTGACGGCGAGATAGATCAGCGCGACCAGCACGGTGCTGATGAGGATCGACCGCGGGATGACCCGGCCGGGGTTCTCGACTTCGTCGCCGATATAGCAGACATCGTAATAGCCGAGGTAGTCGTAGACGCCGACGCGCGACGCCGCTCCGAGGCCCAGCAGAAAGCCCAGAGAGAACCGGAAGGCGCCCGGCGGAAAGTCGAAGGCGACCGCCGGGTCGAAGTGCCGGGCGCCGGTGACGACGACCACGAGGACCGTCACGATGGTGCCGATCCACAGGGCGACGGTGATGGTCGCGATCGACGTGATGCGACGATACAGGAGGGCCAGGTTCGCGAGGCCGACCAGCGTCACGACCAGCATGGTCTGGCGCGGCGTGATGCCCTTCCAGATGTAACCGAGGTACTGCGAGAATCCGATGTAGCCGGAGGCGATCTCGAGCGGCCCGCTGAGCACGAACTGCCACACGAAGAGAAAGCCCATCAGGCGGCCGACCGTTTGCGCGCCATAGCCGTGCCGCAGGTATCCGAACGAGCCGCCCGATCCCGGCAGCGCGGCCCCCAGCTCGCTCCAGACCATGCCGTCGCACGCGACGATCGCCAGGGCGACCACCCAGCCGAGCATCGCTTGCGGACCGCCCAGCGCGGACATGAGCAGGGGGATGGTGATGAACGGCCCGATCCCGATCATGTTCGTCATGTTGAGCGCCGTGGCGTGCAGCAGGCCGAAGCGGCGCAACAGCGGCGACGGCTCGAGCGGTCGCGTCAGAGCGCCGCCCGGGCGCGTTCCGGCGTCCTCCAGAGGTCGATCGGCCTCGCGATGCCTTTCGGGCGGAACGGCAGCGCGACCTTTCGCCCCAGTCCGGCGGACGCGTACGCGGCATAGAGGACCTCCTGCACCACCCGTCCCGTCTCCCCGTCCGAGATCGGCGTCTCTTTCCCGCGCACGCACCGGGCGAAGTGACGCATTTCCTGGGGGAAGCCGTAGTTCCAGTGCTCCTCGAACACGGGATACGTCCAGCCTTTGGTCGTCGCGGCCTTTTCGACGGCGTACCCGAACCCCGCCTCCGAGTAGGTCGGCAGCGCGTTCCCCATGAGCAGATCGGCGTAGGTCTGTCCCTGGTCCCCGAACACCTCGATGCAGTCGTCCATCCCGCCGGGGCGATTCCAGCTGCTTTCGACCATCCCCACGGCGCCGTTCGCGAATTCGATGATCGTGACCGCCTCGTCGTCACCTTGCGTGCGCGCCTGGTGGTGCTGCGTCGCCATGTGGGAATACACGCTCTTGATCTGCTGCCTGCCGAGGAACCACCAGCAGAACGCGATCCCGTGGCACCCCAGGTCCATGACGGCGCCGCCGCCCGATTGCTCCACGTCCCAGAACCAGTCCGAGTGGGGACCCGAGTGCTTCTCGCCCTGCTTCACCAGGTGCACGCGGCCGAAAGCCCCTTCGTCCGCCAGCTGCTTCGCCTTCACGTATTTCGGCGCGAAGAACAGCTCCTCGGCGTAGAGCAGCAGCACGCCCGCCCGGCGGCACGCATCGATCATCGCGTCCGCTTCCTCGAGGGTCAGGCACAGCGGCTTCTCGCACACCACGTGCTTTCCGGCCCCGGCGGCGTCGATCGTGATTTGCGCGTGCAGACGATTGGGAGCGGTGATCGAGACCAGCTCGACGTCGGGATCGCGCAGCAGGTCCCGGTAATCGGTGTACGAGCGCGCGATGGCGTGTCGTTGCGCGAAGCTCGCCGCGTGTCCCCGCGTCGGCGAGGCGACGGCCACGACCTCCGCTTCGTCCGGCACGGCGCGCACGGCCCCCGCGATGCAGTCGGCCTGAAAGCGCGAGCCGACGATCCCGACTTTCACCCTCGGCATGAGACCAAGCGCCGTCACCCCTTGACGTAGGACAGCTTTTCGGCGACCAGCCCGTCCCGCACGCGAAGTACGTCGACCCCTCGGACATGCCCGCGCTTGCCGTCCTTGACCCACGAATAGACCCACCGCACCACACACCGGTCGCCGGCCGCGAATACTTCCTCGGCGTCGAAGTGGGCCTGAGGCGAGCGGGCAAAGAGCTGCTGCCACGCCGCCCTGACCCGCTGCTGCCCCTCGACGCGCTCGCCATCCGGCGCCGGGCGGGTATTCTCGAAGATGCAATCGTCGCTCATGAGCGCCATGAGGGCGTCGACGTCATGGCGATTGAAGGCGTCGTTGAAGCGCTGCACGACGTCGACGACGCTGCCGGGTTGGGTCACTGCTCCAGGCGGACGAAGTACCCCGCCACCCGCCACCCCCGCTTCCCGTCGAAAGTCGGGATCACGGTCTCCACCACCTGGCGACCACCCGAGACATCCGTCTTGTATTGCAGCAGCACATACTGGCCGGGGGGTGCGTTGGGAGGGTCCGTCGTGTATCGCGCCATGATTTGGTGCCGTGCCCCGAACGGCTCGAAGGGCGTTCGCGCGCTCCTCAAGTCCCGCTCCCACTTCGTTTTCGTGACGGCGAGCTGAAACACGATCGCGGCCTCGTCCCAGCTCTTGGTGATCTCGCCCTTGTCCACGAGGGCGAGCCACGTGTGCGCGGCCGTGTCCGCGGTACGAACGGTCGCCGCCGTATCGACGGGCGCCTGACCCGCGAGCGGCACGGCGACGAACGCCGCCAGAAGCGAGGCTCCGAGCGAAATTCGGAGCGACGGTACGGTCATGCAATCCTCCTGAGTAAGAACGTGCGCCTCGCGGACCGCCCTAAGCTAGCGCCTTTTCGAACCAGTAGTGCGCGTATGGCTCGTCGTTGAACGCCGGCACTTCGCGGAAGCCGTTCCGCCGGTAGAGCGATTGCGCCTCGGTCAGGGCCTTGTTGGTTTCCAGCCGCAGCAGCGGAAGCCCTCGTTGCCGCGCGAGCTCCTCGAGGCGGCGCAGAATCCTGGTCCCGAGGCCCAGACCGCGGGCGGAGGTCGCCACCCACATGCGCTTGATCTCGCCATGGGTTGCGTGACACTTCAGGGCGCCGCACCCGACCGGCTGCCCGTTCAGGGTGGCCAGGACGAAGTAGCCACGCGGCGGCGTGAGGTCATCCGGCGTGGCCGGTATGCCGCGCGCGGGGTCGTAGCCGGCTTCGAACCTGGCCGCGAGCTCCGCGAAGTACTGATCGAGACAGTATCGTGCCGCGGGACTGTCGGCCGGCTCCAAGCAGAGGTGGACGGCCTCGTCGACCCTCATCCTAGGGGCCCGCGAAGCCGACCGGGACTCCGCCGGGAGCGCGAACGACCGCAATCGTCACGCCCGGCATCACGCGGGTCGGCGGCAGCACTTCCTCGGCCCCTTCGCGCAGGGCCTTTTCGAAGGCCGCATGCGCGTCCGCTACGTGGACGGAGAAACTGCTGCCCGGTATCTCGGATGGACGGGTCTGACGTATCCCGCCGCCGCCCTGGTCGGAGTATGCAAACAGGTGGTACTCGCCCCCACCCGGCATGGGGAAACTCGATTTGAACTTCCAGCCCAGCACTTCGGCACACCATGCCTTGGTGGCCGCCGGGTCGCTGCTCGCGAGCTCGGTGTGCGTGATCCAGCCGTACAGGCCGCGTGTCGGCACGTGAGCCGGCGCGGACGCCCGCCGCTTGGGCGATCGTTGTGTCGCCTCATCAGGCTCGGGCCGGCGCAGCCGGGCGCGCAACCCCAGGCCCGCGATGCCCAGCGCAATGAGCGAACCCACGAGCAGGACGGGGTAGATCAGCAGCAGATCGACTCTGATGTTGCATTCCCCGGAGCAGAGAATCCGCTCCTGCATGGCGTATTCGTAGATCCCGTACAGCAGCCACGCGAGCGCCACGACGAGCACGAACGGCCGGCGACTGACGCGGTACAGGCCGGCGAACACGATGGCGGGAAGGACCGCGAGCAGCGGGTACTCGATCAGGATGCTCATTGCCGCCATCGGATCGGCCGGGAGTTCAGGGTAGCGCGGAGCCCGCGCCGGGGCGTGCCTCGGGCATGGCGTCGAAGAACTCCACGACCCCGGTCTCGAGACAGTACTCCGCGCCCACGATGAGCAACCCGTCGCTTGTTACGAGGTGCTCCAGCAGCTCGGACCCGTGCCGCAAGTGGTCGGCCGCCGCCCGGATGTTGGCCCGGACCGCGTGCGCGACCAACGTCTCCAGGTCCTGCCCGGGCAGCGCGTCCAACAAGGGCTCGACGGCGGGGCGGATCCGGTCGACGATGGAGCGAAGATTGGGGGACTGACGGGGCGCGGGCTGGCGCACCTCCTCGAGCGTCGCACGGACGGCTCCACACTGCGTGTGCCCCAGCACGACCGCCAGCCGGGTCCCGAAGCGTGCGGCCGCGAACTCCACACTGCCCACCTGCGAAGGCGCCACGATATTGCCGGCGACGCGAATCACGAATAGGTCGCCGAACCCCTGCCCGAACACCAGCTCCGCGGGAACCCGTGAGTCGGAGCAGCCGAGCACAATGGCAAATGGCTCCTGTGAGAGAGGGAGCGCCGGCCGACGGGTTTGGCCGAGGGTCGAGCCGGCGTCACGTAAGCCCGCCACGAAGCCGCGATTGCCCTCTTGCAGCCGCGCCAGTGCCTCCCGAGCCGAGATCATGAGTCGCGCACCAGACCTCGCAGCAGCCGGCCCGTCCGGGCCAGGCCGAGCGTGATCAGCGTCCACACGACGGCGGACACACCGACCACCGTCGCCTCGTAGCCGAGCCCGCCGAGCGCTCGGTGCGTCTCGAACAGCCACGCCTGGACCAGGTAACCGGGGGCGATCATGATGAACGCCGGAAGACTATTCAGATGCGTGACGGCCACCGCGGCCGCGATGGCGAAGAGCACGAACAGTCCCGCTCTGACGCCGCTGGAACGCATGGTCCTCCCACTGGTTCGCCCTAGTCGACGGGGTCCCGCGACTCCGGGTCGGCCGTGCCACGCACGTCGCGCAGTGCCTCCAGCGCGCTCGCCGCGTCCCGGCGCTCGACTTGAATCTGTATCGGACCCGTCGCGAGGTTGAAGCCGCCGAACAGGCGACCGAGACCGATCAGGTCCTGGATCCCCTCCCCTTTTGTCACAAAGGGAATGTCGGCGGACTCGAGCACCAGCTTGGCCGTCGTGATGAGCACCTGATCCCCGGTCGCGAACACCGTCACGAGGTCGAGCGGATCGGGGCCGGCCACTAGGGCTCCGGGCCCACGCGGCGTGTCTCCCGCCCCTGCGCCAGCATCCGCTCGACGAAGTCCAGGCGCTCCTGCGACTCCGTCAGCTCCTGCCGCAGCTTGGCCATTTCGCCTTCCAGCGCGTCGACCTGCGCCTGCAGCCCTTCGGGCGCTCCGGACCGGATCTGGAACTCGCTCCCACCGGGCCGGGGCCGCAGGCGTCGGGCCCAGAGCCCGAACGCGACGGCGAGCGCCACGTGAACGGCGGCATGCGCCGGCTCGCCGGCCGCGAACCAGGCCGAGACCACGTTGATGCCGCTCAGCACGACGGCCACCGGGTACCATGTCGCGGGCTTGAAGGTCATGAGGACTCTACGCGGACCGCGTCCGGCGCGTGTCAGGCGACGGGCTTGATGAGCTTGCGAGCATAGGCTCGGGCGACCGTGACCGGATGCGCGAGGAGCTGGGCGTTCTCGCGGCGCACGTGTTCTTCCACCAGAGCCACCCGAGCGCGGACGCGGTCACTGAGAACGGCGGTCATCGTGGGCCTCCCGTGCTAATCTACTTGCTGTGGCAGCTGGAGGTGCCGAACCCGTCCCGGAGCACCCTACGTCCGTCGCCGTGAGACGCGAGCCAGCAGGGCCGCCGCGGCGAGTGCGCCCAGAAACGCCGGAGGCGCGGTGACGACCGGCCAGATCGGGAGCGCGAGCAGCGGCGCGCGTTGGCCTGGCGATCCGGCGGCCAGCCAATGAACGTTGGCGGCGAGCGCGAGGCCGAAGGCTCCCAGCGCGACTGCCCCGGCCGCATGCAGCGCCGTCGTACGAGGCGAGCCGCCCAGGCGATAGTGCTCATAGCCGATGTGCGCCGCGGCCAGAGCGGCGCTCGCCAGCCACGCCGCCAACCGCCACATGCGCACATGATTGGCGTCGGCCGGCTTGGCGAGCGCGGCGAAAACCACGCCGATGACGACGTACGAGGCGGCGACGAGAATCATCCCAGGGAGCCAGCGGCGACCTGACACGCCGGTCTTCAGTTCCGGGTCGAGGGCCCCGCCCCGCTCGAATCCGCCGGGTGCCACTTGAACGAGTCGCGTGCCCTGTACATGATGTCCCCGCTGCCGCTGCGAACCGTGACAACCGCAGACAAGACCGCGGTGTCGAGCCGATCCGTGGCCAATCGCGTGCGGAACCTGCCGTCGATCGTCGTCACCATGCCCAGCTGGGGGTCGTCGCAGCGGAGGTGGACAGAATCGGCTCTGATCACGGTCTCCAGGCAGGCCACCGGCAGCTCCGCACCGCCGCTGATCCGGGCAAACAGGACCACGGGCTCCGGCTGGAGGCTGAACCCGGTGAATCGCAACCGGTTCACCGTGAATTCGTAACCCGGGACATAGTAGCCCTCCGCGTCGGCCTGAAGGGCCGACTTGCGCGGCTCCACGGCCGGCGCGGTCGGAGGCGGTTCCGGATTGGGGGACGGGGCCGTGCGGCGTCGCAGCACCACGACGCCGCCGGCCGCGAGGCCGAACGCGAGGAGCAACACGAGACGATTGCGGCGCACGGGGCTTGTCGCCTAAGGTGCGGGCGTCTCGCGCACCGGCGCAAGGGGTTGATCCGGATGATCGCCATGAGGGCCTGGGAGATCGCGTCACTCGGGCGCCGGTTTCGGCCGCCGCCGCGCCGGCGGCAGGGCGGCGACATGGCGCCACGACTCGGTCACCACATCGACCAAGAGCGGGCGCGGCACTTCCGCCAGCCGAATCAGGACGGCCGGATAGTTTCGGTAGTGCTCGGTGAAGAAGAACGCACGAGGGTCGACGTGCATCAAGACGTCTCGCTCGGCGATGGTCGCCAGCTGCAGCACCAGGACCGTGTCGTCATCCCTGAAGCGCGCCAGAAACCGGCCATTGAGAAGCAAGGAAGGCATGCCGTAGGACCGGCCTTCCGAAACATGGGGGAGCCGCAGCAGCAGTCGACGCGCGTCCTGAACCCCGACGCCGCGAGGGCGGGTCTTGCGAGTACGAGACCGTTCAGGCATGCTGGCGGCTTCAGTGTTTACACTCGTCGCGCTCGAACCGAATCACGGTGCCGGTCACCTCGCCATCATCGCCAAAGGCAAGACGTACCACGGCATCGCCGCCCAGCTTCCGCGCCTGGTTCCGCAACGCACCAACCGCCGCATCGGTGGAAGCCATCCAGGTCTCACGGCGTGAACGGATAATCGCGAGCTCCGTGAAGGTACACGCGGGTAATTGTGAGCTGTATAACGCAATCGGGGCATCGGTCGATCTTGACTCGTACTTTGCAGGTGACAAGCGAGCGACGGTCGTGCTCACACAGCCGAGGCCAATCAGAGCCGTAAATGGTACGGCGCGCATGTCTACCTCCTGGACGGGCGTTAAGGGGTGGATCGGTAGTTGACAGGTCCTTCCGAAAACATCGCCCCGGCTGCTCCTTATCGGTGGAGCACCGGGAGATACGCCTCCCACGGCCCCACGGCAATGCGATACTGCTTCGCCATCACACGGCTGATTTGCGCTACGTGTCCCAGATCGTGGACCACCCACGTCGCCAGCAACTGCCGCAGCGTAACCGGTCCAAAGTCGGGATGCTCACCCATCAGGTCGAGCTGCCCAGGGCCGAGCTGCATGGTCCGGAGTTCGGCAAGGTTCGCCTTGCGCAGCACCTCGAAGCGAGCGAGCAGCTGCGCCAGCGAGCGACCCTGAGTCATCTGGAGGTGGCCCGATCGGTCGAACGGTTCGAAACGTCGATCCTTCCCTTGAGCCATGATGATCCGAGCACGCACGATCCAATCCGTCTCCTCGCCATGGATGAGGTGACCGACCACGTCGAAGGGGCTCCAGGTATCGGGGCCTTCGTTGGACGAGGTCCACTCCGTCGGGAGTCCCGCCAGCATGGAATGCAGCACGCGCGGGGTGCGCGCGAGAATCAGGATGGTTTTCTCGAGATCGAAGTCCAAAGGGGTCACCGTTGTTGAGGCCGCCTAACGGGTCGCGTCAGCCGCGCCCGCTGTAGAAGTTTGGTCGACCTCGCACCGCCAAGAGGCCATGAACCGCGAGCTCGACTCCGATCAGCAGCAAGCCCCCGTACCACCACATCCGCAGCGGTGGCGGGTCGAGCGGGAGGATACGGGCCGAGGCTGCCATCAAGACATAGAGCACTACGCCGCCGGCGAACCACACGAGGAGTCGCAGTCCTGCCTGTGTGAGCCGGCCTTGAGAAACGCGCGCCCGGAGACGGTTCAAGAATGCCAGCTCGACGTAGTGCCCGCCTAACGAGAACCACAGGGCGAGGGCCGCAATGGGAAAGAGCAACCTGAGCCGGTGTCGCTGCAACGCGAACACCACGCCGACGCCGGCGGCGAGGGCCACGTTTCTCACCAACGTGCGCCGCAACGGCTCCTGGAAAGCGCTCACTCCGGAATCATCCCGATGGTGCTCGCATCATCGACTGGTCAGGCGGCTGGACGGCCCAGCGCCAACCTGATTTGACGCAAGTGATGCTCATTATGAGCAGCGACGTTATCGAATTCATCCCGCAACGTGCGCACGCCGTCTACACTGTGCACAAACTCGAGGTTGCCGCTCGCCTCATACTGCACGCCCGCATAATAGATGTTTGCGTTGCGAACGGACTCGTACACGCGCCGGGAGATATCCAGCGGCACGCGCGCATAGTCGAGTCCCTTAGCCCACGCGTCCTGATCCATTACCCATAAGACCGGCCGAGGCTCACTGAGCACTCGACGGATGCGATCGAAGAACACGGTCTCGCTATCGGAGAGGTGATGAAGCACATACGTGACGGACCACTTGCCCGGGCCGTAGGTGCGCGCGAGGTCGCGTTGGTCGAGCGAGAAGCACTTCAGCGTCTCGTCTCGAGTCCGTTCGAGCTCTTGAATAAGGGACATGCGTCTCAAGGTTGCTTCGGAACGCGGTAATGCAGTTGAACGACACCATCCTCGAAGCGATCCACGGAGGACAACTCCAAGGGTACGTGACGATGACGCCGCGCGATCAACGGGATGCCGTCCCCAATGAACACGGGGACCACACTGACGGCGAACTCGTCGATCGCCTGCGCGTCGAGAAACGAGGCGATGATCTCGCCACCGCCCATCAACCAGATGTCCTTGCCGGGCTGTTCTCGCAGATGGCGCACCAATGGGCCGATGGCATCGTTCACGAACTCCACCTCTGACGGAGCGTCAGCCGGCCGGGGATGACGGGAGCAGACGAGGTTCCGAGTCCGTGAGTCGAACTTCGCCCCCATTCGCAGGCTCACCTCGTAGGTCTTCCGGCCAAGCACCGTCGTGTCAACCGACTTCATGAAGGCGTTGATGCCGTAGAACCCTTTCGGTGCCGGGCGGGACGTCAGCCATTCGAGATCGCCGTCGGAACGCGCGATATAGCCGTCCGCGCTGGTCGCGATGTGGACGATGACCTTGCGGCGCCGCGTCACTAGTCCCATCTCCGTTGCCGCTGACGCTCCTTCGAGTACTGCCACAACGCTCGGTCGACCGTTCGCATCGCTTCGCCGGATGAATCCATCAGCTGCCGCGTGAAGGTCACGTACGCCCACCAGAACTCAAAGGTGTACTTCGGCGGAGTGGCGATACCCAGCGACCACAGGGCGCGGAAGTCGAGCACAGGATACTGCTGCCGATCGCAAAAGTGGAGCAGGACCGATGCGGTCGGCCAGTCCACGCCGTCCAAGAGGCGCAGGATGCCGATCTTCACCCGTTCGTCGGCGGTCCTGAAGGAGAGGTGCGTGGCGTCACGGACCTGCTGCGAAGAATTCAGGGCGCACCGTTTGGCGGTCCTGGGCGTTTTCCACTTGCAGAGAGCCAGGAATTCCGCGCGTGTCAGGTAGCCTCGAGCCCGCACAGCGGGCGCCACCCGCTCCGCGAGGCGGTCCTCCCCAGGGAAGGAGTAGCGGCTCGCCCAGTGAGGGATTTCAGCTAGCGGAAAGCGGAGCCCGAACATGTCCCACTACCGGTGCGGCATCCGCTCGAACGTAGAGATCGGCCGACCATTTCAACGTTTCGTGACGCCGCAGCCGCACGAAGCCGTGTCGCTCGAGCAGGGCTTCCATACCTCGCACCGGGTGCACGAAGCCCCGAAATGGATTGCGGACCAAGGCGCGGCTCTGATTCTGCAGCCACACGGCGGCTTGCACATACCACCGGTCGCGCGGGTAGGAGAACGCCAAGAGGCGCCGGCTGCGCCGCACTGCTGCCTCGATCAGCGGCTGGAAAGCCGGGTAACAGCACACTACGCGATCCATGGTCACCACATCGGCCGGCTTGACCTCGCTCGCCACGGACACGAAGTCGCCGTGCACCAGTTCAAGTCGATCGGAGACGTTGCGGCGACCGGCCTCCTCACGAGCCGCGGCGACGTAGGCCGGCGCTGCCTCCACAGCCGTCACGAGCTCGGCACCCGCGGCCAAGAGCTCGAAGCTCAACGCGCCGATGCCCGCGCCAACATCCAGGACTGTCCTCCCCTGCCCTGCTCCGACGATAGCATCCCTCAGGAGGCGCGTCGTCTGGTCCGGACCTCGCCTGCGGTAGCGCGCCAGATCGCGCCGGGCGACGGCGTCACTGAACTGACGCTGGTTAGCCGAGAAAAATGAGGAGCAGCAAGAGCTCATTCGCGCAAGGTGGTGTGCTCTCTAGCTGCCGATCCGCCGCTCCTCACGTGCCTTGCCGAGTAAGCGTTCTGCGAAGTCCAGCCGCTCCTGCGTTTCTGCCAGCTCCTGTTGGAGGCTCTGGACGACACGTTCAAGTTCCTCGACGCGCGCGGTGACGTCGGCCGGCGGCGATACCGGGCGATTGACAGCGATGCGAACGATCTTGATCGCCGCGAAAGCGATGATCGCTACGATTGGTATGAGTGGCTTGAGGTCCAGGCGACCCTTCCGCGGTTAGAGCCGAGGCTGCACTGTCGAACGGATCGGGCTTAAGCTGCGGGCGACACGCTCGCCGGCGCAAGGGTGCTCGCCGTCAGGCGACGCCGGTGCCCAGATCATGGACGTGTTGAGAGATCGCTGAGGGATGCCTAGTTACGCCGGCCCGCCAGCGTCGAGCGCTCGTTAGGCGGCATCATCTCTGGACGGTGATTCCACTGACACGCGTTTCCCCGGCATGAGAAACGCCCCGAATAGTGCAAGGAGCAAACCGCACAGGGCACCGACGAGACCCAGAGCCGTGAAGAACGGTACCCGCGTGATCGCCGGAGCTGCCCCGCCATAGGTCGCGAGCGTGAATACGAAGCACAAGACAAACCCATACAGGGCGCCGGCCACCACGGCGGTCGCCCTACTCGCGCGGAAGCCCAGAGCAGCCGCCGCGAGTCCCCAGGGCACGAGGGTCCACCATTGCAGGGAGAGGACATGCGCCGCAGCCCATCCGAGCAGAAGCCCGAGGGCGACGGCAGCAGTGAGCCTTAGCCGCAAGCGTCAGCTCCATCGAAGTGATGGCCCAAAGCCTGGATCCTATTCGCCTGCTTGGTCGCTCGTGTACAGATCAAGATGCAGCCAGCTCCGCCCGCGCCGACGCTCTGGCCGTGCCTGGAAGGAAAGGTTCGGCCCTCGATCCTCGGGGTCCCGAAGAACCACCCACCCGCCTTGGGCTGGTGCGCGCGGAACATAGTGCAGAGCAGCCTGCCAAAATGTGACCATGCGATCGAACTCATGACAATGAATTACGATCGAGCCAATGCGCATCGGAGATCTCTGGGGAGCCGTAATAGGCAGTGTGGCACGGTTGCCGCGGTCACCGAGAGCTCGACGAAAGCGCTTGTTAGGTCGCGGCCTTGAGCCCGACGCGCACGCGCTTCCAGTGCCATGGGCTCACACTGAGCTCAATCAGCCCGACCCCGAACCCGACCCCTGCGGCGACCGCTATGTTGGCGCCGTTGCTACCAAACAGGGGCCTCCGGTTGTCGGGTCTCACGAGCCCCGCGAGCGCAGCGCCCGCCGCACAGGCGACGGTGGTACCCACCACGGTCGCGACGGGATTCTTGCGGCGCCGGACTTCGAGCCTCCCGATGCTCTGAAGAGGATAGGACTGGTCGCGCTCTGCGTGGCTTACCATGAGCTGGCCACTGTCGCGTGACACAAAGCGGCCGTGGGTCCACACCGATGAGGGAGGGATCCGGATGCGAATCGAGTCGCCGGCGACCTGAGCTGACATTGGTGGCGCCGCAACGACGAAGCAGGCGAGGACCGACACAATGATTCTCATGTGACTCCCGAATCAAAGCGCTTGTTAGGAAATCGCGGTTGCCACGAAAAGGCCGCGCCCTGTAAGGCCCTTCGCATCGTGCCGTGCCACCAGGCCCGACGAGTCGAAGCTGCGCAACATTTCGTCGGTCGTAAAGAGCCCGAGCTCGTGCACTTCACTGGCAAGCCGCACTCCGTCGGGACCGTGTATCTCATAGTCAAACCGAAGGCGTGAGAGACGACCGTCGAGCTCGGTCCGACTGACGCGAACGACGCGGAGGCCCTGCGTCTCGGCGGTTCGTGTGGCGGTTCGGCCATCCTCCAGGACATCAGGCGTGAACCACGGCTCTACTATTACAACGCCAGTGGCGGCCAAGTGCTCGCGAAAGCACGCGAGGGCTCGGCAAACAGCTGGTAACGTGCGCACGTAGCCAATCGAGCTGCCGAGACAGAGGACGGCATCGTAACGCCGATCCAGATGAAAGTCGACCATGTTCCCTTCGTAGAACCGACCGCCTGAGTGCTTGGTCTTGGCGATTCGAACCAAGGCCGGATCGAGGTCGAGACCATCGACCTCGAATCGATGCCGGGTGGCGAGGAGATGAGCGTGTTCGCCCGTGCCGCAGGCGACGTCGAGGATGCTCCGACACCCAGGCCTGACGCTCTGGAGAAGAGTGGCAATCTGGGCGGCCTCTCGGGAGTAGTCCTTGATGCTGGAGTAGATCAGGTCGTAGATCTCTGCTGACTGGTTGAACATGTTGCGGCTGCCGCCTACCGGCTCGCGCCTGAAGGAAGACTCATTCCGTAATCTACGCGCGCCGCCAGCTTCAAAGCGCTTGTGAGGCCGCTCGCCAAAGCCGCTCGGCGCCCTAGATTCGCAACCCGACACCTCTCGATCATTTAGGAGCGGGATAATGATCGTTCACCGCGTGACCCCGATTCTCAATGTCTCTGACATGGACGCCAGTTTTGCGTGGTTCGCCAAGCTGGGCTGGAAGGAGTTGTGGCGCTGGGGCGACCCGACGGGATTCGGTGCCGTTGGCTCCGGTCCGTGCGAGATCTTCATGTGTCGCGGCGGCCAAGGGGGACGCGGGAAAGGGAAGAACACGAGCACCTTCGCGAGTTTCGAGGACGAGACGCAGGACAAAGGCTGCTGGATGAGCTGGTGGGTCGAGGACGTGGACGCCGTCCATGAAGAGTGCGTGAAGCAGGGCATCGAGGTCACCTGGCGGCCGACGGACATGCCCTGGAACGTGCGGGAAATGCACGTGCGGCATCCCGACGGCCACGTGTTCCGCATCGGAAAGGGACTAAAGGAAGAGTAGGTTAGGCCGCGCGTCTCAGCACACGAGAGCGCTTGCGTCCTCGCGCCCCCTCGACCGCCGCCCGGTAGGCTTGCGCGGCCCGTAAGGCCTTCCGCTTCCCGCCGTAGGTGGCGTCCCCGAAGAACTTCTGGTGGCGCGGGCCATAGCTCCCGTCGCGCCGCCCCCGGTAGTTCACGCGCACAAACCAGCCGTGTGTCCGCGTGGAGGGTTGATCAATCCGGCTGATGCCGGGCCGACGAACGGGCTTTGCACGAGTCTTCTTCATTGGAAGCTCAGTCGTTGATGATGGGCCAATGGAATCGTTTCAGTCCTGACGTACGTACCAGTCCAGCACGCGGAGAGCGCGCAACGTAATCCAGCGATTCGCCGCTCCGACGGTGCCGGCCAATTCCTTCTACCGATCGCGCTCAAGCTGTTTGGGCCACTCGCCCGCTGGCGCAGCGTAGTTCAACGAGCGCTTGTCAGGCGTCCGCTCAGTGAACGCCACTGGGCATGGCCTGGTGGCGAACAACATGATGCGCGGTGCGTTGGAACGCCAGGAAGGCGTGAATCGCCGCAACGGCCGCTGGGTCGGTAGTCCGCATCCGGACCTCGGCTCCCCGCGGTCGATCGCTCGGCTCGTAGGTGATCTTGGTCCGCCGGGCCGCCATGACGGAGGTACCAGGGACTACCTGAGCATGCACCTCGAAGGGTCTCGCGAAATCTCCGGCTCCAAAGGCGGTGGCGATGTCGCGCATGTGGCGTCGGATCGTCGCGATCCCAGCTGTGTCAGAGGCCCTATCCGCGTCGAGGACGATGCGCCCACCATCTTCAAGGTCCTCAAACACGTGGGCCGATGCGTATTGATCCACGCCCATGACCATCTGACCGCGTGCTTGCATAGCCGCGAACGCGGTGTCGGCCTGGCGGCCGGCGGCGTCCTCCCGGCGCCCGCACGCAGCCAATGCGAGCCCGAGGGCAATGGCCGACGTCGCTGCGGCGATCTTTCCCGTCATGGATGGCTCGTGGGCCATCTTATGCCGCCGCCCGCCACTCCGCCACTATCAACACCTCACACGACTGGCATCCATCCGTAACTCGGCGGCAAAGGGCTGGGGACCTGGCGGTACGGCCAGGTACTTGACGTGGCGGACATGGCGCGAGCGGCGGGGGCGCAAGTGATCGGGCATGTCCCGCCGAAATGAGTCACGGCCCGGACTAGTTGGACGACCACGTGAGCGTCAACAGGATGCGCGTGAAGCTGTCGTAATACGCAGTGCCATGCTGATTCGCCGCGGCGATGACATGGCGGCGAACCTCACGCAAGAGAGGAACGTCTTCCTTCTGCATGACCGTCACCACATCGCGCTCACCGTCCGACACCCTGGCAGCCACGTCGAGGAATGGACTCCAATCTCCGGCGAGGAGCGAATGGAAGACCCTGAGAAAGTCGGTGCGACTGGTTAACGGGCGCCCGATACGTCGCTCGAAGAGCGGTGGTTGTCGTAGAAACCTCTCCAACGCTGCTCGGGCTGTGTCCGAGAAACTTGAGGGTGCTAACGCCCGCAGGGCACGGACTGCTTCGGGCGTTGCCTGGTTGAGTAGGAGATACAGCGCATCTTCGCGTGCGGGATCCTGCATCGCGCTGACGAGGCGGATGAGAGCGGGTGTAGCTAGAGACTCCGCCATGCTACCGTACAAGTATAGTGCACCCTCCAGCCTGCGAACTTCGTAGGCACCGTGCTCCGGGAGATAGTAGTGTGCGTCAGGATAGTGCAGCCACCGATTGGCTGCAGTGGAGATATCGAAACCATCGACGCCACGCCGAGCGAGAGATTCGACCCAGACGCTGAGGTCAACGTCGTCGAGGCGTACAGCACTGTAGGCACGGACCTGAATGGCCTTCGCAGCAGGGGAGGAATCGAGGGTCAGCAGGAGGTTGCTCCCGTCCACGAGAAAGAGTCCACTGTCTGGCGGTGTTGTCAAACTGGTCCGCAGACACGGGAGCAAGGCTTGGCGATTGGCCTGGACCGCATTCCAGAACGTGTCCAAGGCTGCTGCATGAACTCTCCGCTCTTGATCCGAGAGTTGTGAAGGCCGGAAGCCATAGGTCGCCCGAACCCGGGTGGTGAACCCTTGGCATGCGGACTGTGATTGCCCACCGGACGAAAGCGAGCTCGCAACAACAGTTACGAGGAGTGGCGTCGTGAATAACTTGGTCTTCAACGGAGCCTCCCCACTGCGACAGTCCGCCCGCAATCTACGTGCTGCGCCAAGGTACGTGCTGCGCCAGCTGCAAGCGCTTGTTAAGCAGCCACCGGTCCAGAACGCGCCGCCACAATCAAGTGTGTGCCCCCGTCGACATAACCGGCCTGCGCGGTCGCTTGACGCTCAAGGTCAAGGAGTGTCTGCCATCGATCCGGCTGCTGACGCAGCTCCAGCAGTAGCGGCTCAAGGTTCGTCGTGAGCGCATTCGACGCCGCCAACGCCTCGATCGTGAACCCGTGGCGCTCCAAGAGCGCCGTCAGCTCCGGTGAGCGAAACATGTGACACTTATGAGACGACGTGGGATCATTTTCCGGCGTCAGATCACCGGTCTCGACGATGTTTGCCATACTCCGCAAGGGGAGGTCTCTAAGTGCGGCCAAATGCCGGTGTAAGGTGCCCCACAACGACATAACGCTCGCCACGAACATGCCTCGGGGCCTTAGGACCTTGCGGCACGACTCCACGGCATCATCGCGACGCTCAAAGACGTAGCTCAGGGGGCCGCCGTAAGCGACCACCACGTCAAAGCTCGCGGGCGGGAAGATAGTGAGATCGCAGATGTCCAGCTTGTGGTAGGCCTCGACACTGCGCGCGAAGCCGCGCTCCGCACCATAGCGACGATTGAGCTGAAGCTGGACGTCAGAAATGTCGGCGACGACTATTCGGCAGCCCAGGCGATGTAGTGTGTGCGTGAAACGCCCAGGCCCGGCGCCGATTTCCAGGACATGCGAGCCTGGCGCCACGAAGCGCTCAAGATAGAGGTTATGGATGTGCTCGTGGACGGTGCCGAGCGCGAATCTGTCAAAGCGCTCCCATTCGCCTTCCCCGAACTGATCGAAGTAGGCTTCGACGGCCGCGGGATCGTAGGGCACAATGCGTTGGCTGCCTAACGGACCGCGCGTACGCGGCGGGCGACTGACCTGCCGGCGCGACTTGTCAGGTGGTGGCTACGGTTCCAAAGGTGGTTCCCTTGTACGTCCATCCTTCCCGTCTGCGCGAAGGTTTTGCCACGCCGCGACGGCACCCGACACCATGCCGATGACAAGAATAAATCCATAGACAATAGCCGCCGAACGGATCACGCTTAAGGTGCAGGGCCAATGTACGTTGGGGCAGAAACACAATTCTACCAATGGCTCGCGTCAACACCGCGGTGCCGGAGTGGCTTGGGATGCCGACCCGTCCCAGGTCCACGAAGCGCTTGCGACACTGATCAAAACGCTGCCCATAACGAATCCAAACTGGTCCGCAGGCAGAGGGGTCCCAGTGCTAGGCTAACGCGGGCCTGGCCGATACGCGACGAGCCAGGGGTCCGTCTCCGCCGTGGTGCCATGATGACTGTACAACGGATTGCGCTTGAGCTGCGGGCGACGACGGTACCTGCTCAGCCTACCCCCTCAACAATGCGCAGGTCGCGCTCCACGGCGCCCTTGAGGAGTGCCAGCGCCGCCTGGTACTGCGGGCTCTGATACGTCTGCACGGCGCGTGCCACACTGTCGAACTCGACTAACACCGTACGCTGTTTCTCCACGCCCTCGAAGGTCCTCGCCGCGGGTCCCCGTGACAGGAAGCGGCCGCCTCCAGCTTCGATCGCCGGCACGGCCAGCGCGCCGTACTCTGCCAGGCGGGCCGGATCCCGCACCGAATGATAGAACGTAATCCAGTAGCCTTTTGCCAT
>WNFW01000732.1_pt1 | contig 21432 bp, 23 predicted proteins | sample 5400131 | NCBI WGS metagenome assembly WNFW01 (sample SAMN13153362, study PRJNA577476) | soil metagenome | isolation source: 20 cm soil or saprolite under grassland replicate 1 | place: USA:California | collected 2016-06-15 | reverse complement strand
GCGACCAGCGCTTCTGTAAATCTTCGCCGGCCTTTCGCGTTAAGGTGGAACGCGTCAAAGTAATATTCAGGCGTTTCAAGGAAATCGAACGTTTCTTCCGGCAGTGAAAAAGTCGTTCTCTGGATGATCACGCTTGGAAGAACAGTACGTTGTCCCTTGGAAAACGCCGGAAGCTCCACAAATGGACCGCGAGGCACAGGCGTAAGCACAATTGCGGTAGGACTATTAGAATAACGATTCAAAATTCGCGGGATCCAATCGCGTTGTAGCTTGAGCGAATATTCCGTGTCCGATTGAGACGGCTGTATCAAGCTCTTCCGGAAAGCCTGTCTCTGAGCTTCAGTCAACTTTGGCGCGAACGTTACTTGTCCTGTTGTAGGATCATAGAACGTGCCCACCAAGTCGTAATCCCGGCCTTTGTAGATCTCACGGGAATGCATTCTCGCAGTCTCTTGCTGGACATTTTTTAGACGCGCGAGGGGATGTTCGAGAAAATCGACGACGTCACTTTGGTATGCTGAACCTCGCAGTATGCACGCAATAAACGCTCTGAATCGACCAGGCCATCGCCGGAAACCCGAAGCGAAGTTGAAGCAGTCTGCGTAGCGCAGGAGCGGAGCCGTCATGGAAATTCTCAGAGGATCGGCAGTGCTTGGCTCATAGCCTATGCCGTAAGGAACAACAATCGCCCAGTAACGCCGCGTGGTGGGATCAACTTCACGGAGCATGTAGTACCATGTGTTTACTGAAGCGGCTGGCTCCGCCAGACTCACAAACTTAAATCCGGCGCTAGAACCAATCTCATCAGCCACGGTGCTGGAGAATCCCTCTGCCATTCTCGAATCACCCAGGACGAGCACCTCCTTGAGGCCAGATGGCGGGCGCTCCTTTTCAGCTCGCGTAAGTACGGCCAATCGTCCTGCGTACGAATCAGGAGCCAGAATCGAGACGTATAATTTTGTATGAAAAATAACGCCATCCAGGCACACAAAGGCGGCTACGCCCAGCAAAAGGTTTTGCGTAACGTGGAGTGGACGAGGCGACGTGGTTGGCTCGGCGGGAAACGTTGTCCGCAGCGCTGTTGTCGAACTGAAATAAACAGCAACGTATACGATTGCAAACAGCACCAAGACCAGCAGCCACCGGGCTTTGCCTCGCCATAACACACCTTGCGGATTAGCTTGCGTTTCGGCGATTCCAGCAACAGTTACGCTCGCGAGCGCCGCCCGCCTCTCTGAGTCACCAGAAAGTTCGAAGAGATAGTTACCCGCGCGAATCCATGGAACGACCTGGCTCCCTTTCGGGCCAGTAGCAAACAGGACTGGCTTGCCATCTTTAGTCGTTACAAACACGAATCCCATCGAACCATTGCCCGTATCCCACTGGATCTCAGTGCTGCCGCTTCCATCAGTGACCGTTACCTGCTCGGGCTTTGCTGTAATAACAGGCGGATTTGGAGAGTTCCCTGTGTCGTTACCCACTGCACCTCGTTCGACGGCGCTTCCGAAAGTCCGCGCTGCTGCTAAAAAGACAACGAGACAGATCACAACTCCAGGCAGGAGTGAGCGGGCTTTCGCGGCCGCCCCAGAGTTGCGCAGTCCAACGTGAGAACGCTTACACACTTCGTCGTTTAACCGCAGTGCCACATTCACGAGTGATCATTTTGTTGAGTTTTAGACAGTCGTGACACGAGGAGCGATCTTCGAAGTCATAATCGCGCATCGACGAACTGGCTGTGAGCGGTGTTTCGGACCTTTTTAGAATGGCGTTGTGCGAAAATCGCACCAATCAACAGTCCGAAAACTGCTCCCGCAACATCCAGCATGACATCGCGAACCGAGGGAGTACGCGACTTGACGAATGATTGGTGGAATTCGTCGCTCCCGGCAAAAACTGCGCAAGCGACCAGAACTGCGCAAAGCAGCATTGGCCGAGTCGTGCGCAGAGTTGGATTGCTGCGAAGCGCCCGCCAAAGGAGAAGAGCCAGAATCGCGTATTCGCTCACGTGCGCGCTTTTACGCATAACGATGAGGATGAACAAGATTTTCTCCGGTGACATTTCCGGTTTCAACCAGAGCAAGAACGGCACCATGAATCGCGACGTGTGCTCGGCGGACAGCACGTCGGTTGAGCCGAGAAAAATAACGCAGACCCAAATTAGTAACGGCAGCCAATATTTGAAGAAGCGTCGCATTTCGTTTGCGGTGCGTTTGTATCAGGCGCCAAAATAGATGGCGTTTCACAAAACGCCCTACAAATTTACCAATCTGAAATCCACAATCCGCAATCCGCAATTCGAGATTAGTGCTCCCCTCACCTTCCAACCCATTTTCATGGAGCGAATCTGGGGCGGCCGACGGCTTGAATCGAGGTTCGGAAAAAGCCTGCCCCCAAAAACGCAAATTGGCGAGTCATGGGAAATCGTCGATCGTCCGGAAGCACAAAGCGTCGTCGCGCGCGGTCCACTGAAAGGCAAGACTCTGCATGAACTCTGGACGAAGCACCGATCATCGATCTTCGGCGAGGTTCCCGACGCCCCACGATTTCCGTTGCTGATCAAACTTCTCGATGCACGCGAGAAGCTTTCCCTGCAAGTGCACCCGCCGGAACAGGTCGCCAGAAAACTAGGCGGCGAGCCGAAAACTGAATTTTGGTACGTTGCCGACGCCGATCCCGGGGCCGAACTTTTGCTCGGATTTTGCAAACCTAAGACGCGCGATCAGTTCGAAAAGGCGCTGCGCGAAGGAACAGCTGCTGATTACGTTCATAAAATCTCTGCCAAACCGGGTGACGCCGCGTTTCTTCCGGCCGGACGTCTTCACGCCGTAAGCGCAGGCAACTTGTTAATTGAAGTGCAACAGAATAGCGATAGCACATACCGCGTGTTCGATTGGAATCGTGTTGATGATCAAGGCAAGGCTCGGCAGTTGCACATCGAGCAAGCGCTTCAATGCATCGACTTCAATGATGTGGCTCCGAAATTAGTCGCGTCACAAGGCGCGCTTCTCGCCAAGCATGAATTGTTTGAAGTCCAAAAGTGGAATCTTTCTGCACCGCGCGAGATCGCCCCACGCAGGCAATTCGCAATCGTTTGCTGTCTGACTGGGAAACTTACCTGCGCAGATATCGATCTTGCGCCGGGCGAATTTTTGCTGGTTCCCGCTCAGTTGCAGGATCGGCAAGTGAAGCCGCTCGACACGCAAACAACACTTTTGCGTGTCACAATTCCAGTTCTGTAGGGGCGCTCTGTCAGCGCCGAAGAGGTCAACGGCGGTCAGAGACACGCCGCTACAGTCTTACACCTGAATCCAAATCCGCCGGACCATTTCACGATTTTTGACCGGAATCACGTTGGTCTTTTGTGGCGGATCCTCATTTCCCGCGGTAGAAGCAATGAAAGTGCCGGCTCCGCATAGGGAGAAGCAAAGCAAAACGATCGCGATTTTCGTCACCAAGTTCACGGATTAGTTCCAGGCTTATTGCCGTCTTTCAGCCACAAGCCTCTGCCAAACGCCGCAGGTAAGTAAAGCCATAAATTCCACTGCTGTGTCCGTCCGCCCAGCGCGGTTGCAACGCATAACCGCCCACCATCTCGAAGCCGATCAGCTGAAAACTTTGGTGGGTGTAAGCCACATGTGGACGCGAGACGTTGCCGAGCACGTCCGGTTCGCCACCGCATGCAGCACACGGACATGCGCGACGCAACATTTCGAGTTTCAAAAACGATTCAGTGCCATCGTTCCAGGCAATCGCAAGTTCCTCCCCAATTTGTTGGACGTTGATCGGTTCCAGCCGCATGTGTCGATCCGGTAATTTCTAGATTAACACGGATGGACACAGATCAGAAAAACCAGTGGCCTTTTAAGATTAGCATTCAGGAATCTATGACAATCTGTGTTCATCTGTGGCTCTCTGCCTTTGCTTTTGATCGTTCGCCAAAAATCGCCGTCCCGACGCGCACTAGCGTGGCGCCTTCTTCGACTGCGACTGCGTAATCCTGTGTCATTCCCATCGAGAGTTGCGCAAGATCGACTCGAAATTCGGTTTGAAGACGATCGCGTAGCTCACGCAACTGAACGAAATATTTTCGGGAGGCTTCCGGTTCTTCACCGAGCGGTGGAATGGTCATTAGGCCCAGAACCGACAATCGCGGTAACGCGAGAAGCGCTTCCATTTGCTCGCGCAGCTTATCGGGTGCGAAGCCGAATTTACTCCCCTCGCCTGCCACATTGATTTCGAGCAAAACTCGTGGACGCATCCCCTCTTCTTCTGCGATCCGGTTCATCTCTTGCGCGAGTGCGAGCGAATCTACGCTGTGGATCATTTCAAACAGAGGAAGCGCGTGACGAATTTTGTTTTTCTGAAGATGCCCCACGAAATGCCAGCGAATCGCCGACGGCAGCTCTGGAATCTTCGCCCGAGCTTCCTGCACGCGGCTTTCACCAAACAAACTTTGCCCAGCCTGAATTGCCTCGCGCACCTTTTCGGCCGCGTGCGTTTTCGTAATTGCGACCAACTCGACCTCGTTCGGAGCGCGCCGAACCTTCGCCGCCGCGTGCGCGATCTGCTCGCGCACACGCTCGAGATTTTCAGCGATTGAAGTCATCGCAGAAATTGTAGGGCAGGCGCCTCGCTTGCCAAATTGAAATCAAGCGGCGCTGGTGTTGCTCGAGCGCGGTGGCCATGCACCGCATTATTTGCTGGTAAACCGCGCCGGAATAACGCAGAAGCACCTGATCATGAAACACTGTTCAATTCTCATTGGCACTATTGTCACGTTGGTGACCTGTTCCAGTTTGCTCGCCCAGGAAAAAGCCAGCCTTCAGCCTAATGCGACCATCCTCAGTATCCTGCAGGGGAACACCGGCAAAACTGCCGAGCTACGCCTGAATTCCGGGGAGAAGATCGGCGGCAAAGTCGAACAAGTGAACGACAATCTCGTTCTTCTTTCCCATCTGACCGGTGCGGAATTCTTCGACGGTTTTGTTTGCGTCAAAGATATTTCGGCGGTGGTGATTCGCAGCGCGGGGAAATAGAAGCGGCCGACGATATGGCCTGACCAGGTGTGTTCAGGATTGTCAAGCGCGCCTGCGATTGCCGATACTTACGGCATGATTACCAAAAATATCGGTATGCTTCTGCTTGCGATTTATCTTATCGCGGTAGGAATCCTCACTCTCACCGGACTTGGCATCGGCATCATCACCGGCGTGCTGGCGCTGCTGGCAGGAATTTTTATCCTGATCGGGCGCTAAGCCGTGTAGGATCAGGCGAGGAGTTCGATCATCTGCCTGGCGAGCTTCGGGCCGATGCCGCTTTCCTCGTGCTTGAAATAGACGAAGGCGCTTTTCCAGTTTGCGTTTTGGTCGCGAACGAATTCCGACCAGCTTCTCACATCTGCCTCCGCGTAATCTTCGCGGCGGAGGCGGAGATAGCCGTAATCGGCGGTAATCTTCCTTGGGGTTGCGATCGTGTCGGTGTCCGCAATGCAAAGGGCGATATTGCGCGACTTTAGCAGATCAAAAATTTCCTCGTCGAACCACGATTCGTGACGGAATTCGAACGCGGCGCGCATTTCTGGAAATTCGCGCAGAAAAGAGCTCAGCACGTCGGCGTCCTTCTTGAATGTCGGCGGCAACTGAAACAAGACCGGGCCGAGTCGTTCGCCGAGGCCGGTCACAACTTTGCAAAAATATTCGAGCGTGTCTGCGCAATCGCGCAGCTTCGACCAATGTGTGATCCTTTGCGGCGCTTTGAGCGCGAAGCGGAACTCCTCTGGCGTTTGCGTTTTCCAATTGTCGATCGTTTTCGGCGCGGGAATCCGGTGGAACGTGTAATTGATCTCCGTAGTTGAAAATCGCTCCGCGTAGAACGGCAGCATCTTCGCCGCGGGCAAATCTTCCGGATAAAAATTTCCCTTCCACTCCGCATATTGAAACCCTGATGTCCCGATCCAGAACTTCATATAAAGCAGTTAGCCTAAGAGTCCGCTGAGCAAAAGCAGGCTTTCAAACAGCATAAAAGAGGCTTCCAAACATCTGCGGCGAATGCTGCATCCGAATCCTATATAGCGGCAAGTTCTCTCGCCCTTCCCTCCACAACGAACGAAATCTTTGCGCGTGATGTAAGACAGCCGTCGCTGGCCAGTGTTGCGATCCATTTAAGTGAATACTGTTTTTCGTTTTGCAATTGTCGCACTGTTGATTGCAAGCAGTGCCGTTCCAGCGTCGGCGAAAAGAAAAGCGCGCCATGCGCCGACTCCGGGCAAGGCGGATTTTGAAGCCGCCACTCGTCTGCAGGTATTTCTTGATCGCGCGAACTTTAGTCCGGGTAAGATTGATGGGCGCTACAATGAAGTGACGCGAAAAGCGCTTGCGCTTTACCGCGAATCACTCGGAGAACAACCGCAAACTGCGCCACCACAACACAAAGCAAAATCAAACGTCGCGCCCGACGTAACGGGGCTCGATCTGGCCAGCGTCAATCCGGTGTTCATTCCATACACCGTTACCGAAGCGGATCTTCAAAGTATCGGGCCGTCGCCGAAGGAGCCGCCACAACAAGCAAAATTAAAATTTTTACCCTACCGCGATGCAGCCGACGCGATCGCCGAAAAGTTTCACAGTGACGTTCATTTTCTCGAACAACTCAATCCCGGTAAATTGAAAACGATGAAGGCCGGTGACCAGGTAATGGTGCCGAACGTCGAGCCATTTGAACTCACCGCAGTAAAAGACATTAAGCCCGGCAGCGAAGTCAGTTCGCAGGCGGCGAACGTGGCGGAAGATCAGGCCGATACCCAAAGCTCGACTCCTAGTCAGGGCGCAGAGGCAGCGAAGAATGCAGCGATAAAGGTCGACACGAAAACGAACATGCTCGGCGTGTTTGAAGGCGAAAAGCTAATCGCCGCGTATCCGGTTACAGTCGGCTCCGCTCACCTGGCCTCGCCTATCGGGGAATGGAAGGTGCGAGGGATCTCCAAGCTACCCAGGTTTCGCTACGACAAGGAAATGCTTCAGCACGGTCAGCGGAGCGGGAATTTTTACATGCTTCCACCGGGTCCGCGAAACCCTGTTGGCGTAATGTGGATTGCGCTAAACAAAAAAGGGATTGGGATTCACGGCACAAACGAACCCGGGTCGATCGGCCATGCTGCAAGCCACGGTTGTATTCGTCTCGCCAATTGGGATGTCGTGCGGCTTGCCACAAAAATTAAAAGCGGCGATAGCGTTTCCATATATTAAAATCGGGATCATGGGCGAAACGCTCGCTTCCAGCGCCTTAAACATACTGCACCAGTGGGTCCATTCAGAAAGCCTGCGGAAACATTGCTACGCCGTCGCGGATTCAATGAAGCATTTTGCGCAACTGCGCGGCGAAGACGCTGATCTTTGGGAAGCGATAGGATTGTTGCACGACATGGATTACGAGCGGCATCCGAATCTCGAACGCAGTCCAACCGAAGGCCATCCGTTCGTCGGCGTTACGTGGCTGCGCGAGAACGGATGGAGCGACGAAGTCTGCCGCGCGATTCTTTCGCACGCGGATTACGCAAATGTCTCGCGCGAAACGGCCCTGGAGAAAACACTCTACGCTGTCGATGAACTAAGCAGCTTCATCGTTGCTGTCGCGCTCGTTCGTCCAACAAAAAGCATTCAGGATGTCGATGTCCGAGCGGTGAAAAAGAAAATGAAAGACAAAGCATTTGCTCGCGCGGTGAATCGCGAGGACATCGTCCGCGGCGCAGAAAAGTTGGGCATTCCGCTCGATGACGTTGTTGCTGAAGTTATCGCTGCGCTCAAAGCCGACGCCGAGCGACTGGGGCTCGCTGGCACTTCGGTTTCAAAGGAAACCTCTGGGTAAAAAGCGCGTTCACACGCCGGCGCCAGGCTACAGTTTCTCCGCAATAATTTCCATTACCAGCGGAGTTATCATTAATGTGTTCGACGACGCTTCTGCTTTTACCAAATCTGCGCGGACGTCGTCGGCAAATTTCTGATTGATGCGTCCCATTTCAATCAGCCGGGAAAGATAAGTTTCGATGAATGTGGCCGGCCACTGCCACATGTAGTCCGTTGGCCGCAGGCAAAACACGTGTGGCCGGGCTGAACGAATGACAAAACCGTTGTCCGCAAGCAACTCCGGCAATCTGGCAGCGCCATCAGGTTCGCCACCGGACTCGCGCCATGTCGCAATCACATGCGCGCGGAAACGCTCGTGCATCGGCAGTCGGGGGAAAAATCTCCATGTGTCGTAGTGCCCATACTCGTGAAAAATAGACAGACTTCCTTTTGGCATCACGCGTGCCAGCTTCCGAATCAGTAACCCGGGGTCGCTAACGAACGAAACCACCCAGCGGCACCAGACGAAATCGTAATCTGCCGTGGGCAAATCGTCGGTCATCAAATCAATCTCGTGAACTTTCACGTTCGTGAGCGATCGCACCCGACACGCTGCTTCTACCGCGTGGGCGAAGTTTCGCGACCGTTCGAGCGCTACTACTTCGCCGGAGAGTCCGACAATCTCGGCGAGATCGACAGTCGCGTAACCGGGACCCGCGCCCACATCGAGTACCCGTTTGCCCATCGTCAGACCAGCTCTTTGCCAGCAATCTAAAACCACCGGCCGCCAAACCCTGTGTTGCAATCCGAGCCTCGCTAATTCTTCGTCATGCGTACCGAGAACGTAGTCCCCATCGGTTGCCATCCCTGATGTTTCTTAAATAACGCCATATTACAATGTGATTTTGCCGAGTGTGGTGCGATCGGCGCTCGGCTTGGATAGGCTTCTGGTGTTTCGCCGGTTATGGACAACATTAGAGCAAACGCGCCGGTCTCACCTGTCATGGATTACGTGATTCGTCAGCTCACACCTGAGGATGAACCCATTCTCTGGGAAATGTTGTATCAGGGACTGTCATCACCGAAAAAAAAGCAATTGCCGGCACGGGAGATCGTGCATCGCCCGGAGTTTGCACGATACGTGGAAGGCTGGGGCCGCGCCGGCGACACCGGGTTTGTCGCACACAACAAGAAAGATGGAATGCTCCTCGGTGCTGTTTGGCTACGCAATCCCCCGGGGAAATCTGACGCGGCGCCGGAGCTGGCTCTTGTCGTGAAACCCGAACACCGCAAGCACGGCATCGGCACGGCACTGCTAACCCAATTGGTTCGCGCGCATCCCGAACAGTCAGCAATCTCGCTGAGCTTCGTCACCGGCAAACCGATTTTGCGTCTCTACGAACGGTTCGGGTTCAAAGTGGTGAAAGAACAGCCGCACGGCGTCGTGATGCATCGGGAAATCTAGGAGCGGCCCGGTGAAATTCTTCGCGTCGATCGCGATGATTGTGCTGGCTAACGACGCGATGGCGCAGTTATCGACGACGCCGAAAGCGGCGGTGGATCAACTCATCCCGTGGTTGCTCAACGAAGATCAGCAGTTGCGCGGTGTCCCATTCAGCGAAGTCATCCTGGATACGACCGGGAAAAAAGTGTTCAGGTTTGACGCGAACGAGCCAGTGGATCAGCGGGTTGCAAAAGCGATTAGCGCAGCATGCGATGAAACGATGAAGCGATTAAACGCAACGGGCAGCGCCATTCAAAATGTTGATCGGATTAACGAAGTGAGCAGCCATTTTGAAGATAATCTGCGCGAGTTGCTGAACGCCACTCCCGGTTTGCGCTGCGAGTTTCCGCTCACCAACGAAGGCAAAGTGCAGCGTTCAGGTTATCCCGACTTGCGCATCGTCGATCTGGAAAGCAAACGCGTCTTTTATCTCGATCCAAAGCTTTACGCCGCCGGAAGTCGTGACAGTAGTTTCCGGACGTTTTATTTCGAGCCAAAAAGAGCGACGAACAAAGTGCGCGACGACGCGGTGCATTTCATCGTCGGTTTTCAGCATGAATCGCGGAATGTGCCGGCCTCGCTCAGCCGCGACGCTTCGGAATCCCGCACGGCCACAGAGCGCCATGGGTACAGTCCGGTGTGGAGGTTCACGCGATGGGATCTTGTCGATCTCTCCCGCTTCGAGGTGAAATTGAAAGCCGAGTTTCAAGGAAGTAATCGCGACATGTATCGTCCGGAAGCGATTGTGGCTTCAGGTAGCGGCGACTAAGTCAGTTGCCGCCGCGAGACTAGCAGTTGCTCATACTGGCGCGGGACGTAATGGTATTGTTTCGATGATTGCAAAACCGGCAGAGACATTTCAATTCGACGCCATTGACGATGTGCTGAGCGACATCGCGAAGGGGCGAATGGTAATCGTGACCGACGACGCCGACCGCGAGAATGAAGGCGACCTGGTGATGGCAGCGGAAAAGGTCACGCCTGAAGCCGTCAATTTCATGGCGACACATGGACGCGGCTTGATTTGCGTGCCGATCTCGAATGAGCGTGCCGAACAACTCGGTTTGCAGCGAATGGTCATTCAAAATCGCGAAAAACATCGGACCGACTTTACCGTTTCCGTAGATGCGGCACGCGGCATCACCACTGGCATCAGCGCCTACGATCGAGCCACGACGATCCTTGCAATCGCCAACCCAAAATCTTCGCCCGATGACCTTAACCAGCCGGGGCATGTATTCCCGTTGCGCGCGAAGGACGGAGGCGTGCTGCGACGCGCAGGACACACCGAAGCTGCCGTTGATCTAGCAGGAATGGCGGGTCTGCAGCCAGCGGGAGTGCTGTGCGAAATTCTGCATGACGATGGCACGATGGCGCGTTTACCGGAATTAATGGAGTTCCGCAAAAAACATGGCTTGCGGATTTGCACCATCCAGGGCCTGATCGCCTATCGCCGCCTTCGCGAAAAGCTAGTGGAACTGGAGCAAGTCGTGAAACTGCCAACTGATTACGGCGATTTCGATTTGCACCTGTATCGTTCAAAGCTCGACGGGCAGCATCATCTCGCGCTGGTCAAGGGCAACATCGACAAAGACAAGCCGACGCTGGTGCGGGTGCACAGCCAGTGTCTCACCGGCGACGTTTTCGCTTCGCGGCGCTGCGACTGCGGGAATCAATTGCATGCGGCGCTGCGGCAAATCCAGGAGGAGGGTAACGGCGTTCTGGTTTACATGCGCCAGGAAGGCCGGGGAATTGGGCTGGCGGCAAAAATTCACGCGTACAAATTGCAGGAGGAAGGTCTCGATACTGTGGAAGCCAACGCCAAGCTTGGTTACCCGAGCGACCTCCGCGATTACGGACTTGGGGCGCAAATTCTTTTCGATCTCGGCGTGCGGCAGTTTCGGTTTCTCACAAATAATCCAAAGAAAGTTGTCGGCCTTGAGGGCTATGGCCTCGAAATGATTGAGCAGGTGCCCATTCGCGCCGAGGCCAATCCGCATAACGTTAAATACCTCGAAACGAAGAAGACCAAGCTGGGACACATGCTGTGAATGACGAAGCTCGAATGTCGAATGACGAAGGAGTGAGAGGATGACGACGTCCGAAAATATTCTCGTTGCCGCGAAAGGATCATTCGTCATTCGGGCTTTGTCATTCTTTCGACGTTCGTCATTCGTCATTTGTCATTTCTAGATGTCGAGCACCGCGCCGCATCGTCCGCAAATTGCCAAAACCAAGGCAACGTTCTGCATTGTGGCGAGTCGGTTCAATGAGCAATACGTCCAGGGACTCATAGATCACGCTACGGAAGAGCTGCGCGCTCTTGTCCCAAACGCGGTCATTTTCGTGCAACGGGTGCCGGGAGCTTTCGAAATTCCAGTCGTGGTGAAGGAACTGACATCGCAGAAAAAAGCCAACGTGGTCATCGCCTGCGGTGTGATTTTGCAGGGAGAAACCAATCACGCCCAAAATCTGAGCCGCTCCGTCACGGATGCGCTTCAACGCATTGCGGTGGAACAATCCGTGCCAGTCATCAACGTGGTGCTCAGTTTCGACAATGAAGATCAGGCGCGTGCGCGCTGTCTCGAAAATCGCATCAATCGCGGCACGGAGGCCGCACGCGCGGCAGTAGAAATCGCAAATGTCCTGACGGACCTTCGCAGAGATTGATCGTTATGGGCAAAAGACGACGAGCGCGCGAAGCGGCAATTCAATATCATTTCTGGCGCGACCTCCAACGTGGTGAAGCGCCGGAAAAGATCGATGATTTCTGGGAATTTTGCCCAGCTACGCCACGAGTCCGCGAATTTGCCCAGCCGCTGATCGAAGGAATGGTGACGCACCTCCCGGAAATCGATGAACGCATTCGGCGCTACTGCGAAAACTACGAATTCCGTCGCATCTCGGCGGTTGATCGCAATGTTCTCCGGGTGGCAATCTATGAGATGCTTTATCGCGATGACATACCTCCAGTGGTCTCGATCAACGAAGCTATCGAGCTGGCAAAGACTTTTGGCGGCGCTGAATCGGGACGTTTCGTGAATGGGATTCTTGACCGCGTCCGAAAAGACTTGGATCGCCCGGCCCGGGAAGCGGTGACGAAACGCGTGGAGTGATGGAGTCATGGCGTGGATGGGGAGTGATGAGATGACTTTGCCTTTCACTACTCCATTACCTCAATACTCCATAACTCCATGAGATTTCTCGAAACTCTCGCCCAACAGTTTGCCGGCAAACCGATCGATTGGGAGGAGCTGGAAGAAGGGCTCATCCGGGCCGATCTCGGCGTGCCGATGACGACACGCATTATTAAGAAGCTGCAGGAGCGCGAGGCTTGGTCTTTGCTTGGAATCGGCGACGTGATCAAGGCTGTGCGCGAAGAGATCGCGCGGATTTTGCCGGCCGATGCGATGCCAATCCGTCGAGCAAATGGCAAACCAAGCGTGATTTTGATTGTCGGCGTGAATGGAACCGGCAAAACAACATCGACAGCGAAGCTCGCGCATTATTTGAAGCAAGATCGACATCGCGTGCTCCTGGCGGCAGCAGATACTTTTCGTGCCGCTGCGATCGAGCAACTGGATATTTGGGCGAAAAGACTCGGCATTGAAATGATTCGTGGCCAGTACGGGGCCGATCCAGCCGCGCTTTGTTACGAAGCTTATCAGACAGCCGCCAAGCGCGAGGCCGACTTCTTGATTTGCGACACGGCCGGCCGTCAACACACCAAAACGAATCTAATGGCCGAGCTGCAAAAGGTGAAACGGACGCTCGGCAAGCTCGATCCGGAGGCGCCGCACGAGACACTGCTCGTTGTCGACGCAACCACCGGTGGCAACGCGCTCACGCAAGCCCGCGAATTCCACAGCGCGATGACGCTTACCGGTCTGATTGTCACTAAACTCGATGGCAGCGGCAAAGGCGGGATCGTCGTTGCAATTCAGGATGAACTTGGAATTCCAACGCGTTTTGTCGGCACTGGCGAAACGATTGACGATTTCGCATCGTTCGACGAGCGCGATTTTGCCGCGAACATTGTGTAGCTTGAAAGCAGACGGCATGGCTCAGGCAATCAAAGAAACGGTCGCACCGGAAGAGACTGTACCTGCCACCGAATTAAAAGGCCTCAGCGGTTTTCTCGCAAAATTCACGGTGCTTAAGGGCGCGCAGCACAACTTATGGCTCACGTTTGTAATCAAGTTCCTCATTTACACGGCCTACTCCGTCACAAACAAAACCATGGTCCTTTGGCTCTCGAAGGACCTCGGGTTCAGCGATCAGGCATCCACTAGTTTAGTAGGTTGGGTTTGGGCGCCAGCAATGACCGTGTTCACCTTGCTCGCTGGTTCGGTGACGGATGCAATCGGGTTGCGCCGGACTTTTTTCCTCGGCGTCGCCATCTGCACGATTGCTCGCAGCGTAATGGTCGTCTCTACGATGCCGTGGCTCGCGCTTGCGTGTGGCGTCCTTCCGCTGGCGGTCGGCGAAGCTCTCGGAACGCCGGTGCTGCTGGCTGCAACGCGACGCTATTCCACGGTAGCTCAGCGGTCGATCGCCTTTTCACTCATCTACATGATCATGAACATTGGCTATGTCGCCGCCGGCTGGATTTTCGATTACGTCCGCCAGCTGAACTTGCATATTAGCCTGTTTGGGTTTGAACCGACAACGTATCAGCAACTGTTCATCGTTAGCCTGGCGTTCGAGATCGTCCTGTTTCCTGTCATTTATTTTTTGCGTCGAGACACCAAAGTTCCGAGCGATTCAGACCGCGCACCTTCCGCCTTCTGGCTCCGCATCGGACAGAGGGTGCGGCAAAGTGCGATTGAAACCGCACATCTATTTCGACGGCTGATCGCCCAGTCCGGTTTTTACCGGCTGCTGGTCTTTTTCCTGTTCATCGGATTTCTCAAAGCGATTTTTTTGCAGATGGACTACGTCTTTCCGACATTCGGAATTCGCGAGCTCGGGTTTAACGCTCCGGTAGGGAAGCTTTCGGCAATCAACGCGATTGTAATTATTTGTCTGGTGCCGATCGTCGGCGCGTTGACGCAAAAATTCGCGGCGTATCGCATGGTCGTGGTCGGTGGAACGATTTGTGCGGCGGGAGTGTTTATCATGGCTTTGCCGACGGAATGGTTCCAACTCGCTGCAAATAGCGTGGTCGGCCAATGGCTGGGCCATGGATATCTCGGATTACACGGGAGTATTCACCCGTACTACATCATGGCCGCGCTCTATCTGATCGTGTTTTCGATTGGCGAAGCATTTTATTCGCCGCGCGTGTATGAATACGCAGCAGCGATTGCTCCGAGAGGACAGGAGGCATCGTACGGTTCACTTGCATATCTTCCGTTCCTCGTAGGCAAGCTGCTTGTCGGCACCGGTGGCTGGTTGCTGGCCGCGTTCGTTCCGGAACACGGGCCGCGGCATCCCGCAACGATGTGGCTCATTTTTGCCCTGGCGGCGTCGGTCGCGCCGGTGGGATTGATTACCTTCCGTCGCTACATTCGGGTTCCAGAGGCGGGCCGGCAGGATGTCGACTAACGACATTCGAATCGGCGAAGCGTAGCAATCAACAATGAGTCTCGAGTAGATGCGGCGACCATTTTTCGACGTAATTACGAATCTAATTAGAGGAGACTTTCGCGCCCGTAACATTTGTAAAGAAGGCGTTGGCGCGTACAATTAATTACCCCCCCAATAGGGTATGAAGGGATGAATAGCTATGAACACCACACATCTGATACGCCCACACCATGGTTCGCATAAAACTTTGTGGTTCGGGCTTCTGGGCACAACCATTGTGATTGTCGGCTCGATCCTATTTGGTTATGCTCAAACGCAGAAAAAAGAAGCCGAGAAAATGAATCCAAACAAGCCCGTTCCGAGCAACGCCGAGTTGAAAAGCCAGTTGACCAAAGATCAATATCACATCACCCGTGAATGCGGCACGGAGACACCGTTCCACAACGCTTACTGGGACAATCACGAGGCGGGTATTTACGTCGATATTATCACCGGCGAACCGCTGTTCAGTTCCCTGGATAAATTCGACAGTGGGACGGGTTGGCCCAGTTTCACCAAGCCCATATCGCCAGACAAAGTAACGGAAAAAACGGATTCCTCCTTCGGGATGCAGCGCACTGAGGTTCGCGGGAAAACAAGTGATTCGCATCTGGGTCACCTGTTCGACGATGGGCCGGCCCCGACGGGGCAACGCTTCTGTGTTAACTCCGCCGCGCTGCGTTTTGTTCCGGTGAATAAGTTGAAAGAGGAAGGGTACGGTGAGTATCTGTCGCTGTTTCAATCACCGCAGGGCCAGGCGCAGCAACAGCAAAGCGGCGGACAGCAGCCGAAGACGCAGAACCAATCTGGAACAAAATAGGGACGCGTCGCGCAGCGGCGCCGAGCCTGCACATCTCACGCGGCTGATTAAGCGCTCGCCGTTATTCGTCGCCCCAAATTCGCCTTTAAGTCACGGCGTCAAACCACTAGTTTATCATCCATCATGACGAGGGACGACTTCGACTACGCGATCGAAAACACGCATGTGATTGTCGCGCCAGAGCAGCAGATTGCGACCTTCGGCAGCACCAGTTTCGATTTTTACCTGATCTCGGAATTGATGGACCGCGTCGATCAAGTCCGGGTTCGCAACGGGAAAATCCATGCCGAACGCCCGCAGATTCTGACGCCTGAGCATTACTGCCGGTTGTTGCTCGAGGGGTTTGGCGAAAAGGCGGAGCGATATGTCGATCAATTGCGCGAGCACGCTCGGAACATCGCTGTCCTTCGCTATGGCTTTCAATTCCGCAAGACCGATCTAAGCGAACAGACGCTGCGCGATTCAATCGACGCGGTGATCAATCGCACCAAACGAAAAGTCGAAGACACAAACGCACCGCTCAGCGCGATCATTCACGGCGTCGATGAGGCCTGGGAAGTTTGCCTGCTGAAGTTCACCATCGACATGGTGGAGCGCTCTTCCGGCGGCAATCTAGGCGATTTTCGCAAACGCGGTTTGATCTAAGACTCTCGCGCCCGGGGTCGCGTCGTGACAGAACCACGACCCGAGCCGGAGAGGTTTGCCCGAACAAATGCGCCTGCGCTGGCTAGCGCGCGGCGGCCGGGCTCAAGGTGAGCGTTCCACAGATGCCAAGCATGGATCATGTGCGCCCAAATTTCCAAAGTTACTGGAACATCCGCTGCGCCCGCCGCGCTCGCGAAGCGAGTGGCGTCGTCGAGCAACGTTTCATTAGAACCTATCTGGATCAGTATTGGAGGAAAACCTTTCAAGTCGGCGTAGAGCGGAGAAACGCGCGGATCCTTCCTGTCCATCCCAGAGGGAAGATATGCGTCCGCCAATTCATATAGGTAAGTCTTGTGGATGATTGGATCTACGGCGTCCTTGGTCGTCAGCGTCGCGCCAGACATTGTTAAGTCCGTCCACGGCGAGACGAGCCATGCGCACGCCGGAAGTTCCTCGTGTGCATCGCACAACTGGCCGATCAACGTCAGTGCAAGCCCCGCGCCAGCGCTGTCGCCACCGATTGCGATCTGCGAAGCCGGAACGCCTTCGTTTCGCAAAAACTCCCAAGCGGTTCGCGCATCGTCGTAGGCTGCTGGAAACGGATGCTCCGGCGCTAATCGGTAAGCTACGGCGAGCGTCCGTGTTCCGGCCGCGCGCCCCGCTTCCGTAACCATCCGGCGGTGGCTAAGAATCGAACCAGAACAATAGCCGCCACCATGAAAAAACATCAGAACGCGCGAGGCGTCACTGTCGGGAACAACCGACCATTCTCCGGGCAGACCGTTGATGTCCACCGCCTCAAGCTTCACATCGTCGGCCACAGGCCAAATGGAGCCAATATCATCGAGACGCTTTCGACGCTCAGCCCATCCCACCGGTCGTGGCTTGGAAGCCAACAGCGAGCGGATAGATTCAATTTCGCTTTGAGCCATTGCGTTCTGCCTGATCCTCAGCTTCGGGAACGAGCTAAACCGCTGAATTTTCGGCTTTCGTCAACGCCCGCACCTTGGCATTCTGCGCGCTCAAGCGGCAAGTGAAAAATTATCTCCAGCTTAATCTCAGTGTGCTCTACTGGATTGTGGTTGCGCCCTTTAGGGGTCAATTTTTCAAAATCGGGCCGATCTTTCGTCAAATGGTGTCCATCGGAGTACGCGCTGCCCCGATGGTAGCACTTACGGCATTCAGCATCGGCGTAACGCTGGCCATGCAGGCAGCTAACTCTCTCCGAAGTCTCGGGGCCGAAATGTACGTTCCCGACCTTGTGATGCTCACGCTTCTGCGCGAGCTGGGACCAGTTTTGATCGCGGTGATTGTAATTGGTCGAAGTGGTTCTGCTGTGGCGGCCGAGCTGGGCACGATGAAAGTATCCGAGGAAATCGAAGCGCTGGAAGTCATGGCGATTAACCCGGTTCAATATCTGGTCGTGCCGCGCTTTATCGCGCTGCTCGTCATGCTGCCGGCGCTCACCATCTTCGGAAATTACATCGGCATCCTGGGCGGCTGGGCGGTGTGTCGGTTCGCTCTCGATTTCAACACCGCTGGCTATATCATCCGCGCAGTGGAAAGCGCGGACACATGGGATTTGTATTCAGGAATGATCAAGAGCGCGGTTTTCGCCTGGATCGTAATTACAATCTCCTGTAACGCAGGGCTGAATGTTGAAGGTGGCGCCGAAGGCGTCGGTCAGGCCACAACTGCAGCGGTCGTGCAATCTTTATTGGCGATGTTGGTGACTAACGCGGTATTAACATCGATCTTCTTTTTCGGTTCATGAACCCTAACGGAGAAACCATCATTGAAGTAAACAATCTCGTCCGCAGATTCGGGGATCGAGCGGTGCTCGATGGTATTTCGTTCAATGTCCATCGTGGCGAGACGCTGGTGATTATGGGGGGTAGCGGTTGCGGCAAGAGCACACTGCTCCGGCACATGATCGGCTCCATGAAACCGACTTCAGGTTCGGTAAAACTTTTTGGAGAAGAGATTACAGGAATGAAGGAACGTGAACTTGAAAGTGTGCGGCTGCGATTTGGGATGTTATTCCAGTCCGGCGCGCTACTTGCATCGCTGACCGTCGGCGAGAACGTTTCGCTACCACTTTTCCAACACACAGACAAGTCGGCCGACGAGATTGAACAAATCGTGAAAAAGAAGCTCGAGGTGGTCGGGTTGACCGGCTTTGAAGATCTCAAGCCAGATGAAATTAGTGGCGGGATGAAAAAACGGGTGGGACTTTCACGTGCGCTTGCTCTCGAGCCTGAGTTGCTATTCAGCGACGAGCCGACTTCGGGGCTCGATCCAATCATGACGGCAGTGGTCGACCAGCTAACGCTGAACTTGACTGAAGCCAGCCACATGACCGCAGTGGTCGTGTCACACGATATGACTAGCGCTTTTCGCATCGCGACGCGGATGATTATGCTCGGCCACGGCTCGATTGTGGCGGAGGGTACGCCCGATGAAATTCAAAACAGCTCAAGCCCCGAAGTGCAGCAATTTATCCATGGGAGGGCCGACGGTCCGATTCCGTTGAACGTTTCGCAGGAAGAGCATAAAGATCACCAACATGTCCGGCCACGACCGTTTCTTGGCGGGCGGTTCCGTTTTCATCACAAGCATCCATGAAGCGAAACATATCCGATTACATCGTCGCCTTATTCGTGATCACGTGCAGCATCGTTCTGCTGGCCGCGCTCACTTTCGCGCTTTCGGGATATCGCCTCAAGAAACCGACACGCACGCTGCAGATTAATTATGAGGATGTCACCGGCGTTAAGGTCAATTCCGAGGTGCGTTATGCGGGCGCACCCGCTGGACGCGTGATAGCAATGCGGCATCTCACCGCACAAGAGCGCGAAGCAAGCGCAAACAAGAAAGACGCTGTGACGGTGACGATCGGTCTGAATGAAGGAATTCCCCCGTTGCCCGTGGATGTAACCGCTACGCTCAGCTCCGACACTATGCTTTCGCCGAAATTTGTGGCGCTCTCCGCAGGCACACCGGGAGGTCAGACCCTGCCAAATAACGCAGAGATTGAAGGCCATCCCTCTTATGGCCTCGAGCAAATCACTGCGGCAGCCGGCCCGTTATTCGATAATGCAAACAAGTTGATCGACAACTTGAACCTCACCGTCACAGGTTTGAAGAAAGATCTCGACCAATTCATGCCAAAGCTTGGGCCTCTTGCGGATTCGCTCAAGACGGACGTGGACAATTTGCAGAATGTGCTCAAGAACGTAGAGAGTATGGCCAAAGATGCGGACAAGGTGTTCGGCTCGGCTGATCTCTTCGTTAAATCGACGGACAAACAGCTGCAGGAACAATTAAAGCAACTGCACGTGACCCTGTTAAACCTGAAAGTGGTTACCACATACGCCAAGGAGCTTGTCGAAACGCTCGCTCAAAAACCGAATCGCGTCATTTTTAGCGGTAAACCAGCGATACTCACACCCGAGTCGGAAATCCTCAAAAGCTCCAAGCCTCTGCCGGCCAGAAAGCCCTGACTTGTTGTCAGGATAGCGCTACCTGCGCTGCAGTTTCCGATAGCCCCACATCAATTTGAAAAAGCGTAATGCATCGCGCATCGGATGAATCTTGCTCACTTCGTCGGAATAAACAGTCGTGATTGGGACTGATTCGATGCGGTAACCTTTGCGGCTGGATGTAATCAGCACTTCAGTTTCGTACTCGAAACGGTGACCGCCTCGAAGTAACTCTGGAACCAATTGTCGATCTACCATGCGATAACCGCATTGGGTATCGGGGATTTCTTGTCCGCAAAGCCTGCTAATCTGGCTGCTCATGTAGTGGTTCACGACGCGCCGGACAAAGGGCATTCCGGCCAGGTTGTTCATGCGGGTACCGATAAAAAACGCGGGCTGCGCCGCGGCGTCGGCCGCCGACAAAAATCGATCGATCTCTTCGGGAAGATGTTGGCCGTCGGAATCGAGAAGGATGGCCCATTTGATTTGTCGATCTGATCCGACCGCTGAACAGCGGGACGGATTCGCTGCACCGAACCAGTGCTCTAGTCCTGTCTTAATCGCTTCGCCTTTGCCGAGGTTCTGATCGTGAACAATCACTTCCGCGCCTGCTTCGCGTGCGCGTTGCGCGGTCTGATCGGTTGAGCCGTCATCAACTACGACAACGTGGTCGATTCGCTGACGGGTTCGGCGAACGATGTCTCCGATATGTTTTTCGTCGTTATACGCAGGAATAACTGCGGCGGTTTGCGAACGAATTTGAGCGAGCGGGTCGCGCTCCACGTGTGTCATCGTCGCACTACCGGATGAAAATCGGCCGCGTGGTAAGAGCTGCGAACCAGCGGACCGGAGGCGACGTAAAGAAAACCTTTCCTCCGCGCCATGTCGCCGTAGTAATTGAATTGCTCCGGCGCGATGTATTCAACGACAGGCAAGTGTTTCGGAGTTGGCCGCAAATATTGGCCCATGGTCAACACTTCGCAGCCAACCTCGCGCAAATCGTCCATCGTCTGGAAGAGTTCCGTCTCTTTTTCACCGAGCCCAAGCATCACGCCGCTCTTCGTCACTGTTTGTGGTGACAATTCTTTTGCGCGCCGCAGAACTCGCAATGAGGTGTGATATTTGGCGCGCGAGCGCACCAGCGGCGTCAGGCGTTCGACCGTTTCCATGTTGTGATTGTAAATGTCTGGCCTGGCGTCGAGCACAGTCTGAATGCACCAATCCTGCGCGTGAAAATCGGGAACCAACACTTCGACGATGACTGACGGATCCATGTTCCGAATCGCTGTGATCGTGCGGCCAAAATGATCCGCGCCGCCGTCCTTGAGATCGTCGCGCGCGACCGCGGTGATCACGACGTGCTTTAATTTCATCCGGCGCACTGCCTGGGCCACACGCTGTGGTTCGTCTTCTTCTAGCACCAAGGGCTTTGCCGTTGTGACCGCACAAAATCCACATGCACGCGTGCAACGATCACCCGCGATCATAAAAGTGGCTGTGCCCTGGCTCCAGCATTCCCAGCGATTTGGGCATTGCGCACTCTCGCAAACAGTGTGCAACTGCAAATCGGAA
>WNFW01001289.1_pt1 | contig 21445 bp, 22 predicted proteins | sample 5400131 | NCBI WGS metagenome assembly WNFW01 (sample SAMN13153362, study PRJNA577476) | soil metagenome | isolation source: 20 cm soil or saprolite under grassland replicate 1 | place: USA:California | collected 2016-06-15 | reverse complement strand
GTCTGTTGCTCGGCATTTCCGATCCGACAGAGAGGATTTTCAGGAAATGCCGCGACCATCTGGGAGTCCGGTCGTTTGCGACCGCCACTATCGTGCTCAGAAAAGCACGAGACCGAGGGGCTAGCGGCTCGGCGGCCGGATATAGTGGCAGAACGGGCGAGATTCGGAGTTCGCCCGGGAAGCGCGACGTCCGGGGCGACGTAGGCGTCAATCGAAAGTGGACTGGTGCTCATATCTCATTCTCCTCAGGTGGCTTCAGGCGTCCGCTTGGCGATCTCGGTCCGCGCGGCTTCGACGGCCGCGGGCTGTGGCGGAGTGTTGAGGGTAGTCGGACGCTCGGAAGCACCCATGGATGTGGTCGTTGACCACGCCGACGTTCTGCATGAATGCGTACACACTTGTCGGCCCCACGAAGCGGTACCCCTGAGACTTCAACTGCTTGGCGAAGGCGTCCGCCCGCGGCGTCGACTTGGGGAGACCTCCGAGGGACCGCGGCGCCAGTCTCCGAATGCTCTGGTGGGATTTCGCGAGCGCTAAAAGGCTCGGCGATGCGGACCGCATCGCCCGCGCATTGTCGACTGTGGCCCGGATCTTGCCACGGTTACGGATGATCGACGGGTCCTGGAGCAGCCGGTCGACGTCCCCGTCCGTCATCGCCGCGACCTTTGCAATGTCGAACCCGCGGAAAGCCCTCCGGAACGCACTCAACTTGCCGAAAACGATCGACCAACTGAGCCCGACCTCGAAGACACCCAAGGTAAGCGCCTCGAACATCGCCGACTCGTCGTCGGTGCGCGTGCCCCAGACCTCATCGTGGTAGCGGCTTAAGGGGCTGTCGCCAGCTCCAGCCCAGGAGCAGCGCGCGTTCCCGTCGTAACTGATGATGACGTCGCTGCCCATGGCGCCCTCCTGCATCAGCCTCCGGAGCCTTTCGCACGTTGCAGCTCCGCAATCTGGGCACGCGCGGCACCTACGAGCTCCGCGTTGGTGTTGGCATGACCAGCGAGTCCCCACCCGCCTTCGACCGCCTCCGTGAGCAGCACCCAGGTCCTGTCTGCGAGCGACGCATCGCCGGCGGCAGCCGCAACCAGGTCGGTGAACTGGCGGACCACGGCGAGCTGCTTGTCACGATCGAGCGCCCCTGCGTTCGTAAGCACCTGGACCCTGACGTAGCTGCCGTCTCCCTCGACGTTCGAGAGCGTTCCGTTGGGGAGATCGTGGACGAATCCCGCGGTGTTCTGGCGGAACATCGGGATGTCAGGAACCTTCTCAATCTTCATCAGCGTAGTGGCGAGCTCACGCGCGAGCGACTTGGGGTCCTTGAACGTTCCTCTAGTGGCGTATACGTCGATCATGGGCATGGCAATTAACTCCTGCTAGCGGGAATTGATGCGGCTGCTTCGATGAGCGTCACGACCTCGCGGGGGTGGCTGACCATCGCCAGGTGGCCCGCGGCAACCTCGACCGTGTCCGCGCCCATGCGCTTGGCGAACATCCGCTCAGCGTCCGGCGGAATGGCCTCGTCGTTCTTGGCCACCAGGTACGACGTGGGGTGCGACTTCCAGGCAGGGCTGCCCATCACGTCTTCGAACGTTGTCATGGAGAGGCCCTGCTGCACCGCGAACAACACGCGCGCCTTCACCGGGTCCACGCCAGCCGCGAAGTGCCCGACGAAGTCGTCTTCGGGCAGCCAGCCGAAACCCTGCTCGTCAACGATCAGGTGAGCCAGCGCCGGCGACGGTGGTCCCCCGCCGAGTAGCGCGCCCAGCGACTCGCCCTCAGCCAGCCCAAAGGCGGCGATGTACACGAGCGCACCGACGTTCGGTGCATCGGTTCCGAGCGCCGTGATGATCTGGCCGCCATAGGAGTGGCCGGCGACAACCGTCGGGCCGTCCTGACGGCGGAGGACCTGCCGTAGGCGCGCCACGTCGGCTGCCAGCGAGGTCTCCGGAAACTGTGGCGCAGTGACCGTGAAGGCGTTGGCCTGGAGCGCCTCGATGACCGCGCTCCAGCTCGATCCGTCGGCCCAGGCACCGTGGACGAGAACGACGTTTGGCTTTTTGCTCATTGGGCTCCTCCTCGATTGGAAAGTTGAATCCATTCCCGATGATGCCGCGGCTGAGAAGCCGCGCGCATCAGTCGACCGACTGATATTCAGTCGGGATTGGGAGTGCGCAGCGCGTTCCGCAGCTGCGTGCGCGCCGTGATGCCGAGCTTGGGAAAGATGTGATACAGGTGCGAGCCGATCGTGCGGTGCGACACAAACAGCCGCTCTGCGATCTCGCGGTTCGAGAGACCTCGAGCCGCCAACTGGGCAATCTGTAACTCCTGAGCCGTCAGGCGCTCGCTCGCATCGGGCGGGCGTCGCCGGCCGACCGACTCGCCGGTCGCTCGCAACTCCTCGCGAGCCCGTCCACCCCAGCGCCTGGCACCGAGCGCGTCGAACAGCGCCATACTGTTTCGCAGTGGGATCCGCGCGGCAGCTTTGTGTCTCTGGCGACGGAGCCAGCGGCCGTAGGAGTAAAGCGTTCGAGCGCGCAGGAAGGGCGTCCCGTCCAAGTCCTGGCTGAGCGCCGATTCGTAGAGATCGCCCGCCGCGGCATCGGGTGCCAGTAGCGGCCGCGCGCAGCTCAGCCCGGCGCACAGAATGGCCGGCTTGCTTCGCGTCGCGATTGCTTCGAGGTCTGCCACGACGGCGGTAGCGCGTTCGAGCTGCCCGCTGCCTGTCGCAGCCTCGACCAAGTCGAGAACGGACGGCCAGCGCATGAAGCGGTGAAAGACGGCGTCCTTCTCATCGAAGACGGGCCATAACGCGACGAATGCTGCTTCGTGACGGCCATCACCGAGCGCGGCCGCGGCGCGAGCCAGATGCGCGGTCGCCAGTAGCGGGCCGCCGTTCATCGCGAAACTTGACCACTCGGGCTGCGCCAACACACCGTCGGTGTCCGGATCGTTTCCGCGGAGTGCCGACACCAGCGCCCCAATCAACGCGCCAGTTAGGCCGAACTGGGGTTGGTTGGTTTCATGCGCCAATGCGGCTCCTTCGGCCGCAGCGGCCGCTGCAGCAGTCCATTCACCGGCAAAGGTCGCGGCCCACGAGTAGTGCACGAGCGCCTGCGTTAGGACACCGAGCCTGACCTGGTCGCGCAAGCCATCGACGGCAGCCGAGAGGAACCGAGCGCCAAGCGCGAAGTCTCCCGACTTCTCGGCGGCGATTCCAACGTACATCGCCGCGATCGCATCGGGCACCTCGTGCAGCCTGACACGCGACACGTGGCTCATCACCGCCGGACCAGTCTCCTCGGGATCGGCCAGGGCCGTGACCGCCAGCACTCGTGGATCGCCGGCAGGAACAGAAAAAGTTTCTGCTGCCTCGACGAGGTACCGGCGAGTCGTCGGCCTGGTTCGCGTCCACCAGGCGCGGTGCGCAACGGGCACCAGCGAGCGTAGCGCCATGTCCGGGTCGCCGCCGTCGTTGGCGATCTGCCGTGCGATCGTGACGAACGTTTTCGCAGCCCCGGGCTCGACCCAGACGTTGCCGCTGGTCATCTCGCCAAGCCACGCGAGCCGGGCGCGGTCCGACGAGCCGACGTCGAGTTGCCTTGCCTCGTCGGCGAGCCGAGACACCACATCGGAAAGACCGAGCTCGTACCCAAGCTCGGCCGCCGATACCAGTCGGTGTCCCTTTGTCCGCGGGTTTGGCGTCAAACCCGCCGCACGTTCGAGGGCGGCCGCCGCTGCGGTGACCGCCCCCCGGCGCACCGCCGCATATGCATACCGTTCGAGCTCCGCGGCGACTTCCTCATCGCGACCGACGGCTGCCATGGCGCGGTGCCAGAGCCGGCGTTCCTCATCAGAAACGACTTCGGCCAAGGCACCGTACATCTCGAGCACTTCCCGCGAGTTGGCCGCCTGACGCACGGCCGAGCGGATGAGTGGGTGGCGGAAGCGTATCTCGCCTTCGCCGATGTCGACAAGGCCGGTCTGCACCGCCGGGTCAATAACCGACAGCGCTGTATGCGCAGCCGCAAGGACCTCAGCAAGCGAAGCTCGACTGTCGAGCGCCGCGGCGAGCAAGACGAGGCGTGTCTTAGGCGGTAGGTCGCGCAACCGTGTCGCGAAGGCCTGTTCCAGCCTGGCGGTCAGCGTGGTCGGCGCGAGGGATAGGCCGCTGTGCGGCACCGTTCGCGGCAGCTCGACCAGCGCAAGCGGGTTGCCGGCTGCCTCTGCCAGGACACGGGCACGCATGATCGGGTGCAAATCGGGTGCGCGTAGATCGAGAAGTTGGCCCGAAGCAAGCGGACTCAGCCGCTGAAGGTCGAGGACGCGGATCCCGGCATTCTCGATCGGGGTCTGATAGCCGGCCCTGACTGCGGCCAGCAGAACAACAGGCTCGTCCTCCAGCCGGCGAGCGATGAAGGCCAGCACCTGTACGCTCGCGCGATCGAGCCAGTGCACGTCATCCGCACGTGCGACCATCGGCGCCGATTCCGCCGCGCGGCTAAGAATCTGCAGAGAGGCCATCGCGACGAGGAACAGGTCGGGCCTACCTTCGGCAGTGACGCCGAACGCCGCCCGCAGCGCCTGCCGCTGCGGTTCGGGCAGGGCGCTCGCCAACCCCAGAATCGGGCGGAGCAGCTGATGGAGGCCGGCGAAGGCAAACTCGGCTTCGGACTCTACGCCGACGGCCGTCAAGGTTTGGGCCCCGATGGCGGTGGCCTGCCGGCGCGCGCGCTCCAGCAGAGCCGACTTGCCGATGCCGGGCTCGCCCCGGATCAGGATCGAGCCACCGACGTGCGCTATGTGACCGATGAGTGAGTCGACGACCTCCGACTCATCGTCGCGTCCAATCAGCTCGCCCATGGCCACGACATGAGGATAGGGTGGGTAAGGTCAATGGAGGGCGCGTAGCTTTCGCCGCGTCTTCCCGTCTAAATTGCTGGGCGGCTACCAGACATAGTGGCGGAGCGGGCGAGATTCGAACTCGCGAACGGGGTACGCCCGTTACGGCATTTCCAGTGCCGCGCCCTCGACCAGACTAGGCGACCGCTCCGCAGCGAGTCGATTCTATCGGCCGTCCCGGCTTCCGGAGCGCCGGCCCTTGCCAGAAGGTCGGCCTTCAAGATTGAGCGCGGCGTTGATCACCGAAAGATGGGTTAGAGCCTGCGGGAAGTTACCCAGTAGCTCGTTCGTCTCTGGATCGAATTCCTCGGCGAAGAGCCCGAGATCGTTTGCGGACTCGGTGACGCGGCTGAAAAGGGCTTCCGCTTCTTCACGCCGCCCCATCTGAGCCAGGACGTTGACGAGCCATAGCGTGCAAATGATGAAAACGCCCTCCGGTTGGTGGAACTCTGACTGGTCCGGGACGTACCGGTAGAGGAACCCCTTGTTGCTCAGCTTCTCCTGCAGAACCTTCACGGTCGAAACCACACGCGGATCGGTCGGCGGGAGCATCTCGTACATCGCAACCGCCAGGGCCGTCGCATCGAGGTCCTTGTGACCGAGCGCCTGCGTGAAGGCGCCGATCTCCGGGTCGTAGCCGAGCTCGAGCACCTCCCGCTTGATAGTGTCGCGAGTGCGTCTGACAGCGGCGCGGCGGACCTTGCCCATGCGCAGCGCCGGATCGAGCCGCAGCGCGCGGTCGAGCCCAACCCAGAGCATCACCTGCGAGTAGAGGTAGCGGCGCGGCCGGCGCCGCGATTCCCAGATTCCGGAGTCTTCCATCTGCCAGTGCTCGAGGATGTAATCCACGACGCTGAGCAAAATCGCCCGTCGCGGCTTGGGCAGACGTTTCCTCGATTGCCATGCCGTGTAGGCGGTCTGGATGAGCTCGCCGTAAATGTCGAGCTGGAGTTGCTCGACGGCGGCATTGCCGATCCGGACGGGCTTCGATCCGCGGTAGCCCTCCAGCTCGTCGAGCACAAACTCGGGCACGCGGTCCTCGGCGTCGATCGTGTACATGACTTGAAAGCGCTCCGGGTGACGATCATGCGCGGCACGGACCCAACGCAAGAAGCCATCCACCTCGTCCTCCAACCCGAGTTGATGGAGCGCGTTCACCAGGTCGGCGGTGTCGCGGATCCACGTATACCGGTAATCCCAGTTCAACGAGCCGCCCGGACTCTCGGGCAGCGACGTCGTCGGAGCCGCAACGAAGGCGCCGGTCGGCAGATACTGCATCAGCTTCAGTGCCAGCGCCGATCGGTGCAGCGGCTCGTCGAACCGGCCTCGATACGTCGATGACCGCAGCCAGCCCACCCAGTAGTCGTCCGTCTGATGAAGGTAGGCATGGGCCTCATCCATCGAGATCGGCGCCGGTCGCTTGCCGCCCCGCTTCGTGTAATGGAGCAGCACGGCGGCGCGGTGACCTGGCATCACGCGTCCGGTGACGCTGGCGACCCCGTCGTCCAGGCGCAACACCCCGCCGTCCGGATACTGGAGGAAGACGTCGCCATCCGTGCCCTTGGCCACGAGCATGCCGGGCCGGATGAGTGATAGGGCCGGTACCTGGCGGCCGTAATCGAAGCGGGGTTTGAACGTGAGTTGCCACGCCGTCGACCCGGCGACCGCTTGCACCATACGGATCAAGCGGAGCGACTCGGGTGGTTTCAGGCGCTTGCTCTTTGGCGCGATCGGCATCCAGTCGACCACGCGCACGCGCGCATGGCCGCTGCTCCAGACGGTTTGGATCACGTTCGAGTCGCGCCGGTACTGCCGGTAGTCCAGGGTACCGCCGATCGGGCGTAGCTCGAGGTAGCCGCCTTTGTCCCAATCGAGCAGCCGGCCGAAGATCCAGGGGCTGTCGAAGCGCGGCAGGCACATCCAGTCGATCGATCCCTGCTTACTGAGCAGCGCTGCCGATCGCAGGTCGCCGAGCATGCCGTACTCGGCGATCGGTGGATAGCGGACGTCGCGATCGCTCATTCCGGCATGTCCCGCGTCGCCGGATCAGACTCGAGGCGGCTCGCGGAACACCGCGCGGCCAACGCCAAAGCCGATCAGGCCGAGCACCCCGATCACGACCAGCGGAAACCCCAGGTGGATGCCAACCAGCGTCAGGCTGATCAAGATTCCAAGCAGGGTGACGCAGCCGCTGCAGCCCAGGCCGAAGTTCATCAGGCTTCGCATCGCGACTACCTTACTTGGGCCGGCGTCGTAGCTCGCGGCGACCCTTGACGTCTGGCGGCTGGCCCCGGAGCCAAACGTTCAGCAGGACCAGTGCCCACATGCGGTACGGGCGCCAGGCCTCGGCGCGCTGTAGAATTGCGGCCCGATTAGGACGCTCGCCAAGCGCATACAGCAGCTGGATCGCCCGGGGCGTGATGTCATCGTCGGTGACCGCGTCCACCAGCCCGGCGCCCCGCATCAAGATGCCCTGCGCAAAGAATTCACCGATGCCCGGCAGGGTTCGCAGCTGAGCCAGGGCGTCCTCTTCGGGCAACGACCGGAGCCGCGCGCGATCCAGCCTCCCATCGAGGGCGGCCCGCGCGACCTGGTGCAGGCGCTCGATCTTCGCCGGCGCCACGCTCGGAAAACTCTCGATCCGAAGCAGCGCGTGGGGATCGGGAAAGGCGCGGAAGGCGGTACCGTCCACCTCGATCGTCGCGCCCGATAGTTCGGCCATCCGCTGCCGGATGCGGCGCGTTTGCAGGATCGAGATGCGGTGACCGATGACGAAGGCGCAGGCGGCCTCATAAGGCGAGTGAAAGAGCACCGGTCGAAGACTTCCGTAGTCGGCCTGGAGCCGGCCGATAACGGGATCGCGACGTCCGACCTCGGCAAAACCCCGGCCATCGACGTCGAGCGAGACGGTCGCCATGGCCTGCTGCCAGGCACGCTCAACATCGGTCGTACCGGTCATGTGAACGTCGCCGCTGATCGTCTCGCCGCGCTGGCGCATCAGCACCGCCGCCGAGCCCTGCCAGCCTTCCACTGGAAAGGGCATCACGACGGCGTCGCCGAGGCGGGGCCAGCCGCCGAAGTGGCCCGCTTCGACCTCAATGTCGAAGGGTCCCTGCGCAACAACCTCGAAATGCGCGAGCGGCGCGATGGCCATTGGCGTGCGTTTTCATCGTAGACCAGCATCTGACAGCAAGAGAACCTCGGTGCGTCAGCCCAGGCGACGCTGTAACAGGGTCCGCTCGGCCGGATTGGCCGTGAGCTCGAGCGCTCGCGCGAGTGCCGCTCGACTCTCGGCGGAGCGGCCGAGATCCCTGAGTAGCTCAGCGCGGGTCGCGTGGAAAAGGTAATAGTCGTCCAGCAGGTCTTGCAGAGGCTCAACCTCGGCTAAGGCCGAAGCCGCCCCATCGATGTAGCGGCGCGCAATCGCGCGATTGAGTTGGACGACCGGCGAGGGCATCAGCTCGAGAAGCACGTCGTAGAGCGCGACGATTTGGTGCCAGTCCGTCTCCTCCCATGAGCTCGCTTCCGCGTGGCAGGCGGCGATCGCCGCCTGCAGCTGGTATGGCCCGGACCGCCGCAGCGCGGCGGCGCGTTGCAGAACCACCAGCGCCGACGCGATCCGTTCCCGGTCCCAGCGGCCCCGGTCCTGGTCCTGGAGCAGGACCAGGTTGCCGTCCTGGTCGAAACGGCTATCCGCGCGCGCCAGGTGCAGGCGCATGAGGGCAAGCAGGCCCAACGCTTCAGGCTCCTCCGGCATCAGCCGCACCATCAGCCCAGCCAGCCAGACGGCGTCCTCGGCGAGGTCTCGGCGCGATGCCCGCTCCCCTGCTGTCGCGAGGTAGCCCTCGTTGAACATCAAGTAGAGCACCGCGAGGACTTCCTCGAGACGCTCGCCCATGTCCCGCTCGGCGGGCACGCGATACGGAATCTTCGCGTCGACGATCTTGCGCTTCGCCCGCACGATGCGCTGGGCGATGGTCGCCTCGCTCGTGATGAAGGCGCGAGCAATCTCGATTGTGGTCAGGCCGGCAACCGCCCGCAGCGTGAGCGCTACCTGTGCCTCGCGAGACAGCGCGGGATGGCAACAGGTAAAGATCAGGCGAAGCCGGTCGTCACCCTCCGCCGTGTCATCCCTCATCGATGCTCCCTCGAGCCGTGCGAGCTTCTCGCGAAAGCGCGCCTGGCGTCGGAACTGGTCCACGGCCTTCCGCCGCGCTGTGGTCAGCAGCCAGGCGCCGGGCTTGTCCGGGATGCCCTCTTTCGGCCAGTGCTCGACGGCCTCGAGCAGCGCCTCCTGGACGAGCTCCTCGGCCAGGTCGAAATCGCCCAACGCCCGGACCAACGCCGCGGTCAACCGGCCGGTTTCCTCGCGGAAGACGGCGGTCAGCGCGGCGTCGGTCGCGGACTGGTGCTCTGTTATCGCGGCGGCTCGCCCCGATCGACCACCGGACGGACCTCGACCAGCCCACCTGTCGGCCACCCCTTCGCCATCTCGATGGCCTCATCCAGGTCGGCCACTGTGACCTCGGCATAGCCGCCGATCGACTCCTTGCCTTCGATGAAGGGACCGTCGGTCACCACCGGCTTGCCGTTGTTGAACTTGACGGTGGTCGCGGTGCGCTCCGGCTGGAGCTCGTGGCCGCCCGTGATCTTGCTCCCGTATTTTTCGAACCACTGGTTGATCGGGGCATAGGCCGCCTGCCTCTGGGCCTCCGGCATCGATTCCCACTGCTTTGCCCGCTCCTTCGTCTCGCCGAACAGCAATATGTATTTCATCGCGTGCGTTCCTCCTTGATGGTCCGCGGCACTCGCCGCTTTGTACAGTACGACGAACGGCCATGGCTCCAAATCGACAGGCGAGGGTGGTTCTCGCGCTGGCAGGCGCGATCACCCTGAGTCTTGCCAGTGCCATATCGGCTGCGGCGGCCATCATCGGGAGCCTGACCCCGAGCGAGGCGCAGCCAGGCCATCGCGTGACGCTCACGGTGCAGGGTTTTGCCGGCCAAACGCAGACCGTCTACCTGATCAGCACCTCGGACTTTGAGGGGCAGATCGCCCGCTTTGGCCGGCAGGTCTGCAAGACGTCGGGGCAGTCTGCCATCGGCTCATTCACCTGGAGCGGCGAAACCGGCTCGCTGACCTTCACAGTCCCGGACGTTGCCGCGGGTCAGTACTACTTCCAGGTGCACGTCCCCAAGATATCTCCGGATTGCGGGCGCATCGGCGGCCCGAGCGGCCCATTGGTGCTCACCGTCATCGCGGGAACCGGCGGTCAGGAGGCACCGGGTCGCTCACCGGTCAATCCGCTGGCTCCGTTCGTCCTCATCGCGGCCGTCTCAGTTGGAACATGGCTGATCGCCAGGCTGACGCGTCGGCGCGCATGACGGCACGATCGGCCTTGTTACGCTGTTAGGCGGTGGGAGAGTCCGCTCGCTACGGGGATCGGGTCTTGATCCCCGAGCCGTATTCCATCGAGCACATCCCCTTTGCCGAGCGGCACGGCCACAGCCGCCAGTTGCTCTGGCTCTGGCTGGCCGCCAACCTGACGATCGCCGATTACGCGATCGGCTTCGTCCCGGTGGCGCTGGGCCTTTCGGTAGGCCCGGCGATCCTGGCCCTCGCGCTGGGCAACATCCTCGGCGGGCTCGTCCTCGCCTGGTCCGCGGCGATGGGACCAGCCGCCGGCTACCCGCAAATGTTCATCGGCCGGCGGGCGTTCGGCCGCGTCGGTGGCTATATCCCCGCCGGCCTGAACTGGTTGAGCACGGCCGGATGGTTCACGGTCAACACGATCCTCGGAGCCTTCGCCATCCAGTTGCTGCTGCCCGGCCTCCCCTTCTGGGTATCGGCGGCGATTCTCGTCGTCGTGCAGACCCTGCTCGTGATCTACGGCCACAACGTGATCCAGGAATTCGAGCGCTACATGGTGCTGATCCTCGGCGTCCTGTTCGCGATCGCGACCGTGATCGCGCTCTCCCATGGCTCGACGATCGCCGCCTGGCATCCGAAGCCGTTTGCCGGCACGCTGACGCTGTTCGCCATCGTGCTCGCCGTCTCGTTCTCGTACATCATGAGCTGGTCGCCCTACGCGTCCGACTATTCGCGCTACCTGCCGGAGATCACCTCGCGCTCGTACATCGCCATCTACGTCTTCATCGGCGCCGTCCTCGCCTCGTTTCTGACCGAGGTGGTCGGGCTGCTCGTTGCGATCGTGGCCCCCGCGGGCGCCACGCCAATCGCGGCGCTGAAAACGGTCATGGGCGGTTTTGGCGCCTTCGCGGTGGTGGCCGTCATCCTGGGCGCGACCACGGCGAACGTCCTCAACCTCTACTCCAACACGATGTCGGCGAAAGTGCTCGACATCCGCCTGCAGCGCTGGCACCTGGCGATCATCGGCGGCGCGCTCGGCTTCCTCCTCGCCTTGCTCGGCTATCGGAACTTCACCCAGAACTACGAGAACTTCCTGATCGTTCTCGATTACTGGATCATGCCCTGGCTCGCCATCGTGCTTCTCGACTTCTACGTCTTCGGCCATCGCGAGCCGATGGGGTTCAGCCAGGCCGTACCGGTCAACTGGAACGGTCTCATCGCCTGGGCAATCGGGCTGGCGGTGTCGCTGCTCTTCATCTCGGAGCAGTTCCAGGTGTTCGGACTGAAAGCCCACGGACCATTTGCCACCTGGTTTGGTGACGCGGACTTTGGTTATTTCATCGGCTTCATCGTGGCCGGCGTGATATACGTTCTGCTGAACCGCGGCGCGGCCCGCAGCGCGAAACAATAGACGGAGGCGAGGACTTGGCAACCAACGAACGCTCGGTCGAGACGACGGCGAGTCCCCAGGCGGCCTGGAAGATCTGGTCGGATACGAGCACGTGGGCGGAGTGGAATCCGGACGTCCAGTCGATGACGCTCACCGGCCCGTTTGCGGCGGGCACCACCGGGACGATGAAGACGAAACAGGGCACACGGGCCGTTCAGCTGACCGAGGTCGTACCCGGGAAGTCGTTCCGCCTGGAGACCACGGTGATTCCCCTGACCCGCTTTGCCTTCGAGTGCAAGGTCTTACCCGGCTCCACGGGCAAGACCACCCTCAGCCAGGCGATCGTCGTTGGCGGCCCGCTCGGCGGCCTGGTCGGCGGGATGATGGGCAAACAGATCGCAGACACATTTCCCGCCCTGCTCCAGGGCCTCGCCCGCAGCGCCGAGAAGAGCGAAGGCCGGGGCTAGCGGTCACCGACGGGCCGCTCCGGCACCGCCGGCCGGAAGAAGGTGCGGACCGGTTCTGGAAAGCGCTGCAGGATATCGTCCGGGACCTCGAAGCTGATTTCGGCCGCGTACTTGGTATCGATAAAGCGATCGATTGCGACCTGGATCAACCTCCCCGCGGCATCGATGGGCATATCGACGGCGGCGAACGCGGCGCTCCGCTTAGTCAGGAACTGGTCGAGCTCCGCGGTCAACTTTCCGGCGAGCCGCCGTAACTCGACGGTTGCCGGCCCGGCATCCGCGCCATCGCGAAACGCGCGGAGTTGTTGGCCCTTCAGCACCCAGAGACGGGCGGTATATGAGGCGATCGCGGCGCCGAGCTCGCGCTGCATCGCGCGGATGCGTTCGAGACGTGCCAGCCCAACCTGGCGCGCCCAGCGACTGCGAGCGTCGGAGGTTCCCAGCGCGCACGCCCCGTACCAGCGGTGACGCTGCGTCATCGGCCGCGTCTCCAGGTGACGGCAAGTCAGTACCGGCTCGAGCGGTTGGTAGAGCGTGTCGAGCGGAATGAATTGGCGGGCCTGGAACGCGGGGCAATCATCGAAGTATTCTGAAAACGGTTTCGGATACGGACAGTGGTCATCGGGGCGGCGCATTGCGGGCTAAGTGTAAGCGCCCCGTCGCATCATATAAGTGGTGCTGAGTTCGCTCTACCTCGAACATCTCTCTGATTCCGATCTCGCTTTCCTGGGCGCAGCTGGGGAATCCCGTCACGACGTGCGTCGCGATCCCGAGCGGCTCGAGGCGCTGATCGACAGTCCGCAGACGTTCCGCGCATTGTTTACGATGCCCGGCCGAGATCCACTCCTCCGAGGCTCGCCATTCCTCATCTTCGCCGTGCTGGTCCATCGCGTCGTCCGCGATCTTGGTCAAGCCTCCTTCATCGAAGAATGGGTCGGACCGCGGCAGCGCGTGCCCGTCTTCGATACCGGCAGCCTGCGAGATTTTGGCGCCGATCCACTCCGGCGCTTATTTCTCGCCGAGCTGCTCGCCTCGTACACGAACGTCGCCAGCGGCAGCACCATGGTCAAGACCACGCGGGGCTGGCGGCGCCGGCGCTTCAGCGAGCTCGATCCGCTCCGGCTGATCGAGCTGGCGGAACTGGTGCCACAAGCGGACCGACCCTCGGTCTACCGCCGGCTTGGTGATCTCTCGCTGTTCTTGACCGGCATCTTTCCGGATTACGCGGGCGAACGGTTGGTCGCCGAGCGCGATCGCCGTCAGCTCGAGCGCGCCCTGGGAGCCGCCGACCGCGAGCGTGCTGAGCGTCACGACGGCGTCTGGCTTCTCGAACAGGTCGGACGGCGTGCCTACCGGATCGCGCAGCACGGCGCGGACCGACAGGCGGCGATGGCCGCGGTGCTTGCCGAGGTCAGCGAGAACTTCGCCGCCGCGCGCCGTGTGCTGAACTTTCTGACCGACCGCTACCTCTTCCCGATGCGGCGCCAGTGGTTCGGGACAGGGTAATGGCGAGCTGGGCAGAGTTCGCTTCGGCCGAGCCCGCTCTCGCGAGCCGCGTGCGACAACGTTTCGACATCCGCAAACACAAGACGCTGGCGACGCTGCGGAAGGATGGATCGCCGCGGATCAGTGGCATCGAGGTGGAGTTCGCGGACGGCGAGCTCTTCCTCGGGATGATGCCGGGCTCGCTCAAGCTCTACGACCTGGAGCGCGATCCGCGCCTGGCCCTGCACAGCCCCACCGAGGATCCGCCGCCCGGCAATTCTCGGGGATGGCCCGGCGAGGCGAAGCTCGCCGGTTACGCGCTCGAGGTCCGTTTCGACGACTCGCCGGTCGCGGGCGGCCGACGCTTCCGGATTGACATCACCGAGGCCGTGCTCACGCGCCTGAATAACGCCGGCGATCAGCTGGTCATCGAGTCCTGGCATCCTGGAAAAGGGGCGCGCAAATTCGAACGCAGTTGACGTGGAGAATCGGCCGGCCCGAATGGGCCGGCCGATCGCGTCAGATCAGGTCCGCGCCGGCGCGGCTACCGCCACCGGCAGGCCGACGAGAATCAGGTTGCCTTCCGAGTCCTTGAACCAAGCGACCTTATTCCCGCCAAGGTCAGCGATGCCATTGACGGTCTTGAGTCCGGGCGTGTCGTACTCTTCGAACTTGACACCCTTGGCCTGGAGGTCCCTGACGGCTCCCTCAACATCCTCTACCTCGATGGCCAGCTGCGTGTGCGTCCCAGAAGGCTTTCCGCTGCTGGCGAAGACCCCGAAACCGGTGCCTCCCGCTGACCTATAGATGACCCCGCCCGCATCCTCCTGGTTCGGCGTCAACCCCAGTTTGTCTCGATAGAAGGCTTTCGCCCGTTCCAGATCCTGTGCCGGAAGCGTCGCCGCCGTCCGTAGTGGTTTGAACATTGTCCACCTCCTCCTGGTCGCGAGCATAGCACCATCGCCGTGAACCCCCCACGGTGCTTCAATCAAGTGTTTAATTGACAACGAATGAGCCCGGCAACCGGCACAAACGTTGTCCGCTCCCGCAAGGAAGGCCGCGAGCAGGCGCTCGTCCAGGCCGCCTTCAACCAGATCGCGGAGCGCGGATTCGAGGGACTGCGAACACGCGAGGTCGCCGCGGGCGTCGGCCTCAACATCGCGACGCTCCACTATTACTTTCCGACCAAAGAAGCGTTGATCCGAGGCGTGGTCGCGCACGCCATGGACCGCTTTCGCTCGACGCTCGCGCCGCACGGCTCACCGGCGGATCAGCTTCGCAACCATCTGCGGGCGGTCCGCAAGCTGCTGCGCGATGAACCCGAGGTCGGCGCGGTCATGGGCGAGCTCGCCCTCCGTTCGGCACGCGATCCGGCCATGGCGCGGATCATGGGCGAGGCGTTCCAGGCCTGGCAGCGAACGCTGCGCGGTCTGCTACAGCGGGCGTCGCACGATGGCTACCTGGCGCGCGACGTCGACTATGACGACGTGGCCGCCCTGATCATGGCGACACTCACCAGCATGACGCTTCCCAGCACCGCCTCCGCCGACCGCACCGATCGCGCCTTCCGGCAACTCGAACGGTGGCTGGGGCTGCGCCCAAGCAAGTGATTGATGGCTATGCTAGACTGGTGTCAATCATCTGATTGAGTTACGGAGGCGCCACGATGATGCCAGCTCAGCAAATCGATCGTTCGCACGGCAAGCCCCGCGTCCCGTTCTTCGTTCCCCTCTTCAATCCAATCGCGCGCCGCATGCTCCGGGGCGGCGTGCCGCTCGGTCCCAACGCGCTCCTCACCGTTCGCGGTCGCAGCAGCGGCGTGGATCGAACCACCCCGGTTGCGGTGGTCGCGATCGGCGGTCGCCGCTGGGTGATTGCAACCTTCGGCGATGTGAACTGGGCCCGGAATCTGCGGGCCGCCGGTGTCGCCACGCTCACGGTCAGCCGCCAGCCCGAGGCGGTCATAGCCAGGGAGCTGCCGCAGGCCGAAGCGGCCACCTTTTTCCGTGACACGCTGACGCCCTATGTGGGTCGCGTGCCACTGGGTCGGTGGATTCTGGGCTCGATGCTCGGCGCGCGTGAAATTTTCACGGATCCCGACGGCGCGGGCCGGCACCATCCCGTCTTCGAGCTACGCCCCCGCCCTAGTGGCGGTTTAGCCGCGGAGACGGTGCAACCGGCGTAGCGGCGACCGGGGTCACGAAATCGGGACGGCCCGACTCGTACTGCCAGATTCGCGCCGAGATCTGGGCGATGAGCGACCAGCCGAGGGTCTCGTCGACGCCATCAACGGCGATCGATAGGACATACGAGGTCCGCACGCTGACGATGTAGCCGGAGTCGTTCTCCGTGCCATCCAGCGTTCCCACCTTGTGCACCACCGTCGCACTCGCGGGCAACCCGGCGGGAATGCCGTGCTCGTTCACCGTGTGGGTGAGGAGTGGGAACAACCATTGCCGGGCTGCTGCGCCCCCCAGCCGGTCGAGCGCCGCGTTCACCCAGGCGGCCGTGAGGTCATCAGGCGTGGTGGTGTTCGGCACCCAGAGCACCGATGCCGTCATGCCGATCGATTTCGCGTAGGCGTTCAGGGCATCGGCACCGCCGAGGTACCGCACCAGGATGCGGGCGGCGGTGTTGTCCGAGTAGCGGCCCGCCCGCAGCGACAGCTCGTCGCGTGTGAAGCAGGACCCAAGACCGTAGTCGTCGAACCACCCATCTTCGGCATCGCCGGGATCGAAACAGAGAACGTCGGCCCCGCGGGCCTGGCCTGACGCGATCTGTTGCGCTTGCGCCATCAGCAGCGGCACCTTGTAGGCGCTGGCGGCGGTGAACGTCGCGCCGCCGCCCACGGAGAGGTTGTTCCGGCGCGGCCCACTCAACTCCTGCAGGCTAATCCCCACACGCGCCCCGCTTCGCACGACCATCGTCTCCAGCTCGCTGCGCAGCTGATCGAAGGCGGATGCGGCCGGCACGGTGGTGACCGGTGGCGCCGGGATCGCGGGCGGCAGAGGCCGGCCAACATCAGCAGGCACGCGAGCAGCACGTAGATGACCGAGCGCAGCAGCGCCCGGGCCGGTCCACCCCTCATCGCTACGCCTGAGCCTATCGGCGATCCCTGAGCGGATCATGTGAGGCCGATGAGAAGACGCCTCAATTCATTGATGGGGCGATCGCAAACCGCTGACGAGCCGGTAACGGCCTAAGGGGTTGGGTCCGGCACCTCGACCACGACGTGCACCCCGAACGGTGAGCGATTGTAGGAGGCCGCCACCAGTCCTCCGATCAAGCCGCCGACGAGGGCGGCGAACAGCCCCAGCACAAGACCGGCAAGGGGAACCACCAGGAACCACGACGACTGAACCCGCTCGAGCAGCGGCACCTGACCCCCGAATGGCAGCAGCTGCTCGGTGACCCCCAGGGTCAGGCTGAGGTCACGCTGCCAGCTGAGAATGGCCCCGGCGAACCAGGCGAGCGCCGCCCCCAGCGCGCAGCCCGCGACCAATCCCAGGGCGAAGCCGGTCCAGCCGCCGGCGATGATGGCGGCGCGCACCGAGATCGCCAGGACTCGACCACTGACCTGGTGCATCACGAGACCATGGCCCGGCGTGGCGGCCGGCGCCGCAGGAGGAGCAAAGCCAGCAGGATGACCGTCAGGATCGTGAGCGCGATGATCAGCGCGTAGGCGAGGTAGCCGAGGAAGCGAAGCCCCTGCACCGCCTGCTGCCGAGGGTGCCCGATGGCGGTCGAGACGATCTTCTGCCGGGCGCCCTGCCCCGCCCCGCCGCTGAACAGCTCGGCCGCCTGCAATCCGGCCGGCCTGGGATCGCCGGTCGGCGTGTAGAGCCCAAAGTGCTCGATCTTCAGCCCGGGCCGTTGCGTCCAGTAGTCGTCGAGCGTCCACCACACGGTCGCGCCGACGAAGCCGTTCGGGGTGTCATCGAGGTATGGGGCGACCGCCTGGTACGTGTCGGCAAGGATACGCCGCTGTTCCGCCTGCTCCGCGACGTTGTCGGCCCAGCGCCCGAATTCGAGGATGATGATCGGCTTTTTCGGGAAGGTGGCATGGGCGACCTGGAGGGCGTGCACCGTGCCGGCCCCCGCGTCCGGCCCGTAGAACACCCCGTAGTACGCCGTATAGCCCGCCACGTCGAGGGGGCGGCTGGTTTGGTCGTTGGGCTGATTCCCGTACACCGCCTGCCCGGTCAGCCGTGTCCCATCGATGGCGCGATCCAGGTTGTGCAGGTTCGCCAGTGCCTGCTCCCGCTCGCTTTCCCCTGTCGACTCGTTCGCGAGGCCGTGAAAAAGTACCGAGGGATGATTCATGTCGCGCAGGTCCATTTCACTCAACATCTGCTGGGGGATGCCGCGATCCATCGCGATACTGAAGGTCGCCGGCGTGTAGTGATACAGAGGAATCTCCTCCCAGACCGCATAGCCCAGGCGGTCGGCCAGCATCAACAGCAAGGGGTTCGCGGGATGATGGTCCGCGCGGATCAGCTGCACGTTGGTCGCATTGGCCTTGTCGAGCAGGAGGAGGATGTCGTCCGGCGTGACCACCGGGCCACCGCGGGGCTGGCCATTGCTGGCGGGATACACGCGCTCGTCGTGGAGCGCGACGCCAGCATATTGCACCGGATTGCCGTTGAGGAGCAGCCGCGGCGATGAGGCATCAACGGCGATGCGACGCAGGCCGAAGGTCTCGAAGAGCTGGTCGACCCGCCGCTCCTGCCAGAAAACCGCCACCTCCAGGACGTAGAGCGCCGGCGACTGCGGCGACCAGAGGTCGGCGGCGTTGAGTGAGAACCGGGCGTGGACCTGGCTCGTCCCATCACGGCCGAGCTGACCGGCGTCCACCCGCTCCGAGGCGATCGGCACCGCACCGGGCGGGATCAGGCTCAACGGGTCAGGGTTGGTGAGGTTCGAGGGATCGACCGTCGCCGGCAGGATATCGACGCCGACCTGCACCGGCGCCGCGGCACCGCCGCGCTGGTGGATGGTGACGGCAATGTCCGCGCTGTCGAGGTGTGGCACGACGTCGGCGCGCACCGCGTAAACGGCGGGCGTCGCCTCCAACCACACCGGTTGCGTCAGCCCACCGTAGTTCCACCAGTCGGTGAGGCCCCAGGGAACGATGTCCTGGCGCGTGCCCCAGGGCGGATTATCGATACGGACCGCGATGGTATTGATGTCGCCGGGCACGATCGCGTCCGTGGCGTCGAAGGCGAACGGCGTCGAGCCGCCCTCGTGGTAGCCAAGGTAACGGCCGTTGAGCCAGACATCGGCGATGTAGTTGGCCGCGCCGAACTTCAGCGTGACCGTCTGGTTCTGCCAGTCCGAAGGGACATCGAAGTCCTTTCGGTACCAGGCGCCGTTGCCGGATGCCGATGGCGGCGGATCGTATGAGCCGGGCACCTCTACCGTCGCCCAGCGCGTATCGTCGAAGGCCGCCTTCTCCCGCCCGGCGGCGTCGGCGATGATCTGATTCAGCGACTGCGAACGCACCTTAAGAGACAGGTCGTGGTCCATCGCTGCTGTCTGAATCCGCCAGTGACCGCTTAGCTCCAGCCGCCGCCGCGGCTGGTAGGAAAAGGTCGGGACCGGGATGCCGTTCTGAAAGGCGATCGGGCTGCCGCCGATTGATTTCAGGCTCAGCGTCGGGGCGAGCTCGGCGGCCGCCTCGGGGCTGACGCACGCCGGCAGGAGGAGCCCGAGGACGACGTTAACCAGGACGAAGGCGGCGAACCGGCGGGCAGGGCGCAACCAACGAATTATGCCGCGAAGCGGTTGATTGTTTCGGCTTTTTGGACGTTGCGTGTTCAGGCCGAGGCGACGGCAGTCAGAAAATTCCTCGAAACGGTTCGGAGCGCGGCCCAGAACTCTTCGTCCTCCTGCTCGCGGCGGCGTCGTTGCGCATCCAGCTCTTGTCGGCGCGTCGGATGCATCGGTTCGAGCATCGGGCAGTTGATACGCCGGACTCCAGCTGTTGAAAGGCGTCACGGATGTCCGCCAGCATTTCCAGCCGGTTGAAGTCACCTTGCATGGTGTCGGTGCCCGTTGTTGTTAGAGGCCCTCCTGCTCGAGCAGCCCACGGACGGCGGCGCCGCTGTCGAGCTCGAGGGCCGCGCGAGCCAGCCGCGTGCATTCGGCGACCTCGAGGCGGCGCACCAGGGCCTTGACGCGTGCAACGGCCGGTGGGTGGACGCTCAACTCATCGATGCCCAGGCCCACGAGCAGCGGCACCGCCGAGAGATCGCTCGCCATCTCGCCGCACACACCGACCCAGCGATCGCGCCGGTGCGCGGCCTTCACCACCTGGTCGATCATCCGAAGCAATGCCGGATGGAGGCTATCCGCGAGCGGGGCGAGTTCAGGGTTGGTGCGATCCGCCGCAAAGAGATATTGCGTCAGATCGTTTGTGCCGAGGCTGAAGAAGTCCACCTCGGCGGCCAGCAGGTCGGCGGCGATGGCCGCGGCCGGCACCTCGATCATGATGCCGACCTGCATGCCGGTCCCATCAGCCGGGCTCGGGGTGACATCGCGCCTCGCCTGCTCGAGCAGGACCTTGGCCTGGCGCACTTCGTCAAGCGTGGACACCATCGGGAACATCAGCCGGAGCGGATGCCTGGCCGAAACGCGAAGCGCCGCGCGCAGTTGGTCGAGCAGCAGGTCGGGTCGCCGCAGGAGCTGCAGCCGCAGCCCGCGAACGCCCAACGCCGGGTTGGCTTCGGGGGGTTGGGGCAGTGCCGGGAGCGGCTTATCGGCCCCCACGTCGAGCGTTCGCAAGATCACAGGCCGCTCGCCCATCGCCGCGGTGACCTCTTCGAGGACCGCGACCTGCTCATCCTCCGACGGGAGGCGATCGGAACCGAGGAACAGGAACTCGCTCCGCAGCAGGCCGATCCCGTCGGCGCCCGCGGCGGCGGCGCGCCGAGCGTCGTCCACGCCGGCCGCGTTGCAGCCGACCTCGACGCGGCGACCATCGCGGGTGATGGCCGGCTCGGCATCGCTGGCGGCGTCAGCCGGTGGACGCACGGTTGCGACGAGATCCGCTGAAGGGTCGATCACGAGTGAGCCCTCGTCCCCGTCGAGCAACACCGCCTGTCCATCTTCAACCGCATCGACGAGCCCCGCGATGCCGACCACCGCGGGCAGGCCCAGCGCCCGGGCCAGGATGGCCGTGTGGGCGGTGGCGCTTCCCTGCTCAGTGGCGAATCCGAGCACCAGCGCGCGGTCGAGTCCGGCTGTCTGCGAGGGCGCGAGATCGCGCGCCACCACGATCGACGGCTGCAGGGGCGGTGGTGGGGTGCCGCCGGCGCCGTGAAGGGCGCGCCGGAGTTGGTCGACGACATCCTCGACATCGGCCGCACGGGCTTGAAATACCGGATCCGGTGAGGTGCGCAGCATCTCGGCAAAGGGCGCCATGGCGCTGGCGACCGACTCGTCGGCCGGCCGTCCCTGGGCCATCAACTCAGCGACGCCATCGACCAGGGCCGGGTCATCGAGCATGAGCGCCTGCGCTTCGAGGATGCCCGACTCCGCGGTGAGGCCGGCCGACTGAAGCCGCGCGGTCTTGCCGGCGAGATCCGCCCTCACCTCTTCGATCGCGCGCCTCAACTGCTCGAGGCCTTCCGCGCCCGAGAGCCCGATGGCTGCCTGGCCCTGGAGCACCGTGCTCCAGCGCCACACCGGCGCGACGACTCGCCCGGGCGCTGCGGCAATCCCTCGAAGGACCGCTCGCGTGGGACTACTCGCCAAAGTCGCGGTCGACGAGGTCGGACAGTGCCGCGATGGCCTCGTCCGCGTGTGGCCCCACGGCGCGCACCAGGATCGT
>WNFW01001227.1_pt1 | contig 21445 bp, 22 predicted proteins | sample 5400131 | NCBI WGS metagenome assembly WNFW01 (sample SAMN13153362, study PRJNA577476) | soil metagenome | isolation source: 20 cm soil or saprolite under grassland replicate 1 | place: USA:California | collected 2016-06-15 | reverse complement strand
CCGCCACATCTGCGGAGGAGTTGAGCTTGGCAGTCGCGGCCGGTTTGGGCCCGCGGTTGGACCGCGAGCGATTCCAGTGGTCGAGCCTTGCGATGCTCGCGCCGGCGCTGGCGCTGCTCGGCGTGCTGTTCATCTTCCCGGTCCTGTACGCCGGCTACCTCGGCTTCACCGACCTGGCGCTGGTGGGCTCGCGGTCGCGCGACTACCAGTTCACGGGCCTCGACAACGTGACCCGGATGCTCAGCGACTACGTCTTCATCAAATCGTCGTGGCTGACGATCATCTTCGTCGTCGGCTCGGCGATCGTCGGCCAGACGGTCCTCGGCATGGCGCTGGCCATCCTCCTGCGCAACGCGCTCGTCTCCGTCCGGGCCGTGATCGGGTCGATCGTCATCGTCGCCTGGGTCCTGCCGGAGATCACGGTCGCCCTGGTCTGGTATGCGTTTTCTCAGGCCGGCGGCACGCTCTCCATCCTGCTGGGCCACACGGACACGAACTTCCTGGTCGCCGTGCCGATGCTGATCGTCTCGCTGGCCAACCTTTGGCGCAACGTCGCCTTCTCGATGCTCGTCTTCTCGGCCGGCCTCCGCAACCTGCCGACGGAGGTGCTCGAGGCGGCCGAGGTCGAGGGCGCCTCCGCATGGCGCCGCTATCGCATGGTGGTCCTGCCCCTGCTCAAGCCGACGATCGTGACGAACCTGCTGCTGGTCACGATTCTCAACCTGTCCGAGTTCACGCTCATCTACGCGATGACGCAGGGCGGGCCGGGCATCGAGACCATGACGCTTCCGCTGTACGTCTACCAGGAGGCGTTCGTGTTCCACCAGCTCGGATATGGGACCGCCATCTCGCTCGTGCTGGTGGTGATCGGCGCGGTGTTCTCGCTCCTGTTCGTCCGAGCCTCGAGGAGCCAGGCATGAGCGCGGTGGAAGCACGGCGGGTGGGCGCGCAAAAGCTGATCGTCGTTCCGTACAGCCGTGTTTCACCGGCGGCGGTGGCGACCAACGTGATCCTGATCCTCCTCGGCTGCTTCTTCCTGCTGCCGATGCTCTGGATGGTGTTCGCGTCCATCGACTCGAACCCCGACTGGGCGATCAAGCTCCCGTCGCCAACGCTGGCCAACTTTACGGACGTGCTCGGCCGCGCCGACGCGATCAGCTCGTTCCGCAGCAGCCTGATCCTGGCCGGCACGACGACCGTCGTCACGACAGTGCTCGCCGTGCTCGCCGCCTATCCGCTCTCGCGCATGCACATCCCGTTCAAGCGCGCGTTCATGCTGGCGATCCTCTTCGCGTCGGGCCTTCCGGTTTCGATGCTGATCGTGCCCGTCTACCAGATGTACGTGACATTCGGCTGGCTCGACTCGCTGTACACCACGGCGCTCTTCCTCGCTGCCAGCTCGCTGCCGTTCGCGATCTGGCTGATGAAGAACTTCATCGACGCGGTGCCTGTGGAGCTCGAACAAGCCGCGGCGATCGACGGCGCGAGCACGACTCGCATCTTGCGCGAGCTCGTGCTGCCGTTGACGCTGCCGGGCATCGCGGTGACCGCGATCTACACCTTCATCAACGCCTGGGGCGCCTTCATCATCCCCTTCGTGCTGACGTACAGCCCCGAAAACCAGCCGGGCCCGGTCGAGATCTACAACTTCATGGGCTCGCACGGACTTTTCAAGTTCGGCGACCTGGCTGTCTTCTCGCTGTTGTTCTCGGTGCCCGTGATCGTGCTGTACCTGTTCATGTCGCGCTATTTCAGCGGCGCCTTCAACTTCGGCGGCGCGGTGAAGTAGATGCTCAGCGAAGTGCGCTTCGAGGGCGTGCACAAGATCTTCGGCACCGAGACCGCCGTCGAGGACCTCAACCTCAGGGTGAACGCGGGCGAGTTCCTCGTCCTGGTCGGCCCGTCTGGCTGCGGCAAGACGACCACTCTGCGCATGCTGGCGGGCCTGGAACGCCCCTCCTACGGGCGAATTCTGATCAGCGACAGGCTTGTCAACAATGTCTCGCCGCGGTTTCGTGACGTGGCGATGGTCTTCCAGAGCTACGCGCTCTACCCGCACATGAACGTGTACGACAACCTCGCGTTCGGCATGCGTGCGAGGGGTGCGACGCGCGGTGTCATCGCGGAGCGCGTCAAGGAGACCGCCGATGTGCTCGGCCTCTCGCAATTGATGAAGCGCCGGCCGTCTGAGCTCTCCGGCGGCCAGCGCCAGCGCGTCGCGCTGGGCCGGGCGCTGATCCGTCAACCGCAGGTCTTCCTCATGGACGAGCCGCTGTCCAACCTCGACGCAGGCCTGCGCGTGCAGATGCGGGCGGAGCTGAGCCGGCTGCATGAGCGGTTTCGGGTCACCACCCTGTATGTGACCCATGACCAGATCGAAGCGATGACCATGGGGGACCGCATCGCGGTCATGAACAGCGGCCGGCTGCAGCAGGTCGACGCGCCCGAGACCCTGTACGACAATCCCGCCAACCTCTTCGTCGCGGGTTTCATCGGGTCGCCGCGCATGAACTTCGTGCGGGGTAGCTTGACGACGACGCGGGGTGTGGCCGCCGTCGAGTTTCTCGGCGTCACATCTGCGCTCAGCTCGCGCGCGAAGCTGACCGCGGACGCCGCCGGCGGTGCGGTGACCGTGGGGCTCAGGCCCGAAGACCTCATGTGGCGGCCTGTCGCACCACCGGAGAGCACGCTGACACTCAGCGCCGAGGTGGACGTCGTCGAACCGATGGGCCACGAGGCCTACGTGACCGCCGTGTGCGCAGGCGAAACGGTCACGTCTCGGTTTCCACCGCGGTCCGGCGTGCGGACGCGAGAGCGCATCGAGCTCGCATTCAACCCTGCGCGGCTTCATCTCTTCGACGCCCGGTCGGGGAACACCATCCTCCAACGGCCGGCGGCCGGGGGAGCCGAGCTCCCGAGATCCGTGGGGGAGGCGCGGGTCGACGAATCGGAGGAAGGGCGATCGGAGCGTCAGCGTCAACCCGACTTGCGCAGCGTGCCATCGCGACCTGAAGAACATTGATAAGGAGGTAAGGCATTGAGGATTCCTGGCAAACGATTCGGAGTGTGGCCGGTGCTGCTGACGTTCATCGCCGCCCTGGCAGCCGCCTGCGGCGGGGGCAGCAACAACCCCTCCACCAGCCTTAACGACGACATGAAGGGGACGATCACGGTCGCCTACTCGACGACCTACGTCTTTGACGCGGACGACCTCTCCGTCACCTGGTGGAACAAGGTCAAGCAGGAATTCGAGCAGCAGTATCCGAACGCACATCTGACCCTGCAGGGTTTCAACGGCACCGACGTCGACCTTGTGAACAAAGTTGCCCTCGAGTACAAGAACCCATCGACGACGCCAGACGTTTTCATGCTCCCGTCGGGCTATGTGGGGCAATGGGTCGCATCGGACTATCTGATCCCGCTCGACTCGTTCGTCAACGATTCGAGCAAGGCTCCGTTCTGGTCATCGTTCCCGAAGGTGATCCAGGACGAGAGCAGGATCGGCGGCAAGGTCTACGCGGTGAACACAGGCGAGAACAACACGGCGCTCTACTACAACAACGCCATGCTGCAGAAGGCCGGGGTGACGGTGCCCTGGCAGCCGAAGACCTGGGACGAGATCCTTAGCGCGGCGCAAAAAGTCAAAGCCGCGAACCCCGGCGTCATCCCGCTATGGGCGGCGGCCGGCACCAGCGCCGGCGCCGGCGGCGTGCTGCAGGGCAGCGCGAACCTCGTGTACGGATCTTCGACACCGAAGATCTTCGATTACGACAAGAAGAAGTGGGTCGTCGACAGCCCAGGCTTGCGCGAGGTCTTCAACTTCTACAAGCAGGTCTACGGACAGAAGCTGGGAGCTTCAACCTCCGACCTGTTCTCGCCCAAGGCGGTTGGTCGGCCGGTGGTCTTGCTGAAGGACCACCAGCTCGCGATCGCCGTCGGGTCGAACTGGTTCGCGGACGCGTGGACCGAGCAGAACCGCCACTGGGCGACGGCATCGCAGGAGGCGAGCGCCGTGCCGCTTCCGACGTCAAAGGGCCAGGCGCCGGGCAGCGCGAGCACGCTCGGAGGCTGGGCCGTCGCAATTTCCAAGGCGACCAAGCACCCGCAGCTCTCGTGGGGCCTCATCAAGGTCATGGAGACCACGGACAACCAGGTGTACATCGCCAACCACGCCGGCTTCGTCCCGCCCAGCCAGGAGGTCGCCAAGTCGGCTGACTTCCTCAACTACGCCCCTCCGTTCAACAAGGCGTTCGGCGACGCGCTGCCGAACTCCAAGCTGGTCCCCTCCTCAACTACGCCCCTCCGTTCAACAAGGCGTTCGGCGACGCGCTGCCGAACTCCAAGCTTGTCCCCTCTGAGCAGGAGGGCTATCCCGCCTACGTCCAGGGAATCGGTCAGGCGACGGGCCAGATCGCCACCGACCCGAATACATCGGTCGACCAGGCCATCAAGATCCTGCATGACGCGGTGGCCAACCAGGTCGGCGCAGGCAACGTCGAAACTCTTACCTGACGACACACCTGTGGCAGGGCGGAGACTGCTCCGCCCTGCCGCACCATCCTGAAAAGCGAGGACTTCAGCGCATGTACTCCGGCCCCGTCATCGACTGCGACGTCCACCACGCCCGGAACACCGACGCTGAGCTGATCGAGTACCTGTCTCGGGGCTGGCGCGAATACGTGACAGATCGCGGACCCGCCGGCAACGTGCCACTCGCGGTGCAGGACGGTTTCCCGAACCCGCACGGTTTCATGCGGGCCGACACGTATCCGAAAGGAGGCGGCGAACCTGGCTCCGACTACGCGACGATGCGCGACCAGCTGCTCGCCGCGTCTGACGTCCGGCGCGTCATCCTGACCTTCGGCGACGACAGTCATGTCGCCGGTCATCACAACCCTTACTTCGCCGCCGAGCTTGCCCGTGCGATGAACGACTGGAGCATCGAGCGCTGGTTGAGCAAGGACGGGCGTCTGTCGTCTTCGATCATGGTCGGCAGCCAGCTGCCCGACGTGGCCGCCGCCGAGGTCCGGCGCCATGCGGACCGCCCGGGGATGGTGCAGGTCATGCTGGTCGACAACCCCTTCAATCGCGGGTTTGGCCACCCGGTGTTTCATCCCATCTACGCGGCCGCGGAGGAAACCGGGCGCCCGGTGGCCATACACGGCGGGGCGGGCGGCTGGGCCAACCCGCCGAGCACCGGAGGTGGCAGCGTAAGCACCTATTTCGAGACACACGTGCTCTGGCCGCAGGCGATTCAGACCCACCTCGTCAGCTTCATCGCGCATGGCGTCTTCGAGAAATTTCCACGGCTGCGAGTCGTGCTCGTCGAGGGTGGATCGGCGTGGATTCCGAGCCTGCTCTGGCGATTCGACATGGAGTACAAGGGCCTGCGTCGCGAGGTGCCGTGGCTGAAACGCCTGCCGAGCGAGTACTTCGCGAGCCACGTCTGGGTGACGACGCAGCCGCTCGAGGTCTCTCCGCAGAAAGAGAATGTTGTGGAGCTGCTGCGCTCGATGAGCCTCGAAAACCGGCTCGTCTATTCGTCCGACTACCCGCACTGGGACGCCGACGAGATCGACTACCTCTCGACCAGGTTGCCGGCGGACTGGCATCGCCGGATCTTTTTCGAGAACGCGTGTCGGCTTTACGGCTGGAAGGAGGAGGACCTGGCGCCGCCCCGGACCGCGGCTCGGGGGTCGGCATGAGGGTGGACGTCGGACCGGTCAGCGATTTCGAAGACCATCGTGTGCGCATCGTCCATGCCGGCAACCTCGAGGTAGGCGTGCTCCGCTGGCGCGACCGCTTCTTTGCGATCCACAACCGGTGCCCGCATCAGAAGGGCCCGGTATGTCTCGGCATCGTGAGCGGCCGCCTCGGCGGCGCGGCGCCAGGCTCGATGGAGGTTGACGACGAGATCCCCGTGCTCGCATGCCCATGGCACGGCTGGGAGTTCGAGCTGGAGCGAGGCCATGCGCTGTGGGACGAAAACTACGCCTTGAAGGTTCTGCCGGTGAGCATCGAGTCGGGACGCGTCTTGCTGGATGTAGGGCGCAGCCGGGATTAGTCCGGGGCGGTCACGGTATGGGTGCTCACCGTGTAGTGGGCGATGCGCTCCTCGTCCAGCACGAGGCCGAAGCCAGGCCGGTCGGGCACGCGAACACGGCCCTCGCTGTCGATCGCCAGCGGCTCGAGGAGCATCTGGTCGCGGGCCGCGGCTGTGAAGCCGCTGGGCGGATCGTGCGGGAACTCGAGGAACGGACAGTTGGGGATCGCGGCGGCCAGGTGCAGGTTGGCCATCAGCCCGACGCCGTTGCCCCACGTATGTGGCGCGATCTCGAGTCCCGCCACCTCGGCCAGCGCCGCGATCTTCCGCATCTGGCCCACGCCCTCTGACAGCAGTGCATCTGGCTGCAGCACGTCGTAGCACCCGCGGTCGATCAGCAGTTTGAACTCGTGCAGGCCATGGTTGTCCTCGCCGCCCGCGATCGGTAATGTGTCGAGCCGGTCGCGAAGACGACGCAGACCGTCGTAGTCGTGGCGTGGCAAAGGCTCTTCGAGCCAACGCACGCCCATGCGTTGCAGCTCGAGTGCGACTGTCAAGGCGATCGGAAAACCCCACGTGCGATGGCCGCCATGGCCGGGCTCGACGCCTGCCTGGTTGGCGTCGACCATGATGTCGATGCGGTCGCCGACGGCGGCTCGAACCGCTTCGACGACCTTGAGGTCCTCGTGCGGATTGGGAAGATGAAAACGAAACTTGACCGCGCGGTAGCCCTCCGCGAGCATTCGCTGCACGTCTTCGACGCGACGTTCGGGGGAGCGGACCTCCGCGGTTGCGCAGTAAGCCGTCACGCCGTCTGAATAGCCTCCCCACAGCTTTGCGATGGGAAGGTTCGCCGCCTTGCCGACGATGTCCCAGAGCGGCACCTCCATGCAGTAGACCGGCGCGCCGAGGATCTCGGTGTCGCGCAGCACGGGCACCAACCGCTCGACGTACATCGGATCCTGGCCGATGAAGTGGGGCGCCACGAATCGCTCGATCGTCACCGCGGCTTCGAGGCCGGCATGCGCGGCTCCCACGCCGGTCAAACCTTCGTCGGTCTCGACTTCGATCAGCACCATCAGGAGATCGGGCTGATTTCGGCCTCGCGCCCACGCCGGGTGGAACTCACCCTCGAGCGGGAAGTCGACCACGCGGCAGGTGACGCGCTCGATCTTCATCTGATCACCGACGACAGGACGCGCGCCGACTCGACGATCGACTCCTCGACAGGTAGGAATGGATCCTCGTACTCGATGCTGATGGTTCCGGAAAATCCCTGGTCGCGCAGCACGCCTACGAATTTGGCCCACCACTCTTTATCGTGCCCGCGCCCTACCGTGGCGAAGTTCCACGGCATCTCGTCCGGCGGATTGGGCCATCGGCTGTCCAGCATGCCGTTGAGCGCGAGTCGCTCCCGATGGAGAGTCGTGTCCTTGCCGTGGGCGTGCCCGATGCGATCACCGATTGCCTGGACGATCGCGAGCGGGTCCATCGACTGCCAGAAGAAGTGGCTGGGGTCGAGGTTGACGCCCAGGTTGGCGCCCAGCTCGCGGGCCCGGGTGAACGTCTCGAAGTTGAAGACGAATGTGCCGGGGTGGAGCTCGAAGCAGATCAGGAGGTCCGGGTGCTCGCGCCGCGCGAATTCCGAGATCTCGACCCAGTATGGTGCGACACGCTCGCGCCACTGCCAATCCGCGATCCGCTCGAGGTCCGGCAGCCATCCGCCGCCTGAGAAGTGGGGAGCGGCGCGGTCGGACGCGGCCGCCCCGGGACAGCCCGACATGGCGACGACCCGGTCGACGGCAAGTTCCGCCGCCAACCGGATTGCCTGCCGGAGATCCGCGTCGTGCCGGCGAGCCTCGTCCGGGTTCGGGTGGAGCGGGTTGCCCGACACGTTGAGGGCCGAGATTCCCAGCCCGGCGTCGTCGATCGGTTTGCGCCAGGCGGCCGTGGCGCCGGCGTGCCCGACAAGCTCCGCCGGCCGGCAGTGCGGCGCCGGCGAGTAGCCCCCGACGCCGATCTCCACGTCCTGGATCAGGCCGGTCCGGGCCGCCCACTCGACAACTTGGCCCAGGCCGCGGTCGGGCAGCGCGTCGGTCAGCAGCCCAATTCGGAGTTCGCGATTGGAGCGTTCCAATTCCGCCACAACGTATGGCCCGCAAGCGGGTTTGTCAACGTCTCCCTCTCTCCCTCGGGAGAGAGGGCCAGGGACTGGGGCGTAGAGAGGCTATCCGTAAGAAGCGACGGTGTGATGTTCGATCAGCTCTTCGTCGAGCTCGAAGCCAAACCCGGCCCGTTCGGGCACGGTCAGGTATCCGTCGCCGTCGATCCATGGCTTGGAGACCAGCATCTGACTCAGCGCGGTGGAAGGCCAGCCGGGCGGCTCGTGCGGAAATTCAAACCACGAATGATTCGGGATCGACGCCACGAGGTGAAGGTTGGCGAGCAGGCCGATTCCATGGGTCCAGGTATGCGGGGCCATCACCAGCCCGGCGGCTTCGGCGAGTGCCGCCACCTTCCTCAGCTGGTAGACACCTTCGGACAGGACGGCGTCAGGCTGGAGCACGTCGTAGCAACCCTCGTCGATCAGCAACCGGAACTCGTGCAAGCCGTGGTTGTTCTCGCCGCCCGCGAGCTGCAGCGCGTGAAGGCGATCGCGCAAGCGGCGCAGGCCGGCGTAGTCGTGACGCGGCAGCGGCTCTTCGAGCCACGTCACGCCGAGATGCTCGAGCTCGAGCGCGACGTTCGTCGCGATGGGGAAGGTCCACCGTCGATGGCCTCCGAGGCCGGGCAGGACACCCGCCTGATTGGCGTCGACGAGGATCGCGAGCCGATCCCCCAAGTCACGCCGAATTGCTTCTATCACGCGAATGTCGTCGCGCGGGTCGTCGGAGTGAAAGCGCACCTTCACCGCCTTGAAGCCATCGTCGGCGATGCGGCGGCAATCCTCCACCCGGCGCTCGGCTGATCTCACCTCGCCCGTCGCGCAGTACGCCGGCACGCGATCGGTCGCCGCGCCCCACATCTTGTGGACGGGAAGGCCGGCGATCTTGCCGGCGATGTCCCAAAGCGCGATCTCGACGCAGTACACGGGCGAGCCCAGGATCTCCGCGTCGCGCATGACCCCGATCAGACTCTCCGGCCGGGCGGCGTCCTGACCGATCAGGTGCGGTGTCACAAAGCGTTCGATCGAGACCGCCGCTTCGGGGCCGGCCTCGGCGGCAGTGATGCCGACCACGCCGCCGGCAGTCTCGACCTCGATCAGCGTCACATAAAAGGAATGCTGGATCTCGTTGCGGCCCCATGCCGGCCTGAACTCGGCGGGCAGCGGCAGATCGAGCACACGCGAACGGATCCTCGTGATGCGAGTATCGGGCCGCGACGCGGCACCCATCTCCAGGCATCCTATCCGGCGACAATTCACGGGTGCTGAACTTGCTCGGCAACGTTTTTTCGTGGACCGTGACCGCGCTGTTCGGCGCGATCACGCTTCTGCTCGCGTTCGAGAGCTGGGCGCTGCTGACCAACCGCGAGCCAATCACGGACTACATACGACCGGCGGTGCATACCTATCCGGGCTTCGCCTTCGTGATCGCGGTGGTGATTGGAATCCTCGTCGGCCACTTCCTGTGGGGCCCGGCGTACGGTCGGACATCACCGGTCGGCAAGAAGTGAACTTCGGCGCCGAGACGATCGTTTCCCTGATCGCGACGCTTGTGTCGCTGGTGGTCTTCCTCTTGATGCTCGAGGAATCCCTCGCCCTGACAGCGGGGCGCGACCCGATCACCAACGACGTGCGGTCCGCGGTGCGCCGGTTCCCGCGCGTCACGTACGCGATGGCCGTCGTCATCGGCATGGTGCTCGGACACCTCCTCTGGCCGTAACGACGACGGCGGCGATTAGCCGCAGGACGGAATTGGTCGGTGTCGCGATGGTGCTCATCTCGGCGACCGGCTTTGGCACGAACGCGGTGCTGGCCAAGCTCGCCTATAGGGCTGGCCTCGGCACGCAGCAAACCCTTGCCTTCCGTTTCGTGCTCGGGGCGATCGGAATGTGGGCCATCGCGGTCTTCCTTCACCAGAACCCTCTTCGTTTCGAACGCCGTCGCTTGCTGACGCTTCTCGCGTTGGGCGGGATTTTCTACACGGGCCAGTCCCTGACGTACTTTCTGGCACTGCGCACGTTGCCCGCGTCGCTTTGCGTGTTGATCGCCTACATCTATCCGAGCCTGGTCGTCGTGGCGGGAAGGCTGTTCCTGGGTCGCAAGGTCTCAGCGGTGCACGCGGCCGCGTTGGGCGCGAGCTTCCTCGGCGTCCTCCTCCTCGTGGGCGGCGCCCAGTTCCAGATTGCCTGGGCGCTCGTTCTCGCCATTGCGGCGCCCACGATCTACACGGGTTACATCCTGGTCGGAGAGAGCGTGATGGACTCCGTGCCCGCGGCCGGCGCGAGCGCGGTCATCATGTCCGGCGCGGCGCTTTCTTTCTGCGTCATAGCGGGCTTCACAGGAGAGCTTGCGTTCCCAGGCACCGCCGATGGCTGGGCGGTGGCATTTGCGCTCGCGGTTTTTCCAACCATCGTTGCGATCTCACTGTTCCTTGCGGGCTTGCCGAGGATCGGCGCCGCTCGAGCTTCGCTACTCAGCACGTGGGAGCCGGTGGTGACCGTGATCCTGGCGGTCGTGCTGCTCGGCGACCGCTTCTCGATCACCCAGGTCGTGGGCGGCGTCCTGATCCTCGGCGCCGTGATCGTCGTGCAGTCGTTCCGGTCAGGCGGCCAGCTCGTCCCGGAGTCGCGACAGGATCGGGTGTAGCTCATGCGCGCCGCGGACGCGTGACGTATCGATGCCCCATTCCTTCCTGGTCAGCACGAATGGGTGCAGCTGCTCGCCACCGATCGACGCGTGACCGCCCGCCTGATTTTCGAAATTGACCTGCTTGCCGTCGATGAATGCGCCGAAGACGACCACGTCTCCCGCCTTCTGGAACGAGTTCAGCCTGCTCAGCTGCTCGAAAAGGATGTCGGGATCGTCATACGGCGCGAGGATCCGTTTCACGTCGTTGCCTCTGTGCTCGTCGCGCCCGCACATGAAGACGTCCTGCTCGCCGTCGCGCGCCATGACCAGCGCGACCTGCGGCATCTCCGCGAGGGCGGCCATGAAAGATGGCTGCGCCGACATCAAGTCGCGGTGCGTCATTCGGGTCGTGCGCTTCGCGAAATAGACGTGGGAGAGGCCGCCGGCAGCGGTGACGTTCACTTGTGCTCGCGCCATGTTCTCGGGCGGCCCATACGCCTTGCCGCTGTTCATCTCCAGGACACGATGCCCGGGCAGAAGGCCGGCCAGCACCTCGCCCCACGCCCGGTGGGCCGACGCGGGGAAGGGGATGGTGTCGACATGGCCGTGGTCGGAGAGGACCACCAGCTCGTAGCGACCCTGGCGGGAGCGAGCGATCTTGTGGATCGTGTGGTCGACGTGGGTCATGACGCGCAGGGCGGAGGGATCCTTCGGGCCAAACGCGTGCGCGACCTCGTCGTATGCATAAAACCCGGCATAGATCGGCGAGTAACCCTCCCGCATCGCTTTCTGGACCGCGTACCGGGTGAGGTGGTGGACGAATATCTCCTCGACCACGTTGGTCACGAGATAAGCGCGCGCCGGGTGCCGTCCTTCCGAGCGCGAGACCGCGTAGTCCTGTGCGGTGCGGCCGACCACGGCGACCGTTTGCCAGACCCAGTCGGCCAGGTGGACCGGGTTGGCGAGGTAGGGCACCAGCACGGTGGCTGCGGAGCGCGATTTTTCCTGACGCCCGTATGTCCGGTCCTGGTATGCGATGCCGAAATCGTCGGCGGCACCAGCCGGGTAGCACGCTGCGATGCAGGCGCCGCCCTCGGTAAGTGGTCGGCAACCCTTGAAATATTTGTCCGCGACTTTCGCAAAAGTCGATCCGGGACCGAACTTGACCAGGACTTCGCGCTCGCGGTCCCACCAGCGGAAGCTGGGGATCTCGGAATTGTCGCCGTAGAGAACTCCCGCCTGCCCGAAGGGGGTCGTCGAGGGGAGACCGCACCGGTAGGGGTGGATCTCGTAGGCCTCGGAGTCGATCAGGTGCTGCAGGTGGGGCATATCGCCCGCGTCGAGCGCTTTTTGGAGCGTGTTCGCGCTCACGCCGTCGATGTGGAGGACGACGAGCTTGCGTGCCAACTCAGAAGTCAGCGAAGACAGGCAGGTGGTCGGACGCCCGAACGCTCAGCGTCCACGTGCGGTGCGTCGCGCCGACGACTCCCGTCGCGTAGATCGCGTCGAGCTTCTGGGCCGTCCAGTGCGTACGCCGCAAGCCATGCGTGAGCTCGACCAGCCTGGCTTCGTGGGCCGCGGTCCGGATCCGCCGCCACAGCTGTAGGCGTGGAGGCCCGAACGTGTTGAGATCGCCGGCGATCAGCGTCAATGGCACCGCATGACGCGAAGTCATATCGGTGAGGATCGCGCGGAACTGCTCGAGCTTGTGCGTGAATCCAACCACATCGAGGTGCATCACATAAACGCGCAGTGCATCCGATTCGGCGCGAATCGCAATCCGTCTCTGAGGCGGGATCGCCCGCAGCAGCGTCCGCTCGGCGCGCGTCAGGTGCACCGCCGGTAGATCGCTTAGCGACACAACCTCAGGGGACTCGTCGAAAAGGCCGCGACGCCAGATCAGGGCGTTGGCCTGCTCCCGGCCTCGGAACAGTTGTGCGGTCGCCTGGAAGCAGGAGTAGCCGTCGCCCATGGCCTCGGCGATCGCCTCGGCGTCTCGCCGCCCAGCGTGCACCGACGCTTCCTGGATCGCGAATAGATCGAGGTCTCGAAAGTCGCGGTTGGTGCGCACCGTCTCGAGGACCTTGTTGAGCCTGAGGCCGAGCAGGATGTTCCACGTGCAGATCCGCATTTATCTATCCTGCCCCGCATGACCCCCTTCGATCAGCTCGACTACCTCTACACACCCAGCAACGACGTGGCCAAGGATGCCAAGTTTTTCAATGAGGTCCTCGGTGGCCGGCTTGCCTTCGCCGTCGAGGGCATGGGCGCGCGGGTGGCGATGATCGAGCTGACAGGCGGCCCTCCGCACGTACTGCTCACCGACCACCTCGAAGGTGATCGCGCCATCTTCATCTACCGGGTCAAAGATCTAGACAAGGCAGTTGCGGGGCTTAAAAAGCGCGGGCTGAAACGCGAGAACCGGCTCGAGATTCCGATGGGTCCATGCTCATCGTTCGTGCTGCCCGGCGGGCAACGTCTCGCGCTTTACGAAGCGTCAAGGCCCGAGGTGCTCAAGCATTTCCTCGGTCGCAAGGACTTCTGATTGCGCCCAGAGCGAGGTCCCTCCGCCTAATATCCCGGCGAACGTGAGGAAGAGAATCAGCGCCGCCGCCGGCGGCATTGTCGTCGCGATTGGTTTCTACGCGGCGGCCGGCATGCTGTCTCCGACCCCGGCCAGGCCGGTTCCGGCGGCCCCGGCGCCGTCGAGCGAAGTCAAACCGCCGGCGGTGGTGGCGACCGTGGTCGATCCCACACCAGCGCGACTTGCCATCCCGACCATCGGAGTCGACGCGAAGATAGAATCCCGCGGGCTTGACTCCGACCGCAACCTGGCGACCGCCCAGGACTTCAACGATGTCGCGTGGTACGACCTCGGGCCGCGACCCGGGGAACCCGGGAACGCGATCGTCAACGGACACGTCAGTTGGTGGACGGGCGAGGCGGTGTTCACGCATCTTTCCCATCTGCAAGCGGGGGACATCATCCGCGTGACGCGAGCCGACGGCGAGGTCGTTTCCTTCAAGGTGACCAGCAAGCGGGTGGTCGATGCCAACGCAAGAATCGGGACTCTCTTCGCTCCGAGCCCGAACGCCACCCTGACATTGATCACGTGCTCGGGAATCTGGAACCCGTTCAGCCAGAGCGACACGCAGCGCCTTCTCGTGAGTGCGTCCCTTGTCTAAGGTGCGTCGTGGTGCCGGACCTGCGGCCGCGATCGCGGTGCTGCTGATCACGTCCCAGGTTGCGTACGCGGCGGGCAGCCAGAACCTCTGGCCCGCGTCCTCGCCTGCTGCAGCCTGGAGGGCAAACACCGAGTGGCGGACCAGCACTTACGGAAGTGGGCTGCTCACCCGGCGGACGTTGATCAAGGCATTCCTCAACAGCGGCGAGGTGCTTTTGCTCGGCTCGAGCTCGGTCGGCCAGAACAATGCTGACATTCTGGTGTACAACCCCGGCGCGGTCACTGGCGCCATCGGGACGGAGACCATCCCCGCGCTTGGCTCGGAAAACTTCAGCTGTAACGCACAGCGCACCGGCGGCGGCGCTCCGGCGAACCAGGGAAGGATCCTCAACCGGACGGCAGAGCTTGCCGGGCCGGACACGATCCCGGCCGGCGGCGTGGTCGGCGGCTATGTTCCGTGCCACTACACCGCGCCGTCGACGGGGATCTACGACATCGCATTTCTCGGCCCCAACGGCTTCGCTGACGATACCGACGGAGCGGTCGCCGGAGACATCGCCCTGAGCAATTCCGCGGACTTCGACACCAGCCCCGCCACCTCGGTGGCCGCCTGGGACGCTTCGGTGCGCACCGCCATAACGTCGAACGCCAACCTGACGGGGCGCGTCTTTACGTACTACCTCGCCCTGTTCACGGCCGGCAACGGCCGGCCTGTGTTCCCGACGGTCTTCCCCGTGACCGGCGACGGTTATCAGTATCGGGTGAGCCTGCGCGGGATGGACCCCAACGGTTGGCTCGTCTACGGCAACCAGGTCGGATTCCTCGACTCGGACGGCACGACCCCGCTGTACCACGACGCCGTGGCGTCGAGCGCCGGCAATCCCGCGCAGCTGACCAACATCCAGGGCGGAGTCTCGTTCGCCTTGCCGAGTTTCCCGCTCTTCTTCGAGACGCCGGCCGCGGTATCGCTCACGGCGCTCGGCATCCCGACCGCGCCAACCGCGCCAGTGATGACATCGCTTGCTTTCATCGGCAACGTGGCTGGCAACACCAGCCGGCTGAACACCGGTGGCACGTTCACGTACACAAGCAACGTGCCCGGGGTGTACGAGATCGTGATCAGCCGCAACGGGGTCAACTTCGATCCCACGGCGTCAACGAACCGCGTGCTGCGCGGGGTGCGCCCGCTGGGCGTGCAGAGCGTGTCGTGGGATGGCAAGGACAACTCGGGCACGTTCTTCCCGGTCGGGACCTATCAGGTACACGCCAGGTTCCACGGTGGCGAGTACCACTTCCCGATGATCGACGTCGAGAACGACACCACGGGCGGCCCGACGATCACACTGCTCAACCCCCCGGGCGGCGTATGCCCTCCCCTGGCCGGTGGATGCTCTTCGGGTTTCTACGACGACCGCGCTTACATGACGCTCAACGGCTCCACGGTGAACTCGGGCAACACGGTCGGCAGCGTGCTATGTGGCAACAACCCGCCCGCGACAACCTTCTCCAATCCGATCGCGGGGTACAACACGACTGGGGCCCAGCGAGCTTTCGGGCAGGTGAGCGGTGGCAATCAGAACGTGCCTTGCACTGGCAACTTCGGAGATGCCAAGGGTCTCGATACGTGGACGTTCTATCCGAGCTCGACGCAGCTCGCGCCGCTCAACATCGTCGCGCCGGGTTCCGACATCGCGGTCACCAAGTCGGTCAGCAACGCCAGCCCAGCGGTCGGCAACAACGTGACCTTCACCATCACGGCTCACAACCTGGGCCCTGACCCCGCAAGCAGCGTGCAGCTTACCGATCTCCTGCCGGCCGGCCTCGCGTTCGTCAGCGCCACCGCAAGCCAGGGCACATACATTCCGGGAACGGGCGTCTGGAACCTCGGTGCTCTGGCGTTCAACGCGACAGCAACCCTGCAGATCACCGCAACGGTGACCGGCACCACCCAGGTCACCAACACCGCGACGCGAACAGGGACCACGCCCGCCGATCCCGTCCCGGGCAACGACAGCGCCTCGTCCACGGTCACCGGCAGCACGATCCCGGGCTTGCCCAACAACGGCGCCCCGCCGCTCACGAGTCTTCTGCCGGACGCTGTGGCGCTCTTGATCCTCCTCGCGGTGTTCGGAGTGCGACGCATCAGGAGCCGTCCGGCGCCCGATCGCTGAGGCACGGCACAATAGGCAGCGCATGAGCGCCAAGCGCTGGATTCTGACCGCCGCGGTGCTCGGGTCCGGGATCGTTTTCCTCGACTCGACGGTCGTCAACGTTGCCCTGCCCAAGATCGGCCACGACCTGCCTCGCTTGTTCCTCGGCGTCCTGGAAGGCCAGTCGTACGTCTACAACGCATATCTGCTCACCCTGAGCGCCCTGCTCATCCTCGCCGGCGCCGTGAACGATTTTTACGGACGCAAGCGGACGTTCCTTCTCGGCCTGGTTGGCTTCGGCGCGACATCGGTCCTTTGCGGTTTTGCGCCGAACATGGAGCTGCTCGTGCTCTTCCGCGTTCTGCAGGGCGCAACCGGCGCGCTCCTCGTCCCAGGTTCGCTCGCTTTGATCACGGCCAACTTCTCCGGTGAGGAGCAGGGCCGGGCGTTTGGCACCTGGGCGGGCGCCTCCGGCGCGACCACGATTCTGGGACCGCTGATCGGAGGCATCCTCGTCGACACGATCTCGTGGCGCGCCGCCTTCTTCATCAACGTTCCCATGGTCGCGCTCGCCGCCTGGGCCACCTGGAAGCACGTACCTGAGAGCCGCGAGGAGGGCAAAGCCCCTTCATTCGACTGGATCGGCGCGGCCATCGTCGCGTTGTCCGTGGGGGGCCTCGCGTTCGGCACGATCTATGGCCAGCAGCGCGCGTGGCGCGACCCGCTCGGCTACGTAATCCTTGTGGCGGGCGTCCTCGCCACGGCGGCGCTTCCTTGGTGGATGATGCGCGCCAAGCACCCGCTGATCCCGCTCGACCTCTTTCGCTCGCGCAACTTCACCGTCACCAACATCTCGACCCTGCTGATCTACGGCGCGTTGTACGTCACGTTTTACTACCTCGGCCTGTTCCAGCAGGGCACGCTTGGGTATACCGCCGCGGCCGCGGGCGCAGCGGGGATACCGGGCTCGATATTCCTGATCTTCTTCTCGCCGCGATTTGGAAGCCTCGCCGCGAAATACGGCCCTCGGCTGTTCATGGCCGTCGGGCCGGTCATCATGGGGCTCGGCGTGTTGTGGTTCGCGCGCGTGCCGGCGTCGAGCACGCCGTGGAAGCTCGAGCCGAACAACGTGACCACATACCTGCCGCCTTTGTCGTACTTCATCGACTTTCTGCCCGGCAACATCATCTTTGGGATCGGCATCATGGTCATGGTCGCGCCGCTGACGACGGCCCTGATGACATCGGTGCCGGTCCGGCACTCTGGGCTTGGCTCGGCCATCAACAATGCGATCTCCCGCGTTGGACCGCAGCTTGCAGGCGCGCTGATCTTCGTGTTCCTCACCGCCTCCTTCTATGCCTACCTGGCGCCGCACCTCCAGGGCTTCGACGTTTCGTCGGCCACCTTCCGAAGCTCGGTGAGCCCCCTCAACACCCCCGATGACCCGCGCCTTGTTGCGCTCGTGCGCAATGCCTCGACCACGGCGTTCCATTTGGCGATGCTGATCGGTGCCGGTCTGCTTCTCGCCGGCGCGGTGGTCAATGCGGTCGGCATCCGCAACAAGCAGGCTCGGCCGCAGGAAGCCGAGCTCGGCGAAAAGGAGCCAGTCTCCGCGACGCCGGCCTGATTTCTTACGATGGGCTGAAGAATGCCCACGCTGATCGACCGAGGTCAGGTGCAGGAGCTGGTCGCAGCCGGCGCGCAGCTCATCGAGGTTCTTCCGGCCGAGGAGTATGGGGAAGACCATCTGCCCGGCGCAAGAAGTCTTCCGCTGCCGCGGATCGATGCCGACAGCGCGAAGACCATGGCGCGCGGACTGCCGCTGGTCGTGTACTGCTGGGATGCGGCTTGAGACATGGCACCCAGGGCCGCGTCGCGGCTCGAGAGCCTCGGCTTCCGAGACGTCCAGCTGTACACGGCGGGCAAGCTCGATTGGTTGGCGGCGGGTCTTCCGACAGAGGGTGAAAACTCGACCCGGCCACGCGCTGGGACGGTCTGCCGCCGCGCTGTCCCGACGTGCGCGTTGACCGAGCCGATCGGCGAGGTGCGTGACCGGGTCCGCGGCGCGGGGTGGGACACCGCAGTGGTGGTCGACGGAGCGCGCGTGGTCCTCGGCCTGCTTCGAGCCGACGATCTCGCGAAGAGCGCTGATGCGAAAGTCGAGCAGGCGATGAGCTCAGGCCCAAGCACCTTTCGCCCTTACGTGCCCATCAAGGAGATGGCCGACTACATGACGAGGCACGAGCTCGAAAGTTCTCCGATCACGACGTCGGACGGCCGTCTTGTCGGCCTGCTCTATCGCTCGGACGCCGTCCGAGAAGCCGACGGATGCCCGGACTGCATGCGCAAGATGATCTAGCCGCCGACGGTCTGCATCAGGAGCTCGCGGGGAGGGTCGAGCGGCCCGAAGAATTCCTCGATCCATGCCGGATGGTCGGGCGCCGGCAGCGCAGCCACGGTGAGGCGGCTCCAACCGTTCGCCTCGAACCACTCGGGCTGCTCGGGATTGATCAATGCGATGCAGCCGCCGGGGCGCGTCACCCGTCGCAGCTCCCCGAGCACGACCGGGTCGGGTCCGAAGGCGCCGCTCGCTGCCGTCAGCTCCGACAAGCCGTCGCCGACGGGCAGATTTTCAGCCCAACCCGCGACAGCCTCCACCTCGGACAGGCGTCGTTTCAGCATCGCGCGCAGCCCGGCCGCCGGCTCGACCGCAACCACGCGCCTGCTGCGCCGCGCGAGATGCTGGGTCAGCCGGCCGCTGCCTGCTCCTACGTCGATCGCCATCGCAACGCGGTCAGGTAGAGCGTCGATCAGCTCGGGATGGATCGGCTCGTAGCGCGCGAGCTCGTCCCACTTCTCCGGCTCCAGGTGGTAGACGAGCGTCCAGAAAAGGCCGCGCACGACGCGGTCGTCCGGCTCACCGGCAGGCACGCGCGCCATCTCATGAGAGCGGATCGCGGGCGGAAGCCGCGCGATGTCGTGGATGCCGAAGTGCCGCCAGCCGGGCGGTGCCTTGGCGACGGCCTCTGCATAGTCCACGGGTACCCTCGATCAGACTAAGACGGCGTGATGAGGATCGCCGTCGTCTCCTCGCCGGTGACGGCGCTTCGTCCGGCGCAGGTTGGCGGCGCGCAAGCCTTCATCTGCGACCTCGCGCGAGGGCTCACGGAGCGTGGGCACGACGTGACGCTTCATTGCGCGGAAGGCTCGCAGGTCGATGGCGTGAAGCTGGTCACGGTCACCGCACCTCCTGACGCCGCGGCCGCGCTCGTCATGCCTGGTGGCTCGCAGCCGCCCTCCGCGCCGGGGGTCGTGGCTGCCCTCGGCCAGATGTTCCAGACGATCCGCTCGATGGACGTCGACGTCATCAGCCAGCACGCATTCGACGCGCCCGCACTGGAGCTTTCGCGCGGCATGGCCGTGCTGCACACCTTGCATCTGCCGCCCATAGTGACGAGTGTGGTCGAGGCGGCCCGGCAGGTTCCAGCACGCGCCCTGGCGACCGTGTCGCGCTCTTGTCATGCGCATTGGGGCGAAGCAGGCGTGGCGGTCGAACGGGTGCTGCCCAACGGCGTCGCCGACATCCGGGTCGAGTCCGCTCCCTCGCGATCGGCTCTCATCGCCGGGCGCATCTCGCCGGAAAAAGGGATCGAGCACGCGATCGCCGCTTCGCGGTCCGCCGGAATCGCGGTGCGCCTCGCGGGTGCGCCCTACGATCCGGCCTATGTGGTCGACTTTCACGAGGTCGAGCTGCTGGGCTCGCTTGCGCGCAACGAGCTTCGCCGCGTGATGGCCACGTCTGGCGTCACAGTGTGTGCGGTGCGTTGGGAAGAGCCGTTCGGCATGGTCGCCGCGGAGGCGCAGATGGCTGGATGCCCGGTCGCGGCGTATCGCCGCGGCGCGTTGCCAGAGGTCGTAGAGGAGGGGGTGAGCGGTTTTCTCGCCGAGCCCGACGATGTCGCAGACCTCGCCGTCGCGATCGAGCACTGCCTCACGCTCGATCGGGCGTCCGTCCGGGCAAGCGCGCGGCGCCGCTTGGGCCTCGACGACGCGCTGGACCGGTACGAGGCGGCGTTGAGAGGCGTCGCGCGATGACCCTCACGGCGGTCGTCACGGGTGGATCAGGCGGCATCGGCGGCGAGGTGGTCAAAGAGCTGCGCGCCCGCCGGTGGGACGTGACATCGCTGAGTCGCAGCGAAGGCTGCGACGTCTCCGACGAAGACCAGGTCGTCAAAGCATTCGGGCAGGTGCAGTCGCTCGACGCGTTGATCCACTGCGCGGCCGTGTTGATCAAGCAGCCCTTCGCCGACACGGGCGCGCGCGACTGGGACGAGCAGCTCGGCGCCGGCTTGCGCGGTGCATTTCTATGCAGCCGGGAGGCCTTCCGCCTGATGCGCCGGCGCGGCGGTGCGATCGTCATGGTCTCGAGCCTGTCAGGCGTCGCGGGCGCCGAGAAGTTCCCGGGCATGGCGGCGTACGTGGCCGCCAAGTCGGGACTCGCCGGCCTGACCGAGGCGCTCGCCGTCGAGGGTCGCGAATTCGGAATTCGCGTCAACGCCATCAGCCCTGGCTCCGTCGACACCGCCATGCTTCGGGTCGCGGGTGTGGAGGGTCCTGCGCTTTCGCCCGCCGAGGTCGCTCACGTGATCGTCTGGCTCGCCTCATCCGAATCCGCTCCCCTCACCGGTGCTAACTTGCGGATGGACCCATGACCAATCACGTGACCATCACCCGCCGCGCCACATTTGCGGCCGCGCACATCCTTTGTCGCGACGACTGGGATGACGAGAGGAACCGCGAGGTGTTCGGCGCTTGCGTCACCGACCACGGGCACAACTACGTGATCGAGGTCACCGTGAGCGGACCGCTCGACCCCGAAACCGGCATGGTCGTCAACCTCAAGTACGTGGACATCGTCCTCCGCCGGGAGTTCATCGACGCCGTCGACCATCGCCATCTGAATCGCGACGTGGACTTCCTGCGCGGCGTGATTCCAACCGCGGAGAACGTGGCAATAGCCGCGTTTCATCGCCTGGAGCCGCACTTGAAACCCGCGCGCCTGGTGAAGGTGCGCGTGGTGGAGACGGAGAACAACACCGCCGAGGTGACGGCCGACTAATCCGGTCCTCGCGGCAACCCGAAGGTGATGGTCGGCGCAATCGTCACGATCTCTTGATGTTCGGTCTTGATCAGCTGCCAACCGCCCTCATGCACCATCCGATGGTGCCGCCGGCAGAGCAGGACCAGGTTGTCGAGGTCGCTCGGACCGCCGTCGA
>WNFW01003382.1_pt1 | contig 21462 bp, 10 predicted proteins | sample 5400131 | NCBI WGS metagenome assembly WNFW01 (sample SAMN13153362, study PRJNA577476) | soil metagenome | isolation source: 20 cm soil or saprolite under grassland replicate 1 | place: USA:California | collected 2016-06-15 | reverse complement strand
CGGACCAAGGCCGGGCAACCTGGCCGGCAGAACTACGGACCCAGGTCTCTCGAATGAAGGTTGGTATAAATGGAAAGGCCAATCCAGCCTCGAGTGGACATGGAAAGGGTTCGATCTCGTTACCATCGTGCGTTTCATCGACGGATTCAACGAATTTACGCCAAACCTTCACCAGCACTGGGTTCACCAGACCTGGACCTTCGACGGTCAGCTTTCCTATGACTTCACCGCCCTGATTCCAGTCGAGGAACAGCCTGTGCCCGGCTATGCCAAGAGCCCGAAAGACTTCGTTCGCGGCAAGGATGGCGCGCCTCTGGAAAAGGCTGTGGCTCAGACCAGCAACTACGGTCGTACCGTCTGGGACCATCTGCTGCGAGGCACAATCATTACTATCGGATGCAATAACATCTTCGGTCAGGATCCGCCGCAGGCATTCGGGGAAGGCGGAAATGGAGTCGGTTATCCCGGCTTCACTTACGATGCCACAGGTCGGTTCGTTTACGGGCGCCTAACGAAAAAATTCTGAGTATTAAACTTTGGTTTGGTCAGTGGAGAGGTAGTGGCAACAGCCATTGCCTCTCTTGCTTTTGGAGAGAGGGTTTGTCCTCCTCGTTTCGGCAATTTGCACGCAGCACCCACGAAGGTGTAGGTTCAGTTGTGAAGACCTCGATATCTTCAAGCGTTGCAATTCTCGTCGTAACCAGCTGGTTTGCCGGAGCGGTGCTAGCCGACCCCAAGGTCGAGCAAGCTCCGAAACGCAAGCAGAAAGTTGAAGAGCAGACGGTTTTCGTCACAGGTTCGCTTATACCGCAACGCGTCAAACTGGAACCGATCGGCACGAAGACGGTCTCGCCGCTTCGAATCGTCGATCGCCACGAAATCGACTGGATCGGGCGGCAGACGACGCCAGGCGCTTTCATTAACGATCCCTCGGTGCGCGTAATCGGTCACTGATCTCCAGGCGCTAACCAGGTAACGGCCGGAGCGCGTGTGCAATTAAAGACTTTAGCCGCCAGGACCGGACGCCTTCTCTTTGGCAGCGACTTTAGCTGGCGGCGCCTCGATCGGGTGCTGGCCCTTGGTTTTGAGAGATTCGTTTAAGGCGGGCAGATCCTTGGCAAGTAATTGATCGAACTCTTTTGTCACGTCATTCAATTCCCGCTTTAACGCATCGATATATGTCATCTGATAACCGCCTGGTTTCCCTTCGTAACTGAGAATCGCTCCGTAAAGCTGGTCGGTGTGCTCTCGCAATCGCTCCTCACCCGTGATTGCTCCTCCTTCAGTCGTTGCGACAATTTTCTTGCGGACCGAATCAACCTTGCCGTCGAAATCGGAGATGTTCTTGCGAAGCGGATCGTCTTCAGGTAGCACTCCCCCGCTCTGCGCCAATGCCTGGCGCACGGCCACGATACGATCCATTAGCGCGCTTTCTTCGTCAAAGAGCGCATGGATCTTCATCGCAGCGTCGAACTGTAGTTTGCGATCCGCAGCGCTGAATTTCGCCCGCCGATCGAGGCCAATTGTTAACTTCGTTTCTGAAGCTTTGCCGGCCTTGGTGAGGCGCACAGTGTACACGCCTGGCACAAGGCGCGGTCCTCGCACTCCCGCAAAGGCAATCTGCGCAGCCGGTGGCACGCGCGGTGGTTTCACACGCATCGTCCAGGTCACGCGATTCAGGCCAGGACGTTTGCTTGCCGGCAAATCATCGACAACACGGCCCGCGGAATCCACAACTTCCAGCTTCAGTTTTCCAAACAGATGCCGTTCGCGCTGATAGTAATTGATTACGGCAGCGTCAGGCGGATTATCGCCAACAAAAACCGCGTCGCCATTGGCCCATCCGCCTGAACCTTCGATCCGTTGTTGCACCGGACGCGCTGAAACGAACGCGACTTCCTGCTTCAACAAATCCGGCGTTAACGCGCGCAACGGAGTGATATCATCAATGATCCATATCCCGCGTCCGTGCGTTGCAAGAACCAGATCGTTATCGCGCCGCTGGATTGCCAGGTCTCGAACGGCAACTGCAGGAAAATGGTTGCCTTTAAATTGTGCCCAGTTTTTTCCGCCATCGATGGAGACCCAAAGTCCAAACTCCGTCCCGAGAAAGAGCAGATCTGGTTTGACCAAATCTTCCTTGATCACATTCCCGACGACATTGGTCCACATTTTGCCGCCGTCACGAGTGAGTTGAAGATTGCCATCATCCGTGCCGACCCAGATCAGCGATTTGTCCTTGGGCGATTCACTGATCGAGTAAATCGTGGTGTGCATTTCCGCAGAGGAATTGTCCACCGTAACACCGCCTGATTGCTCCTGTTTCTGTTTTTCCGAATCGTTGGTTGTCAGGTCCGGTGAAATCCGCTCCCACGTCTGGCCGTGGTCGCGCGAGCGAAATAGAAACTGAGCGCCGATATAAATTGTCCCCTTTTCGTTAGGTGACAACGCGATCGGCGTATTCCAGTTGAACCGGAGTTTTTCCTTATAATTCGGCCGCGGCTTGATGTTGCGAGCTTCGTGGGTGTTGCGATTGACTCTGCCGATCTCGCCACCTTGATATTCGGCATAGATATAATCGGGATCCGCGGGATCCGGAAACATCCAGAAGCCATCGCCATTGTACATGTTTTCCCACTGCGCATTAGTAACGCCGCCGGGATACTGCGATTCGCCCACGAAAGAGCTGTTGTCCTGTAAACCGCCGTAAACGCGGTAGGGATCCTTGTCATCCACACTCACGTGATAGAACTGGGAGACCGGGAGGTTTTCTGCTTTCCACCATTTCGAGCCACCGTTGTATGAATACCACATGCCGCCATCGTCACCCGAGAACACGATCTGCGTGTTAGTTGGATCGATCCAAACATCGTGCACGTCTCCGTGCATTCCCCCGAATCCACCGATCACTGCGAAACTTTTGCCTGCATCCTCGCTCACAATCATCGAGCCATCAGTCTTAAAAACGCGGTTTGGATTTTTTGGATCGACAACCAAGTGCGCGAAGTAGAAGGGCCGCCAGACCATCCACTGGCTCTTATCTCGTTTGTCCCAGGTCGCGCCGCCATCGTCGGAGACAAAGAGCGCGCTTTCGGGTGATTCGACAAACGCGTAAACGCGCTTGGGATCCGAAGGTGCGATTGCCACTGCAAGCCGCCCGTACGGTTTCTTCGGGAAACCCTTATTCGCCTCCGGCGTAATCTCCGTCCACGTGCTGCCGCCGTCCGTAGAACGAAATAATCCGCTGGCCGAAGGCGTCGTAGGATTTTCGCCACCTGACCGATACTCCCAGCCTTTGCGCCGGAAATCCCACATCGCTGCGAACATGATGTTCGGATCTGCCGGATCGATCGCGACATCGGTACATCCGGTGGAAAGATTCGCTCCTTTGAGGACTTGGTTCCATGTTTTGCCGCTATCAGTGGTTTTGTAGAGACCGCGATCGGGCGAATCGCTCCAGAGTGCGCCAGGGACTGCGGCAAAGATCGTTTCGCCGTTGTTGGGACTCACCGCGATCTTTGCAATACGCTCGGATTTTTCCAGACCAGTGTGTGTCCATGTTTCGCCGCCGTCGGTTGATTTGTACATTCCGTTGCCAATCGAAACGCTATTGCGCGTCCACGATTCCCCTGTTCCGACCCAGACATTTTTCGAATTTTTTGGATCAAGCGCTATCGCCCCGATCGATTGCACGGGTTGTTCGTCGAAGACCGGTCGATATCGGGTGCCGCTATCATCGGATTTCCAGACACCGCCACTGGCTGCGCCGACAAACAACGTAATCTTGCCGGATGGCTCGCGCGTCCCCGCGATGGCGGAGATGCGTCCGCTCATTGTTGCCGAGCCTATGTTCCGCGCGCCCAGCCCCGAGATGGTTGCCGAGTTGAATTGCGCTTCCGCCGCGCTACCAGGAATCGCGGAAAGAAGCAGCAGTAAAAGCGATGCCAGGACGCCTCGAAGAGCCTGTGCGGAGCATGAATCCTCGCGTCGGCTTTGGTAATTCAACGTTCTCATCTTTTGATCAGTGCTGTGATTGCGGCAAAGGTATTTGGCCGGGGAAATGAAATATCGTGTCATCCACCGGCACATTGGCTTCGACCTTGTCGATAATAATCCTTTGTTTGTCAGGTCCGCCCTTGCGCCCGAAGTCGATCGACGTTGGAACGAATACGCCTCCGGCTTTTTCGTAATCGCCAAGATCTGTCTCTATTTCTTCGTATGCGCCGTGTCTTGTTCGTTGCGTTAAGACACGAATCTCGAGAAAGTGATCCGGGTCTAGATAGACGAAACTCACGTCCCCGTTCTTCCGCGTCACTTTCAGCTTGGGTGCTGGGGTCCCATCGACGTCTTCGGTTCCGAGATATTCGACCGTGTTTCCTTTCGCTTGCCAATCTACCAATGGCCCATCCATCTCCGCGTCTTCCACGAGCGCTTTGACATCATCGGCCGACATTCGTTCGGGATCTCTGCGTCCAAAGAATGGTGAGACTTTCCATCCTTCCTTGCCGTCATACGCCTCAATCTGGGTCATTCCCTGGAGCGAGGCTTCACTGCGAACTTCCTCCGGCCGCTTTTTGACTTGCATGAAGGACAATTGAATTTGCCCCTCTTGCACAAGCATCTTGCCGGTGAGCCGCAGTGTTTGCAGATCATGCAACGCGCTGGCGCCGCCTTTTGCTTCGATGTTTTTGGCAACCAACTGATCTGCGGTTGGCTCACTTTTCTCCTGAGCGAACGTTACCGACGCGATGAGGACCACAGAAATGAAAGGGATTAGAAAACGCAGAGACATATCAATTTTTATTGGATGAAAGCGAGAGACCGCAGCGCCATCGATATACAAAGGGAGAGGCAACGCAAGGTTTTCCCATAGGACTTCTTTCAGAGAATATGAGCCAAAAGGCTGATTTGGATTCAAAAATCATTAGCTAGCGAGGATTGCTATCGTCATTTGGTTATTCGTCATTCCTTCGCCATTCGTCATTTCCCTGACACGATCCAACCGTCGCGCAGTTGGATGACGCGCTTACCATACGACGCATTCTTCTCCGAGTGCGTCACCTGCACGATTGTCATGCCCTGTTCGTTCAGCTTGCAGAAGAGCTCCATGATCTCTTCGCCCTGGTTGGAGTGCAGGTTGCCGGTGGGTTCGTCAGCGAGCAGAAGTTTTGGTTCGGCGATAATCGCTCGCGCAACACCTACTAATTGCTGTTGGCCGCCGGAAAGCTGACTCGGATACAAATCCTTTTTGCCGACGATTTGGAAGCGATCGAGCATGTCGGCCACCATCGCAGCACGTTCGCTCTTCTTGTAGTGGCGATAGGACAGTGGGATATCGAGATTTTCGTAAACTGTGAGGTCATCGAGCAAATGATACTGCTGGAATACGAATCCAATCTGCTCGTTTCGCAACGTGGCACGCTCCTTCGGTTTCAAATGATGCACCGCGGTTTCGCCCAAGAAATATTCGCCGCGCCAGCCGTGATCGTGCATGCCCAGGATGTGCAAGAGCGTCGATTTACCCGCGCCGGAAGGTCCCATGACGGAGACAAAATCGCCTTCCCCGACTTCCAGATTGATGTCGCGCAGGACGTAAAAAAACTTCTCCTTCGCTAGGGGATAAGAGCGTTCGAGATTTTTAAGTTTGATCATATGTTTACTCGCTTCGTAATGCTTGCACCGGATCGACCCGCGTCGCGCGTCTCGCGGGCAACCACGTGGCAATAAGCGCGGCGATAGTCATTACTACTGGAGCGACAGTGAATGCGATCGGATCAAGCGCACGAATTCCGTAAAGAATTCCACTCAGAATCTTTGCGGTGCCGATCGCAAGCAGGAGGCCAATAATGATTCCGCTCAACAGCATGATGGAACCTTCCCGCATGATCATTCGCAACACCGCCCCAGACTGAGCACCCAGCGCCATCCGGATTCCGATCTCACGGGTGCGTCGAGCGACTGAGTAAGCTTTGACTCCGTAAAGACCAACAACGGCGAGACCAAGCGCAAGTGCTCCAAAGATGGAGAACAACCCAGCGCCCGCGCGAACAAGCCAGAGGTCCAGGTTCGAATCGAGATGCTGCACGAACGTCCGCAACGAAAGGATCGGGATTGATGGATCGACATCGCGCACGGTGCGTCGTAGCAAATCGGCTGTGGCGGCTTCACTCCCAGACGCGAGCGACCGAAACCTAACAAAAAAGGAAACGTCATTTTGGAATCCACGCGCGAACGGCAAGTAAATTCCGCCCACTGGCTCTTTTTCGAAAAGCGCGTGGCGCGTTGCCGGTACGATGCCAACTACTTCGATGGTATCTCCCTGTTTCTCCTCTTCACTCACATCCGCGCTGTGTCCGGTGTGGGCACCTCCGCCCTGGACTGTCGGTGCACTTCCGCCCGCGTATTGAATGCGTTGTCCAAGCGCATCCCCATCCGGCCAGAGTTTCTTTGCCAGAACTTCGTCGATAATCGCGACCTTCGGACCGGGCTGAGTCGCTTCCGCTTCGGTGAACGCGCGACCCCGAACCACTGGCAATCCAACGGTTGCAAAATAATCTGCGCCCACGCTGTTCCACGCCACCTCGAAGGCAAGGCCTTCGGCAGCGGTCGCCGGCTTAGCATCGGGAGCGAGACGGAAACCAGCGCGTTGCACTTTTCTGGTCAGTTCAAACATCCCGAACGGAACTATAGAAGAGATGCCCGCGTGCTCCACGCCTGGGAGCGCTGCGAGTCTCTCATTCAAATTGCGATAAAGCTCCTGCGCTCGTTTCGGTTCATAACCAGCCAGGCTCGCATCGACTTCGAGAATATAGCTTGCGCCGGGTTTCAATCCTGTATCGACCGACGCGGCTTTCTCTGCACCACGAATGAACAAAGCCGCAGCGGTAACGAGCGCGAGTGAGAAGGCGATTTGTACGATCACAAGCGGATGGCGCGGTAAAAATTTCCAGCGCCGCTGCACCACGTCTTCCCCTGCGTGTTCCTTCAGATCGGCCACCACAGCGCTACGCGAAATTTTCAAGGCCGGCCCGAGCGCAAACATGAGCGTGCCGAGCAGGCAAAATCCGAACGTTGCCGCTAAGATTGCGGGGTTCGGTCCGGCCAACCATACAATGTCGAGTGGCATCAGCTTGCGAATTGAGCCAACCAGCAAATCGGACGACCAGAGTCCAAGAATGAGTCCACCCACACCGCCGAGCACCGCCAGCGCAAAGCCTTCGGTGAGAAGCTGACGAACGATGCGCCAACGGCTACTACCGAGCGCGAGACGGATTGCGATTTCCTTTCGGCGCGCGGTACCGCGCGCGAGCAGCATGTTAGCGAGGTTAAGGCATGCCACCAGCAGCACCACTACCGCCATTCCGAGCAGCAATGGCGCTATAAGTTTTATCCCGCTCTCGGCCGCCGGATTGTTACTTACCGAATTACGCGACACCGGCGCCGCGATGAACGTTTGATTCTTCTGTTCGACTGGATAAGCCTTTTCCAAATTGGCCGCGAGCCCTTCGAGCGCGGGCTTGGCCGCGGTCGCCGTCATCCGGGGTTTAAGCCGGCCCATGATACGCAATTGCGTTCCCTTTCGATCCTCAATCGTGGTCTTGTTTTCCGACTCAAAATCGTTCGCGACCTGATCGTAAACACTCATCGGCAACCAAACTTCCGGCGACAGAATTTGCATCGTGCCGACGAAACCCTTTGGCGTAACTCCCACGATGGTGAACGAGCGACCGTTGATCATTAATTGCGAGCCGAGCAGGCTTGGATCGAGGTCGTGCTTCTGCCAGTAACTGTAACTGACAATCGCGACCGGCGTGTTGTGGCCGGGCGTTTCCTCTTCCGACAAAAATGCACGGCCTCGCGCCAACGGAACGCCGAGCACCGAGAAATAGTTAGAGGTGACGATGGCACTGAACGCGCGCCGCGTATCGCCTTTCTGGCCGAGGCCAACCAACGCGAGATTGAAACTCATCACGTCGCTTAACACCGTGTTCTGTTCGCGAATATCGAGATAGGTTGGATAAGAAAAACCGCGGAACTTTTTCGGATCCTTCTTGTCCTGAGAAAAGAGCTGCACCATTTCATGCGGGTTGGCATAAGCCGGCGGGGCAAAGAAAAGCCTGTGTACCAGGGTGAATACGGCCGTATTCACTCCAATACCCAGCGCGAGTACGGTTACCGCTGAAATCGTAAACGCTGGCGCCTTGAACAGCTGCCGGAACGCAAATCTAAGATCACGAATCATGATTAAACGTCATGGCCTAGCGCAGCCACTGGATCGGCACGCGCCGCTCGAAGGGCCGGGATGTAACTAGCCAGCAAAGCGACGGCGGCCAGCGCGATCGTTACGAACAGGAACGTCGTGAGGTCAAACGCGCCAACATTGTAAAGCAACACCGAAAGCAATCGAGTCGACAGAAAAGCAAGAACCAATCCAATAGCCGTGCCGATCCCTACCAGCTTCGCTGCGTGGCCTACAATAAGTCGCAGGACATCGCTACGCTGCGCGCCCAAAGCCATGCGAACGCCAATCTCGTGGGTACGTTGGACGACCAGATACGATATCACTCCGTAAATTCCGACGCTTGCAAGCAACAACGCGACTCCCGCAAAAGCGCCAAGCAATACCATCGAGATTCGACGCGGAGCGATTGAATCGGCAGTGACGGTCTCGAGTGTGCGAACGTTCGCAATTGGCTGATCGGGATCGATTGACTGGATTTCGCGCCGAATCGCCGAAGTGAGCGTGCCCGGATCTTGCGCACTCCGCACCGTCAAAATCATGCTGCTTTCAGCGCGCTGCGCGAGCGGCAGATAATATTCGGGGGCTGGATCGAGATCGAGCCCGCGATGCCGAACGCTTCGGACAATTCCGACAATCGTCAGCCATTTTGGATCCGGCTTGCGCGGATTACTAAAAGTGATGCGTTTACCCAGAGCTTCTTCATTGGGCCAGTATTTTTTTGCCAGCGCCTCGTTAATAATCACGACTCCTGGCGCGTGCGTGTTGTCAGTTTCAACAAAGAGACGTCCGCTAAGCAGCGGCGTCTTCAGCACTCGGAAATAATCCGGTGTGACAATGCGAATCTCTTCATCCGGCCCCGGTTCGTTTTTCCCAACGACGCGGCCTTCAATCGAAAACGAGGAATCGGAATTTGAGCCGCTCAGTGGAAGGATGGTTGCGAAACCCGCTGCTTCAACTCCCGGCAATTGCTGGACCCGGCGCAGCACCTCGTTCCAGAAATTGATCATCGCTTCGCCTTCTCGGTAGTCGGCGTTTTCGCGCTGCGGGTATTTCGTGTCCGGAAGATTCACCTCCACCGTCAAAACATGGCGACGATCGAATCCTGGATCGACATTTTGTACCCACACATAACTCTTCAGCAAAAGTCCTGCTCCAACGAGCAACACCAGCGCCGAAGCGATCTCGGCGATCACGAGCCAATTGCGCACTTGATTGCGGTGTGCACCGACGGTTGAAGAACGACCTCCTTCTTTGAGGACTTCGGTCAGCTCGGGTTTCGCAGTGGCTAACGCCGGAATCAGGCCGAACAAAATTCCGGTTCCAACCGCAACGACCGCGGTCACAACTAAAACCAGAAGATCGACATTTACTTCAGCGAGCCGCGGAACAGTGCGCGCCCCCACCTGTTTGAGCAGCTCGAGCCCCCAAACCGCAAGAACGACCCCAGCAGCTGCGCCGGCGAGAGCGAGTACCACGCTTTCGCTCAACATTTGGCGCAGCAACGGCCAGCGTCCGGCGCCGAGTGCGACTCGAATAGCCATCTCGCGTTCGCGCGCGCTCGCCCGGGCAAGCAGCATCGTCGCGAGATTTGCGCACGCGATCAGTAGCACGACGATGACGGCCCCTAGCAAGACCGCCAGACCAGCCCGCATTCCACCGACAACCTGATCCTGAAATGGATAGATTCGCGCGCCGAAACCTCCACCATTGTAGTTGTCGGGATACGTCTTGATCCAGTTTGAAATAAGTTGGTCAAGTTCCGCCTGCGCTTTAGATACCGACACATTTGGCCGTAAACGCGCGATCAAATTGTAACTGCGCGAGCCGCGCTCTTTTAGTTCCAACGGCGTAAATGCGATCGGTTTCCAAATATCCACACGTTCGGCGAACTGATTTCCCTGAACGCCGAAAAGCGGGATTGGAAATTCGAACTTCGCAGGCATCACCCCGATCACAGTGTAGGTGCGGCCATTCAGAAGAAGCGACTTACCAATAAGCGCCGAATCAGAATTAAACCGGCGTTGCCAAAGGCGTTCGCTGATCACGACAACATCGTCACGTCCCTGCCCCTCTTCTTCACGCGCAAAGGTGCGGCCTTTAATTGGCTCGACTCCTAGCAAGGGAAATAATGACGGCGATACAACCGCGCCGGAAATTCGCTCCGGAATTTCCAGATCGAGATACTCTGGTGCAGAGACCGGAATCCGCTCGAGTCCCATGCTTGCAAAGCGTTCCCAGATGAGCACCAGCTGGGACGGTTGTTGATATGGCAGAGGCCGGACCAGGAGCGCGTTGATCAAACTGAATACGGCGGTGTTCACCCCAATCCCAAGCGCTAAAGTCAGGATGGCGACGGCAGTGAAGCCCGGAGATTTTGCGAGCTGGCGGAGCGCGTATCGAAGATCGTTCATACGATTGCAATCATTCCATCCGTAGCGCTTCGATGGGATCCACGAGGCTCGCACGTCGCGCTGGCAAAAAGCAGGCGATCAGCGCCACCAACGAAAGTGTCAGCAGAGCGCTGATGAGTGCTGTCGGGTCTAACGGCGCCACGTCGTAGAGGACGCTTCTCAAAGCTTGGCTGGCCAGAAACGCGCCGAGCAATCCCGCAGCGAGTCCGATTCCCACAAGAACAGCACCTTGACCAAGGACAAGCCGCAGGACATCACCGCGGCTGGCACCGAGGGCAAACCGAATGCCCATCTCGCGTGTGCGTTGCGTTACAATTAGTGCCATTACACCGTAAAGCCCGATACTTGCGAGAAGCAGTGCGAGTCCCGCAAACACACCCAGTAACGTCATCGTCAGGCGCTGCGACGCGAGACTGTCTTCGACGTTTTCCTCCATCGTTGCGACATCGGAGACGGCCTGATCACGATCCAACGCCGCGATTTCGTCCCTAATTGGACTAATCAGAGAATGCGGATTGAAACCTGCTTTCGCGCGGACGATGAGGTTCTCTTCATCCTTCGCAAACCGCGATGCACTGAAGTACATCATCGGCAGGTTGCGCGCGTCTTCTTTTTCACCCGGGGCATTGTTCCGGGTGTGCGGCGCAATTCCAATAATGGTGAGCGGAATTCCATTTGCCGTCGGCAGTCCGATCGTAACTGGGTCGTCGACTCGCTTGCCGATTGGATTGGTACCAGGAAAGAGTTTTTGCGCAGCAAGCTCATCGATCACAACGGTTCCCGGACGACGCATCACATCTTGGGGTCCGAAATCTCTGCCGCGCAGAATTGGCATACCAAGCGCGCGAAAGTAGTCCGGCGAAACGATTGCCATCTCGCTGATCGGTTCCTGGCCGGGAGGATCAGGCGGCGTGCCCGTAATGTGGAACGAACTGTCCCATTCGTGGTGATCGAATGGTTCGTTGTTGCAAATCGCCGCCGCGCCCACACCTGGGAGCCGTCTTACTCTCTCGAGCAATTGATCGTAAAAACGAACGATCTTCTCCGGCGAATCGTAGCGCGATGGCGGAAGAGCAATGCTCATGGTCAAAACTCCACGCGGATTGAATCCAAGCGGCACCTGCTGCGAACGCCAGAAACTTTTCAAAGTCAGGCCCGCTGCCGCGAGCAGCAGAACCGCAAGAGCAACTTGCGCAATCACCAGGATTCCACGGGCCCGCTGTCGTTGCGCCCCGCTACTGCCGCGCCCGCCCTCTTCGTGTAACTCGGCTGCCATCGAAGTCGCGTTCGAGACGCGCAATGCGGGCCACACTCCAACGAGCAGTCCGGCGACCATCGAAATGATGCTGGTCGTCACAAGGACCAAACCGTCGATATTCGTTTCTTGAAATCGCGGCACGTTAGGCGGAACGAGCGAGCGAATTGCGTCAAGACTCCACACGGCGATCAGCACGCCGCAAACGCCGCCTAATAAAGCGACAACTCCGCTTTCCACTAATACCTGGCGAGCCAGGTCCCAGCGGCTGGCGCCAAGTGCGGCCCGCACGGCGAGTTCTTTGCGGCGCGCAATACCGCGCGCGAGTTGAAGATTCGCTACATTCGCACACGCGATCAACAAGACGCAGCCTACCGCCGCAAGCAGCACGCAAAGAAGATATCGGTATTGGCCTACCGAATATTCGAGCAGCAACTTTGCCGAAACTTGCCGGCCGGTATTCGAATCTGGATAGCGCCGCGAAAGGTCGGCCGCGATGATGTCGAGCTCCGCGGTTGCCTGTTTCAGTGTCGCTCCCGATTTTAAGCGGCCCAGACACGAAAAAGCGTCGTGATTTCCACGCGACAGGAAATCGTGATCGGCGCGCAGGTCGGCCAGAGGCACAAAAATGTCGCAGTTTCGCGGGAACCGAACACGTTCCGAAACAACGCCGATAATCTCGCGCGGTACGCCATCGACGTTCAATCGTTGTCCGAGTGCACTCGGCGACGCGCCAAATTGCTTCCGCCACACCCGTTTGCTAATGAGGGCTACTCTCGCCGCGCCGGGAACATCGTTGTTCTCATTGAAATCACGGCCGATCACAGGGGGGACCTGCAAAATTGAGAAATAATTCGCGGTGACGCGCCCGGCTCGAGCTGCTTCCGGCGGCGATGTCTCGTCGGAGGTAGAAAGACTCACACCCTCCGTCCTTGCCAGCGCAAGATCGGTGAAGCTTTTCTGCGCGGCACGCCAGTCGAGGTAATTCATGTAACTAACCGAGCCTGATTCGAAACCCGCCGGCCCCAGTAATCTCTCGCGCAGCAGCACCAGTTGCTCTGAATGTGGATAAGGCAGCGGCCGCAGCAGGACCGCGTTGACAACGCTAAAGATCGCAGTGTTCGCACCGATGCCAAGCGCTAGGACCAGGATCGCAATGAATGTAAACCCGGGTTGCTTCACCAGTTGACGAAACGCGAATTGAAAATCTTTGAGCATAGGCAGATCGGTATTTATTCAGATCGAAAATCTCGAGATTTCGTTAGGCCGTCTGTCATTGTTCACGTAAAACCTGAGCTGGATCGATGCGTATCGCGCGACGAGCAGGTAAAAAGCAGGCAGCTAGCGAAACGATCGTAATCACCGTGAGCGCGGATCCAAACGCCAGTGGATCGTGGGAACTCACTTTGTAGAGCAGATTGCCCATCAAGCGGGTAAGCAGAAGAGCTCCTACGCCACCGATCACGATTCCTGCGATCGTTAATCGCAATCCGCGTGAAAGGACTAGTCGGAGAATGTCCCGTGACTCCGCGCCGAGTGCCATTCGCATGCCAAGTTCGCGCGTCGCTTGCGAAACCGAATACGACATGACCGCGTACAATCCTATTGCGGCAAGGAACAAAGCCATGACTCCAAAGATCGCGATCAACGTGGCGGCAAGCCGCTGCGTGTAACCCTTCCTATCCACTTGCTCTGCTACGCGAAATGGAGTAGCCGGCGCGAGATTAGGATCGAGCGCATGCACTTCGCGCGCGAGCGCGTTCCGGATCGCGCCAGGAGTCTCACGCGTGCGGATAAGAAGATTATTACTCTCGAAAAAGTTCTGTCGCAGCGGCACATAGAAGAATGTCCTGGGGAGCTCGAGCTTGTTCTCGTAATTCACGGTCTTGGCCACACCGACAATTTGCAGCCAGTGATCCTTAACTCTAAGCCGCTGTCCGATCGGATCCTTTCCCGGCCAATATTTCGCCGCCAACGTTTCATTGATGATTGCTACTGGCAGCGCGTTTTCATCGTCGGTGCGTTGGAATTCACGTCCGGCTGCGATTGGGATACCAACCGTCTTGAAATAGTCCTCAGCTACTTCGAGGTAAGATGAATTTAGTTGCTCGTCGGGCGCGGATTGATAGCCATCAATCGCTAGCGCCGCGGTAGAGAAGTCGCCGTAACTAAATGGTATTAACCGCGTCAGAGTTGCCGATTCCACACCGGGAATTTCGCGCACCCGGTCAAGTAGTTGAGTGTCGAAAGCTTTTGCGCGTTCCAAATTGTATCCAGCCGAGACCAAGTCGGCGCCGGATACAATTGCATCAGTAGAGAAACCCGGGCTGGTGTTCTGCATTCGTTGCAAGCTTTGCAAGAGCAAGCCCGTGCCAGCTAGTAACACGAAACTTAACGATACCTGGACCAGAACTAGACCGGAGCGCAAGCGCGATCGACTACTACCACCTACTACGCCGCCGCCTTCGGTTTTGAGTGCACCGGAAAGATCGACACGGCTGGCTTGGATCGCCGGCATGAGCGCAAAAAGCATGGTAGCGCCGATGCAGATACCTACGATTACCACGAGCACGCGCCAGTCGATTTGTCCTGGCAAATCAATTACGATTCCCGCCGCGGGCGAAGGGAACGAAAGCACGAGCGCGTTGCGGCACCAATATGCAACGGCGACTCCGCCGACAGCCGCGATCAACGCAAGAAGCAACCCTTCAGTGAAAAGTTGTTTGATCAAACGGCGACGACCTGCACCGAGGGCCAGACGCATCGTCATTTCATGGCGGCGCAAAAGCGACCGTGCCAGCAAGAGGTTGCTTACGTTCGCGCACGCGATTAGCAAAACAAAAAACGCGACCACCATCGTGATGACTAGCGTAGACGTCATGTTTCCTGCCTGATTGAACGGCGTTCTCCACAGCGGCGAAAGCGAGAGGTTGTGACCGCGATTCGTTTCCGGAAAATCCTTTTCCAGCCGTTGCGAAATTGCGTGAAGCTCAGCGTCCGCCTGTTGACGTGTTACGCCAGGTTTGAGAAACGCGTAGCCTTCGATCCAACGGGCACCGCGGTCTTCCAGCTTGTAACCGGTCGAATCGAACGTCTCCTGCATCGAGACCGGTACCCAAAAACTGAAGGAATATCCGATGAAGGTGCCATGAAATTTTTCAGGCGCGACGCCGATGATCATGTGCTGCACGCCGTTGAGATATTGGGTTCGGCCGATAATGTTCGGATCGCCGCCGTAACGATCCTTCCAGGTATGATAACCGATCACGGTCACTGGATGCGCGTTGCGACCTTCCCCTTCCTCCGGCCTGAAACCGCGCCCGAGAATCGGTCGCACTCCGAGCGCGTCGAAATAATTCGCCGAGACAATTGCACCCGACGCTCGTTCAGCGCGATCGCCAACACTCAGCGTTGTGCCGGTAATCTTATCAACAATGAACGACTCAAAGAGCGTGGAATTCTTTTCGTAATCGACAAATTCGGGGTAGGACAGTCCCGTATATCCAGTCTCGCCGCGCGTCGTGGCATTCAACGCGAACATCCGGTCCTGGTGCGCGACCAGCGGATATGGACGAATTAAAATTCCTTCGATCCAACTCAACACCGCGGCGTTCGTTCCGATTCCGAGCGTGAGGCAAAGAATCGCAAGAATGGAAAAGCCGGGACTGCGTCGAAGCATTCGGAAGCCGAAGCGAAGATCGTGGAGAAAGGTTTGCATTTAGTTCGTCATTCTGCGCGAAGTGCTTCGATTGGGTTTACGAATGTCGCGCGCCGCGCGGGCAAGAAACATGCAAGCAATGCGACCCCCCCGAGAGTGAGCGCTGTGGTAGCAAGTAGCGCGGGATTATGCGGCGATACCTGGTACAGCTGCGTGGTCAGTAAACGACCTAACGCAAGAGCAGCCAGCATTCCAACGATAAGTCCCAATAGGACAGGAGCCATTCCCTGGCGGACAACCAGCCGCAGTACATCCGCGGTTTGCGCACCAAGCGCCATGCGGACGCCGATTTCGCCCGTGCGCTGCTCGACGCTGTAAGCGACTGCTCCGTAAATGCCGATGCTCGCAAGCAATAATGCGACGCCGGCGAAAATTCCAAGCAACCACATCATCAATCGGGCCTGGCCCAGCGCCTGCGCGACAACAGTGTCCATGGTTTGCGGCACAGCGATTGCCAATCCAGGGTTCACTTTGGTAAGCGCGGATTGCACGAGCTTCGTGACGGCATCGACCTTGAGATTGCTGCGCACGGCCACGTTAACGAATGGGAAATTTTCCTGCGCCCACGGCACATAAAATTCCATCCCCGGCGCTTCATTCACTCTGACGGAGCGCACGTCTCCCACGATTCCGACGATCTCGTACGGTATAGCCAGGCTTGTCGCCAAGAGTGTTTTGCCGATTGGATTTTCATTCGGAAAAACCTTCTTCGCCCCGGCCTGACTAATGAGACAGACCTTCTGTCCGTCGGCGGTGTCGTGCTCATTGAACTCACGTCCAGCCAGAAGCGGAATACCCCAGGTTTTAAAATAATCTGGCGCAATATCGTGGCTTGGTGCGGACTCGCGTTTCTCCATGGGCGGAACATCACGGTCCGCGCGCGCGTAAAGCGTTCGATTACCTCCATTCAACGGAATATCGCCGCTGATTGTCGCGCTTTCGAGGCCGGGAACATTGCGCAACTCGTTGAGCGTTTGTTCTGCAAGACGGCGACGCGACGCAGCATCGGGATATTGCGATGCCGGCAATGTGATCGCGCCGGTCCACAGATTTTGGGAATGGAAGCCGATGTTCTGTTGACTCAAACGGATGAAACTCGTGATGAGCAGCGCTGCTCCGGCCAGCAGCGTGACCGAGAGCGCCACTTGCGCGCCGACCAGGATCTTGCGGAAACGTTGCTGGTGCACGCTGCCGCTCGCGCCGCGGCCGCCTTCTTTTAGGCCGCCCACCAAATCGGCGTGGGAAGCTTGGATCGCCGGATAAACCCCCATCAACAGTCCGGTCAGGATCGACAATCCAACTGTGAAAATCAGCACCGGAATCGACAAGCTCGTCGCGGTATTCGCTTCCAGCGGAAGGAAGTCGGACGCCATCCTCGGAACCAACGGCACCAGACGCCACGCCACGAACGCGCCGACCGCTCCCGCAATTAGACCAACAAGTAAACTTTCGAAAACGAACAACCGCACGATGCCTGCGCGCGAGGCACCGATCGCCATTCGCAACGCGATCTCGCGCCGCCGTCCGCTGAAACGAACGAGCAACAAGTTGGCGACATTGCTGCACGCGATCAGCAATACGAAACTGACTGCGGCGAAAAGGGTGGCGAAACCCGCGCGGAAATTCCGCGTCACGTCCTCGGGCAGTGTCCGCAGCGTTGTCGTGAAGACACTGTCGATCTTGTTCGGGTATTGGGTGCGATAACTCTGATCGAGCGACGGCAACGCCGCGATTACCTGGCTCACCGTAATCCCTGGTTTCATTCTCCCAATGACCCGAAGATAGCTTGTGCCGCGCATCAATCGTTCGTAACTGAATCCAGGCAGCTGAAACGGCTTGGTCGCCCAAACTTCGGAAACCGGATTCGCCCCGAACCAGGTTACCGGCATGTTAGGCAGAACTCCGACGATCGTGTGCACTGTGCCGTCAAGTGTTATGGTTCGACCGATCACATTCGCGTCGCCGCCGAGGCGTTTTTGCCAGAAATTTTCCGTCACCAGTGCGACGTCCGCGCCTTCTTCCTCCCCGGGCAGAAAATTCCGGCCGCGAATCGGGCGCACTCCGAGGACATCAAAATAGTTCGAGGTTAATCTGCCTCCGAAGACTTGAACAGGATCCCCAAGACCTGTGAGCGTAAATGCGAAGAGACTTTCCGCGGCCAAGCCGTCGAATAATGTCTGCCCTTCGCGATAATGCATATAACGCGGCGCGGACACTCCGATGTCAGCGAGATCGCGCGACTTGTCTCCTCCATACAAGTGCACCACCCGCGACGGTTCTTTGAACGGCAAGCCGCGAAGAAACAACTCGTTGATTAAACTAAAAATCGTGGTGTTTAGTCCGATTCCGAGCGCCAGTGTGACGACAGCAATTGACGTAAATGCCGGCGATTTGCGGAGCTGGCGCAGAGCAAATTTTAGATCGTTCATATCACTCGGTGCGCAGTGCCTGGATCGGATCAACGCGCGTGGCGCGACGCGCGGGGAGCAAACAGGCGAGAAACCCAGCCGTGCCGAGGATTGCGAGTGTCGCGCTGAACAGAAGCGGATTGTAAGCCGAGACTTGATAAAGCTGGGATGCAAGCAATCGCGCCAGCGCAAGCGCAGCCGTCAATCCGGCGATCAAGCCAACGACCACTGGCTTCATCCCCTGCGCCATGATCAGCCGCAATACATCCGTGGTTTGAGCGCCAAGCGCCATGCGCACGCCAATTTCTCCAGTGCGTTGCTCGACCGTGTAAGCCACTGCGCCGTAAATCCCGATGCTGGCGAGGAGCAAGGCAACCCCGGCAAAAATTCCGAGTAACCACATCATCAAACGCGCCTGACCAAGCGCTTTCGCGACAACCGCGTCCATCGTTTGCGGAACCGCGATGGCCAATCCGGGATTCACTTTCATGAGCGCGGATTGCACCAGCTTGGTCACCGCATCCACTTTTAGATTGCTGCGGACGGTGATGTTAACGTATGGGAAATTATATTGCGCCCACGGCCGATAAAATTCCATGCCTGACGCCTCGGCCACTTGCACAGAGCGCACATCCCCGACGATTCCGACAATTTCCCACTGCGCATTGGCTAAGAATAAAGTCTTTCCGATTGGATTCTCACCCGGGAAAACTTGTTTCGCACCGGCCTGACTGATCAGACAAACTTTCTCTCCGTCGGCGGTGTCGTGTTCATTGAAGTCACGGCCAGCCAAGAGCGGCACTCCCCAGGTCTTGAAATATCCGGGAGTAATCTCGTGACCAGGCACGATCTCACGCTTCTCAACTGGCGGAACATCACGATCGCCCCGCGCATAAAGATAACGACTGAAGCCAACCAACGGAATATCGCCGCTGATGGTCGCGCTCTCGAGCCCTTGCACGCTGCGCAACGCATGCAGCGTTTGTTCAACAAAACTTTGACGCGACGGACGGTCTGGGTACTGCGAGGTCGGCAGGGTAATCGAACCCGTCCAAAGATTCTGGGGGCGGAAGCCGAGGTTTTGTTGATTCAAGCGGATGAAGCTCGTGATGAGCAATGCTGCGCCAGCCAGCAACGTGACTGAGAGCGCGACTTGTGCGCCGACGAGGATTTTGCGGAAGCGCTGTTGGCGCACACTGCCGCTTGTGCCACGGCCGCCTTCTTTCAAGCCGTCGATCAAATCGACGTGTGAACCCTGAAGCGCCGGGTAAATCCCCATCAACAAGCCTGTCAAGAGCGACAATCCGATCGTGAACACGAGAACTGGTACCGACAAGCTCGTAGCGTCATTTGCTTCCAACGGCAGAAAATTGGAGGCTATTCGCGGAACCAGCGGCACCAATTGCCACGCGACGAAAGCCCCGACCGCGCCGGCGATTACGCTGACGACCAAACTTTCGAAAACGAACAAGCGCGCGATGCTAGTGCGTGAAGCGCCGATCGCCATTCGCAACGCGATCTCGCGCCGGCGTCCACTGAAACGAACGAGCAATAGATTGGCAACATTGCTGCACGCGATCAGCAAAACGAAACTCACCGCGGCGAAAAGCGTGGCAAAGCCGGCGCGGAAATTCCGGGTCACGTCCTCGGGCAAAGCCCGCACCGTCGTGACAAAGGCGCTGTCGATGTTGTTCGGATATTGGGCGCGATAACTTTCTTCCAACGACGGCAATGCGGCGCGCACTTGTTGAACGGTCACCCCTTGTTTCAATCGTCCGACAACCCGCAGAAAAAAGGAACCGCGCATCAGTTGCTCATGACTGAAGCCGGGAAGCTGAAAAGGTTTCGTTGTCCAAACTTCGGCCGCGATCGGGTTCGCGCCAAACCAGGCCGCCGACATATTTGGCAGAACGCCAACGATCGTGTGCGGCGTACCATCGAGGGTGATGCTTCGTCCAATCACATTCGGATCGCCTCCGAGGCGTTTCTGCCAGAAATTCTTCGTCACCAATGCGACGTCGGCGCTTTCCTCTTCTTCCGGCAGAAAATTGCGACCAAGAATTGGATGAACGCCCAGCAAATCGAAATAGTTAGAGGTCAATCGACCCCCGAAAATCTGGACAGGGTCGCCAAGTCCGGTCAGCGTGAACGGAGAAGAATTCTGGCCGGCGGAATTCTCGGCGGCGAGACCGTCAAAAATCGTCTGACCGTCGCGATAAAGTTGGTAACGCGGCGCCGATATTCCGACATCCGCCAAATCGCGCGTCTTGTCGCCGTTGTCGAGATGAACAATGCGGGACGGTTCTTTGAACGGCAGCCGGCGCAGAAACAGATCGTTGACCAAACTAAAGATCGTCGTGTTCAGTCCAATGCCGAGTGCAAGCGTCAGGACAGCAACCAGAGTAAATCCTGGCGATTTACGGAGCTGGCGCAAAGCAAACTTTAGATCATTCATCTTATTCGGTGTGTAATGCTTGAATGGGGTCGACAAGTGTGGCGCGGCGCGCCGGGATCAAACACGCCATCAGTGCGGCGACGGCCAGTACAATGGTGGTGGCACCGAACAGAAATGGATCGTATGGCGAAATCTGATAAAGTTGAGCAGCGATCAACCGACCGAGCGCGAATGCCGCTGTGATTCCGACGACCAGGCCGATAATCACCGGTCGCATTCCCTGATTGATGATCAAGCGAAGGACGTCCCGGGTTTGCGCGCCGAGCGCCATCCGCACCCCGATCTCGCTCGTCCGCTGTTCCACCGTGTAAGCCACCGCACCGTAAATCCCGACCGTCGCCAGCAACAGCGCCACGCCGGCAAAAACCCCCAGTAACACCATCATCAGCTTGGCCTGGCCGAGGGCCTGCGCCATGATTTCGCTGAATGGCTGCGGCCAGATTAGAGCAAGGCTCGGATCGATGCTGCGCAGCGCGGTCTGAACCGAGCGCGTGATCGTTTCCGGCGGAAGCGGACTGCGCACCACGATTTTGAGGAACGGCCAACTCTCCTGGGCGAATGGACGATAAAATTCCATGTTGTTCGCCTGATTCAATTGCACCGAGCGCACATCGCCGACGACGCCGACAATCTCGACTGGCACGCTGCCGTTCGTGATCAGCAACGTTTTGCCGATCGGATTCTCGTCGCCGAACACCGTCTTCGCGCCCGCTTTGCTGATGATGATGACGTTCGGATGATCCATCACGTCCTGTTCATTAAAATCGCGGCCCGCGATCAACGAAATGCCCGCAGCGCGGAACCAGCCCGGCATGATGTCGTTCGACGGCGCGCCTTTTCGCTCGGCAACCGGAGGCACGTTGCCTTCAGGCCGCGTATAGAGAGTCGCGCCCGGGTTGCCGAATAGCGGAAAACTGCTGCTCAACATCAGGTCCTCGAATCCCGGAGTCGCGCGCAACGCCGTTTGCAATTG
>WNFW01000731.1_pt2 | contig 21472 bp, 23 predicted proteins | sample 5400131 | NCBI WGS metagenome assembly WNFW01 (sample SAMN13153362, study PRJNA577476) | soil metagenome | isolation source: 20 cm soil or saprolite under grassland replicate 1 | place: USA:California | collected 2016-06-15 | reverse complement strand
TCCAGACGGGGCTGGGCCTGCACGATGCCGACACTCACGGCGGAAACGAAATGGCGGATCGGGATCATCCGCAGCAGGTTGCGCTCGACCGCCTTCTGCAGCGCCAGGTGGAGGGCGACGAACCCACCCGTGATCGACGCCGTGCGCGTGCCGCCATCGGCTTGCAGCACGTCGCAGTCCACCATGATCGTGCGCTCTCCCATGAGGGGCATATCGATGGCGGCTCTCAGCGCACGGCCGATCAAGCGTTGGATCTCCTGGGTACGCCCGTCGACCCGTCCCGTCCGCGATTCGCGCGCGGTGCGCGTCTGCGTCGCCCGCGGCAGCATCGAGTATTCGGCGGTGACCCAGCCTTCCCCCGTCCCCTTCTTGTGTGGTGGCGGCTTGTCGTCCCAGCTCGCGGTACAGAGCACCCTCGTATCGCCCATGTTGATGAGCGCCGAGCCTTCGGCGTAGAGGTTCACCCCGGTCTCGATCGTTACCGGCCGGAGCTGATCCACCTTCCGGCCATCGGGTCGCGTCTGGGCCAATGGGCTCTATCTTCGCAGAGCGCGGATCACCAGGATGCTGAGCTCGAAAAGAATGATCAGGGGCGCGGTCAGTAGCAAGGGCGTGAAGGGATCGACCCCCGGAGTCACCATGTTGGCCCCGACGAAGATGCCGATCCAGAACTTCAGCCGGTTGCGCTTCAAGAATGCCGTGCTCACGATCCCGGCGAGGCCCAGCATCGTCATCGCGAGCGGCAGCTCGAAGGTGATGCCGAAGATGGCGATGAGGATCAGGACGAAGTTGATGTACTTGTCGGCAAAGGGCAGGTACTGGAGCTCGGAGTTGCCGATCCCGGTCAAGAACCTCAAGGCGATCGGCAGGGCGAAGAACGCAAAGGCGATTCCCATCGCGAAGAGCGCGACGGCCGAGACGACGAAACCCACAGCGAAGCGCCGCTCATTGCGATGCAGGCCGGGGGCGACGAACGTCCAGACTTGCCAGAGGATGATCGGACTGCTCAGGACAAACCCGGTGAAGATGCCGATCTTGAAGAAGAGCAGGAAGGCGTCGACCGGCCCGGGATAAATCAGTTTCTGGCCGCCGATCACCTTGTGGACGGGGCCCAGCAGGATTCCGAGTGTCCACTGGGAGATGGCAAACCCGATCACCGTGGCGAGCGCCCAGGCAATGAGCGAGATGATCAGCACGCGGCGGAGCTCCTCGAGGTGCTCGATGACCGTCATGCGCCGCTCCTCGTCCGCCGGAACGATGCTGGGCTTGGCCATGGCTGCCCCTACCGGCGCCAGACCGGAATCAGGCCTTGCTGTCGGTCTGCGACGTTACGTCTGGAGCCGCCTTCACGTCGGTCGGCCGATCGGTCGGCCGATCGGTCGTGGTCTTCGCCTCGCTGCTGGAGTCGGATGTCGCGCTCTTCTTAAATTCTTCCTGGATATCGCTCGAGGTCTTGCGGAATTCGCGCATCGCCTTCCCGATCGCCCCGCCGACCTCAGGAAGCTTCCCCGGTCCGTAGACGATCAGCACGATGATCAGGATGAGGACGAGGATGTACCAGTGGTTGAAAAACGGCATTCAGGCTCCTTGTGCGGGCCATTATACGCCCGCCTTGTGACGGTCTCCTGAGAGACGAATGAGGACTAGCTGGTCTCTTCCTGGACCGTGACGGAGGTCATCGTATCGCCGACCGCGATCTTGAGGACGACGTCCATTCCGGTCTGGACGTAGCCGAACAGGTTATAACTCTTGGCGAGCTTCTTGCTGTCATCGACGGTGCAAATGAAGAACTGGCTGCCATTGGTGTTCGCGCCGGAATTCGCCATCGCCACCGCACCCGCCGTGTACTCGCCGAGGACCGGCTCGTCGGCAAATTGGTAACCCGGTCCGCCGCTGCCCGTCCCCAGCGGGTCGCCACCCTGGATGACAAAGCTCGCTTCGACACGGTGGAACTTCAGACCGTTGTAATACTGATTGCGAGTCAGGAATACGAAGTTGTTGACCGTGTTTGGAGCCAGTTTGGGGTCGAGGCAGAGAGTGATCGTCCCCTTGTTGGTGTTGATCGTGACGAGGTAGTGGTGCGCGGTGTTGATGGCCATGGGCGGTGCCGCGCTATAGGTGTGCTTGCCGGCGTTGCCGGCGGTGGGCGTCAGCGCCGTCCCGAAGTTCAGCGAACCACAGGCGGCGCTCAAGATCGGACTCGGCGTTGGAGTCGGGGCGACGCCAGGGCTGCCGCCAGCATTACGTCCCACATAGACAGAGAACGCAATCATAACGACCGCCAGGATGGCGAGCGTCGCCAGTAGTTGCGGAGCCCGGCGGGGGCTCATCCCAACTCGTCCCAGCAGGGAATGTCGGCCGCGACCTCCCTGGCGTGGTAGGTCAAGATCATCTGGGCACCGGCGCGGCGGATCCCGAGCAGGATCTCCCTCAACACCCGGCGCTCATCGATCCAGCCGCGTAACGCCGCCGCCTTGACCATGCTGTATTCGCCGCTGACGTTGTAGGCCGCGACGGGGAGGTCGGTCGCGTCCGCGACCGCGCGAATGACATCGAGGTAGGCGAGCGCCGGCTTAACCATGACGATGTCGGCGCCTTCCTCGATGTCCAGGCGAGCCTCACGGACGGCCTCCCGGGCGTTGGCGGGATCCATCTGGTAGCCACGGCGGTCGCCCACGCGGGGCGCCGATTCCGCCGCTTCCCGGAACGGCCCGTAGAACGCCGAGGCGTACTTGGCGGCGTAGGCGAGGATCGCGCGGTCGCCGTAGCCCTGCCGGTCGAGGGCGGATCGGATCGCGCCGACCTGGCCGTCCATCATGCCGGAGGGGGCGATCACGTCGGCCCCGGCGGCGGCCTGTGCGACAGCGATTCGCTGGTAGAGCTCCAGCGTTGGGTCATTGGCGACGGTCTCCCCCTCGAGCACGCCGCAATGGCCATGCTCGGTGTACTCGCACAGGCAGAGGTCCGCGATCAGCAGAGCGTCCGCACCGAATGCCTCCCGGAGATGGCCCAGGGCACGCTGAACGATACCGTTCTCGGCCCATGCCTCCGAGCCCTGCGCATCCTTCTGGGCGGGGATGCCGAAGAGCACAAAGCTCCGCACGCCGACTTTCAGCGCAGCTTCGGCCTCACGTGTCAGCGACTCGATCGTGTGCTGTTGATGCCCGGGCATCGCTTCGATCGGGCGCGGTTCGTCGATGGCGTCGCGCACGAACAACGGATAGATCAGATCCTCGGGCGCGAGCGAGGTCTCCCGGGCGAGCCGGCGAAGCGCCGGCCTCGAGCGCAACCGACGGGGGCGTTGCGTAGGAAAGGTCATGCTGGAATTGGAGTTCGGCTACGCACGATGGCATCGACCAGGCCGCGCGTCGTGTACTCCTGCGCGATGATATCAACCCGCAGCCCGAGATCACGCGCGGTCTGCGCCGTGATCGGCCCGATGCAGGCGATCTGGATCCGGTCGGACGGCGGCTCCGGCATGCCGTCGACGAAGTGGCGTACCGTCGACGAGCTTGTAAACGTGATCATGTCGACGTCGGGCAGGCAGGCGGCTAGACGCGGTCGCAAGTCGGCCGGCGGGACCGCCCGGTAGGTCTCGAGAACGTCGACCCGGGCGCCGCGGGCCCGAAGCTGCTCGGGCAGGACGTCGCGGGCGCCGGCCGCCCGCGCCAGCAGGATGCGCGCCCCGGGTGCCATGGTGGCCGCCAGGGCTTCCGCCAGCTCTTCCGCGATGAACCGCGACGGGACCAGCGCCGGGGTCATGCCGGCCTCCTCGGCGCGCGCAGCGGTTTCGGGGCCGATGGCTGCCACCTTGATATGTGCGGGAAAATCGCGATTCGCCTCGCGCAGGACCTCCCCCAGCCGATCGACGCCGTTGGCACTGGTCAGCACCAGCCAGTCATAGCGGCCGAGATCGTGCACGAGCGAGGGGTCGACCGTGATCGGTTCGATTGCGATCACCGGACACATGATGGCGTCCGCGCCGAGCGCCGTCAGCGCGTCTGCCAGGCCCGTGGCCTGGCGATCGGCACGCGTGACCATGATGCGCAAGCCCGCGAGCGACTCGCCCGGGTGCTCGAGCAGATGCGCCGCCCCCTGCGCCTCGAGACGGCCTGCCACGTCGTCGACGACCCCGGCGTCATCCCGGCCACGAGCGCCGGCCCGGACCGCGGTACGGCCGGTCGCATCGAGCACGACCGCCTGCAGCGTCAAATTGTCGCCTTCGGCGAGCGCGTAGGCACCCAGTGCCGAGAGGCAGCCGCCACCGAGTCGCCGCAACAGCGTCCGCTCTGCCTCCACGGCCCGGCGGGTCGGCGCATCGTCGACAGCCGCCGCGAGCCTGCCGGCCTCGCTGCCGTCGAGCGTCTGCACCACTAAAGCCCCCTGGCCGGGGGCGGGCAGCATGACGTCGAACGGCAGCAGCTCGTGGGCTTCGCCAAGGCGGCCGAGGCGCTCCAGGCCTGCGACCGCGAGGATGAGCCCGTCGACCAGGCCCTCCGCAAGGCGGCGCAGCCGGGTGTCGACGTTGCCACGAATCTCGACGGTCCGCAGATCGGGCCGGACGGCGGCGATCTGCGCGGCTCGCCGAGGACTGCCGGTGCCGATGCGGGAACCCGGCGCGAGTTCAAAGAGGGTTCCGCCTTGGCGGGCAATCAGCGCATCGCGCGCGTCCGCTCGCGGGAGAAAGGCGGTGAGCACCAGCCCCGCGGTTCCCAGCGTGGGAAGGTCCTTCGCTGAGTGGACCGCCAACTCGGCCCGACCATCGAGAAGCGCCTGCTCGAGCTCCTTCACGAAGACGCCCTCGCGAGGCGAATCGCTGAGGCGCATCGACGGATGACGGTCGCCGTGCGTCGTCAGTGGCGTCAGCACGAACTCGTGCTCAGGGTAGACACGAGCCAGAGCATCCACGGCGAGCTGTGCCTGGATCATCGCCAGCCTGCTGCCCCGGGTCGCCAGTCGAAATCTCACTGAAGGGCAAGCTAGCACACGCGATTTCGATCGAAGCCGTAGGCTTGCCTACCGTGGACGAGGCAGCCACCGAGTCGAGCTGGGAGCACGAGGCGGAAAATTGGGTGCGGTGGGTGCGAACACCTGGCCATGATGCCTATTGGTATTACTGCGACTCATTCCTGGACGGGATCGTGCCGCCGCCCGGCCGGCAGACCCTCGAGATTGGTTGCGGCGAGGGGCGCGTCAGTCGCGACCTGAACACGCGCGGACACCACGTGGCGGCGATCGACAGCTCTCCAACGTTACTTCGATATGCGAGGGAAGCGGACCCGGGGGGCCGGTATGAGCTGGCTGACGCCGCCAGCCTCCCCTTCAGCGCAGCCACCTTCGATCTCGTCGTGGCCTACAACTCGCTCATGGACATCGCCGACATGCCGGGGGCGGTTCGCGAGGCCGCCCGCGTGCTGGAGCCGGCCGGACGCTTCTGCATCAGCGTCACTCATCCGCTGAACGATGCCGGCATGTTCGAGTCCACCGAGCCGGACGCACCGTTCGTGATCCGCGGCTCGTACTTTGGCCGCCGGCCGTTCGAAGGCCACTTCGAGCGCGATGGCCTGCGGATGACCTTCCGCGGATGGATGTATGCCCTGGAGGACTACTCGCGCGCGCTCGAGGCTGCCGGTTTTGTCGTCGAGCGCGTGCGCGAGCCTGCCGCGACCGATGCGGCGGTGCAAAAGCAGCCGGGATATCGCCGGTGGCAGCGACTGCCGCTCTTCTTGCAGCTCCGAGCCGTGAAGCGTTAGTTGCGGCGTCCGACCACGTAGTACGTCAGCGCTTCGAAGGCGTCGCGGTACGGCGAGGGCGGGAACGCCTGCAGCTCGGCGCGGGCCTTGTCGCCGAAGGCCTTGGCATAGCCGTAGGACTCGTCGATGCCGCGGGAATCGCGCACGATGCGAACGACCTCGGCATAGTCCGAATCCTGGAGCGTCGGCTTTTCCAGGATGGCCTCGAGGCGGCCGTCGACGCCGGGATCGTTGCGGGCGAGCATCAACGGTAACGTCACGGTCCCCTGCTTCAGGTCGTTGCCGACCGGCTTGCCGACTTCTTCTTCCGTTGCGAGGTAATCCAGCACGTCGTCGGCAATCTGGAAGGACATGCCCAATAGGCGGCCGAAGCGCCGCATCGCCTCAACCTGGCCATCGTCGAGGCCTCCCAAAACGGCACCGCAATACGTCGAGGCGGCCAGCAGCACCGCCGTCTTGCGTTCGATCTTCGCGTAGTACTCGTCCAGCGGCTGGTCGTAGCGGCGTTGACTCGTCAGCTGCAGCATCTCGCCGAAGCAGATCGTCATCACGGTTTGCGAGAGCAACGCGTCGATACTGGGATTGCCGATCTGCGACATCAGGTTCGCACCTTTGGCGAAGTAATAGTCACCAATGATGATCGCCGGGTTGGGGCCGAGCGTTTCGTGGATCGTGCGCAGGCCCCGGCGGGTGGGCGCGCCGTCGATCAGGTCGTCATGGATCAGGGTGGCGTTGTGAATGAACTCGATCGCCATCGCTGCCCGAACCACGTCGTCCAGACCCTTGGGACGGCCGAGACGAGCAGCGAGGAAGACCAGCGCCGGCCGGAGCCGCTTGCCGCCGGCCTCGAGAATCTGCTCCATCGCGTCCGCAACGGGGCCGAGGTCGGCGCGCACGGTCGCGTGCAGCCGCTGCTCGAAGTCCTCCAGCTCGGTTCGGATCGGGGCGATGAAATCGATCCCGGTCATTGTCGCGCTCACGCGGCCCCCTCCCGGCCGCTGATGGCTTCGACGAGCTCGAGCCGGACGGTGCCGATCGGGGGCAGACCCTGCCCGAACAGGATCCGGGCGACGTCGGTGAAGCGGTCAGGCGAGCCGGTGACGTAAATCTGGTGGCGGGCGGTTTCGGTGTCGGCCGACTCGAGTCCGTTCTTGGCCAGCACCCGCTTGACGCGGGCGGCGGTCGTCTCCGCCGAATCGACGACCGTCATCCGGTCACCGGTGATTTTCTTGATCACCGGAGTCAGGAGCGGATAGTGCGTGCAACCCAGGATCAAGGTATCGGCGCGGTAGTCGATGATGTCCTGCAAAGCCTCGCGCAGCGCGGTCTCGGTCTCTGGAGCATCGGACTTGCCGGCTTCGACCAGGTCGACGAGCTGCGGGGCAGCCTTCGGCAGCACGCGGATGGTCGGATTGGCCTCGCGGATCGCATGCAGGTACGCCTGGCTCTGCATGGTGCCCTCCGTCGAGATGACGCCAACGCGCTTGTTCTTGGTGGTGGCGACTGCGGCCTCCGCGCCCGGTGTGATCACACCGATGATCGGGATGTCGAAGACCTCGCGGGCGGTGTTGAGTGCCGCGGCGGTTGCCGTGTTACAGGCGATGACGACCAGCTTGACGTCGAGCTTCTCGAGAAACCGAATGATATTCAGGGCAAACGTCCGCACCTGCGCCTGGTAGCGCGGCCCGTACGGAAAATGGCCGAGATCCGCGAAGTAAATCGTGGATTCGCTGGGAAGCTGCCGCTGCAACTCGCGTAAGACCGTGAGGCCTCCGACGCCTGAGTCGAAGACGCCGATGGGCCGCGGGTCACTCATTTGCGCCACCCCATCTTAACAATCGCTAATGCAATTGGACCGCAATGAGATCGCGAGTGCAATCGGGCCTTGAATTGATCCCGGAGCCACAGCACCTGCAAGTGACGGCCCCCACCCGGGTTGTACCGGCGATGAAGCCCCACGTCCGGCGCGGTCGTGCCGCCAGAGAGAAGCGAATCCAGCGCGCCAGAGCCCGTCAGGCCGCCGTCACCAAGCAGGCCGCGTAGCGCTCGGCGCGTGGATAACCCCCCAGGAGCGCTGGGCCCTTCGCGCGTCGTTCTTATTTGTTCCTTCACGGGAATTCAATAGCGATTGGCCGCCAGGTCCAATCCTCGTTACAACGCCGGTTTTCCGATCCGAGTGCACCCGGCTTTTTCCGCCCATGGGCAGGTGCGGACTATCCGTACGGCACACTCGGCCACCTTGGATCATCGCCCTCGTTTGTTTGGGCCAAAGACGCCCGTCAAGATGGGCGGCGCTTGTCCGGTGCGCCTATCCGAGGTCCCCATCTGTGAGATTCCGCAGCACAACACTCAATCTGCGCGCGGTGGCACTTGCCGGCGCCATCGCGGTCGCATCCGCCCTCGGCCACGAGGTCGGCGCGGCGGCCGACAGCTCGATGAGCATCGCCGTGATGGGGCAGCAGGATGCCGCCTGGGCGGGCGCGCCACTTGGCACGTCGGCGACCGAATCCGTCGGCTCGGCGGGTTGTGCCATCACCGCGGTGACGATGATGCTCCGCTATTACGGCATCAACACCGACCCGGGCGCATTCAACGCCTGGCTCACCGCCAACGCCGGCTACGCCTACGATGACCAGCTCATCTGGGACGCCGTCACCCGCTACTCCGGAGGTCGCGTGGCCTTCTCCGCGTGGCTCGGCCCCGACCTGGGCGCCATCCAGACCGAGCTCGACGCCGGACGGCCGGTGGTGGCCGAGGTCCGCCTCGGCGGCAACCAGCACTTCGTCTTGTTAACTGGCTACGCGAGCGAGGGTGGGATCGTGATCAACGACCCCTGGTTCGCCGACAGCGTGCGATTCGTCGATCGATACGGCGATCCCGCCGCCGGCATCGTCTCGATTCGCACGTTCATGCCGGCCGACCTGGGCGGCGGGCGTGGCTACGATCGGGCGAACTGGCTTGCCAATGCCGTAGCCGCTGTACATCTATTGCAATAACGAGCGCGTCTGAAGGCAGTGGCATGGTCGTGCGGTACTGCGAGTACTTCTTTCTCAGGGCGATGATCGCCCGCCGCTGCTCAGTGCCGGCGTCGACGATCCGCGCCTTCCCGCGAAGCAGCACGTACCAGAGCCGCCGCCAATCTTCCGCATAGTGGTCGACGAGCAGGGCGGCGTTGGGATTGGCGCGCACGTTCTTGACACGGCGCAGTCGAGCGGGATTGACTGACTTGGGCTTGGCGTCGATGGCCTGATAGACCGTTTCCCCCAGGAGAACGAAACATACCGGAACGACGGATGGGGTGCGTCCGTCGGACGTTGCGAAGTGCCCGACGCGCGCCCGTACGACTCGCCGTCGCAGCCCCGCATCCATCACGGCGATGTCAAGATTAGTCGTGCCGCTTTTTCTGCGCGAGGCGGACGTCAAAGAACTGCTGACGATGGACGTGACGCTCGCGGCGCTCGAGGCCGCTTTCCGCGAGTGGGCAGCGGGCCGCGCCAGCAACCAGCCGCGGCGCCGGGTCGCCGCTGGCGCCGTGCTCGCCACCATGTCGGCGTCCCTCCCCGCCAAAGGCTTGATCGGCTTCAAGGCCTATACCCACAGCAAGTCCGGTGCGCGCTTCTGGGTGTGCCTCTTCGACGCGGCCGACGGCCGGCCGCGCGCTGTGATCGAGGCCGATTGGCTGGGCCGGATGCGAACCGGCGGGACCTCCGGGCTGGCGACGAAGTACCTGGCAGCGGCGCAGGCATCGGTCCTGACCATCATCGGTGCCGGGACCCAGTCCCTGACCCAGGTGCTCGCCGTCGCCGCGGTACGCCCGCTCCGCCAGGTGCGAGTCTTCAGCCGGACTTCCGCGCACCGCGACGCGCTCGTCGCCGAGCTCAGGGATGTGCTTCCGAGCGCGATCGCGATTCAGCCGGCCGCCAGCCTCCGGGAGGCCGTCGACGGCGCTGAGATGCTCACCACCATCACCTCGGCGGCGCATCCGATCTTTCCTGGAGAGTGGCTGCAGGCGGGCCAGCATCTGAACGTGTGCGGCTCGAACTATCCGGATCGGCGCGAAGTCGACAGCCGGGCCGTGTCGCGAGCCGACCTCCTCGTCGCCGATGATGTCGAGGCCGCCCGTCTGGAGGCCGGCGACCTGCTGCTGGCGGAGCGCGAGGGACAGGTCAGTTGGGGCCGAATCCATTCACTGCGCGACGTCGTCGCCGGATTGGCCGGTGAGCGCCAGCCCTCCGACGTGAGTATCTTCAAGTCGGTCGGGCTCGCGATCGAGGACGTGGCCACCGGCGCCGCGGTGCTCGAGTTGGCCCAGGCGCGCGGCGCCGGCCAGCAGCTGCCCGACTAACGTTTGACTTTTGCTGACATCTACGCTATACCTTTTATTGCAGCAATGACTGTCAATGCATGGATGAAGGCACGAGCCGTCGAGCTGGGCGCTGCGCTTTGCACGGCCGCGATCCTGATCGGCGGACTCGCCATCGGCGTGCCCTTCCTGCTCGATCGCATCCCGGAGGTCTTTCTCTATAGCTTCTGCTGCGTGGCCGCCGTGCTCCTGCGCGCCGCGATCGATTTGGCAATACGCGCGAGCGTGCTGGCCGTGCATGGCATTCGGCCCGCGCCGGCGCCGGCCGCGGTCCGTCTTGAAGCCTCGAACGCCTGACCCTCGCGCTGATTCGATCCTGATATCGGCGCTATAACGAAAGCCCTTGGGGGTGATAAGATGATCACCCGGGTCAGCCGCGGGCGGGTGCCCGCCACCAAGGAGGCAACGATGGGGTATTTGCGAGGCGTGGTGCATGGAGCGATCATCGGCGGGGCGGTGGCGTTGCTCTACGCGCCCAAGCCGGGGCGACAGATGCGCGAGGAGCTTTCGGAGCGCCTCGATCAGGTGCGTGGCCAGATGCAGCCGGTACTGGACCAGGCGCAGGGTGTCGTAGATTCAGCGCGGCCCTCGGTCGAGCGCGGCATTTCGAAGGCCCAGCGGATCACCCGCACGGGCAGTGGCAGCAGTCCTGCCGGTCCAGCCTCCAATTAGAATCATCTCGTGACGCGCAACGGAGAGGGGATCGTCGTTGCGGGGGGCGTCCGCACTGCGATCGGAAAATTTGCGGGTGCCTTCAAGGACACGCCCTCGTCGGACCTGGGCGCGAACGCGATCCGCGCCGCGGTTGAACGCGCGGGCATTGTCCCGGACGTTGTCGACGAAGTCATCCTTGGCTGCGTCGGCCAAGTCGGCGAAGATGCCTTCAACGCCCGGCTTGCGACGCTGAAGGCCGGCCTGCCGGAGAAGACGACGGCATTCAATGTGAATCGACTATGCGGCTCCGGTCTGCAGGCGATCAACAGCGCCGTCCAGGAGCTGCGCACCGGTGAGGCCGAGGTCGTCGTCGCCGGCGGCAACGAGAACATGTCGATCCAGCCGTACCTGCTGCCGCGTTCGCAGGTGGGGTGGCGCCTTGGTGAAGCGACACTCATCGACGGCACGATGTCGCTGGTGACCGATCCGTTCGGCCGCTACCAGATGGGCTCGACGGCGGAAAAAGTGGCCGATCGTTACGGCGTCTCTCGCGAGGCCCAGGACCAATTCGCGGCCGAAAGTCAGCGTCGCACGGCCGCGGCCGTCGCCGAGGGTCGGTTCGACGACCAGATCGTGCCGGTCGCGATTCCGCAGAGAAAAGGCGATCCGGTGATCGCCCGAGTCGATGAGCATCCTCGGCCCGGCACGACGATCGAATCACTCGGGCGCCTCAAGCCGGCCTTCCGCGAGGGCGGCAGCGTCACGGCAGGTAACTCATCGGGCATCAACGACGCCGGCGCAGCGCTCGTCGTGATGACGAAGGCGAAGGCCGACGAATTGGGCGTGACGCCCCAACTGGAATGGGTCGCCGACGCCGTCGCCGGCATCGCCCCGGAGATCATGGGCGTGGCCCCCATCTTCGCGGTGCAGAACCTGCTCAAGAAGGTGGGGATGACGATCAACGACATCGATCTCATGGAGTTGAACGAGGCCTTTGCGGCGCAGGCCGTGGCGGTGATCCGTGAGCTGGAGATCGATCCGGAGAAGGTCAATCCGAACGGCGGGGCGATCGCGCTCGGCCATCCGGTGGGTGCCACCGGTGCCATCCTGACCGTCAAGCTGGCCTACGAACTCAAGCGCCGGAAGGCCGAGTGGGGCATCGTGACGATGTGCATCGGCGGTGGCCAGGGCATCGCCACGCTCTTCCGGAATCTGAACTAAGCCTTTTCGGCTGCACGGGTTCGGGCTCGGACGCGTTGTATTCGGAGGCATGTCCCGACTGCCGCGCCGCCCTGTCGTTCTCGCCGCGACTCTCGTACTCGCCGTGATCGCGCTACTTCGCTACGGCATTCCGGTCACGATCCTGGTCCTGGCGCTTGGCGTGACCGCCGCCGTGCTGGTCGGACGGCACCAGGCGGGCAAGTTCACGATCCGCAAGAAGGGCCCGCGGGGGGCGATATGGAAGCCGAAGGTGCACCACCAGGAGTTGCCCGCTCCCGCCGACGACCCGGTGATCGGCTTCGGAGAGCCCGCGGTCGAGCTTTTCGCGTCGCGAACACCTCCTCTCGCCCATCTGGGGCTGAGCGCCACCGTGCGCAGCCAGCTCGACGGCTTTGCCCTCGGCCGGACGCGGCGCATCATCGAGGCGCCTGACCTCCTCGTCCACGCCGCCGCGGATGCGGAAACCTGGCCCGTGGTCGAGACGGCGGTCCAGAAGACGATGGCGCTGGCGCGCTCACGCGGCGTCGAGGTCCGCCCCGAGGGCCAGCCGCGCCTGATGCAGGCGCTGGCCCTGAGCGCGGTGCAAGGCGTCCTCCTTGCGGAGTGGCGTCAGCTGGAAGACGGCGCCACCGTCTGGGATGGCGCCACTGCGCGCATCCGCGCCTCGGATGCCTTTTCGATCCAGCACATCTCGGATGAAATGGAACGTCGGCAGTTGCCGGAGCTCTTCGCCGGGATCGCGCGCCGGCCGCCGGATTTCGAGGTCAGGCTGTTACTACCCTATGCGCTGGCGACCGCGTTTTACGTTCGCCTCCACGGAAAGCCGCCGGAAGCCTTCGCCGCTTAACCCGAGGCGACGCGCGACTCGATCTCCTGGTGCCGCTGCGCGGTAAAACGGACATACGACCGGTCCCCGATCCATTGCGTCGGTGGCGCGGCAAACCATTTCGCCATGCTGTTGAGCTGGCTCGCGTATTGGACGCGGAGGCGCGAGAACGCCAGCCACGACTCCTCCGGTCCGATCAGGCGCCATCCGGCGGCGGAGAGCCGCTCGCGCGCCTCATCGAACTCGTAGCGTTCGACCCCCACGTCGTGATCGCCGCGCATGTGGAAAAACCGGCCGAGGTCCTCGACCAGGTGGGTGCCCATGGCAAACATCATCTTGGCCGGGCCGCGCGGGCCGTCGACGACCGTGGTCAACAGCAGGGTCGAGGCATCGAGCACCGCCCCCAGCGCGCTGATCCACGATTCACTGTCGTGCGACGAACGGAAATACGCGATGAGGGGAAACGCGAGGTGGCTGTCGAGGACCTCGGCACCCCACTTCTCCCAATCGGCGAAGAGACGCGGCAGGTCGTCGGTCATCTCGTACTTCGCCATCGTCTCCAGCAAGCTCACGCCGGACGGCGGGGCGCCGGCCCTGGCGTCGAGCGTAACGATCAGGATCTCGCGGCGCTGGAACGAGGCATACAACGAAAACAGGAAGCTGATCGCCAGCGCAATCGTGCCGAGACCGGTCCCGCCCGCGACCAGCGCGAGAAGACGCGTCGGTCCCGACGTCGCCACGATGTCGCCGAAACCGATGGTGAGGACCGAGGTCCCGGCAAAGTACAGCGCCGTCTGGAAGCCGTCGATGGAGGGATGGAGGTAATCGCGCAGGCCGTAGAAAATGAAGCCAAACCCGAGGACGAGTCCGCTGAGCCACACCACGAGCAAGATGACGACGACGAGGGGCGCAAAGGTCCCCAGGAAACGTTCTCGTGAGTCGGACGACCGGGCCCGGAGGCCCATCGCCCGCCACGCCCGCCAGCCGGGGCGAACGACCCAGCGCGTCGGCCGGTAGCGCCCCGGGGTCGGCCGGGGCACGACGACACTCTGGAAGAGGTCGTTGAGAATGTACGCGACGATCCCAATCCCGATCAGGATCTCGGGCACCCTTAGCATGAAGGCCATAGTACGACCAGCGAAACGCCGCGGCGGTCTGGCCGTTCAATGATCGCGATGCCGGGACAGGGACTCGAACCCTGACGCCCTTACGGGCAGGCGATTTTAAGTCGCCAACGTCTACCTATTCCGTCATCCCGGCGCGAGCAACATTGTAGGGGTCGTCCTCTTGCTTTCTCGAATGTTCTGCGATAGGCTGCCAGACCTGCATGGGAGGACGGTCTGCGCTTCGGCTACCCGGCGTCGTGATGGTGATCGCTGCCTTGAGCAGCACGTTGGGCTCGGCGGCACCGGCCCAGCCATCCAGAACTGTCGTGACTCCCACACTGGTGGCCGCCTCGGTGGCGGTTGACCAGGTCGATCCCAGGCCGCGGCGCATCCCGCAGGCCACGCCGTCCGCGGCGCCGTCCCGGACGGCGGCGGTACCGACCGCGGTTGCTCGGCCGACGCTGCGACCGATCCCGGCGCCGGCGATCGATGCGCAGGAGGTCGCCCTCGTCAACCTGGACACCGGGCGTTTTCTGTGGCAATCGAACGGCCGGGCCGCGTGGGCACCGGCCAGCCTGACCAAGATTTTCACCGCCATGGTCGCTGTCGACCTGATGGGCATGAACACGCTGGTCACGGTGCCGGACTCCATCCGCCAGCTGCCCGCCGACTCCACGTTCATGGGACTGACCCCCGGAGAGCGGGTCACGGTGCGCGAGCTCTTGTACGGAGTTTTCCTCAACTCGGGAAACGACGCGGCGGAAACGCTCGCCTCGGCCGCCACCTCACGCGCCACGTTCATCGCCGACATGAACGCCAAGGCCGCGCGACTTGGGCTTCGTATCAGCCACTTCCTCAACCCAACCGGCCTGGACGCGTCCGGCCATTACTCCTCAGCCGACGACCTGGCCTTCGCCACCATCTACCTGGAGTCGCATTATCCGGGCCTGGTCGGGATCGCGGCGACACCCGCAATCGATATCGCCGCAACGGCCACGCACAAGGCCTACGCGCTCGTCAACCTCGACAAGCTGCTGCACACCTACCCGGGCACCTACGGACTAAAAACCGGTTGGACCGAGCAGGCGCTTGGCTGCTTGATCACCACCTCGAACCGCGGCGGCCACCGCTTGCTGGGCGTCATGCTGGGCGCTCCGAACGGCACCGCCTACGCGCAGATGCCGACGCTGCTTGACTACGGATTCGAGCTGCTGGGCGTCCTTCCTCGCCCACCCGGCGCGTAGCCGCCGCCGAGACCTGCCGAATAGCCAGCCGGCCACTCACATTTCCTCCAGCCAGGTGGCGTGCGGGGATCGCCGTGGCGGGTTACCGTGGTGGCGTCACGAACGTCTCTGCCGATCGTCCTCGCAGCGTGATCGCCCGCCGCGTCCTCATCGGCATCGTCGCTGGCCTGCTCGCCGCGGCCATCGCCGTCGCGGCGACCCAGCGTGGTCTTGCGACTCGGGTGACGGCCCTCGAGGCCACCATTCAGCAGACGATCGGCGTGGAACTTGCCGTTGCCGGGGTCTATCTCGAGGAGTCGGGCATCCCCATGCCCGTGCCCTCCGAGGTCGCCATCGGGTATCTCGGCCAGCGCGTGAACGTGAATCCCCTGGCCCTGGGCGCAACCTGGGTCGGACTCACGGTGCTGATCGTGTTCGGATCGACGAACCTGTTCGCGGCATCACGCCGCTTTGGGCCGGCGCTGGTTGAGGGGCGCCTCGGAAAGGCGCTGCACCTGACGCCATCCGGGGTTGCCCGGGCTCAACGCTGGTTTCAGCGCTGGGGTCCCGTCGCGATCGGGCTCTCGCGCTATGTCCCGGGGTTGCGCTGGGGCATGGCAGTCGCCTGCGGCACACTGGGGGTGCGCTATCGCACCTTCTGGTTGAGCACGGCCATTTCCGCCTCGCTCTGGGCAGGCGGGCTGCTCACGCTGGGCATCACGATGGGCGACGGGGTCGGGCGCGTAATGGCCGAGCATGCCTGGATGGGCCTGCTCTTGCCGCTTCCCGCCGCCGCCGTCGTGACCGCCGCACTCGTTCGCTTCGTCATCATCAAGGGTCGGGCGACGAGCTCGCCGTCGGTGTCCCCCTCGGTCTAGCCCACCGCCGGTCGCATCCAGGCTCGCCGAGTCGCAACCAGCGCCAGCGCCCCGGCACCCAGGACCACCGCCACCAGGCCGATCAGCCATCCGATGACCGGGACGAGCCCCACGATGGTCAGCACGAAGAGGCCGCCCAGCAGCGCGAAAGCATCGTGGTATCCGCCCCAGCCGAGCCGGGCGAAGATCAGACGCCCGAGAAGGAACCCGGAAATGGCGTAGCCAATGGCCAATGCCAGGATCCAGAGCGGGATCATTAGCAGTCCGAGCCACCAGCCGCCGACAAAGATCCCGACGATGAACACGATCAGGGCCACGATCGGCGTGATCACCAGGATCCCCGCCCCGATGCCGAGACTCGCCCACGGCTGGGCCCGCTCGGTGTCGATCGCTCGCGAGCTCAATCCAGGAAGCAGAAAGACCAACAGCAGACCGAGGGCCAGGATCCCGATCAGCCCTCGCAGCCACCCGAGGAAGCCATTGCCGGCGTCGCCGCCTCGATCGGTGGGCGTATGCCGGGTCGTGGTCCCGGCAACACGCGCGCCATTCACGAGCTCGACCGAATTGTTGCTCGTGTAGTCCAGGTTACCGCCGACCTGCGCGCCATCGAGCTTGAGATGGTCGACCCGGCCACGCACGTCGCCACCAACGCGATTCCGTAGTGTCAGACTGCCCGATGACATTTGGACCCGTCGGGCGATCGGGGCAGCAACCGTCGCGGTGCCTCCGGCCACCACCAGGTCGCGGCCGATGGTGGCGCCGGATCCAACGTCGATCATGCCGCCGGTTACGACGAGGTCCTGCGCGACCGGTCCGTTGACGGTGATGTTGCCACCGGCGGCGATGATGCTCCCGCCCACATGGCCGGTGACGTTGATGGTGCCGCCGCCCAGGATCAGATCGCGGGTAATGGTGCCGGACACCGTGATCGTGCCCCCACCGGCGATGACGCTGCCGTTGACCGTCCCACCGATGCTGATGGTGCCCGCGCCGGCGTAGATGTCGTCATTGACCGTTTCACCGGGACCAATCGTGACGTCGGAGCCCTGTCGAAGATCGGCGGCCGAGGCCTGGAGCGGCAGCCAGGCGAACAGTGCCGCCACGATGACGGACCCACCGAGCGCGGTCAGCCCGCGGCGTTGCATCGCGCGGGTGCGTGCCATCCCATGCCCTCCTGTTGCCGGCAGTCGACCTGGCTGCATTCTCGCACCGTGGCGGCCGTCCGGGTTGAAAGCGAGCTCAGGCGGGGCGGCGAAGGCTCCAGATGGCGATGCCGAGCATCACGACGCCGAAGGCCAGCACCAGACCGACCTCAGCCATGAGGGGAAGCGTCTGGCCGCCTACGGTCAAGCCGAGCCGGTCCGTGACCGCCGCGGGAACGCCCGAGGCGCCCAGGATCACGCGCCGCAGCGGGTCGATGCCATAGGCCGCGGGATCGATCCGGGTCAGGCCGGTCATCCACCAGGGAAGGTTGCCGAGCGGGAAGAGTGCCCCCGACAGGAAGAAGATCGGCATCATCAGGAAGTTGATCACCGCCTGGAATCCCTGCATCGACTTGATCCCGGCGGCCAGGACGACGCCCAGCGTCGTCAGCGCGAATGCCAGGACAAAGATCAACGGGATCAGCTCGAGTACCGCCAGCGGGGTCAGCGTGACCCCGACGACCGGCGCCAGGACGAGCAGGAGGACGCCCTGCACCATCGCCTGGGTGCTGCCGCCCAGCGCCTTGCCGATGGCGATCGCCGAGCGATCGATGGGCGCGACCAGGACTTCCTTGAGGAAGCCGAACTCGCGATCCCAGACGATCGACATGGCGCTGAAAATCGACGTGAACAACACGGCCATGCCGATGATCCCGGGATAGATGAATTGCACGTAGTTGATCGACGGCGCTCCAGCCAGGCCACCGCCGATACCCCGCAGCGACGAGCTGAGGCCGGTGCCAAAGATCAGGAGGAAGAGCAGTGGCTGCGCCAGTGAAGCCAAAAGGCGCAGCCGGTCGCGCGAGTAGCGCAGGACATCGCGATACCAGATGATGTAGATCGCCCGCAGCGTGGCGCGCCGCGTGTCGATGCGGCGAACGCTCGCGGGCCGGCTCTGAGCCGCGACTGGAACGGCCATCAGCGTCGCCGGCCTCCAAACCGGGCTCCCATCATGCGCATCCGGTCCAGCGCCCCCGCCTGCTCTTCGCGGATGGCGCGGCCGGTGAGCTTGAGGAAGACGTCGTCGAGGCTCGGCCGCCGGAGCGTGACCGCCGTCACGCGCGCGGAGAGGTCGCGGACCAGGCGCGGGATCAGGGCGGCGCCGTCCGATGCCTCGATACGCAGCGTGCCGTCGTCCGCCGCGGGCGTCAGCCCGAACTTCGCGGCGAGCTCGGCGGCGCTGGCGGCGTTATCCGTGGTCGCGATCGTGATCACATCGCCGCCGACGCGCGCTTTGAGCTCGTCCGGCGTGCCGAGGGCGACGATCCGCCCCATGTCGATGATGCCGATGCGGTCGCAGAACTCGGCCTCATCCATGTAATGCGTCGTCATGAAGATGGTGATGCCTTCGCGGCGGCGCAGGTCTCGAAGGTAATCCCAGATGTGGCTCCGTGTCTGCGGATCGAGCCCGCGCGTCGGCTCGTCGAGAAAAAGGACTTCCGGCGAGTGCAAAATGCCGCGCGCGATTTCCAGCCGGCGCTTCATGCCGCCCGAGAAGGTCATGACTTTCGAGTTGGCCCGATCCGCCAGCTCGACCATCCCGAGCACCTCGGCGATCCGCTGCCCACGGATCGCTCGCGGCACGTCGTAGAGAAAGGCGTGAAATTCGAGGTTCTCCCGCGCCGTCAGCTGCTCATCGAGGGCCGGGTCCTGGAAGACGAGGCCGATCCGCGTCCGCACCGAGTCAGGGTCACGGGCGACGTCGAAGCCCGCCACCGCGGCACGCCCCGAGGTTGGCCGGAGCAGCGTGCACAGCATGCTGATCGTGGTCGACTTACCGGCGCCGTTGGGGCCGAGGAAGCCGAAGATCTCGCCGGGCATGACCGCGAGGTCGATGCCGCGCACCGCCTCGATGTCACCGTAGCGCTTGACCAGTTGCTCGGTCGCGATGGCGGCATCAGCCATGGCCGCTATCCCACCGCCGCCGTGGGGAGTTCTTCGCTGCCGGCCTGTTGCTGCGGCTTGCGCGAACGCAGCGGGACATCGGGCATGAATAGCGAGATGACCAGCGCCCCCGCCGTGAGGATGACCGAGATCAGGAAAACGTCGTGCAGCGTGAGCGCCAGCGCCTGGCGGACGGCGTGCATCGCCTGGTCGAAGAGGGGCGCCAGCTGCGCCGGGAGCTTGGCCTTCGCCGCCGCGATCCGCGCCGGATCCAGTAGGGCATTGGGATTGCTGGCTGAGCTTCCCATGACGTTCTTGAATGCGGGTGGCAAGTTGACCTTCGCGATCTGGGAGCTGATCGCGCCGGGAAGCCGCTGGGCCAGGATGCTTCCCAAAACGGCGGAGCTCACGGTGCCGCCGACGTTGCGCCAGAACTGGATCTGGCTGGTGCCGACGCCAAGGTACCGCTGCGGCAGGGCGCTCTGCACGGCGTTGATGTAGAGCGGCATGGTCACGCCGAGCCCGAGCCCGACGAGGACGATGTCGATCGTGATCGCGGTCTGCGTGGTCGACGTCGTCGTCTGCGCCATCAGGTAGAGCCCGATCATCACCAGGCCGAGGCCGATGGTCCCCAGGTAGTGATAGTGCTTGATGCGCGGGATCAACTGGCCCGTGAGGACACTCGACACGATCAGGCCGAGCATCATCGGAGTCAGCAGCAGGCCGGAGTTGGTGACGCTCACACCCAGAACGCCCTGGGTCTCGAGGGGAACGAAGATGATCATCCCGAACATGCCCAGGGCGGCAAAGAAACCGACCAACACGGAGACGGCAAACGCGCGGTTCTTGAACAGCGTAAAGGGCACGATCGGTTCCTTGACGCGTTGCTCGATCATGAAGAAGGCGATCAGCATCGCGGCGCCGAAGACAAGCAGCCCAAGCACCTCGAAGGAGGTCCATCCCTGGTCCTTGGCCACCGACAACGCGATCAGCATCGGGATCAGGCCCGCGGCGAGCGTCGCCGACCCGACGAAGTCGATGTCGCGCCAGGAAGCGCGCGTCCGCACGAAGGGCAGGAAGGCAGCCACCACGAGGACGCCCAGCAAGCCAACCGGCAGGTTGACGAAGAAGACCCAGCGCCAGCCGAGGTTGTCGGTCAGAAAGCCGCCGACCACGGGGCCGACGATCGAGGAGAGGCCGAAGACGGCACCGAAAAGGCCCTGGATGCGGGCCCGCTCCGCCGGCGTGTAGATGTCGCCCAGGACCGTGAACGCCGAGGCGAAGAGGGTGCCGCCGAAGAGACCCTGCACGATGCGGAAGACGATCAACTGATTCATGTCCTGGGATAGGCCGCACAGTGCCGAGGCGGCGACGAAGCCGATCATCCCCGCGATGATGAAAGGCTTTCGGCCGAAGAGGTCGCCGAGCTTGCCGGCGATCGGCACCACAACCGTCGAGGCGACGAGGTAGCCGGTGATCAACCAGGAATAGCGATCGAGACCGTTCAACTCGGCGACGATACGCGGTAGCGCCGTGCCGACGATGGTCTGGTCGAGCGCGGCGAGCAGCAGCGCCAGCATGACGCCGACGGTCGCGAGGACTTTGATGCGGGTCGTCAGCTCAGCCTGTGGCATGGGTTTTTCCCTCCTCGACGCCCAGGGCCTGGATGAGGCGCAGGCACAGATGGCGAAGTTGAATCAACTCGGACTCCTTCAGCCCGTGGGTCAGGGTCGCCTGGACCCCGGCGGCCTCCCTCCAGAGCGCATTCACGCGCTCGCGGCCCTGATCCGTGATCTCCGCATGGACGGAGCGGCGGTCCGCCTGATCGGCGACGCGCCTGACCAGTCCATCGCGCTCCAGGTTATCGACGAGGCCTGTCACCGTTCTCGGGGTGATGTCGAGCATCTCCGCGAGCTCACCCATGGTGAATCGCCCGCTTGGCTGGTGGTGAAGGCGCACGAGGATCTGGAAACGGCCCTCGCTGAGGCCGAACCGATCCGCCCACCGCTCCATGCCGGCGTGGAGCTTCTTTCCCAGGATGCGGACGGCGGCCAGCGCCTCCGTTCCGGGCTCGACCTTTCGCCCCTGCCGCTTGAGGACCTCGCGGATGCGCGGATCGAACAGGAAGCCCTGCGGGTCTGTCTGAAGCTCGGCAGCCTCGAGATCGTGCCTGGAAGTGAGTTGACTCATATTTACTGGCCACATTATTACATCGCTCACGAAACAGCGCAACCCTCGTGGGTGACGGGTCAGTCACCGATGACCCTGATCCGGCTCGCGCCCCCGCCGATCTCGACCTCGTATCGGTCCTGGGCCTTGGGGTAATCCGGAGTTTCCAGGCGCACCGGCCCGCCGACGGCGC
>WNFW01000729.1_pt1 | contig 21493 bp, 22 predicted proteins | sample 5400131 | NCBI WGS metagenome assembly WNFW01 (sample SAMN13153362, study PRJNA577476) | soil metagenome | isolation source: 20 cm soil or saprolite under grassland replicate 1 | place: USA:California | collected 2016-06-15 | reverse complement strand
CGTGGTCATAGCGCTGAACCAGGAACCGATCACCGGCCATCATGCCAAGGACTCCGCCGATAGTCGCCGCGGTTGCGAAATGCGAGTATGACGCGTGTCGGTTGAGCAGACTCATCGCGGCGCCTGCTCCGAGGAACACGCTTGGCGTCAACACTTCGACGTCACCGGCCGTCACGTTGTACCTGGCGTTCCTTGGATACAGCAGCCCGATCGGATATCCGAGGAGACCGGAGGCCAGCACCACTGCGACTTCGGAGCGATTGGATAGACGGCGCCTGGTGCAGGTCTCAACGAACGTCGTGGGATCGAAGGTGCACTCGCTCGTTCCGCGCAACGCCTCCATGGTGCCGAATGCGATGGCCGCGCCGATATCGGATCCGAAGCCGGTCGCGACCGCATCCGCTTCGGTCATGTTGCGAGCGACGCGCACTCCGATCGTCGAGCCGGTGAGTCCGCCGATGAACGCCCCCGCGTACTGGGCCTTGTCTTCGGTGTGGGCAAGGTAGGTGATTGCCCAGCCGGCAAGCGCTCCGTTGAAGCCCATGTTGGTCGAGAGATCGGCTTGCGCCCTCGAGATGAACATTCGCCGTGAGATCTCGGACGCCGCGAAAAAGCTGCCCCCGGCCACAACCAGATACGCGGCGGAATAACTCCCACTGTTGTCTCCAATGGCGCCCGCGAAAGCAGGCCCATAGACGCCAATTCCCAGAAGTGTCTGACCTCTTATGAAAGCGTTCCGCGCATCGGTGCGCGCGACGATGGTCTCACGCGGCAGCCTCGACACCACGGCGCGGATCGCATCGCGATCGGTTGCGCTCAAGGTATAGCGCTCGACTACTCCACTTCGGCGCGTTACGGCGAGCACGTAGGTAGAATCGTTGACCGTAAAGAGACGCGCCTCGGTAAACTCTCCCGATACCGGCCACCACGGCGGACGCAGTGCCGCTCTGTCGGCGAGATACGGAGTCATCACCGTCACCAGCCGGGCGCTGTCGAACGGAACGGGTCGCTCGATGATTTGCGCTCGAATACCCGAAAGCGGCAACGACAACAGGGCGCCGATTGTAACGAGGCGTCGAATCAAATTCATTGGGTTAGGTTCGGGTTCCGCGCTGGATATCGAAGATAGCGCTACGCCGGCATTTGCCGCAGATCAGCCAGTCGCGTTGGCGCGCATAACCCAGGCCGAAAGAGCCCCCGCCGATCTCGCGGCGCGTCATCGCCACGCTGCATCTCGGGCAGACCGGCGCCTTGCCCGCCACGAATTCGGTACGGATCTGTTGGAGCTCGCTCGGAGTGTATTGCGCGGATTCGCCCGGCATCAGTCAGGAATCCGGACAACGATCTTGCCGAACTGCTGCCCGCTCTGCAGCCGCTCGAATGCCTGGCGGCCCTGCGAGATGTCGAATACCGAATCGACCAGAGGGGTGAGCCGCCCCGCGCGGTACTCCGTCGTCACTGCGTCGAACTCGGCGTCGTTTCCCATCGTCGAGCCCATGATGTCCCACTGGTTCCAGAACAGGCGTCGCACATCCATCTGGACGATCGGCCCCGATGTCGCACCGCAGGTCACCAGTCGCCCACGCCGGCCGAGGGCGCCGAGCGATTGCGTCCACGTCGCTTCGCCGACGGTGTCGAAGACGACATCGATGCCGCGCTTTCCAGTGCGAGCCCTGATCTCTTTTCCGACGTCTGTCGTCGTGTAGTTGATAACGTTCTCAGCTCCCAGTCCGCGCGCGAGTGCGAGCTTTTCGTCGCTGTGCGAAGTCACCCACGCCGTCGCCCCAATCGTCCGTACGATCTCGAGCGCGGCGAGCGCGACACCGCCGCCGATCCCCCAGATCAATACGTTGTCGCTCTTTTTTACACGAGCGCGCGTGATGACCATCCGCCACGCGGTGAGTGTCGACAGCGTGAATGCTGCCGCCTGCTCGACTGGCTTATCCTTTGGAACGCTGCGCGCGTTGCGCGCCGGAATCACGATGTATTCGGCGAGCGTTCCGGGAAGATGCTCGCCGAGGAGCTTGAAGTTGACGCAGAGGGAATGCTCGCCGGCCTGGCAGTACTCGCAGGTGCGGTCGCTCACACCAGGGTTAACGACGACTGTGTCGCCGATCTTGAGGTTGTTGTCTGAGACGCCACTCAAGTCGCCGATTGCGTCGACGACGCCGGTCGCATCGGCGCCCAACACCCAGTATGGAGTGATATTGACGCCGGGAATGCCGCCTACGACGAACAGGTCCAGGTGGTTCAGGGCGGCGGCTCTGACGCGGACGCGGATCTCGCCTTGCTTTGGCTCCGGCTTCGGCAGATCGGTGCGGTACTCGATCTGGTCGAGGCCGCCGTGCGCCGAGATGGTAAGTCCTCGCACGCGATTATCTGAGCGTTATATTCAGTCGGAACATTGAGCTTCGCACGGCGTTGGCTCTTTTCCAGGCCCAAGAGTTACCAGCTTCGCGCGGCGTCGGCCCTTTTCCAGACCCAAGAGTTACCAGGTGCGGCAAATTCGTAAGCTTCCCTTATCGTGTTTGTTCAGGTGACCGACAACGGTGTAGACGCCGCAGCCGCAAGATACCGATTTTGATTTCCATACGCTCCGGATCAGTCTGAATGCTCTCAATAAAGGTCCCACCTCTCGGAGAGTCGATCGTCGAGGCGACGATCTCGCGCTGGCACAAGAACGAGGGCGACGCTGTTGCCGCGGGTGACACGCTCGTCGAGCTCGACACCGACAAGATCACTGTAGAAGTGCCGGCGCTCAAGCCCGGCGTACTCGCCAAGCGTGCCAAGTCGGAGGGAGATGTCGTGCACGTCGACGATGTGCTCGGTGAGCTCGACGAATCCGCTGTTCCCGCTACCGCTACCGCTGGCGTTTCTGCGCAGACAGCGGCTGCGGCACCTGCCCCAGCCGCTCCATTACAGTCCGACACTACGAAGAGCTCGCCCGCGGCGAGGCGCATCGCGGACGAGCGCGGGATCGACATCGCTGCGGTCGCGGGGACAGGGCGTGGTGGCGCCGTCTCGAAACCTGACGTGCTCGGTGCATCTTCCGGCGCGGCCCGCGCCGATACCGGAGCGCGGGCCACGACACAGACCGGTGGTATCACGCAAACGCCGCGTGTCCCCGTGATTTAGCCGCCGCGCGGGAATGGAGCTGCGCCAGGCGAGCGCGAGACGCGCGAGAAGATGTCGACGCGACGCAAGCGCATCGCGGAGAATCTGCTGCAGTCACAGCACGCGACAGCGCACCTGACGACGTTCAACGAAGTCGACATGTCGGCGGTCAACGCCCTGCGCGAGAAGTTCAAGGAGAAGGTCGAGAAGGAGCACGGCGTCAAGTTGACACTCATGCCGTTCTTCGTGAGGGCCGCATGTCAGGCGCTAAAGCAGTTCCCGACGATCAACGCGCAAGTCGATGGTGATTCCATCATCTACAAGCATTACGTCAACATGGGAATCGCCGTCGCATCAGAACAGGGACTCGTCGTCCCGAACGTCAAGGACGCCGACAGCAAAGGCATGATTCAAGTCAGTCGCGAGATCAGCGAAGTCGCAAAGCGCGCGCGCGACGCCAAGCTGACGATGGAAGATCTCACCGGCGGCACGTTCACGATCACGAACGGTGGCGTGTTTGGCTCCCTGGTCTCCACTCCGATCATCAACTACCCACAGGTTGGCATCCTCGGCTTGCACAAAACCCAGGATCGGCCCGTCGCGGTCGCCGGCAAGGTCGAGATCCGACCGATGATGTATCTCGCGCTGTCCTACGACCACCGCATCGTCGAGGGTCAGCAGGCAGTGCAATTCCTCGTACGCGTAAAGGAGCTCATCGAAGATCCGGCCGCGATGCTTATCGAATAAATGATCGACTGCGATGTAGCGATCATCGGCGGCGGACCCGGTGGATATGTAGCAGCAATTCGCGCCGCCCAGCTTGGGCTCAACACAGTTTGCATCGAGATGGACAAGACACTCGGCGGTACGTGCGTCAACGTCGGATGCATTCCATCGAAGGCACTCCTCTCTTCATCTGAGCATTTCGAATTCGCGCGGCTGCACGCGGCCGAGCATGGCGTGCAAGTGGGAGAAGTGAAACTGGATCTGGCGACGATGATGAAGCGGAAGGACGCCGTCGTCGGGCAGAACACCAAGGGGATCGAGTTTCTTTTCCGGAAGAACAAGATCACGTGGGCCAAGGGTCGCGGGACGCTCAAGAAGGGAAACGTCGTCGACGTCGCTGGCACTGACGGGAAGACAGAATCCTATCGCGCGAGGGACGTGATCATCGCGACTGGATCGGTTCCCATCGAGCTGCCATTTCTCAAGTTCGACGAGAAGCGCGTGCTCTCGAATATCGGCGCGTTGACAATCCCACAAGTGCCGAAGCATCTGCTCGTGATTGGCGGCGGCGTAATCGGGCTCGAGCTCGGCTCCGTCTGGCGCCGGCTCGGCGCGAAGGTAACGGTCGTCGAGCTGATGCCGACGATCCTTCCCGGCAACGACGAGGAAATCATCAAGGAGGCCGACAAGGTTTTCCGGAAACAGGGACTGGAGATTCGCGTCGGCAGCAAGGTGACCGGGGCGAAGATCGAAGCGAATCGCGTGCTGGTCGATGTCGAGAAAGATGGGAAGAAGGAGACTCTCGACGCCGACTACGTGCTCGTCTCAGTCGGCCGGAAGCCGTTGCTCGCCGGAATCGATGCGGCTGCGCTCGGCCTCAAGCTCGGTAAGCGTGGCGAGATTCTCGCCGACGCGCAGATGCGGACCAATCTGCCCAACGTGTACGCGATCGGCGATGCAGTGGGAGGAAAGCTTCTCGCCCACAAGGCACAGGAAGAGGGCGTTGTCGCCACTGAAGTAATCGCTGGCCACAAGGTGCACATGGACTACAGGTCAATGCCGTCCGTCGTTTATACCTGGCCGGAGATTGCGACCGTTGGTCTCGCGCAGCACGAAGTCGAAGCGAGCGGAAGAAAATACAAAGTCGGACGATTTCCCTTTTCCGCCAACGGTCGTGCGCGCACGGCGGGCGAGACCACGGGTTTCATCAAGTTCATCGCCGACGCCGAGACGGACGAATTGCTGGGCGCGCACATGATCGGCCCGAACGTGTCGGAGCTGATTCAGGAGGCGGTGCAGGCGTTCGAGTACCGCGGAACGTCGGAGGACATCGGAGTGGTGGTGCATTCGCACCCGACGCTCAGCGAGTCGGTCAAGGAAGCGGCGCTCGGCGTCCTCGGCCGGCCGATACATATATAGATGCCGCCGAGCTCGATCATCCGGCCGCTGGTGGCGGCCGACCGCAGCGGCGTCTTCAGAATTCTCGAGAACGCGGGGAATTTCACACCCGAAGAAGTTGCGACGGCACTGGAGCTGATCGACGAATGGCTGGAGCTCGGTGAGCATAGCGGATATCTCACCTACGTTCTCGAGTCGCTGGTCGAGGGCTCGTCGGAAGTCCTGGGATACGTGTGCTTCGGACCGACGCCGCTCACGGAATCGACTTACGATTTGTATTGGATCGCTGTCGACAAATCAAAGCACCGCGGCGGCGTCGGAAAGCGATTGATGAAATTCACCGAGGAAGAGATTGCCCGTCGCGGCGGCCAGATGCTGCTGGTTGAAACGTCCTCGCAGGAGACATACGGCGGCACGATTCAGTTTTACGAGAAATCCGGTTACGTGATGGTTGGCAAGATCAAGGAGTACTATAAGCCAGGTGACGACAAGTTGATCTTTGTGAAAAAGCTATCGCAGCGCATTCCGCTCGATCGAATGCCGACAGGCAGCGAGCAAGATCGCGCGCCGACCGTTGTGCGGGTCGAGGCGCCGGATCCGGTGTTGAGCGCGAGTTAGCTCTGCTTCTCGCAATCCGCGAGAAAAAGTCAAGCAGCCGGGTTCTTGATATTCATTTGCGTCCGGAATGTGATTCTCCTTTGACACGACGAAGCGGAGATCAGTCAGGTGTGACGGCAGAACTCACGACGCTCGAAGCTCGGAGCCGCCGACAGTGGCGGGCGTGGCTGGCGAAACACCACACGTCAAGTTCCGGAATCTGGCTCGTGTTCTACAAGCACCACACAGGGCTGAAGTCGATGCCATACGAGGACGCCGTCCGTGAGGCGTTGTGCTTTGGATGGATCGACAGTCTTATCAAGCGAATCGACGACGACAGCTACGCGGTCAAGGTGACACCGCGACATCCCACCAGCAAATGGTCGGGTACCAATCGAAGACGGTGGATGGAACTGAAGGCAGCCGGCTTGCTCACTTCAGCAGGCCTCGCCGCCGCACCGACTGAGAACACTTACGGGCCGCGACCGATTATCCCGGATCTGCCGAATTACATCGCGAGCGCGATAAAGGCCAATGCCAAAGCCTGGAAGTTCTTTCGGCAGCTGGCACCAACCTACCGCCGTCACTTCGTCGTTTGGATTCACACCGCGAAACGCCCGGATACTCGGGAAAAGCGTATTCGCGAATCGCTCGCGCTCCTGGCAGCGGGAAAGAAGCTCGGATTGAAGTAGATGGACGCAAACTTGGGGACGTACACATGAGTCGACAGAATTACCGCCACACGCAAGTCGGGTATTTCACACTGGCCGTGTTGGTCGTCGTGGCATTTGCCGTCGTTGCCCTTTCTCCCCGTAGCGCGCGACCCGTCACCCTCGGCGTAGCGGCTCTGGTCGCCATCTGCGCTCTGATCTTCTCCTCGCTCACCGTCGAGATCACCGACGGCGAGTTGCGCTTTCACTTTGGCCCGGGCTTTTGGCGGAAGCGATTCCCGCTCATTGAGGTGGCAGCGGCCAACCCGACAAGCAGCAGCTGGTGGGAGGGGTGGGGCATCCGAATCACACCACGTGGCTTTTTGTACAACGTCTCTGGCACAAGCGCCGTGGAAATAGAGCTGCGATCAGGCCAGCGTTTTCGGATCGGTACCGACGAACCGGAGGCGCTAGTCCAGGCGCTGCGGATTGCGATCGTGGCGACCCCGGCCTAACGAACGTTGCAGCTGACAAGCACTTTTCGGATGCGGGTTCACCGCGACGGTGATAGCGGCGATTACAGCTAGACTAAGGTGTTAGGTGGAGATTAATGCGTATCACTCAGTTGAAGGCGTCACTGCTTTTGTTCACTTTGACCGGCTGTCTCCACAGCTCGCCTGATGCAGCCGTGTTAGCTCCACTAGCGGACCATTTAACGCCTTTCAATCAGAGCACCCAACCCGAGCATCTAGTCTTCGCCGACCAACTCACAGCGACTGTCTTCAAGAGCCTTAGAAGTGACGCTCGTTATAAAATCGTCCCAAACAGCACGCGACTCCTTTGTCCGTCAGAAGCAGCCGAGGGGCCGCAGGGATATGAACTGCGCACTCGAGTCAACCAGTTGATGGGCGATACTGCGATCGCCACAGTGGAGCGTATCTGCGGCGCGCCAGGTGGAGCTATCTCCAGAGGCGAGAACATTCTCCTTGTCCGGCAAAGCGGAAAGTGGAGAATAGAAAAGGTCATCAGTGGCTTTTCTAAGATGGCCATGTGACTGTCGACGATCATCATTATGCGAGCTTGTTTGATAGCAGTGCCGATCCTGTCTTTGATGGTCAGTTGCGCTGGTCCCGAACCACAGCTGCCGCCGGCGACGGCCTCGGCCCCCGGAACACAGCGCGTGCCGGACACGGCGTCGGCCTCCGAACAACAACCCGCGCCAGACACGCGACTACCCGCGCAGGATATCCTCCCATCGGGATACACTCTTACCGACACCTCGAACTGGGCGACCATATTAGAAGACGGCCAACGCGCCGTACTCGGCCGTGGAGGAGTTGCAATAGACACCGTAGACCTCACCACTTTCGGCGTCGCGGTCGTGGGTAAGGATTCGCTCGTTTTCCTCCCGGTACGTACCGACACTATACCACTCACGACAACCGCCGTCCCCTCGTACGAGAGTTTCCCGACCGAGCACGTTCTCTGGAGTCCCGCGTCGCGTCGCGAGCTCCGTCACCTTCTTCCCTTCTTTAACGCATTCTTCTCGAGCCCAACAATTCCGCGCGAGTCGGTGATCCACTACTGGGGCCTCGCCCCCGGCGACAAAACAAACAGGCTTTACGCAATGCGATACGATTTCCGAACGGCCCGCTTGGACTCTGTCTTCTTGAACCGGGAAGATCCATTCGCAACCGACTACCGATACCATCTCGGGATCCCACAAATCCACGGTAATGAGGTCTCTTTCGATGGCGTGGTTTTGGACAGTGCAACGTGGCGAGTAATCCGTCGGGATCCGCCGCCCAAATAACGGGTCACAGTCAATGATCATGCTTCTCACCGCCGAGCCCCAGCTCTTCGTCCGAGACGTCGCTATCGCAACTGAGTTCTACACGCAGAAACTCGGCTTCGCCCTCGCCTTCAGCTACGGTGAGCCGCCATTTTACGGGCAGGTGTTCCGTGATGGCGCGCGATTGAACCTTCGCCACGTCGACAATGGGGTCGTTGACCCCGTCCGACGCGACACGGAGCAACTGCTTGCCGCTTCGATTGCACTCGATGACGCGCAGCCGCTCTTTCTCGAATATCAGGCGGCAGGCGTCGAATTTTTTCAACCGCTCAAGAGCGAGCCCTGGGGTGCGCGAACCTTCATCGTACGTGATCCGGACGGCAACCTCGTTCTATTCGCCGGACAAGGCGAATAATTCTCGGATCGAGCATGCCTATAGAAATCGGACATGTGGAGGCGATCTTCCGCTACCCCGTGAAGTCCATGGCCGGTGAACGACTCGAGGTCGCCAATCTGGGCTGGCACGGCCTCGATGGCGATAGACGCCTGGCGTTCCGCCGGATTGATAATCGCAGCGGCTTTCCGTGGCTAAGCGCGAGCAAGCTTCCTGACCTGCTGCTGTATGCTCCGCTCCGCCGTGAAGACAGTGCGGACGCAAATCTTCCTACGCATGTTCGCACGCCGGATGGCGAAGAGATGCCTGTCTTCGGGGAGGACTTGGCCACGGAGGTCGGACGTCGGAACGGAGCGCCCGTGCAGATGATACACTTGGATCATGGCATCTTCGACGAAGCGACCATCTCCGTGATCGCACTCGATACGGTGCGCGAGATCGGACGACTCGCAGCGCGGAACCTGGACGTGCGAAGATTTCGCCCGAATGTTTTAGTTCGTTTGCTGCGAGCGGTCCCCTTTCAGGAGGACGAGTGGGTGGGCGGCGTGCTCTTATTCGGCGACGGTGACGATGCGCCGGCTATCACGGTCACGATGCGCGACGTTCGCTGCTCGATGCTGAACTTTGATCCCGACTCAGCAAGCCCTGCCCCGGAAGTGTTGAAGGCAGTCGTGCGCACGCATCAGAACACCGCGGGAATCTACGGCGCGGTCACTCGCATCGGTCGACTGGCGGTCGGACAGCCCATATTCTTCCGTGCGGCGACCGAAAAAAAGGGGACGTAGGTGAAGCTAGTATCCCGGGGTTTGGCAGCTATCCATTGCCTTTCGTTGATGGCACTCGCGCAGGTTGCGATGTCGCAACAAGGGTCCACGAATCCGCCACCTGATGAACGGTTCAAGGCCGATATTCTCGTCATCGCGCCACACCCGGATGACGAATCGACGATCGCTGGCTATCTCGCCAAAGCTGTACTCGACGAGCACCGGCGCGTCGCCGTCGTCCTCACCACACGCGGCGATGCGGGACAGAACCTCGTCGGCTACGAGCAGGCCCGCTCATTGGCTGAGATCCGCGAGATCGAAACGCGACAGGCGCTGGCGTCAATCGGCATTACGAATGTCTTTTTTCTCCGCGCTCCGGACACGTGGGCGCATGATATCTCCGACGTCCTGCGCTCGCTCGAGACGTCGAACCACGGCAGCTCACTCGGCGAAGCAGTCCGATTTATCAGGCTGACGCGCCCGGAAGTCGTGATCAGCATGTTACCCGCCACAGTTGTTGGCGAAAATCATGAGGACCATCAAGCCTCGGGAGTAATTGCCACAGAGGCGTTCGACTTGGCGGGCGATCCGACGTGGTTCCCTGAACAGGTCGCGGCCCCTGAAGACCGGCTCTGGTATGGCAACCTGATGGAAGGATTGCGCGAGTGGCAGCCGAAGAAGCTCTACTACTATACTGATGCGTCGCACTTCGACTTCATGAAGGGCAAGGGCCCCGAATATTCAATGACCGGGGTCTCGCCTTCGCAGCACGTCTCATACGCGCGGCTCGCGGCGAAGGAGCTGTCGTTCCATCGCACGCAGTATGGAGACGAACCGGCGAAGGCGCTCGCGACAAACAACCTGCATGATTACGAGCAGCCGCTGCCGTTCGTGCTCGCCAAGTCGCTGATAGGCGGCGCGGTGACGGGTGACATTATGGAAGGAGTCGGATCACGACCGATCGCATTCGCACCGGTGCGCGGGTACAGGCCGAGCGAAACCACGTCCGCGGTATCGATGGAGCTGGGCGAAGGATGGGCGTTCTACAGGCGCTTTTATCCGGCGCACAATCTCGACGTCATGTCCACGCTCCTCCCGCCGGAGCTCGGCGTCGGAAGTGGAGAGCATTTTCCGGTGATGCTGCTGCTTCACAACAGGACTGAGAAGCCTGTCACCTTCCATTTGCGAACGCAGCTTCCGCCAGGCTGGATGGTGGACAGTACTTCAGCGGAGCACTCGCACCCTTGGCCAATGAGCACTTTCACAGCTGCTCCGCACGACGACTTCCCGGTACGAGTGCGTCTCATAGCGCCGCGACTCGAGAAATCTCAATGGCAAACGATTACCTGGAGCGCGGAAGCGCTCGGGCAGGAAGTTGGACCGGTGACGCTCAAGGTTTATGTAGGCGTACGGTAGAATGACGATGGCCTAGCGCCGCTTCTTCGTCCGCTTCAGCAGGTCGCGCATGCGCGCGAGCTCCTTCTCCGACAACCGGCGCTGGTCAACGAGGTTAGCAAGAAGCTTGATCGGCGAACCGCCATAGATCTTCTCCAGTACGCGATCCAACGCCGACTTGCCGGCCGTCTCGGGGTCGATCGCGGGAAAGTAGACGTGCGTCTTCCCTTCGCCGCGCCGGTGCGAGACATAACCCTTCAGCTCGAGCGTCCGAATCATGCTGGAGATGCTCGTGTACGCGAGGTCTGGGTCGACCCGGTCGCGGACTTCGGTCGCCGTCGCCTCGCCGAGATCCCAGAGCACACTCATGATGTCCAGCTCGCGCTGGGTGAGATGTAAGTCCGTCATTCGTTAGTGTGAGCTCGGGACTGAGGTCGTCGCGATCGATGTCATTGCAACGTGTGCATGGGATCCGGTGCCGAGTATCGGGTGCGGCATCGCCAGCACAACGCAAGTTAGCGCCAAAACCACAGCGGCCAGCATGAATCGCTGAATTTGCTGGAGCGGTTCCGGCGCCAGGAGTTTGGTGAGCCGGCGCTCCAGGGTTCCCACTCCAAGAAGCGCGGGTTGCAGCCGCGGAGTTCCGCTCGTCGCCTGCGCAACTTTGAGCAGCAGCTCTCCGTACGCGGTGGCATCGCCCAGCGCCGCCACTACTCGGTTGTCGCAGTCCATTTCGACCGCCAGGCAAAGCCGCCGCAGCTGCCACCACATCGCGAGATTCCACGGCATCAGGATGAGCGGGAGCGACGCTACGAAAAGAAGGCGCGCGTCGTGGGCTCTGCGATGCTCTTCTTCGTGGCGCACGACGTATTGCCGCTGCGGTCCTGGCAGGGCGAGCACCCACTGCGGGACCAGCACCCGAGAACGCAACAATCCTACGGTGGCAGGCCCAGCCAGGTCAGTGATGACGACGGGAACCCCATCGACAATCGTCGGCTGACGCGGGTTGGCTCGGCCCGGACGTGACGAGCTGACGATGTGTGAGACTCGCATCGCATTGGTGAGGCCCCATATGATCAGCATCCCCGAAATGACCTGCCAGAGGAGATTGATGCGAACATCGTACGATTCCGTGTGCGCCCACCAGGCGGGGTCGGAGAGATTGCTGGACGCAGTTCCGAGCGCGTGACCCAAAGATGTGGTCACTCCCTGCTCAATCGCCGGAATGACCGACCAGTTGTGGTGCATCCGGTAATAACCGGGAACGATCATGGAAATCGGGATCACGGCACACCATACCCAGCGGCGCGGCGCGGCTACGGGCAACATGCGCTCGACGAGCAGGCCGACAACGCTGAGCAGCGTGCCCACGGCATTCACATAGAGGATGCAGAGCATTGGAGAACATACGAGGGCGGATCGCGTTCGGTTTCCTCGAGGCGGGAAGCGAGGCGTCGGACCGCCCTGAAACTAAAAACTAAGTAATTACGTCTTACGGTAAACATGACACGCAGAACGAACGCGAAAATCGCCGGCTTTACTTTCCTCGCCTACATAGCAGTCGCCTTTCCGGCGATGGTGCTGTTTGACAAGTCGACCCGCGGCGAGAGCATCGCAGCGCGCCTCGCGAATATCGCGCAGCACACGACGGAAATGCGCATCACAGTCGCGCTCGGCCTGCTCAGTTGCTTCTGCGCGTTGGTGCTGGCGGTGACGCTCTACGGAATAACGCGCGACGAGGATCGCGAGCTGGCGATGCTGGCATTCGCCTGCCGGGTCGGAGAAGGCTTGGTGGGCGCAGTTCCGCTTACCACCCTTGGGTTGATGTCGCTGGCAACGAATGTCAGGCCCGCCACGCCAGAGGCGGCGTCGGCCGACGCGCTCGCCGCGCTACTATTTAAAGTCGGGAATTGGCAGACCCTCACTGCTTCGCTTCTTTTCGCGGTGGGAAGCACAATCTTCTCATACCTGCTGTTGCGAGGCCGGATGATTCCTGTTGGCCTCGCCTGGCTCGGCGTGCTCGGCTCGGCGCTAACCGCTCTCGTTCTTCCGATGCAGCTGACCGGATCAATCGCCGGCCCCATCACCAATCTCGTGTGGATTCCGGTGGCTCTGTTCGAAGTTACGCTCGCGTTGTGGCTCTTGATCAAAGGCGTCGCGCCGAGCGCGCGCAGGCAGTCGGCATGACGTCCGCATCGACAATCACGTCGATGCCCATCTCTCACACGGCTGCTGATGTATCGCCGCTACCAGCGCGCGAGCGCATCCAGGCGCTCGATGTCCTTCGCGGCGTAGCGGTTGCCGGTATTCTCCTCGCGAATGTCCTGGTGTTCTTCGGACTGTTCGCCATGCCGTCAGATCGTGCCGCGACCCTTCCTACCGCGGCTGTCGATCGCGTCGCGTCATTTCTCGAGCGTGTCTTTGTCGACGGCAAGTTCTACTCGGTGTTCTCACTGCTGTTCGGCATCGGCTTTGGCGTGCAGCTCGAGCGCGGAGGAGCGGCGGCGCTGCCACGATTCAAGCGGCGTCTCCGCATCCTTCTCGGGATTGGCGCGATTCACGCCTTCCTGATCTGGGCCGGCGATATCCTGATGCTGTACGCGCTGCTCGGATTCACGATGCCGTGGTTCGCGCGCAAATCGAACCGCGCGCTCGTGCGGTGGACAGTGATCCTGCTTGCCGTGCCGACCGCGCTTTACATCGTCGCGCTCATAATCTGGATCCTCGTCGGCTCTGGCGCGGCACCAATATCGCCTGGATCGGCGGTGCCATCGAACATCCTAGCTTTTTTCCGAGCCATGGGCAGAGGCGGCATAAAGGACGCGTTCATTGGCAACCTGGTCTTTGTGGCAATCCGATGGGCTGACCTTTTTGCTACCGTGCGATTCCCAAAAGTGCTCGGCATGTTCGTGCTCGGACTCTGGACCGTGCGCACCGGACTCGCCGTGTCGCCGTCGGATCATCGCGCAGCCTTGATGCGTTGGAGGCTTGCTGGATGGAGCGTCGGACTGCCGGCGAACGTCATCGCAGCCTGGGCTTTTGAACACTGGCCGTATCTTCCGCCTTCTCTCGGAGGACTCCTCGGCACCGCGATGCAGGGCGTCGGCGTTCCGATGCTAGCCATTGGCTACGCGGCGACAGTCGGACTGTTAGTCGTGGACGGCCAGCGTCTTATTACAGTGTTTGCGCCTGTAGGCCGCATGGCGCTCACGAATTACCTGACGCATTCGATCATCTGCGTTGTGCTCTCATACGGTTTCGGATTCGCCCTCTGGTGGCGAGTCGGCGCCGCGACAGCCATGGCAATCGCCGCCGCGATCATTGCGGTGCAGATTCCGCTCAGCGCCTGGTGGCTATCGCGCTTCCGCTTCGGTCCCGTCGAGTGGGTCTGGCGCAGGCTCACTTACGGCCGGGCAGTATGACTATATGAACGCAAATCGCGGCAGAATTCTACTCGGCCTACTACTCCTCGGTGCCGGCTTCCTCGGACATTTTTTTGCAGCCCGAGCAATTGGTGGTACGACCATCGCTTACACCCACCACATCTTCGGGTTCTTCCTGATTCTCGTCGTAACGGGCACCATCATCGCGGCCCTCGGGTGGCGCTTCTGGAAAGGCCGCCATGACATCACGCTGTTGATCATCGGGGCGGTGCAGGCGCTCTTCGGTCTTGTGATCTACATCAACAGATTCAACGTTGGTTGAGCCATCGGTGATCGCACGGAATCATGCTCATTCGAAGTAGCGTGGACGCCGATTTCGCCGCGATGCTGGCAATCGTCAACGAGGCTGCGCACGCGTACCGCGGAGTGATACCGGCCGACTGCTGGCACGAACCCTACATGTCGGCGGATGAACTCGAGAGAGAGATTGCTACGGGCGTCGTTTTCTGGGTCGCGGAAGACACCGGACGGCTGTCAGGAGTGATGGGGATTCAGGACAAAGGAGATGTCACGTTGGTCCGCCACGCCTATGTCGCCCAAACTACGCAGAGAACCGGCGTGGGAACGAAGCTTCTGCGTCATCTCGAAAGTCTGGTCGACAAGCCGATTCTGATTGGTACGTGGGCGGCCGCATCGTGGGCAATCGAGTTCTATCGTCGCAATGGATTTACTCTCGTCCCAAGCGGGGAAAAGGACCGCCTGCTCCAGACGTACTGGTCAATCCCTGAACGACAGATCGAGATGTCTGTCGTTCTTGCCAATGGACGATGGACGGAGATTTAGTGTAAGATTCGAACTCCGACGAACAACCTGCAATCCTAGCGACATGCCAGTAACCAAAGCGTACGCGGCCCAGGGCCCAACAACGCCTCTCGCTCCTTTCCAGATCGATCGTCGAGAGCTGAGGCCGAACGACGTGCAGATCGAGATTCTCTTCTGCGGCGTGTGCCACTCCGACATCCACATGGCCCGCAACGAGTGGAAGCAGACGATCTATCCCATCGTTCCGGGCCACGAGATCGTCGGCAAAGTAACGGCGGTCGGGAACAAGGCCACGAAGTTCAAGCGCGGTGATATTGCCGGCGTAGGAGTCATGGTCGATTCGGACCGGGTGTGCGAAAACTGTCGGAAGGGTCTCGAGCAATACTGCAAAGCCGGCATGGTCGGAACGTACAGCGCCCGCGACAGAATCAGCGGCGAGGTAACGCAGGGCGGCTACTCAAAGCAGATCGTCGTGCATGAGGATTTCGTTTTCCGCATATCGGACAAGCTACCGCTCGCCGGAGTAGCGCCCCTTCTCTGCGCCGGCATCACCACCTACTCGCCGCTTCGCCATTGGAACGTTGGCGAGGGCACAAAGCTCGGCGTTGTTGGACTCGGTGGCCTTGGCCACATGGCGGTAAAGCTCGGAGCTTCATTCGGCGCCGAAGTAACGATGCTCAGCACCTCTCCCGACAAGGAAAAGGATGCGCGACGTCTGGGCGCGCACAAGTTCGCGCTCACGCGTGACGCCGCGCAGCTCGCGAAGCTAGCCGGATATTTCGACGTCATCATCGACACGGTTTCGGCGAAGCACGATTACAACCTGTATCTCAATTTGCTGGACACCGATGGCGTGATGATCTGCGTCGGCGTGCCACCCACGCCCGCCGAGGTTGCGCTTTTCAATCTCATAGGCGGCCGACGGAGTCTGGCGGGCTCGGGGATCGGCGGCATTCCCGAGACCCAGGAGATGCTGGACTACTGCGCGGAACATGGCATCACATCCGACATCGAGATGATCGACATGGCGTCCATCAACAAGGCTTACGAACGCATTTTGAAGAGCGACGTCCGTTACCGGTTCGTGATCGACATGTCCACGCTGAGCTAAAGTGGAACGTGCTCAACGTAAAGCTCGACACGGCCAGCGAATCCATAAAAATCAATAAGCGAGCTTCGCGCTACGCGATCGCTTTCGTCGCGACAACGACCTATTTCGGGATCGCAGCGCCACTTTGTGCGCAGGAGCTCCACCTCGAGGGCTTGAGAACCGAGTATCAGCAAAATCCCGTCGGCGTCGACACGCGCGTGCCACGTATGAGCTGGCGCATCCTGGCTGCACGGCGCGGCACGATGCAGAGCGCTTACGAAATCCGCGTCGCGACCGATTCTGGGTCGCTGCAACGGGCACCGCTGTGGGATTCAGGCAAGCTGCAGTCGATGGCGTCTATTCTGCGCCCGTACGGCGGGCCCGCACTCCACTCGGGGGCGCGCTACTACTGGCAGGCCCGCGTGTGGGACGAATCGGGACGAGCATCACCGTGGAGCGCGCCGGCCTTCTGGGAAACGGGTCTGCTCGAACGCGCCGACTGGAGCGCGCGGTGGATCACTCCGGATCTGGTCGAGGATACTACGCGCGCGAATCCCAGTCCCATGCTCCGACGTGAGTTCACGGTCTCGCGTGACATTTCATCTGCGCGATTGTACGTCACGAGCCTTGGACTCAACGCCATGGAGTTGAACGGCCAACGCGTGGGCGACGGGCTGTTCCGACCTGGCTGGACCAGCTACGACAAGCGCCTGCAATACGACACCTACGACGTGACCGCTCTACTCCGTCCCGGTGTCAACGCGCTCGGCGCGACACTCGGTGACGGATGGTATCGCGGACACCTCGGCTTCGAGGGCAAGCGCAACAATTATGGAAAGCGGCTCGGCCTCTTCGCGCAGCTCGTGGTGCGCTACGCGGATGGTAGGACACAGATCGTAGGCACCGACGAGCAATGGAAGGCATCGACCGGACCAATTCTGATGTCGGACATCTACGACGGCGAGACCTACGACGCGCGGCTCGAGAAGTCCGGCTGGAGTCGCGCCGGTTACGATGATCGCGCGTGGCACGGTGTGCGGCAGCTCGATCGCCCCACTGCTTCGCTCGTCGCGCCCGTTAGTCGTCCAGTGCGACGCATGCAGGAGCTCAAGCCAGTCCGCATCCTCCACACTCCGGCTGGGGAGACTGTGTTCGACCTCGGCCAGAACATGGTCGGATGGGTGCGGCTAACTGTCAGCGGACCAGCGGGGACCGTCGTGCGACTGCGCCACGCCGAGGTGCTCGACAAGGCGGGAAATTTCTACACGGAGAACCTGCGCGACGCCGCGGAGATAGTGAGTTACACCCTGAAAGGCGGAGGCTCCGAAGTCTACGAGCCGCATTTCACGTTTCAGGGATTTCGATACGTTGCCATCGACGGTTTTCCCGGCACGCCGACGCTCGATGCGATCACAGGCATCGTCCTCTATTCGGATCTGACTTCTACCGGCACGTTCGAGACATCCAACCCGCTCGTCAACCAGCTGCAACACAACATCGTGTGGGGACAGCGCGGCAACTTCCTCGATATCCCCACCGACTGTCCGCAGCGCGACGAGCGGCTCGGCTGGACCGGTGACGCACAGGTCTTCTCACCCACCGCCGCGTTCAACATGGATGTCTCCGGATTTTTCGCAAAGTGGCTGGCCGATGTCGCAGCGGACGAGACGCCGGATGGCGCGGTGCCCTGGGTGATTCCCGACGTTCTCGGCCGATCGAACGCGGGGATGGCAGCGAGCGCGGGTTGGTCCGACGTGGCGGTCATCGTTCCGTGGACGATGTACCAGGCGTATGGAGACACAAGTGTCCTGGTGCGTCAGTACGCAAGCATGCGGGCGTGGGTCGAGTATGAACGCGCGCAGGCAGGGGACAGCCTGCTCTGGAAAAAGGGCTTCCACTTCGGCGACTGGCTCGCCTTTCAAACAACTCGCGCCGATTATCCAGGCGCGACGACCGACAAGGATCTCATCGCGACCGCGTACTTCGCGCACTCCACCGACTTGCTCGCCCGCGCAGCCGGCGTGCTGGGCCGCGGTGAGGACGCGCGGAATTATCGCGCGCTGTTCGAGCGCATTCGCGGCGCGTTCCAGCGCGAGTACGTCACGGCGACTGGACGTCTCACATCCAACACGCAAACCGCTTACGTGCTGGCGCTCGACTTCGACCTGCTGCCGAATTCACTGCGCCCTGACGCGGCGCGCCGACTCTCTGAAGATGTGCGCAAAATGGGGCACCTCACGACCGGATTCCTCGGCACGCCCGCCCTTACGCGAATGCTGAGCGAGAACGGATATCTCGAGGACGCCTATCGACTACTTCTCAACGAGGACTACCCGTCATGGCTCTACGAGGTGAGGCACGGGGCGACGACGGTGTGGGAGCGCTGGGACGGCCAGAAACCCGACAGCACTTTCCAGGAGTCGTCGATGAACTCGTTCAATCACTACGCGTACGGCGCTGTCGGCGACTGGATGTACCGCGTCGTCGCGGGATTGAACATCGATCCCGCGCAACCGGGCTACAAGCACGTCGTGCTGCGGCCACAACCGGGCGGGGGATTCACGTACGCGACAGCCTCGCTGCAGACGCCGTACGGCGAAGCCGCATCGGGGTGGAAGCTCGATGGGAATCGCCTGCGGATAACGGCGCTCATTCCCGCCAACACCAGTGCGACGGTGCACCTTCCTGGCGCGCGTGTCGAACAAGTCCGGGAAAATGGCTCTGCGCTCCCGTCGACGTCCGGCGTGACACGCGCGACTCAGTCGGGTGACACAGTCGTAGTAGAAGCTGGCTCGGGCAACTACGAGTTCGTCTACGATGCTCCGGCGCTCGCGGCACGGGTGAGAGGCGGAGCCAAGGCAACGACGCGTTAGAAATCACGCCGTCGACTAGATCCTGGTCAGCGAGTGTCGCCGATTCGGCTCCTTCTCGAGCGTGGCGCGATATTCGGCTTTCGCTTCCGCTGGCCGATTGAGTTGCATCAGCATATCGCCGAGTAGCTCGCGCGCGGGTGCCAGCGGGCCGGGACTCACGGCGCTCTTCTCGGTCGCGTCTTCGCGCGTCACTGCTTCGTGCATGTGCGCGAGCGCATCGCTCTCGCGATGCTCGACGAGATCGAGCCACGCCTGTGCTTCGAGACGCTCGATCGCAACCTGCTCCGCCCAGTACGGTTCCCCTTTCGCAGCGAGCCGAAGCTGAATCGACGCCAGCGAATCGATTGACGCCTTCGCTCGTGCGAGATCACCAGTGTGCGACGCACCGAGCGACCGCGCGAAGTAGGTCATCGCGTCTGCGTACGGAAAGTCACTTGGTTTGGGCTCGAGCGAGGCGGCTTCGGCCCATGCGCTTCGCTCCAGCGCCCAGCGAGCGGGGATGGCAGCGAGCGCGAACACACCTGCTGAACCAGGCGCGGCTCCTGTGGTTGCGTTGGGATCGAAACGCGCGCGGAGCGCCGGCAGTTCGTCGAGAATCGCTTTCGCCTCGGAGTCCTTTCCCATCTGCAAATAGGCGTACATGTCGTAGTCGGCGGCGTGAAGCACTTCAGCGAATGAGCCAGTGCTGAGCGCAACCTTCATCGATCGGTTGTTCGCGTCGACGGATTCCTTCCACATCCCGACGCGCGTGAACGTATGTGAAGGCATGTGCAGCGCATGCGCTGCCGACGGCGCGATGGTCGCATAACGCTCCGCGGCAGCGCGCGCCTTGTCGGCCAGCGAAGGATAGTCGTAGGTGTGGATGATGTAGTGCGCGAGCCCGGGGTGACTGGGTTGCTTCGCCCAGAGCGCCTCGAGAATCCTGCCCGCCTTCAGCTGGTTCGTGTACGTCTTGTCCGTCGGCGGCGCGGACGCGACGAGCGAGATGGCGTAGAAAATCATGGCTTCGGTGTCTGCCGGCTGACGCATCGCGAGCTCATTCATGGCGTGTTCGTACGCGACGACGCGTGTCCGCTGATCCTTGTGCTCGAAGTCATCGTAGAGCTGACTCACCGCATTGATGTAGCCGCGCTCACGGTCGGAGGCGCGAGCACCGAGTCGCTGCGCGTCGTCGACCGACTGCCTGCCCAGCCGTAGCAGCGCGGTCGACCGATTGCCCGGCGCCATCGGATTGCTCCATCGGCTAAGCGCGATTCCCCAGTGCGCCATCGCGCACGTCGAGTCGGCGGCGAGGACTTCATTGAAGGCGCGGATCGACGCGCCGAACTCGAAGGAGTGGAGCAATGCCACCGCGCGATCGAAACGCGGCGCTACGCCGGGAGTGCACGACGTCGTGAAGTGAACAGTGCCGAGCTTCTCCGCGCTCGTGTTCTGGGGATGTGGCTGCTCCTGCGCACGCGCGGGAGAAATAGAAATTGCGAGAAGGACCGCCGTGCCGGCGATAGATACTCGTGTCATGTGCGCTCCTGGTCCTCTATTGTGGGACGAGAGCAGCCCGAAATAAAGGGCCTTCGACGGACCTGATCATCGGATGTGGCCGAGCACGCGATGTGCGGCTGAAAACTCCGATGCTCGAGCTTGCCGTGTTTATCCAGAGGGCGATGTGATTATGAAAATGCTGATGAGCAGGACCGCGAAACTGTTGATGCTATGTTCGTCCCTCGCCCTCGTCGCGTTCGCGTGCAACCGCGGCAAGGAATCAAATCAGGATACCACGCAGGCAGCACAGAGTGCCCAGACGACCAACCCCAACGCGCCTATCATGCTCAGAGGTACGGTCGTGAGCGTCGCAGCGAATCAGCTCGTCCTGAAATCCGACACCGGCACAGTTACGGTGGCATTGACACAGCCCTTTCACTTCTATGTTCGGGCTCCGAGTGATCTTTCGCACGTCAAGGAAAATTCGTTCATCGGTGTAACGACCGTGCATCAGAGCGATGGCTCGGAGCGGGCGACTGAGATTCACGTTTTCCCCGAAGAGCTGCGAGGCGTGGGCGAAGGAAGTCGCATGATGGGCCAGGACAGGGCAGCGGTTCCGAGTCGGATGACGAATGGGAACGTGTCGGCGTCGCGCATGACCAATGGGACCGCATCGCAATCGCGCATGTCGAATGGCAACGTCAGCAGCACCAACGGGTCGAGTCTGGTGGTGCAGTACGCGGGCGGCTCCCAGGACGTCACGGTCCCGCCGAATACGCCCGTCACGGAGCTGAAGATTTCCGCGAAGGATTTGGCCGCGGGCGACAAGGTCTCTGTGGTGGCGAAGAAAGCTCCGGACGGAACCCTCACGGCGGACAAGGCAATATCGGCGGTGAGGTGAGACGGGGGTTAACGGCTCCGGGCGTCACAAATACTGCTTCAGCCCGGAACGTGTCTTGAACTAATAATCCTTTTGGAAACTGTCCCAAGCTCATCAGGAGGTTCTCATGCGTGTC
>WNFW01001688.1_pt1 | contig 21554 bp, 23 predicted proteins | sample 5400131 | NCBI WGS metagenome assembly WNFW01 (sample SAMN13153362, study PRJNA577476) | soil metagenome | isolation source: 20 cm soil or saprolite under grassland replicate 1 | place: USA:California | collected 2016-06-15 | reverse complement strand
CGATGAACAGGTAGGTCGGCGCCGCGACGAGCTGACCGGACTCGCGGAGCCCGCGGAGGTTCGCGACCGCGACGCCGACGACCGCGAGGACGCAGAGCGGCACGCGGTAGCGGAAGAGGAACGGCACCGCGGACGTGAGCGCGGCGACGCCCGCGGCGACCGACACGGCGACCGTCAGGACGTAGTCGATGAGCAGCGCCGCGCCGGCGACGAGCCCCGCGTTGGTGCCGAGGTTGTCCTTGCTGACGATGTACGCGCCGCCGCCCTGCGGGTAGGCCCGGATCGTCTGACGGTAGGAGCTGACGACGATCGCGATGAGGATGGCGATGGCGATCGCGATGGGCAGCGAGTAGCTCAGCGCCACCGTGCCCGCGAGGACCAGGACGAGCAGGATCTCCTCCGTCGCGTACGCGACCGAGGAGAGGGCGTCGGAGGCGAAGACGGCGAGCGCCGTGGCCTTGCCGAGGCGCTCGTGTCGTTGCTGGGCGGTCGGAAGGGGCGTGCCGACGAAGAGGCGCTTCAGCCGGTGCAAACGCACGGGGCCAATGATACGCCGGGCGGCGCGGCTGCGGTGCGTCTAAAAGGGCTGGGGCTGCCGGTGCAGGTCTGCGACGTTCTCGAAGCGCGCATACTGCGGCAGGAACACGACCCTGACGGTGCCCACGGGGCCGTTGCGCTGCTTGCCGATGATCACCTCGGCGATGTTCGCCTCCTCGGGCGGAAGCTCCTCCTTGTACTGGGACTGCCGGTAGAGGAAGAGGATCACATCGGCGTCCTGCTCGAGCGCCCCCGATTCGCGCAGGTCCGACAGCTGGGGACGGAAGTCGCGCATCGCCCGCGACTCCACGGCGCGCGAGAGCTGGGACAGCGCCACCACGGGGACGCTCAGCTCCTTCGCGAGCGCCTTGAGCGAGCGCGAGATCTCGGAGATCTCCTGCTGCCGGCTCTCCATCGCCGCGCGGCCGCGCATCAGCTGGAGGTAGTCGATCACCAGGAGGTCGAGGCCGTGCTCGGCCTTCATCCGCCGCGCCTTGGCGCGCGCCTCGAGCACGGTGAGCCCGGGGCTGTCGTCGATGAAGATGTTCGCCTCGCTGAGGCGCCCCGCGGCCGCGGTGAGCCGGTGCCAGTCCGAGGACGAGAGATAGCCCGTGCGCACCGCCTGCGAGTCCACCTTCGCCTCGGAGCAGAGCATGCGCTGCACGATCTGGTGCGCCGACATCTCGAGCGAGAGGACGAGGACCTTGCCGCGCAGGTGGACGCCGACGTGCTGGGCGATGTTGAGCGCGAACGCCGTCTTGCCCATGCTCGGCCGCCCGGCGATGATGATAAAGTCCGCCGGCTGGAGTCCCGACGTCTCGAGGTCGAGCTTCTCGAACCCGGTTGCGACGCCAGTGACGTGCTCCTTCCGCTCGTACAGCCGCTCGATGTACTCGAAGGTGTTCTTGAGGATCTTGCCGACGGGGAGCGCGCTCCCCTCGAGGCGCCGCTCGGCGAGGCTGAAGATGCGGCGCTCGGCGTCGTCCACGAGCGTCTGGACGTCCTCCTTCGCGTCGAAGGCCTGCGTGATGATCTGGGTCGAGGTGTGGATGAGCTCGCGCAGGACGGCCATGTCCCGCACGATCTGCGCGTAGGAATGCAGGTGGGCCGAGATCGACGCCTGCTCGACCAGGAGCGCCAGCGCCGCCGGCCCGCCCACGAACTCGAGCTGATCGCGCCGGCGGAGCTCCTCCTGGAGCGTCAGCACGTCGACCGGCTCGCCCCGGTCGAAGAGGCGGAGCATGACGTCGTACATCGACCGGTGGGCCTCGGTGTAGAAATCGGAGGGCCGCAGGACCTCGATGACGCGCGGGAGCGTCTCACGCCCTTCCAGCAGCACGGCGCCGAGCACCGCGCGCTCGGCGTCCAGGTTGTGGGGCGGGATCTTCGTCGGGACTTCGATGGGGCTCATCGACGCGTCTCACCGCGCGTGGATATCATTCGATCCGATGTTGAGCGCTGCGCTTCGATCGGGTCAAGAAAAATCTTCGCGGAACGCCGCGGCGGTGAACAAACGGTGGATACGCGGTGGGTATCGCGTGCGGATGACGTGCATACGGGACGCGACCGCGCGCCGCCGCGCGCTCGCCTCGCTACTCGCGGACGATGTTGACGCGGAGCCGGGCCGTGACGTCCTGGTGCAGCCGGATCGTGACGAGCGTCTCACCGAGCGTCTTGATCGGCTCGTCCAGCGTCACCCGGCGGCGCTCCACCTGGATCGTGCGCTGCGCCAGGAAATCGACGATGTCCTGCGCGGTCACCGAGCCAAAGAGCTTGCCTTCCTCCGAGGCCTGACGCCGCTCTTCGTAGACCAGCCCCTCGATCCGATCACGCAGGGCCTCGGCGTCCGCCCTGATGCGGCTGGCCTTGGCGTCCTGCTGCGTCTTGATGTGGTCGAGGTTCTTCAGATTGCCGGCGGTGGCGGAGAGGGCGAGCTTCTTCGGGATCAGATAGTTGCGCGCGTAGCCGTCCGAGACCTCACGGACATCGCCGCGACGGCCGACCTTGGTGACGTCGTCCAGCAGGATGATCTTCATCGGGGTTCGTCCTACTCCGTCGCCAGGTACGGCAGCAGGGCCACCGTGCGCGCGCGTTTGATCGCGTGCGTGAGCTGGCGCTGGTGCCGGGCGCAGCTCCCCGAGATGCGCCGGGGAATGATCTTGCCGCGCTCGCTGACGAGCGTCCGGAGCCGGCGGACGTCCTTGTAGTCCACCAGGTCGACCTTGTCCGCGCAGAACTTACACACCTTCCGCCGGCCGAACCGGCGGCGCTTCATCGGCTTCTGGGCTTGCGGAATGGCTCGCTCCTCCTTAGAACGGGACGTCGTCGTCGCCGCCCGGCTTCGACTCCTCGCTGAACGCCGGCTCGGCGGCCGGCACGGTGGCGGGCGCCGCCGCCGTCTTGCCGCGCCCCAGGAACTGGACCCGCTCGGCCACGACCTCGATGACGGTGCGCTTCTGGCCGTCCTTGCCTTCCCACTCGCGCGTCTGGAGCCGGCCCTCGACGAGGATCGGGCTGCCCTTGTCGAGATACTCGCCGCAGGCCTCCGCCTGCTTGCCCCACACCACCACCGTGAGGAAGCACGTCTCTTCGCGCTTCTCGCCCCCCTGCGTGGTGTAGTTGCGGTTCACCGCCAGCCGCACGTCGGCCACCGCCGTACCGCTCGGCGTGTAGCGCAGCTCCGGGGGCCGGGTCAAGTTGCCGATGAGGAAGACCTTGTTGAGGCTCGCCATCAAACGACCTCCTCGAGCACCTCAGGAGTTTTGGCCGGCCGAGCCTTCTTCCGGATGGGCACCCGCGTGCTCAGGAAGCGCAGGACGTTTTCGTTGAGGCGCAGCTGCCGCTCGAATTCCTTCACCATGGAGGGTTCGGCGGAGACCTCGAACACCGCGTACGTACCTTCACGCTGCTTCTTGATGTCGTAGGCCAGCCGGCGCTTTCCCCAGTTGTCGACCTTCTGGACCTCCGCGCCGAGCGTCTTGACCTGCTCGCCGAGCTGCGTGAGCAGCGCGGTGACTTCTTCGTCCGTCGGACGCGGATCGACGATTACGAGAATTTCGTATGGCCGCAGTTCACTCACCTCCCAAGGACTGAGCTAAACGCCTAACCGTATCAAACACCGGGAGACCCCGCAACGTCAACGCCGAGAAACAGATACGGCCCGGGCCGTCACCGACCCGGGCCGTCGCCCGCGCATCGCGCGGACTGCAACGTGCGGAGCTTCGCGCCCCTACCGAATCTTAGTACATGTCTCCGTGGGGCATCGGCGGAGCCGCGGCCGCCTTTTCTTCAGGGATGTCGGTGATCAACGCCTCGGTCGTGAGCAGCAGCGAGGCGATCGACGCCGCGTTCTGCAGCGCCACGCGCTCGACCTTGGCCGGATCGATGATGCCGGCCTGCAGCATGTCCACGAACTCCATGCTGTCCGCGTCGAACCCGCGGGTGGCCACCGTCTCGTGCTTCACCTTCTCGACGATCACGCTGCCCTCGGCCCCGGCGTTCTCGACGATCTGCCGGATGGGCTCCTCGAGCGCCCGCCGGACGATCAGGGCGCCCACCTTCTCGTCGCCCTCGAGCTTCTTGAGGCCGTCGACCGCCTTGGCGGCGCGCAGCAGCGCCACGCCGCCACCCGGCACGATGCCTTCCTCGACCGCCGCGCGGGTCGCGTTGAGCGCGTCCTCGACGCGGGCCTTCTTCTCCTTCATCGCGGTCTCGGTCGCGGCGCCGACCTTGATCACCGCCACGCCGCCCGCCAGCTTCGCCAGCCGCTCCTGCAGCTTCTCGCGGTCGTAGTCGCTGGTCGTCTCCTCGATCTGGGCACGGATCTGCTTGATGCGGCCCTCGATCGCGCTGGCCTTGCCCGCGCCCTCGACGATCGTGGTGTTGTCCTTGTCCACGACCACCTTCTTGGCCCTCCCGAGATCCTCGAGCTTGATGTTCTCGAGCTTGATCCCGAGATCCTCGGTGATCGCCTTGCCGCCGGTCAGGGTCGCGACGTCCTCGAGCATGGCCTTGCGGCGGTCGCCGAAGCCCGGCGCCTTGACGGCGCAGGTGTGCAGCGTGCCGCGGAGCTTGTTGACGACGAGCGTGGCGAGCGCCTCGCCCTCGATGTCCTCGGCGATGATCAGGAACGGCTTGCCGGCGCGCGCGACCTGCTCGAGCAGCGGCAGCATGTCCTTCATGACGCTGATCTTCTTCTCGTGGATGAGGACGAGCGCATCCTCGAGCACGCACTCCATGCGCTCGGCGTCCGTGACGAAGTAGGGCGACAGATACCCGCGGTCGAACTGCATGCCCTCGACCACGTCCAGGATCGTGTCGGCCGACTTGGACTCCTCGACCGTGATGACCCCGTCCTTGCCGACCTTCTCCATCGCCTCGGCGATCAGGTTGCCGATCGTCTTGTCGTTGTTCGAGGCGATCGTCGCGACCTGGGCGATCTCCTTCTTGTCCTTCGTGGACTTCGAGACCTTCTTCAGCTCCTCGACGACGGCCTCGACGGCCGCCTCGATACCGCGCTTGAGGGCCATCGGGTTCGCGCCCGCGGTCACGTTGCGGAGCCCCTCGCGGAAGATCGCCTGCGCGAGGACCGTGGCGGTCGTCGTGCCGTCACCCGCGATGTCCGAGGTCTTGGAGGCGACCTCCTTCAGCATCTGCGCGCCCATGTCCTCGTAGGGATCCTTGAGCTCGATCTCCTTGGCGACCGTGACGCCGTCCTTGGTGATCGTCGGGCTCCCGAACTTCTTGTCGATGACGACGTTGCGGCCCTTGGGCCCGAGCGTCGCCTTGACGGCCTCGGCCATGATGTTGATGCCTCGGAGCAGGGACGCCCTGGCGTCCTCCTCGAATTTCAGCTGCTTCGGCATGGGTCCGGTTCCTCCTTACTCGAGAATGGCGAGGACGTCTTCCTCGCGCAGGATGAGGTACTCTTTGTCGTCGATCTTGACTTCCGAGCCCGAGTACTTCCCGAACAGGATCTTGTCGCCCGTCTTCACGTCAAGCGGGATCTTCTTGCCGTCATCGCCGACCTTGCCGTTGCCGACGGCGATCACCTTGGCCTCTTGCGGCTTCTCCTTGGCCGTGTCGGGAATGATGATCCCGCCCTTCTTGACCTCTTTCTCCTCGAGCCGCTCGACGAGGATGCGGTCATGCAGCGGACGAATCTTCATGGCTGCTCTGCCTCCTTGCGTGTGGTGTTGAACTTTGAACTCCGGCCTACTCCGGCCTTCTTGTCCGTCGGCTGGGTCCACGACGCCGCGCTATGTATGTACTCGCTTGTTAGCACTCTGTCAAGGCGAGTGCTAGCATTACCGGCGCCAGGGGTGGGGTCTAACCCTGCGCCGAATCTGGAGGGGCAATGGCTAAAAAGATATTGATTTCCAACGTCTTACCAAAGGAAGCCCTGGACCTGATCCCCAAGGAGATCACCGTCGACTACAACAGCGCGGATGCCCCGCTCCCCAAGGCCGAGCTCCTGGCGAGGCTCAAGGGCAAGGACGGGCTCGTCTGTCACATCGTCAGCGCGATCGACGAGGAGGTTCTCGCGGCGGCGCCCACCCTCAAGGTCGTGGCGAACGTCGCGGTCGGCTACAACAACATCGACGTCGCGGTCGCCCGGCGCCGCGGCGTCGTCGTGACCAACACGCCCGACGTCCTCACCGAGACCACCGCCGACTTCGCGTGGGCGCTCCTGATGGCGGCCGCCCGGCGCGTCGTCGAGGCCGACCACTTCGCGCGCTCGGGCCAGTGGCAGCGCTGGCAGTGGGATCTCCTCTGGGGCGCCGACGTGCACGGCAAGACGCTCGGCATCCTGGGCTTCGGGCGGATCGGCCGCGCCGTCGCGCGGCGCGCCTCGGGATTCGACATGCGCGTCCTCTACCACGACGCCGTACGTCCGGAGCCCGCGGTGGAGCGCGAGCTGCGCGTCACCTACGCGGAGCCGGAGACGATCCTCCGGGAGGCCGACTTCGTCAGCCTGCACACGCCGCTCCTGCCGGAGACCCGGCACCTCATCAACGAGCGCACCCTCCGGCTCATGAAGAAGACGGCGATCCTCGTCAACGCGGCGCGGGGGCCGATCGTCGACGAGGCCGCGCTCGTGCGAGCGCTCAAGGAGGGCTGGATCGCCGGCGCCGGGATCGACGTCTTCGAGGAAGAGCCCACGATCCACCCAGGGCTCGCGCCCCTCCCCAACGTCGTGCTGGCGCCGCACATCGCGAGCGCCTCACGCGACACCCGCATCGCCATGGCCACGCTCGCGGTGCGGAACTGCCTGGCGGTGCTCGACGGCAAGCCCCCGCTCACGCCCGTGCCATGAGCCGGGCGCCGGGCGCCGGCGTCACGCCGGCGCGAGGTCGTGGCGCATCCACACGTTCGGCTCGACGTAGCGCCCGAGATCGCGGCGCCGATCGATCGTCACGGGCGCGAGCGCGCCCGGCACGATGTAGACGCCGCTCGCCGGGAATTCCATCCCCGTCCACGCCTGCCACTCCGCGACCGTGCCCGTGACCACCATGGACCGGGCCGCCACGCCCAGGAAGGTCGCCCCGAGGCGGCGGTGGGTGCGGAGCCATGGATCGAACGGGGCGCCGTCCGTGCGCGTCCAGCGGGCGTACCGGCCCATCGGGATGAGCGGGTAGCGGTGCTTGAGGGTGGGGCGGACGGGCGCGATCAGCTCACGAAGCGCGTGGCGCTCGGCGATCGCCTTCATGCCGGAAAGGATCTCTCCGCTCAGGCCCTGCGCACGCGCCTCCGGCGCGACGACGGCGAGAAGCGCCGAGAGCGTCGTCGGCCTCCGCCTCCGCGCACGGTCTCCCGCGCCCTGCTCGAGGACGCCGTCGAGGCCCGACGGCAGGTCGCGGGTCCGGCCGCTCCAGGCGACCGGGATCGAGAAGCCCGCCGCGACCACGGCACCGTGGACGTCGCACAGCGCGAACTGGAACTCGGCGAATTCGGAGTAGAGCGAGTCCCAGTGACGCGCGCAGACCCGATCATGGTTCATGAACTCGAGCGCCCCGGCCCATGCCGCGGCCAGCAGGTGCCGCACCGCCGGGATCAGGTCGGAGCGGCGCGCGAGCGTGACGCGCGTCAGCGCCCCGCCCCTAGGCGCCGTGCTGACCGGTGGAGGCGAGGCGCCGCGTGAGCCGTGAGAGCCGGTGCGCGAGCGCGCCGAGCACGCGCTCGGGTGCCCCCCCGGACCCCGCCAGGTCCATGGCCTCCTCGACGATCGCACGCGCGGCGACGAGGTCGCGCCGCCGGTGCTCGTGGAACTTCGCGAGCTCCTCCCACGGGAGCGGGTCGAAGACGTCGTGGCGCGACGCCGCCTGCCACAGGTCGCACGCGGCGTCCCAGCGCGCCGCGCGCTTCTCCCACCACGCCAGGCGCAGGCGCACCCGGTGCGCGGCGGCCGTCGCGAGCCCGGCGCCGAGCGCCCGACGGTAACACGCGAGGGCGCGCTCGAGGTCGACCGGCTCCCAGAGTCGGGCGAGCCCGGCGAGCTCCTCGGCCTGGAGGTGAGCGTCGCCGAGCAGCGCCCGGCCGAACCAGCCGAGCAGTGCGACGAGCGAGAGCACGTCGTCCCGGTTGTGGGCGAAGACGCGCGCCAGCGGCGCCGCGCGGCGAGAGCGGAGGAACTCGAAGTAGAGCCCCGGGATCACGGCGCCGGGCACGTCGTCCTCGCGGAGAAGGCCGAGCACCTCGCGCTCGAGCGTGGCCAGCCGGCAGTCGGCGAAGCGCGCGCTCCACACACGGCGTGACGGGCGCAGGAGATCGAGGTGCGCGAGGGCCGGCGGCCAGCGCCGGCGCGCGAGGATGAAGCGGGTCTCGAGGAGCGGCAGGTCGAAGCCAGCGCCGTTGAACGTCACGACACCGCTGGCGCGCTCGATGAGCGGGGTGAGCGCGGCGAGGAGCGCGCCCTCTTCGTCGAAATCGCGCATGAAGTACTGCGTCAGCACGAGCCGATCGTCCTCGAGCCAGCCCGCCCCGACGAGAAACGCGTACGTGCCAGTCCCGCCCGCGAGCCCCGTCGTCTCGGTGTCAAGGAAGAGGAGCCGGCGCGCGTCGCCGAGCGGCGTCTCGGCCCGGGCGACGGCGCCGAGGAGCTGGAGCGGCGCCTCGAAGGCCTCGCCGAGCGGCTGGCGGCCGTGCTGGTGGGCGAGCGGGAACTCGCGCCGGACGACCAGCACCCGCCCCTCGGGGGTGTCGTGAAGCTCGCCGCCCAGCACTTCGTGGGCAGGCGGCGCGGCGGTGCGGGGCCGCCGCGCGGTCTCGAGTCGCCGGATGATATGGCGGAGACCGTCGAGCGACGGTGTCGCCACGGGACCTCGTCAGTCCGTGAGGGCGCGGAGGAGCGCCTGCGCGGTCGCCTTCGCCCGGCGACCCACCTCGTTGACAGGGCCGACGCACGAGGGGCAGCCGACCCGGCAGCCGCAGGCATGGAGCGTCTCGAGCCCGCGCCGCAAGAGGTCGGGCAGGATCTCGAACAGGCGCTCGGCCAGGCCGATCCCGCCCGCGTGGGAGTCGTAGAGATAGATCGTCGGGTTGAAGCGCTGGGCCGCGAGGAGCCGGCGCTTCGTCGACTCGCGCGTCGCCACGGTGCCGGGCTCCGCCGGCGTCGTGTCGCCGAGCCACGAGCCGAGGTCCCGGATATCGCACAGGAGAAAGATGGGCGCCAGGTGGTGCAGGAGGTACGTCACCGCGCGCAGGCCGTCGATCAGCTCCTCGCGCGAGGCGGAGACGCGCTCGAGGGTCTCGGGCGCGATGGTGAGCCAGGCGGCCGTCGTCTGCCTCTCCTGCTGGGGCAGCTCCACCTCGCCCGAGCCGACGTTCTCGAGCGTTCCCATCTTGATCTTCTTGAAGCCGACGACCTTCTCGGCCACGAGCACCTCGCCCTGCTCGGCGAGGTAGGCGGGGCGCGACGCGTCGGCGAGGCGCTGGAGGATCCAGACGCCCTTGGCGCTGATCGCGTCCGTGAAGTAGTCCACCTGGACCCGCTTGACGTAGGCGACCTTCTCCTCGTCCTCGCGGAAGTGGAGCTCCCGGACCTCGTAGGGCTCGCTCTCCACGAGGTAGATCGCCTTCGGGTGGATCGTCGCGAACGCGCTCCCCCAGTCCACCTCCGCGATGATCTGGCGCCGCTTCGTCTGCGCCGTGTCGAGCGCCGTCGTGTCGATGACGAGGAAATTGTCGCTCGTGACGCTGCGGAGCGAGACGTGGTCGGCCGGATAGGTCTCGGAGGCCCAGTGCCAGCGCGAGCCGGTGTGGTGGAGCACGCCCTCGTCCTCGAGCGCGGCCAGGAGCCTCCTCACGTCCAGCTCACCGAACTTCTCGTGATCGCCGATCGGCAGCTCGAACGCCGCGCACTTCAGGTGGTTCACGAGGATGAAGGGGTTGTCCGGGTTCACGCGCGCGTGCTCGGGCGGCGCGCCGAAGAGGTACTCGGGATGGGTCGCCATGAACTGATCGAGCGGTGCGCTCGTGGCGACCAGGATCGCCGCCGAGGAGCCCGAGCGGCGGCCCGCGCGCCCGGCCTGCTGCCAGAGCGAGGCGATCGCGCCCGGGTACCCGGCGAGCACGGCGACGTCGAGGTGGCCGATGTCGACGCCGAGCTCGAGGGCGTTCGTCGAGACGACGCCGAGCACCTCACCCTCGCGGAGCCCCTTCTCGACGGCCCGCCGGCGCGTCGGCAGGTAGCCGCCACGGTAGCCGCGGACGATGCCACTGTCGCCCGTCTTGTCGGCGACACCACGTTTGACCGACGCGAGCAGCACCTCGGTGGCCAGCCGGCTCTGGGCGAACACGATCGTCGCGATCTTCTCGCGGAGGAAGCGCACCGCGAGCCTGGCGGCCTCGCCGAGGTACGGCGCCCGAATGCCGAGCTCCGGGTTCACGACCGGCGGGTTGTAGCAGAGGAAGGTCTTGTCGCCCGTCGGCGCGCCGCTCTCGGCGATCTCCTCGACGGGGGCGCCGGTGAGCCGGCGCGCGAGCTCGCCCGGGTTGGCGATGGTCGCCGAGGCCATGATGAACTGCGGCGCCGAGCCGTAGTGTCGGCAGATGCGATGCAGCCGGCGCAGGACGTTGGAGAGGTGGCTGCCAAACACACCACGATACGCATGAAGCTCGTCGATCACGACGTAGCGCAGATTCTGGAAGAGCGTCGCCCACTTCGTGTGGTGGGGCAGGATCCCCGAGTGGAGCATGTCGGGGTTCGTCAGGACCAGGTTCGCCCGCGCGCGGACGGCGCGCCGCGCGTCCTGGGGGGTGTCGCCGTCGTAGGTGAACATCCGCATCTCGGGGAGCTGCTTCGCGAGCCCCTCGAGCTCCGCCAGCTGGTCCTGGGCCAGCGCCTTCGTCGGGAAGAGGTAGAGGACGCGCGCGTCGGGCTGCGCGATGAGGGCCTGCAGGGCGGGCAGGTTGTAGCAGAGCGTCTTGCCCGAGGCGGTCGGTGTGACGACGACGACGTGATGTCCCTTCTCGATGAGCTCCCACGTGAGCACCTGATGCGAGTAGAGCTCGTGGATGCCGCGCGCCCGGAGCGCGTCGGCGATGCGCGAATCGAGCGACGGCGGAAAGGGCGCAAGCACCGGCGGGCGGGGGGGGAAATGACGGGTCGCCGTGATGCACGGTCCGGTCGACGGTGAGGTCAGCAGATCGTCGAGGATCGCGCCGAGCATCGCGCCAACTCTAACACGGCCGACGGACCGCGACCGACGACTACTTTAGAATTTTCGCGTAGGCCTCCTCGTTGAAGCCGACGAGCAGCGTCCGGCCGACCCGGAGCGTCGGGGCCCGCAACCCTCCGGTGGGCCCCAGGAGGAGAGCGAGCAGTTCCGCCTTCCCCGGGCGTGACGTCTTGAGATCCACGTGGACGGCCTTCTTGCCCTTCGCCACCCAGATCGCGTCGACGTCCTTCGTCACGGAGAGCGCGGCCTCGCCCCTGATCGGCGACTTGCTCGTGTCTACCTGCTCGATCACCGCGACCTTCCTGTTCGCAAGAAACTCCTGCGCGCGATGACAGGATACTCAGCCCTTCCGGTGATAGCTCCAGTCGACCTTCGCCATGCGCGTATCATAACAGGCGATGCGTCCCGCCGATTGGCTGCCCCCGCTCGTGTGGATGGCGGTGATCTTCGGGCTGTCGTCGAGCCTGGGGAGCTCGGAGGAGACGAGCCGCTTCGTGGTTCCGCTCCTCCGCTGGCTCTTCCGCTGGGCGGCGCCGGGCGATATCGCCGCCCTCCACGGGCTCGTGCGCAAGGGCGGGCATCTCACCGAGTATGCGGTCCTCGGTGCCCTGTGGTTCCGCGCGTTCCGCCGCGGGCCGCGCCTCGCACCCGGCGCCGCCGCCTGGAGCGCCCTGACGCTCAGCGTCGCCTGGGCCGGGCTCGACGAGTGGCACCAATCGTTCGTGCCGGCGCGCACCGCCAGCGCGGGGGACGTCGCGCTCGACGGCGCGAGCGCCGCGCTCGCCCTGCTGGTCGCGGTCCGGGGCTGGCGCACGATCCTCGACGGTGCGACGGCCGTCCTCTTGTGGCTCGCCGCGACGGGCGGCGCCCTGGTCCTCGCGATCGGCCTCTGGGCCGACGTGCCGTCCCGTGCGCTCTGGTTCACCACCCCGGCGGCTTTGGTGCTCTTGCTGGCGCGCCGTCGCTTCCTCCGCCGGAAGCCTGACGCGGTTGGGAGCCGGGCGAGCGGGGTGGCGGGGGCTGCCCGCGACCCGTAGCTTCTGCGCGTCGCGCCGGCTCCGACCGAAAGGACCGAGCTGGCGAAACGGGTGCTAGCGTGGTCGCGGGCAGCCCCCGCCACCCCGCTCGCCCGCCTCCCAAGATTCGCGTCAGACCTTGAGGCGCGGGTCGAGCGTGTCGCGCAAGCCGTCGCCGAAGAGGTTGATCCCGAGCACGGTGAAGAGGATCGCCAGGCCGGGGAACGTCGCGAGCCACCACGCCGTCGAGATGTAGACGCGCCCGTCGGCCAGCATTCCACCCCACGTGGGCGTCGGCGGCTGCACGCCCAGGCCGAGGAATGAGAGGGCTGACTCGATCACGATGACGCGGGCCATGTCGAGCGTCGCCACGACCAGCCACGGCGTCAGCGCGTTCGGCAGGATGTGGTGGAGGACCACGCGGCCGTCGCGGCTGCCGAGGGCGAGCGCGGCTTGGACGAACTCGCGCTCGCGGAGGGAGAGCACCGAGCTGCGGACGACGCGCGCGTAGACGACCCAGCTCGACACCCCGATCACGACGATGATCACGGGCAGGCTCGGCCCCAGAACGCCGATGACGGCGATCGCGAGCAGAATGAAGGGAAACGCGAGCTGGATGTCGGCCAGCCGCATGCACACGTCGTCGGTGCGTCCCCCGAAGTAGCCGGAGACGAGCCCGACGCCCATGCCGAGGAGCCCCGAGATCGCCACCGCGGCGAAGCCGACCATCAGCGCGGGCCGCGCGCCGAAGACGATCCGCGCCAGGATGTCGCGGCCGAGGTGGTCGGTGCCGAGGACGTGGACCCGCCCCGCCGGGCCCGACGACCCGGGCGGCCGCAGCCGGTTGGTGATGTCCTGCTCGACCGGGTCCCACGTCGTCAGCCACGGCGCGCCGAGCGCGCCGACGACGACCAGCCCGACGACGACGAGCCCGAAGAGCGCCGTGCGGCGGCGCGCCAGGCGGCGCAGGAAGACGACCCACTCGCGACGCGCGGGCGCGCGCGCCGCGGGCAGCGCGATCGCGCCGGCCGGCACGCTCATTTGTCACGGGGTCCGCGAGGCCGGCGCGCACCGTGGGTGGCCTGAGACAGGCGCGCGTCGACTGCGTTCATCGCAGGCGGATCCGAGGGTCGAGGTACGTGTAGAGCACGTCCACGACGAGGTTGACGAGGACGAACGTGGAGGAGAGCAGGAAGACCGCCGCCTGCACCACGGGATAGTCGCGGTTGTAGATCGCCTGCACCGACAGGCGCCCGACCCCCGGCCACGCGAAGATCGTCTCGGTGATCACCGAGCCGCCGAGGAGCGTGCCGAGCTCGATCCCGACGATCGTGACGATCGGGATCGCGGCGTTCTTGAGCGCGTGCTTCCAGATGACCGGGGGGTCGCTCACGCCCTTGGCCCGCGCCGTCCGGATGTAGTCCTGGTTCAGCACCTCGAGCATCCCCGAGCGTGTGAGCCGCGTGATGCGCGCGGTCGTGAAGAGCCCGAGCGTGATCGCAGGCAGCAGGAGGTGCTCGAGCCCCCCCCGACCCGACGAGGGCAGCAGGTTCCACTGGACCGAGAAGACGAGGATCAGCATGATGCCGAGCCAGAAGGTCGGCATCGACTGGCCGAGGAGAGCGACGACCGTCGAGACGTAGTCGAGCGACGTGTTGCGCCGCACCGCCGAGATGATGCCGGCGGGCACCGACAGCACGAGCGCGATCAGGAGCGCGGCGCCCGCGAGCTCGAAGGTCGCCGGCATGCGCTCGATCACCAGGTGGAAGGCGGGCTCGCCATGGCGCACGGACTGGCCGAAGTCGCCGCGGAGCGCGCCCGTGAGGAAGCGGCCGTACTGCACCAGGAACGGGTCGTTGAAGCCCATCGCCTCCCGGAAGCGCTGGACGTCCTCCGCGGTCGCGTCCGGCGGCAACAGCACCAGCGCGGGGTCGCCGGTGAGATGCAGAATGAAGAAGACGACGAACGACACGCCGAGCAGCACCAGCAGCGACTGGAGCAGCCGCCGCGTGAGGTAGACCCTCATGCGCGGGAGAGCCGCGCCACCGCCTCGATGTGGGGCGTCTGCGGGAACATGTCCACGGGCTGGACCCACTCGAGCCGGTACCCCTGGCGGACGAGGTCGCCGAGGTCGCGCGCGAGCGTCGCCGGGTTGCACGACACGTACACGAGCCGGGCGGGTGCGAGCGCGGCGAGCGCCTGGAGCGCCTTCGGGTGGAAGCCGGCGCGCGGCGGATCGGCGACGACGACCTCCGCGCGCACCCCGTCCCGCACGAGCGTCGGCAGCACGTGGCGCACCTCGCCCTCGAGGAAGGTGCAGTTCTCGATCCCGTTCGCGCGCGCGTTCCGCACGGCGTCGGCGACCGCCGCGGCGGCGACCTCGATCCCGTACACCCAGCGGCAGCGCCGCGCGAGCAGGAGGCTGATCGCGCCGGTACCCGAGTAGAGGTCCAGCACCGTCTCGCCGCCGGCGAGCACGCACGCCTGCTCGACGACGCCGAAGAGGCGCTCGGCCTGAACGGTGTTGGTCTGGAAGCGGTGACGTTCAGCACGACGCTCGCCGTGCCGGGCAGGCACTCGCGCAGCCGCTCGGCGACCGGCCCGAGCCTCTCGACGTCGGGCGTGCTGGCCACGATGTTGACCATCGTCTCGCCCGTCCGCCGCCCCTCGCGCAGCGACACGAACCGCAAGAGTCCCTGCCCTCGGCCCTGGTCGTAGACGGAGAGCGCCCGCGCGCGCACCTCGCGGCGGAGCCCATCCAGCAGCCGGTTCATCGCGTCCGACTGCAGGAGGCAGCGCTCGATGTCGAGGACCACGTCGTAGCGATCGGCCTGGTGCAGGCCGAGGACGGGCGCGCCCGCCTCCTCCGCGACGGTGAACTCCATCTTGTTGCGGTAGCCGTACGGCTCGGGCGCCGCCAGGATCGGCCGGAGCTCGAACGCGCCCAGGCCGCCGAGACGCTCGAGGCAGTCGCGCACCTGCTTCGTCTTGAACGCGAGCTGCGCCGGGTACGCGACGTGCTGGAGCCGGCAGCCGCCGCAGCGCCCGAAGTAGGGGCACGGCGCTTCGACCCGGTCGGGCGACGGCGTCTCCACCGCCTCGATCGCGGCACGGCCGAAGCGCGAGCGGGCCTCGTAGAGCTTCACGCGCAGGCGGTCGCCCGGCACGCCCCCACGGACGAAGACGACGTAGCCGTCGACCCGTCCGACGCCCTCGCCGCCGAACGCGAGGTCGTCGATGGTGAGCGCGAGGGAATCGCCGCGGCGCGGTTTCGCCATGCTCGAGGCCAATATAAAGGACTTCGACGTCGGGAGCCACTGGCGGCTCGCGGCCCTCGCGGCAACAGGGTATGATACGAGTTCATGAGGGCCCGAGCGCCGCGCGCCGTCGCCGATCTGCTCGCCACCGCCGTCCCGCAGCTCCGCGATCGGCTGCTCGAGTTCGAGATCCGGCGCGCATGGTCCGCGGTCGTCGGCACCGACGTCGCGCGGCGGGCGCGGCCCCAGTCGTTCGCGGCCGGGTGTCTCACGGTGGTTGCGGACAACTCGCCCTGGCTCCAGGAGCTCACCTTGCGCTCGGGCGAGCTCACCGAACGGCTCCGCGGACGGTTTGCGCACGTCACGTCGCTCCGCTTCGTCCTCGGCGCGCTCGAGGCGCCCGAGGTCGCGCCGCGGGAGCGCGCGCGGCCCGCGGTTCCCCTCGACGCCGCCGCGCGGCGCGCGATCGACGAGGCGGTGTCCGCCATTCCCGACGAGACCCTTGGCGCCGCGGCGCGGCGCCTCCTGACGAAGGCGTGGCGGTACCCGCCGGACCGAGGCGCCGTCCGATGATGCGGCGCGCGCTCGCCTGGATGGGCGTGGCCCTCGGCGGCGCGGCGCTCGCCGCGTGCGCGACGGGCGGCGCCGGTATCGCCTCCGACGAGATGCCGGCGCCGCGGGGCGCGGCCGCGCCCAACCCGCAGGGCGAGGCGTACTACCACTACTCGGCCGCGCAGATGGCCGCGCAGGCGGGGCGGTTCAACGACGCGATCCCCGCCATCCGCGAGGCGCTCAAGCATGACCCGACCTCGGCCTTCCTCTGGACGACGCTCGCCCAGTGGCTCGTCCGCGGGGAGCAGTACGACGAGGCAATCGTCGCCGCCCGGCGCGGCATCGAGCTCGCGCCCGATCAGGTGGCTCCACGTGTCACGCTCGCCGAACTCCTGCGCGCGCAGAAGAAGTTCTCCGAGGCGGAGGCGGAGCTCGAGAAGGTCATCGCGCTCAATCCGAACGCGGAGGACGCGTACCTGACGCTCGCGCGCTACCAGGTCGAGCAGAAAGCGTACGACCGCGCGCGCAAGACGCTCCTGCGCCTCGTCGACAAGCAGCCGCGGCTGGCCCAGGCCTACTTCCTGCTCGGGCGCCTCGCGATCGAGACGGAGGCCTGGAACGAGGCGATCAAGCAGCTGCAGACCGCGGTCGAGCTCGACCCCGACCACGACGGCGCCTGGACCGCGCTCGGCTATGTCTACGAGACGCGGCGCAGGGGCGAGGAGGCCGTCGAGCTCTACCGGCGCGCGGTCAGGGCGAACCCGGACAACCCGGCGTTCGTGGAGCGGCTAGGCGACCTCCTCATCCGGCTCGGCCGCTTCAAGGAGGCGCAAGCGGAGATCGAGGCGCTCGCGGAGGTCGTGCCGCGCGACGCGCGGGTCTGGATGAAGCTCGGCGCGGTCTTCTACGAGCAGAAGCTCTGGGACAAGGCCGCCGACGCCTTCCGGCGCGCCGTCACGCTCGAGCCCTCGAACCTCCGCGCGCGCTACTTCCTCGCCACGACCTACATGGACGCGGGCAAGGACGCCGAGGCACGCGCGGAGCTCGAGCGCATCCTCCGCGTGGACCCGCGTTCGATCGACGCGCGCGTGCAGCTCGGGTTCCTGCTCGGCCGGGCGAAGCGCTACGACGAGGCGATCGCGATCCTCCGCGACGCGGTGAACCTCGAGCCGAAGCGGGCGGAGCTCTTCCTCTACCTCGGCACCGCCTACTTCCGCGCCAAGCAGTACGAGCGCGCGGTCGAGACGCTCCAGGAAGGCCTCTCGCTCGACGAGAAGAACAAGGAGCTCCATTTCCAGCTCGGCGTCGTCTTCGAGAAGCAGACGAAGTTCGACGACGCCGTCCGCGCGTTCCGGCACGTGATCGCCCTCGATCCGAAGCACGCCGAGGCGTACAACTACGTCGGCTATATGTACGCCGAGAAGGGTCAGAACCTCGACGAGGCGGTCCAGCTCATCAACAAGGCGCTGTCCCTCGAGCCCGACAACGGTTACTTCATCGACAGCCTGGGCTGGGCGTACTACCAGCAGGGTCGCTATCCCGAGGCGCTGAAGGAGCTCAAGCGCGCCGTCGAGAAGGCGAAGGAGCCCGATCCGGTCATCTACGACCACCTCGGCGACGCCTATCTGAAGAACGGCCTGCAGGACGAGGCCCTGACGGCGTGGGAGAAGGCCCTCCAGCTCGACCCGGCCCTCGGCGAGGTCAAGAAGAAGTTCGACGACCTCAAGGACAACACGCGCCGGGCCAAGCGTGGCCCCAAGGCAGCGCAGTAGCGTCCTGCTCGTCGCGCTGGCGCTGCTCGGCGGCTGCACGACTGCTCCGCCGCGCCGGGCCGTGGACGACGAGGCCCGCCGCGCCCTCGAGCTCCTGGACGAGCGCCGGCGCGAGTTCACCGACCTCCGCGCCCTGGCCGACGTGGTGGTGAAGCGTGGTGGCGAGCGCCAGAGCCTGACGGGCGCGCTCCTGGTCAAGGGCCCCGCCTCGATGCGACTCGAGGCCCTCTCGCCGCTCGGCCAGCCCTATTTCCTCGTGGTCATCCACGAGGGCCGGCTGACGGCCTACGACGCCGCGAAGAACGAAGCGCTCGTCGGCCCGGCGACCGCCGCGACGATCGCGGGCGTGCTCGGCCTGCCGCTCGAGCCCGACGACCTCGTCGCCGTGCTCGCCGGCCGTGCGGCGCCGCCCGGGGACCTGCGCGTGGCCGAGCTCCTGCCTCCGGATGGCGCCGGGCCGTCCCTCGACCTCATCGGCGGCGTTCAGCGTCAGCGCGTCTGGATGGATCTCAAGACCGGCCAGGTCCGCCAGGTCGAGATCGGCGGCGGGCGAGCCTCCCTCACGATCGCCTACCGTCGGGACGGCGACACCCCGCTGGGCTTCGACTTCACCGCCGGCCGCAACTACGTGACGGGCTCGGTGACCTACCGGAGCGTCGTGCTCGGGGCCGGGATCGACCCCGAGCGTTTCACGCTGGCACTCCCGAAAGGGGCGAAAATACAGAGCGTCCGTTGAAAGGCGCGCCCGTGGCGTGCTACTCTTCACTGCCTTGTCGAAGCGGTCGGGGGGTGTCCGCCGGCTCGTGCTCAGCGCCGCGGCCAAGATCAACCTGGCCCTCGAAGTGCTGGGCATGCGGCCCGACGGATATCACGAGATCGCCACGGTCATGCAGGCCGTCGACCTCTCCGACCGGCTGGTGCTCGAGGACGCCGAGGTCCTGGAGCTGCGCGCAAGCACTCCCGACGTGCCGACCGACGGGACCAATCTGGCCCTGCGGGCGGCCCGGGTGCTCCGCGAGGCCGCGGGCATCGAGCGCGGGGTGCGGATCACGCTCGACAAGCGCATCCCGGTCGCGGCGGGGCTCGGCGGGGGCTCGACGGACGCCGCGGCGGCGCTCATGGGGCTGAACCGGCTGTGGGGGCTCCGCTGGCCGGCAGGGCGCCTGGCGGAGCTCGCGGTGACGCTCGGGATGGACGTCCCGTTCTTCCTGCGGGGCGGCGCCGCGCTGGGCACGGGGCGCGGCGAGCGGCTCGAGCCTCTGGTGGGGGGCGCGTTGGCACTGGCGCTCGTGAGCCCGCGCGTCGGCGAGAGTACGGCCGAGATCTATGGGGGCGTAACGCCCGAGATGTATTCTGACGGCAGCCGGGCGCGCCAGATGGTGGCGGCGCTGCGGAGCCGGCGCCCGGCGACGATCGCCCGGAGCCTCTACAATGGGCTCGAGCGCGTCGCGGCAGCACGGCATCCGCAGGTGCACCAGATGCAGGCCGCGCTGCTCGCGGCCGGGGCGCTGGGCGCCGCGATGTCGGGCAGCGGCTTGACCGTGTTCGGCGTCGCGCGCTCGTTCGACCACGCGCGCCAGCTGCGGGCACGCGTCTCGCGGGCTTCGTGGGAGTGCTGGGCCGTGCGGAGCTTGCAGGGACCCGCGATCCGGACCCGGTAGTGCGAGCCGCAGGGCGTCGCGGGGCTGGGGCCCCGCCGCCCGAGGCGAGCCTGAGAATCCGGCAGTACGAGCCGCAGGGCGTCGCGGGGCTGGGGCCCCGCCGCCCGAGGCAGGAGGACCACTGACGATGGGGCGTGGCCAAGTGGCAAGGCGCGGGACTTTGGATCCCGTATTCGGAGGTTCGAATCCTCCCGCCCCAACCATAGCCTTGAGCGAGGGGCGACGATGACCTACGAGCTGAAGCTGCTCACGGGCAACGCGAACCGCCCGCTGGCCGAGGAGATCGCGCAGTACCTGCGCGTGCCGCTCTGCGACGCGGAGGTCAGCCGGTTCTCCGACGGCGAGGTGTACGTTCAGATCAACGAGAACGTGCGCGGCGCCGACGTGTTCGTCATCCAGCCGACCTGCCCGCCCGTGAACGACACGCTCATGGAGCTCCTGATCATGATCGACGCGCTCAAGCGCGCGTCGGCCCACCGGATCACGGCGGTGCTCCCTTACTACGGCTACGCGCGCCAGGACCGGAAGGTCCAGCCGCGCGTGCCGATCACCGCCAAGCTCGTGGCCGACCTCCTCGAGGCCGCGGGCATCAACCGTGTGCTGGCCCTCGACCTCCATGCCGGCCAGATCCAGGGGTTCTTCAAGGTCCCGGTCGACCACCTCTTCGCCGGGCCGGTCGTGATGATCGACTACCTGCGCAAGAAGGAGCTCCACGACCCGGTCATCGTGGCCCCCGACGCGGGCGGCGTGGAGCGGGCGCGCGCCATCGCCAAGCGGTTCAACGCCGGCCTGGCGATCATCGACAAGCGCCGCGAGGGCCCGAACCAGGCGGCGGCGATGCACCTGATCGGTGAGGTGAAGGGGCGGGACGCCGTCGTCATCGACGACATGGTCGACACGGCGGGCACGCTCATCCAGGCGGTCAGCGCCCTCGCGCGCGAGGGCGCGCGGCGGATCCTCGCCTGCGGCGTCCACGCGGTCCTCTCGGGCCCGGCGCTCGAGCGCATCGCCGCCTCGCCGCTCGAGGAGGTGGTCGTGACCAACTCGATCCCGGTGTCCGCCGCCAAGCGCGCCGCGCGCGTCACGGTGCTGAGCGTGGCGCCGCTGCTCGGCGAGGCGATCCGTCGCATCCACGACGAGGAATCCGTCTCGACGCTGTTCGTCTGACACCGACGCACGAAGGGAGTCGCACGATGGCGATGCAGGAGTTGACGATCAAGCGGCGCGAGGCGACCGGCAAGCAGGCCGCCAAGCGCCTGCGCCGCGAGGGTGAGGTGCCCGCCATCCTCTACGGCGGCGCCAAGCCCGAGACGATCACGGTGGATCCCAAGGCGATCCTCCGGATGATCCACGGCCGCGAAGGCACCACGCAGCTGCTCACGCTCACGTTCGACGGCGACACGGCGCGCGGCGCACGGCTCGCGATCATCCGCGACCTTCAGTTCGATCCGGTCAGCGATGGTCTCGTCCACGTGGATCTCCAGGAGGTCACCGCCGACCGCGCGATCACGGTGCGCGTCGCCGTCCGCCCCGTGGGCGAGGCCGGCGGCGTGAAGGACCAGAACGGCATCCTCAACATCGTGCTCCACGAACTCGAGGTCTCGTGCCTGCCGACCGCGATTCCCGAGCGGATCGACGCCGACGTCACGGCGCTGATGATCGGCGACGTCCTCACGGTGGCGAGCCTCCAAGCGCCCGAGGGCGTGCGCATCCTCACGCCCGGTAATCAGGCGGTCGCAACGGTCGTGCCGCCGATGGCCGAAGAGGCGCCGGTGGTGGCGGCGGAGGCGGCGGCCGTGGTCACGGAGCCCGAGGTCCTCACCGAGCGCAAGCCGAAGGAAGAGGCTGCGGCGCCCGAGGAGGGCAAGAAGCCCGGGAAGAAGCCCGAGAAGGCCGAGAAGGAAAAGTAGCGGAGCGCTGGCCGCGTGGCCCACGCGGTGGTGGGGCTCGGGAACCCCGGACCGGAGTACCGGGACACCCGCCACAACGTGGGCCAGCGCGTTCTCGACCTCCTCGCCCGGATGCTCAAGAAGTCCTGGCGCCGCGAGGGCCAGGCGCTCGTCGCCCAGGGGCAGTGGCG
>WNFW01004589.1_pt1 | contig 21558 bp, 22 predicted proteins | sample 5400131 | NCBI WGS metagenome assembly WNFW01 (sample SAMN13153362, study PRJNA577476) | soil metagenome | isolation source: 20 cm soil or saprolite under grassland replicate 1 | place: USA:California | collected 2016-06-15 | reverse complement strand
CGCGATGCTGCGCGCAGAAGGGAATCACGGTCGTCGTGCCGCCGTGCGCCGCCGACACCGTCGCGCTATAGAAATCGTCCGCCGTCATCACGCCCATCGAGGAGAGCTGCTCGATGTGGCAATGGCTGTCGACGCCGCCCGGCAGCACCAGCTTCCCCGCTGCATCGATGGTTTTTTCTCCGCTCAGGCCTGCCTTCAGCTCGACGATCTTCTCGCCCCGGATGCCAACGTCGGCGTGAAACGTTTTTTCCGCCGTGACGACCGTTCCGCCGCTGATGACGAGATCGAGGGCCATGCGCGATTTTGCTATAATTCGCGCCCTCCGCGCCCGTAGCTCAGTTGGATAGAGTACCTGGCTACGAACCAGGGGGTCGTGGGTTCAAATCCTGCCGGGCGCGCCAGTTACTTCAAGCGGTTAAGCGCGAAAACACTTAGCCGCTTTTCATTTGCATGGGGACTTCTTGGGGACTTTTCCCCCGCGAAGCTTCCCGTGCAATCATCGCGAGGCTTCGGTTCGTGCGATGGCGCTTACTGACGACGCAATTCTCTCGACACCCGCCTTGGCGCAGCCTTCGTCGACTAGGCCGCTCGGTGCGCCGCCGACGTCAATCCTGCCGATCACCTCGTCACCGGACTTAATCAATACGGCGCCAGGAAGTAACAGGATCCCCGGCGCGCTGGTCAGCGCGGCGGCGGCAGGGTTGGCGGCGAGTTGCGCCACCAGTTCGCTCTGCAGATCCTTCTTGAAGATAGGCCCGAGCGTGACGATGGTATAGGCCTTGCCACGGCTCGAGTCCAGTGTGTGCGGCGTGGCGCGTTCGTGTTTGAGCACAGCGCGCGTGAGACCGTTGCGGTCGAGCACAGTCACGCTCACCTTGTGGCCAAGCTTTTCGCAACTGGTCAGGGCCTCGGCCGCTGCCTGCGATGCCAGCAAGGCGCTGAGTTCCTTGGGTGCAGTCGACTGGGCCTGCGCGACCGATGCGCAGAGTGTGAGTACAAGGAGTGAGGCCACGCGAGGAAAAGTCATGTGGATTCCTTGGTGGATGGGTGGGGGACGGGGAGCTACGCTTCCCGAAGCCGCTTATTGAACCTGCTGCAGGCAATGCATTGATCTGCTGCTCGACACCTCAATCGGACATCGACCTGGATCTCTGATCAGGTCAGCTTCGCATCCAATGTGATCTCGGTCTTGAGTATCTTGGACACCGGGCAATTTTTCTCCGCATCGCTCGCCATGCGAGCGAACGCGTCGTCATCCAGGTTCGGCACTTGCGCGCGCAAGGTCAGCGCCGACCGGCTGATGCGGAATCCCGCATCGTCCTGTTCGAGCGTGACCGCAGCCTCGGTACTGAGCTCGGTTGGCGTGTAGCCGGCCCGCTGCAGGCGAAAGGCGAGCGCCATCGTGAAGCATCCGGCATGCGCCGCTGCGATCAATTCTTCGGGATTGGTCCCTTTCTCACTGTCGAAGCGGGTCTTGAAGGAATACGGCGTCTCGGCAAGCACACCGGAATCGGTGGAGAGCCCGCCGCTGCCGTCGCGGCCGGTGCCGCGCCACACCGCCTTCGCCTTGCGAATCATGTCACGCCTCCGTGCGCGCCTGATCGCCGACGGGAAGCTTGCGAATGCGCTTGGCCGTCGCCGCGAAGATCGCATTGGTGAGCGCCGGCATCACGCACGAGGTGCCCGGCTCGCCGATGCCACCGGGCGCTTCCAGGTTCTTGACCAAGTCCACGCGGATCCGCGGCGTCTCGTTGATGCGCAGCACGCGGTAATCGCCGAAGTTGGTCTGCTCGACGCGACCGTCCTTGATCGTGATCTGGCCATGGAGCGCGGCCGACAGGCCGAAAACGATGCCGCTCTCCATCTGCGCGCGAATCGTGTCGGGATTCACCTGGACACCACAATCGACCACGCACCATACGTACGTCGGGTTGACGGTGCCATCCTTGTCGACGCTGACCTGAACCACCTGGGCGATGAAGCTGCCGAAGCCGATGCACAGCGCAATGCCGCGGCCCTGACCTGCCGGCAAGGGTTTGCCCCAGCCGGACTGCGCCGCCGCGAGCTGCAAGACCGCTTTCGCACGCGTATTCTTGTCCAGCAGGGCGACTCGGTAGGCAAGTGGATCCTGCTTCGCGTTGGCCGCGAGCTCGTCCACGAAGCTCTCGACCGCGAACGTCCCGCGAGTCACGCCCACGCCACGCCACCACGAAGTCGTTATTCCCGACGGCGGTTCCTGCGCGACCCAGTCGACATGAATATTGCTGATCCCGTACGGCTGATTTGCCGAGGCCTCGACCGCATCGGGATCGACGCCGTCCTTGAGCCATGGAGGGAAGTAGCGCGCGACGATCGAAGAGCCGGTGATGCGGTGCGACCACGCTACCGCCTTGCCTTGCGCGTCCACTCCCGCGCTCAAGCGGTCGTAGTAGTACGGGCGATACATGTCGTGCTGGATGTCTTCCTCACGCGTCCAGATCACCTGGACGGGCCCCCGCACCTGCCGGGCGATCTGCACGGCCCGCACCGTGCCGTCGTACTCGAGGCGGCGGCCGAATCCGCCGCCCAGCAGATGATTGTGAATGCGGACCTGCGCCCGCGTCAGGCCGGTGAGCTCCATCACCGCAGCCTGCGTCATGCCCGGGATCTGCGTGCCGACCCAGATATCGCAGCTTTCCTTAGTCATGTGCACGGTGCAGTTCATCGGTTCCATCGCCGCATGCGCAAGAAAGGGCTGCTCGTAGATCGCGTCGACCTTGCGCGCGGCGCCCGCGATGGCCGCGGCGGCGTCGCCGTCGTGACGCGCGACTGCGCCCGGCTTTTCCGAGGCGCGGGCAAGCTGCGCGACGATGTCGGCGGTGGAGAGCTTGGCGTTAGGTCCGGCGTCCCACTGCGGAGCCGCGGCAGCGAGACCTTGCTTGGCCGCCCACGTGTGGTTCGCTACGATCGCCACCGCGTCGTCGAGGCGGACGACCTGGCTCACGCCGGACACCGCTTTCGCCTTCGCTTCATCGACCGAGACTAGCCTTCCACCGAAGGTCGGCGAAGCCGCGACGACCGCGAACTTCATTCCCGGGAGCCGCGTGTCGATGCCGAACTTCGCGCTGCCGTTGACCTTACCAGTGGTGTCGAGACGCCGGTGTGGCGTTCCGATCAACTTGAAGTCGGCCGGCTCCTTGAGTGCAACCTTCTCGGGCACCGGCAGCTTCGCGGCGGCATCGACCAGCGCGCCGTAGCCGAGCTTGCGGCCGCTGGGTGCGTGCACGACCACGCCATTTTGCGCGCGACAGGTGGATGGATCGACGTTCCAGCGCTGCGCGGCCGCCGTCACGAGCATGACGCGTGCCGTCGCGCCGGCCTGGCGCAGCGGGACGTAGGTGCCGCGAATGGCGGTCGAACCGCCCGTCAGCTGAGCACCAATGAGTGGATTCGCATAGACCTTGTCATCGGGCGGCGAGTGCTCGATCGCAACCTTGTCGACATCCACCTCGAGCTCTTCGGCGATCAGCATCGGTAGCGAGGTGTAAGTCCCCTGGCCCATCTCGATCATGGGCATCACGAACGTCACTTTGCCCGCGCGATCGATGCGCAAGAAGGCGTTAGGCGCGAACGGGGCATCGGACGCGAGCGTGTCGCGGATCTCGCCGCGCGTGGGCAGACCGAAGCCGAGCAACAGACCGCCGCCGATGGCGCTGGTCGCGGTGAGGAAGTGTCGACGGTTCATCTCACGCCTCCGTTTCCGGGACGCCGGCAGCCTTCTTGATGGCAGCGCGAATACGCGGATAGGTGCCGCAGCGGCAGATGTTGCCGGCCATGGCGCTGTCGATGTCGGCATCGCTCGGCTTGGCGTTTGCGGCGAGCAGCGCGCTCGCCGACATGATCTGCCCCGATTGACAGTACCCGCATTGCGGCACGTTGAGCGCGAGCCAGGCCGCCTGGACTTTCTTGCCGGCCGGCGTGGCGCCGATGGCTTCGATGGTCGTGACGCGCTTGCCGACCGCGGCCGAGACCGGCGTGATGCACGAGCGCGTCGGCTGTCCATCGATCTGGATAGTGCATGCGCCGCAGAGGCCCGCGCCGCAGCCGAACTTCGTGCCGGTCATGTTCAGCACGTCGCGCAGCGCCCACAGCAGCGGGGTGTCTTTGGCGACGTCGATGTCGCCGGGCTTGCCGTTTACGTTGAGCCTGATCATTGCGCTTCTCCTATTGTTGCTGGCGACGTGCGAACGAGAGCGCATAGGCGCTCGTTCGCAGGGCGGGCAAAGGGTCATCGGACAGCTCGATCCCGTCTGTCAGGGCCGTCGGAAAGAACACCAGTGCCTTTTGTGCGGTATCGCTATCGGCGACGACCGAAGCGACGCTGATCGTGCCCATCTCGATTGTCCTGCGATCGTCGGGCCAGACGAGCGATGCATCGTTGGTCGGGTCGCCGGCGTTGGCAAGCTGCACCACCAGGCGGAACCCGACCGGTCCATTCGCGAGGCGCGTCCTGAGCTCTTGGGAGAGGAAATTCGGCCACATGGCCTTCGCCTCGTCATCGCTCAGGTCGCGCCGCGCGGCGACGGGAAGGAACTGGTAACGCCCGGCCTGTTTCACGCCATCCTTGTTCACGAAGACGAAAGCGTTGTTGGAAAAGTACGCCGCGGTGCCGAAGCTCGCAGGGATCACGGCGGTGCCCTGCACGAACTTCAGCGCGCGCGGATGTGCGCCGAGGAACGTTTCGATCGGCCACGGATGCGGCCGGCTTGGATCGGTCGCCGCGGCCGCCTTCACCAGCGCGAGAAACTCTTCACCCGTGCCGACGGCGAAGCCGTTGTGCGCCTGCCCTTCGATGTCGGTCAGTCCGCCGCCGGGCAGTGTGAATCGAACCGCCATGCCGCGCGGACCGGCGTTATGCGAGTTGTCCGGGACGAAGGGGTCGGCTGAGCCGTCCGAAAACCGGACCGTCACCGGAACGGAGCCAGCCCGGAAATGCGCGGCCCTGGAGAGAGTCGCCGCGCTCGCCGATGGCACGAACGTTCCCTCGCACACGATTCCCTTCGCATGCGCCACCCGGTAGCCCGGCTTCGCTCCGGGGTCCTGCGCCATCGCCTCGAAGATCTGCTGCGCGAGGCTCTTGTCCTGCGCTTGCGCGGCGCCCGCGCCCAATACGACCGCGGCGAGGAACGCCGCACCCTTTAATGAGAAACGCATGCCCATCTCCAGGGCGCCCAGTGCCAGGCTGGCGGCGAGGCCGGCCGCGACTCGGCGGAAGCGGCGAGAGATCGTGGGCGAAACGGTTGCGGACATTCTCGGCTCCTTAGGGCGGGGGACGGCTACGCTAGAAACTTCACGAGCTCAGAGTTGATCTGCTCTGCATGAGTCCACAGCACGCCATGGGGACCGCCTTTGAGCTCCACCGACCTGGCGTTCTTGATCATCTTCGCCTGTCTTCTGGATGTAGCTTCTGCGGGCAGGATGCGATCGGCGTCGCCGTGCAGAATGAGCGTCGGTACGGTGTTGCGAGAGACGTCCAGGCGGAAATCCTCAATCCACGTATCGACGCAACTCAGCGTGCCAGTCGCAGACGCGCCGACGGCCACATTCCAGTTTTCCTCGAGGACGCGCTCGCTCACGAGCTTGCCTCCCGTGACGTCGTAGTTGTAGAAGTTGCGCAAAAATTCCATCAGGAAGGCCGGTCGATCCGCCTTGATGGCCGACTTGATGCCGTCGAAGACGCTCCTATCTACTCCCTCTGGGTTGTCGGCCGATTTCACGAGATACGGACCCAGTGTTCCGATGAGCACGGCCTTGCGCACCCGTTTCGTGCCGTACTTGCCGATATACCGGGTGACTTCGCCCGTACCCATCGAGAAGCCGACGAGAGAGACGTCCGTGAGATCCAGCGTGCCCAGCAAAGCATTGAGATCGGCTGCAAACGTGTCGTAGTTGTAGCCAACAGTGGGTTTGCTGGACCTGCCGAAGCCTCTGCGGTCGTACGTGATGACGCGATGGCCCGCGGCAAGCAGTGCCGCTACCTGCCTTTCCCACGACGCGCCGCTCAAAGGCCAGCCGTGGATGAGGACCACCGGCGATCCGGAGCCATGGTCCTCGTAATAGACCTCAATGGGCGTCGAGTTTTCCTGGCCGACTTTGATGTAGCTGCTCACGGGTTCTCCTGCCTTCGGGTGCGTGGACTGTAACGATTCAATATCGGTCGACTTCTACGACGGCCTCTGCAAAGGCCCGCGGCGCTTCTTGAGGCAGATTATGACCAACACCGCCGCTTATGACCCGATGCGCATACTTGCCCGAGAACTTCCTGGCATAGGAACTGGCGTCCGGGTGCGGCGCGCCATTGGCATCACCTTCAAGAGTGATGGATGGAACGGTGATGGCGGGTCCCTTGGCGAGCTGCTTTTCCAGATCGTCGTACTTCGACTCGCCTTCCGCGAGGCCCAGTCGCCAGCGATAGTTGTGGACCACGATGCTGACGTGATCCGGATTGTCGAAGGACGCAGCGGTGCGATCGAAGGTCGCATCGGTGAAATCCCATTTCGGCGACGCGAGCGCCCAGATGAGCTTCGCAAAGTCGTGCCGGTATTTCTCGTAGCCGGCGCGGCCGCGTTCCGTGGCGAGATAGAACTGGTACCACCACTGGAGCTCAGCCGCCGGCGGCAAGGGCACCTTCCCGGCCGCCGGGTTGCCGACAAGATAACCACTCACCGAGACGAGTCCCTTGCAGCGCTGCGGCCAGAGCGCCGCGACGATGTTGGCCGTGCGCGCTCCCCAGTCAAAACCCGCAACGATCGCCGTCCTGATCTGGAGCGCATCCATCAAGGCGATCGTGTCGAGCGCCACCGCGGATTGCTGGCCGTTTCGGAATGTCTCGCCTGAAAGAAAGCGCGTCGTGCCATAGCCGCGCAGGTACGGAGTGATCACCCTGTAGCCTGCCGACGCCAACAAGGGGACGACATCGACGAAGCTGTGAATGTCGTAGGGCCATCCGTGCAGGAGAACGACCGCCCGACTGTCGGCCGGACCCGCTTCCGCGTAGCCGACGTTCAGCAGCCCCGCGTCGATCTGCTTGAGCGGCAGCTTTGCCTCGGCTGGATTTGCGAGCGCGAGAGAGGAAGCGCCGAGCTGGGCGGCGGCAACGCCCACCACGCCATTGGCGAGAAAAGTTCGGCGATCCCGGTTGATGAGCTCGGACATTTGCCCTCCTATCGTGAAACGAACCGCTCAGTCACGGATTTCAAAGATGCTCTCCAGCACGACACACACTCCTACTGGGAGGCTCACCATGCCGAAGACCAGGCGAGTCGATGTCTTGTCGGGTCCGAATACGCTGACGAATAATTCCGACGCCGCATCCGCGACCTTCGGATGCTCACGGAACTCGGGGGTCGTAGCGAGTGAAATCCCGAGACGGACCACGTGCGTCACCCTGTCCAGCGATCCCAAATGCTCCCTGACGAGCGCAAGCGCGTTCAACGCGGCCAGGCGCGTCGCGCGCCGTCCGTCTTCAACGCTCAGCTCGGCTCCGATGCGTCCCAGGAACTTGGGAGCTCCCCCCTCCACCGGCAGCGTGCCGCTCAGGAAGAGCAGGTTCCCGGTCTGTACCGCTTCAGCATAGGCGCCGAGCGGAGAGGGCGGACGTGGCAGCCTTATGCCAAGGTCCTCGAGCCGACGTTCGGCGCTCCCGATCACCACCGGCCCAGATGCGCGCCGCCGTCAACGTGCAGCACCTCGCCGGTGATCTGGCTCGCCTCGGTGAGATAGAGCACGGCCTCTGCGATGTCCTTGGCGCCCGAAATCCGCCCAAGAGGTGACAGTGTGCGCAGGAATTCCTTGGGACTGTTCTTATGCAGCGGAGTATCGACAACGCCTGGAGCCACCACGTTCACGCGAATGCCCTGCGGCGCGTATTCCATCGCGAGACTCCGGGAGATCGCGTCGATACCCCCCTTGGTGATCATTGGGACGGATGCGGTGACGCTCGCAAGCGGATGATCGACGATAGAGCTCGTGATGCTCACCACACTGCCGCCGCTCTTCTGCGAGAGCATCTGCTTCACGGCTAATTGCGTCGTATGGATGAAGCCATCCAGATTGGTGGACGACAACGCCCGGAAGTCCTCGGGCGTGTACTCGGTGAACGGCTTCACAAGGAAAATCCCCGCGTTGTTCACCAGGGCATCGATCGAGCCAAAGCGCTTTACCGCGGTAGCAACGATCATCTCGGCCGTCGCGGCCAGACCGATGTCGCCGTCCACCAGGGCCAGCTTGTCCGAGCGCTGCAGCTCATTCCTTCGAGTGATCTTGCGCGAGTTACCGACGACGTTGTAGCCGCGATCGAGGAACAGGTTTGCCACCGCGGCACCTATTCCCTGAGAGGCTCCCGTCACAATGATGGTCTTCTGTCCGGTAGTCATGTGAACGCATTGTCGGGTTGCGCACTGCGACTGATAAGATGGGAAAGTCTGGAATCTATTTTCCAAAAATGGCAGAGTGACCGCATGACGAACCTCGACGACGTCCTGATATTCGTCAAAGTGGCCCAGTTCGAGAGCATCAGCCGGGCAGCTCGCTCGCTGGCGATGCCGATCTCGACGGTGAGCCGGCGGTTATCGGTGCTGGAGTCGAAGCTCGGCGTTTCGCTGCTGAGGCGCACAACGCGACGGGTGACCCTGACTGGGCAGGGACGCGAATACTTCAATCAGTGCAGGGAGCCGCTGACCCTTGTGGAAGAGGCTGAGCGAGTTCTGACCCTAGGACAGAAGGCGCCCGAAGGTATGTTGAGGATGTCCGTTCCGGTCATTCTGGGTCAGGAGCCCTTCCTGGACTTCCTCTCGGGGTTCCTGAAAGCTCAGCCGCGGATCCGGATCGACCTCTTCATCACGAATCTCTTCCTCGATCTAGTTGCGGAAAATATTGACGTCGCGATCCGCTTCGGAGAGTTGGAGGACTCGAGCGTGGTCGCCACCCGCATAGGCACGAGCATTCGCTATGTCGTGGCAGCCGCCGAATACCTGAAAGGCCGAAAGCTTCCGGTCGAGCCTGCGGACCTCAAGCTGCACGACTGCGTCATGCTCAACGCCAGGAACAACGAGGCCGACTGGGACCTGGTCTGCGGTAGAAAAAAGGCACGCATCCGTGTCTCGGGGCCGATCTCGAGTCGCGACTTCAATTCGGTCAGCACCTTCGTGTACCGGGGTCACGGGATCGGACTACTGCCGTCAACCTACTGTGACGAGGCACTCGCGAGCGGTGCACTCACACGGCTGTTGCCGAAGTGGGCTTCCCCGCAAATCCCCGTTTTCGCGGTGTACTCGAGTCGAAAATTCCGGCCTTTGAGGTTGAACATCTTCCTGGAGGCCCTGGCAGCCTGGAAGAGCCCGCTGTGGCTCAGGGAATAAAGGAGGCCACGGGGCCTTTTGCGGAGATTCGACAGTTAAAGACAGGGCAAGACGGCGCAAAAGCACGGAACGGGCGACGCCGAGTTGGTGCTGCACGGGTTCTCGCCGCCAGTCCGGTGTGCAACGCGGTCGTATGGCAAATAGAGCGAGGCGAAGAGATGACCACCCAAGAAGCGCAGTTCAACGTAGGCGGCGTGCGGCTGGCGCGGCCTTTCCGCATCCGGCGCCTGGGGCATTTCGGCGTCAATGTGCGCGATCCCGAGGCGAGCCGCGACTTCTACTGCCGCCTGCTCGGCTTCCGCATCTCGGATCCCCTGGACTTCGGCCCGCGCCTGCCCGAGGCGGCGCGCGCGAAAGTCGGTCCGACGATCGGCTACTTCGCGCGCCACGGCACCGATCACCACTCGTTCGTGTTCTTCCCGCGCGGCGCGTACTCGGCGCTGAACGAATGGGCGAAGAAGCCGCAGGGCACGATCAACCAGATCACGTGGCAGGTGGGATCGCTGCGCGAGATCTCGGACGCATTCGACTGGTTCACCCGGCGCGGCAAGCCGATCCGCCGCGCGGGGCGCGACCTGCCGGGATCCAACTGGCACTTCTATCCGCCCGATCCCGAGGGCCACATCAACGAACTCTATTACGGCATCGAGCAGATCGGCTGGGACGGCTACTCCAAGCCGCGCGAGATGTACGGCGTGCGCTACACCAAGCCGCCGCAGCTCCCGCACAAGTCGGAGCTCGCCGAAGTGATGCAGGCCGCATCCGAAGGCATCGCCATCGAGAAAGGCCTGCGCGCGAGCGACATCGGCGAGGAGAAGTACGACGTCGAGGGCGTGCTGCTCTCGCGCCCCTTCAAGATCGTGCGCCACGGGCCGGTGCGGCTTTTCGTGGACGACATGGACGCGATGCTTGGCTTCTACCGCGACGATCTCGGCCTCACCGTGACCGAGGAGGTCGACTATCGCGGCCACCGCTGCGTGTTCCTGCGCGCCAACACCGAGCACCACAGCATGGCGCTCTATCCCCTGAAGCTGCGCGACGAGCTCGAGCTGCATCCGCAGTCGACGCTCGCGTCGAGCTCTTCCCCGGCATCGACTACAGCGCCTTTGCGATCGATCCCGACGGCTACGCTTTCCAGCTCTACTACTACATGGAGCAGATCGGCTGGGACGGCAAACCGCGTCCCGCGCATTTGCGGCCGAAGGTCGACAACGCAAACTGGCCCGACGCTGTTGCCGCGCAGAGCGATACGTTCTTAGGCGAGCCCTACCTCGGCCCGCTGGGCTAGATAAATAGGGACAGAGTCCCTATTTACTGCCGTTCGATCTTGCGAGCGGCGATCACGCTGCGCCAGCGCTCGATGTCGCGCTCGATGAAGGCCTTCATCTCCTCCGGACTGGTGGCGCGCGGCTCGCCGCCGAGCTCGACGAATCTGCGCGCGGTGGCCGGCGCACCGAGGAGCTTGCGCACCTCGTCGTTGAGCCGCTGGATGATCGGCGCAGGCGTGCCGCCCGTGGCGCCGAGGCCAATGAACGAGATCACCTCGTAGCCGGGCAGCGTGTCGTGCACTGCCGGCACATCGGGCAGCGCCTTCCAGCGCTCGCGCGACGTGACGGCGAGCGCGCGCAGCTTGCCGGACTGGACCTGTCCGATGGAGAGCGTCATCGCCTCGAGCAGCAGGTCGACGCGCCCGCCGAGCAGCTCGGTGAGAGGGCTCGCGCCGCCGCGGAACGGCACGTGGGTCATGTCGATGCCCGCCATCGCGTTGAGCAGCTCACCCGAGAGGTGGTGCACGGTGCCGATGCCCGACGACGGGTAATTCAGCTTACCGGGGTTGGCCTTCGCCTCGGCGATCAGGTCGCCGAGCGTGCGGAAGCGCGAGTCGGGCCGCACGCTGATCACGAACGGGTAGGACGTGAGCACGGACACCATGGCGATGTCGCGCAGCGGATCGAACGGCAGCGACTTGAGCATTGCCGCCTGCACGGGATACGCGCCGGTGATGAGGAGGAGCGTATAGCCGTCGGGGGGCTGCTTCGACGCGTAATCGTTGCCCACCATGCCGCCCGCGCCTTGGCGGTTGTCGACCACGACCGGCTGGCCGAGCCCATCGCCCAGACGCTCCGCGGCAAGGCGCGCGATCACGTCGGCCGAGCCGCCCGGGGGAAACGGCGTGACGAGCTTGAGCGGCTTCGTCGGATAGGTCTGCGCCGCGGCGATGCCCATATGCAGAACGAGCGTGAAGGCGAGCAAGCGCATGGTTTATGCTCGCACGAGTGAAAGAACCCGTGCAATTCGTTTCGAACGGCCTCGAGCTCGCCGGCGTGCTGCAGCTGCCCGATGGCCTCAAGAAGGGCGAGCGCCGCGCCGCGTTCCTCGTGCTGCACGGCTTCGGCAGCAACAAGGACGGCGGCAACGTCGTCACCGTTTCCAACCTCCTCACCGGCCTGGGCTACGCCACGCTGCGCTTCGACATGCGCGGCTGCGGCGAAAGCCAGGGCGCGCGCGGCCGCACGATCTGCCTCGAGCAGGTGGAAGACACGCGGGCGGCGCTCGACTACCTGTCCAGGAACGAGAATGTCGATGCGAGGCGCATCGGCGTCATCGGCCATAGCTTCGGCGCGGCGGTCGCCGTCTACGCCGCGGGCGTGGACTCGCGCATCGCCGCTTGCGTCTCCGCCGGCGGCTGGGGCGACGGCGTCAAGAAATTCCGCAAGCAGCACGAGTCGCCCGAAGCGTGGGCCAAGTTCCAGGGGATGCTGGAGGAGGGCCGGCGCCGCAAGGCGCGCGGCGAGACGATGATGGTGCCTCGCTACGACATCGTGCCGATCCGCCCCGAGCTGCGGCACAACCTCGCGCCAGGCTCGATCCTCGAGTTTCCGTTCGACGTGGTGGAGAGCATGTATGCATTTCGCGCCAACGACGTCGTCCGCAAGATCGCACCGCGGCCTCTCCTGCTGCTGCATCCGGCGAACGACACGGTGACGCCGACCGAGCAGTCGGTGGACCTCTTCGCTCTCGCGGGCCAGCCGACCGACCTGCACCTCGTCGCCGGCGTCGATCACTTCATGTTCAGCGAAGGCAACACGCTGGTCATCAACCTCCTGCGGGACTGGCTCGCGCTGCATTTCCCCTCGCGATGACGCTGGCGCCGCAGGCGCTGCGCGACCTCGTGCGCGGCATCTTCGAGCGGCAGCGCATGAGCGAGGCGCACGCCGCGCTGACCGCCGACGTGCTCGTCTGGGCGGATCTGCGCGGCATGGGCTCGCACGGCGTGATGCGCGTGCCGCGCTACGTCGATTTCATCCGCAAAGGCGATCTGAACGTGCGCCCGTCCATCCGACGCTCGCATGATGCCCCGGGTTGCGTGCTGCTCGATGCCGATCGCGCCGCGGGGCCGATCGCGATGATGGAAGGCACGCGCGCCGCCTGCGAAAAAGCGAAATCGGCGGGCATCGGCCTCGCCTTGGTGAAGAGCACAACGCATACGGCCGCTCTGGGCTACTACACGCAAACCGCCGCGCGCGACGGCTTCGCCGGGATTGCGCTGGCCGCGTCGCTGCCGCTCATGGCCTATCACGGCGCTCGCGCCGCGGGCGTGTCGACGGCGCCGCTCTCGATCGCGGTGCCCGGCGAAGAGGAACCTTTCGCGCTCGACATGGCGTCGAGCATGATCTCGATGGGCGCTCTCGCGCAGGCGCGGCGTAGCGGGCAATCGCTGCCCGAGGGTGTGGTTCTCACCGCCCAGGGGGAACCCACGGTGGATGCAAAGACCGCAAGCATCCCGCTGCCGCTCGGCGGTCCGAAGGGCTCCGGGCTCGGGTTCATGGCGGAATGCCTGGCGAGCCTGCTGACGGCCAATCCCATCCTTGCCGAGTCGCTCGAGCAGACGCCGGCGAGCAAGCGTCACCGGCAGAACGGTCTCGTCATCGCGATCGACGTTGCGCGGTTTGTCGCCCCCGAGATGTTCCGCGCCCAGGTCGCGCGCCTGACGCGGGGTTTGCGCGAGCTGCCGGGTGACGAGATCCTGATGCCCGGCGAGCGCGGCAGCCGCAGAGCTGCCCAGCAGCGCGACGCGGTGTCGATCCCGGACTCGGTCTACGACGAGCTGAAGACTCTATGAAATGGCTCTGCATCCTGGCGTTCGCGACCTCCACCGCGTTCGCGCAGACGTATCCGGCGAAGCCGGTGCGCGTCATCGTTCCCTTCCCTCCGGGCGGCACCGCCGACCTCCTCGCGCGCACGACGGCGCAGAAGCTCTCGGCGAGCCTCGGCCAGCAGTTCGTCGTCGAGAGCCGCGCCGGTGCCGGCGGCAATCTGGGCGCGGAGTTCGTGTTTCGCGCCGAGCCGGACGGCTACACGCTGCTCGCCTCGCCGCCGCATCTGCTCACCGTCAATCCCCTGCTCTACAAGCTCTCCTTCGATCCGCTGAAATTCGTGCCGATCGGCATCATCGCGGCGTATCCGAACGTGCTGCTCGCCACGCCCAGGCTCGCGGTGTCAACACTGGACGAACTGATCGCGCATGCGCGCCAGCGGCCGGGGCGACTGAACATCGCATCGCAGGGTAACGGCACGATCTCGCACCTGAGCGCCGAGCTCCTGAAGTCGATGGCCGCGATCGAGATCACCCACGTGCCGTACAAAGGGACTGCGCCGGCGATGACGGACCTTCTCGGCGGTCAGGTCGAGCTGATGTTCGACAACCTGATCACCGCGATGCCGCACGTGAAGGCCAGCAAGCTCAAGCTGCTCGGCGTGGGCGGCGAGAAGCGCGTCGCGGCGTTTCCGGACGTGCCCGCGATCGCCGAGCGCCTCCCGGGCTTCCACTCCGAAACGTGGATGGCCTACGTCGCGCCGCCGGGCACACCGGCCGACATCGCGAACAAGCTGTCAGCCGGAATCGCGCGGGCCGTGCAGGAGCCCGACTTCAGGCGCCTGCTCACCGAGATGCAGGCCGACCCGGTCGGCAACACGCCACGCGAGATGGCCGAGGTGCTGCGGCAGGAAAGCGAGCGCTGGAGCGCCGTCATCCGCTCGGCGAACATCACGATCCAGTGAAGGTCATGGAGTGCGTGAGCTCACCGATGCCTTCGATCCACAGGCGCACGCGCTCGCCGGGCTGCAGGAAGCGCTTGCGGCCCATGCCGACGCCGGCGGGGGTGCCGGTGAGGACGAGGTCGCCGGGCTGCAGCGTGACGCGCGAAGAAAGCATCGCGATCTGCTCGGCGGTGTCGAAGATCATCTGGCCGGTATTCGAGTCCTGCATCAGCTCGTCACCGATCCAGAGCTTGATGCCGAGGTTGTGCGGGTCCCTGATCTCGCTCGCCGGCACGATCCACGGCCCGAGCGGGCAGGCGCCGTCGAAGCACTTCTGGCTAACCCAGTCGTAGTGGAACGGCGAGGTCGGCGGATTCCCCTCGCGGCGCATCACATCGCGCGCCGATAGGTCGTTGGCGATGGTGTAGCCCGCGACGCAGTCGAGCGCCTTGTCCACCGATACGTCCTTCGCGCGCTTGCCGATCACCGCGGCGAGCTCGACTTCCCAGTCGACCGCCTTTGAAAATGCGGGCAGCTTCACCTTCGCGCCTGGCCCGACGACCGAGCTCTTGGAGGTCTTGACGAAGTGCCACGGCTTCTCGCCGCGGTCCTTCATCGTCGGCCCCGGCTCGCGGCCCTGCGCCCGATCCATCTCGGCGACATGGTCCTTGTAGTTGGCGCCGGCGCAGTAGATGTTGCCCGGGTACAGGATGGGCGCGAGCAGCTTTGTTTTTGCGAGGGGCAACCCCTTCGCACGCGTCGCTTTTGCCGCCTTCGCCAGCGCGGCCTTCGCCTTCGGCCAGTCGTTTAGAACGGCGAGCACGCTCGACCAGGCCGCGTTCCGCGTCGCAGCAGCGAGGTCGTAGACGGCTTCGTTCACCAGCAGCCCGGCGCGCGGCTGCCCCTTCGAAACATAGGAGAGGAGTCGATAGCTCATGGTCGAGGCTCCTTATATCATCGCCAGCGTGAGGCGGCTCATCCTGTCTTTGTTGATGGCGCTATGCCCCGTGGTGGGGATGGCGCAGGACGCGTATCCGAGCCGCAGCGTCCGCATGGTCATCGATACCTCGCCCGGCGGGGTGACCGATCTCTTCGGCCGCCTGATGGCTGAAGCTCTCGCGCAGAAGCTCGGGCAGACGGTGTTCGTCGACAACAAGCCGGGCGCCTCCGGCAACCTGGCGATCGATTTCCTCGTGCGCGCGGCCCCCGACGGCTACACGCTGATGATCGCTTCCGGCGGCGGCCTGGTGGTGAAGCCGTTCCTCGAGCACGGCCTAACCTTCGACGTGATGAACGATCTCGCGCCGGTATTCAACGTCGCCGAGACCGCGCACATCCTGGTCGTGCCCCCGGCCGTGCCGGTGAAGGACATCGCCGAGTTCATCGCCTACGCAAAGGCGCAGCCGAAACCGTTGCACTACGGCTCCGCGGGGTTCGGCAGCCCGCCGCACCTGTCGATGGAGCTCTTTGCGCGCGCGGCGGGACTCGAGATGGTGCACGTGCCGTACAAGGGCGTGGGCGGCGCGATGCCCGACCTCCTCGCCGGGCGCGTGCAGGCGATGTCGATGGCGCTCGGCTCGGCGCGCGCCTACCTCAAGAACGGCCAGCTGCGCCCGCTCGCCACCGGCGCAAAGCGGCGCATCGCGGGGCTGCCGGACCTGCCGACCTCGGCCGAAGCCGGCCTGCCGCGCTGGGAGATGAGCGCATGGTTCGGCATCTTCGCGCCGCGCGGCACGCCGCCCGCGATCGTGCGGCTTCTGAACGCGAAGATGCAGGAGGTGCTCGACGAGCCAAAGCTGCGCGAGCGGTTCTTCGACGCCGGCGCCGAGCCGATCGGCGGCTCGGTCGAATCGTTCGCCGAGCGCTACCGAGCCGATCACAGGATGTGGGGCGACTTCATCAAGGAAACCGGCATCAAGCAGGAGTGACCATGGCAGCGTTGAAAACCACTTTCCTCTCGCACGGTACGCTCGGCTCCAAGGACCTCGAGGCGACGCGGCGGTTCTACGAGGAGTTCCTCGGGCTCGAAGTCGTGCGCACGAGCCCAGTATCGCTGATGATTCGCCTGGGCGGCCACCACGTCTATGCGGTCGTGTACACCAAGAACAAGGAGAAGATGCCGCGCTGCTACCACAACGGCCTCGACGTCGACACCGAAGCGGACGTCGACGCGGCGTGGAGGCTCTGCACGGAGCAGGCGGAGAAATGGGGCCTGCACGACGTCGCCAAGCCGAGCGAGCGCCACGGCACGTACAGCTTCCTCTTCTGGGACGCCGACGACAACGCGTGGGAAATCCTCTCCAACCCCAAGGGCGGCTACACCTGGATCTTCGAGCAGGGCGACCTCGAGGGCCGCGGCCACTTCACCAAGGGCTTCAAGGACAAGCGTCCCGACATTTGATGCCCCTCGTCGGCGCGTTCACCACCTCCCACGCGTACACCTGTCCATCGAGTCTACGGGGACTTTTGCGGGGACTCGACAGAGCAAAACGGATCAAAACGGCGCAAGAGCATCGGAACGGGCGGCGCCGTGATAGTGTTCCATCAACTAGTTGCGCTTCGCGGATTACCTACGAACCAGGGGGTCGTGGGTTCAAATCCTGCCGGGCGCGCCAGACAAAACAAGCCTCTGAGTTATGCAGGGGCTTTTTCATTTGTGGCCTGTGACGGATTTGTGCCATCACTATCCACAACCCGCAGAACGCATAGACGATCCGCGTACGGCACGGGGCTTCTCCTTTGCCGCCGCTTCCTCCGATCTCGCATTAGTCCAAAGTAACTAGTGGTTACGTTTTTCCGGGCACAGACCTCGACACATAAGAGAAACAGACTGACTTTCAAGTAGCTCCGACTCACCTCTGGTGGGAGGTGCTTGCAATGACTATCGTTGTCTCTCGCAACCTCATCACATAGGAGGAACTACCGTGATGAAGCTAATCAGACGAATAGTTGGAGTGCTGTTCCTTGCAATGGTCCTGGTCGCACCCGGTCCCGCCCAGGCCGACACCGCACCCGGGTGGTTCATGGCCACCCCGGCGTGGGACCGGCAGTTGCAGTGTGACACCCAGGCCACCTGCCCTCGGTTCCTTGTCTTGTCGGACTGGATTGATGCGTCTAACCCGTCGGGTGGTGCGGCGGTCATGGACCGGGAGACCGGGCTCGTCTGGGAGCAATCGCCGAGCACGTCGGGCTTCACTTGGGAGAATGCTCAAATTCAATGCAACCAATCGACCGTCGGCAATCGCAGGGGCTGGCACCTTCCGACGCTCCAGGAGTTGGCGAGCCTGGTGGACCCCACAGCGACATCCAGCCCTGCGCTTCCCGCCGGCCATCCCTTTACCATCTACCCGGAAGGCGGCTACTGGACGGCGACTTCCATCCTCCACGACGCCCCCCACCCCCCCTACAACGTCGGCGACGCGTGGTACATCTACTTCGGCGTCGGCAGGGGCGGGTTCTACATCGGTGCCGTGATGAGCGTGCTCAGTAAGATAAGCAGCATCCGTGCCTGGTGTGTGCGCGGCGGGGGCCGTGGGCTGGATACTCAGTGATTCGGAATCACATAGGAGGAACTGCCATGATGAAGCTAATCAGACGAATAGTTGGAGTGCTGTTCCTTGCAATGGTCCTGGTCACACCCGGTCCCGTCCAGGCCGACACCGCACCCGGGTGGTTCATGGCCACCCCGGCGTGGGACCGGCAGCTGCAGTGTGACACCCAGGCCACCTGCCCCCGGTTCCTTGTCTTGTCGGACTGGATTGATGCGTCTAACCCGTCGGGTGGTGCGGCGGTCATGGATCGGGAGACCGGGCTCGTCTGGGAGCGATCGCCGAGCACGTCGGGGCAACCCTGCCACTATTCGACCGTCGGTAATCGCCTGGGCTGGCGGTTCCCGACGATCCAGGAGCTGACGAGCCTGGTGGACCCCACGGTGCCATCCCCCGGCCCTATGCTTCCCGCGGGCCATCCCTTTACCAACGTGCAGTCGGGCGCCATCTACGTGTCGGCGACTTACAGCACCGCCAGCGTCACCTACTCCGGCACCCCCGACAAGTGGGGCGTCGACTTTGCCGATGGCAACGTGATCTTCGACGTCAGTAACAGAAGCGGCGCCAAATGGTACTGGTGCGTGCGCGGCGGCCCTGGGCAGGATCATCAGTGATTCGGTGATTCGAGTAATTTGAGGATTTCGGGGAGTGCAGAGGGGTGTCCCCCTGCACCGGTAACTCAGCAGCAGCTCTCGGCGGGCGCCGGTGGGGCTGCGGCTGGAGGAGCGTGAAGAGATTTCGAGAACTGATCGCCGCCATCGGACTCGAGCCCCGACACGTTCACTCCGGGCGGCATCTCGAGCCTCTCCAGGACCTCTCCCGTTCGAGGATCGACTCGCCTCAAATCGCTCTCGTCAGCTTCCCAGGTGCCGTGCGCGCGGACTGGACGGCCTCTGGGGCATGTACCAGCCGGCCTCGGATGACGGCTATCTCACCAGCCCGAAGCTGCGCGGCAGCCACCAGTAGATCTCGGGCCAGTACGTGACTCCCAGCAGCACCACCAGCATGCAGGCGAGCAGCGGCAGCAGCGGCGGGATCAGCTTTTCCATCGAAATCCTGCCCACCTTGCAGGCGACGAACAACGCGGTGCCGACCGGCGGCGTGGTCAGGCCGAAGGAGAGATTGATGACCATGATCAGCCCCAGATGAACCAGGTCGATGCCGAATTTCTGCGCCAGCGGAATCAGGATCGGCACCAGCATGATGAGGGCCGGGGTCATGTCGACGAACATGCCGACCACCAGCAGGAACAGGTTCAGGATCAGCAGGAACGCCCACTTGTCCGGGATCAGGTTGAAGAAGTTGTCCGCCAGCATGCGGGGCAGATTCTCGTAGGTGAGGATCCACGAGAACACCGAACAGGTGGCGATCAGGAGCATCACCACGGCGTTTGTCAGGCAGCATTGCCAGATGATCTCGGGGAGGTCCCGCCACTTGATTTCCTGGTACACGAAGACGGTGAGAAGCATCGCGTAGACGCAGGCCGCCGCACCGGCCTCGGTCGCGGTGAACACGCCCGCGAGGATCCCGCCAAGGATGATCACCATGGTGAACGCGCCGGCCATGCCGTCGAATACGCGCCGCACCTTTTCGCGCTGCGAGAGTTGCGGCAGGACCTTGCGGTGGTACAGCCTGCCGTGGACGAAGCTCGCGGCCATCAGCGAGATGCCGATCAGTACGCCGGGAATGACGCCGGCGAGGAACAGCGCGGCGATCGAGACGCTGCCCGCGATATGCGCGAAAATAATCATGCCGATCGAGGGCGGAATGATCGGCCCCATCGTCGCGGCAGTCAGCACGATGGCCGTGGCGAAGCGCCGGCTGTAGCCATCCTTGACCATTCCCGGAATCATCATGCTGCCGATCGATGAGACTTCGGCGACCGCCGACCCGGTCACGCCGCCAAAAAACATCGAGGCGACGACGACGATCTGCGCCAGGCTTCCGGGCAGCCAGCCGACCAGCACTTCGGCCATGCGTACCAGCCGTATCGCGACGCCGCCGCGCGCCATCAGCGTGCCGGCGAAGACGAAGAAAATCACCGCCAGCAGCGGAAACGTGTTCAGCGACGTCAGCATGCGCTGCACGATCGTGGCGTTGTCCACGCCTGGCAGCAGCAGCGTCGCCACCACCGAGGCGATGCCGACCGAGAACGAGATCGGCACGCCGAGCGTCATCAGGGCGACGAAGACCAGGCCCAGGATGATCAGGGTCACAGCTCAGCCGAGCCTCAATCCACAGACTGCCCGATCTGCGATTCATGCCGCCCGCGCAGCGCATCGACGATGTTCTTGAGCGCGAACAGCAGGAGCAGGGCGCCCGAGATCGGCATCGCGACGTAGTACCAGTAATTCGTATATGGAATCGTCTCCATCATGTCGGGTCCGAAATCTTTCACGAACACGATGCCGTAGCGGAAGACGATCCACCCGAAGCCGAGGATCAGGACGCCGATCGCCGCACCCAGCCAGCGGCGGACCGGCGCGGGCAGCGCGTTGAACAGGACGTCGAAGCCGACATGCTCGTGCCGCGCCACGCACGCGGCGGCGCCCAGGAACGAAATCCAGATCAGCAGGTAGCGCGGCACTTCCTCGGTCCAGGTCAGCGAGCGGCCGAACACGTAGCGGCCGATCACCGCCAGCACGACGATGAGGAAGAGCGCGGTGGCCTGAGCGATGCACACCGCCCGGACGCCGGCCAGTGTCCGGGCGACCGCCCGGTCAAGCAGCTTCAGCAAATGTTCAGAATTTCTTGCCGGAGTCGAGGATGAAGTTCACCGTCTTTTCCACGTCGAGGCGCTTGGCCTCGGCGAGCACCAGCGGCTTGACCGCGTCCATGAAGGGCTGCTTATTCGGCTCGATGATCTGCGTGAACTTGGACTTCAGCTCGGCCAGGTCCTTGTTCTCCGAGATCTTCCAGGCGCCGCGCATGTAAGCCTGGGTCAGCGCGCCGGCCTGCATCACCGCCGCCTTCTGCTGGGCGTTGAGGGAATCGTAGAACTTCGTCGACACCACCAGCAGATCGGGAATGCGCATGTGCTCGTCCAGCGTGTAGTACTTGGACACCTCGTAGAATTTCTTCGCCACCACCGACGGGTGGTTGTTTTCGGCGCCGTCCACCACGCCGGTCTGCAGCGCCGTATAGAGCTCGGCCCAGGCCACCGGTACGCCGGTGGCCCCCAGCGCTTCCATCGTCTTGACCATCACCGGCGAGGCCATCACGCGGATCTTCTGGCCTTTCATGTCCGCGGGCGTCCGGACCGCTTTCTGAGTGAACAGATTGCGCGAACCCGAGTCGATATAGGCGATTTTCTTGATCCCCTTGGCCTCGAGCGGCTTGACGAAGTTCTCAGCTTCGGGCTGCGCCAGGTACCACCAGAAATGCGCCTCGTTCTTGAAGATGAACGGCAGCGACAGCATGTCCATCGCGGGAACGACCTGGTTCAGGTTCGAGGCCGACACCACGGTGAAGCCGATCGTGCCGTTGCGCACGCTCTGCACGTTCGCGACCGCGTCGCCGAGCTGGGTATTGTGGTAGTTCTCGACCTTGATCGCGCCGTTGGTCAGAATGGA
>WNFW01001048.1_pt1 | contig 21563 bp, 17 predicted proteins | sample 5400131 | NCBI WGS metagenome assembly WNFW01 (sample SAMN13153362, study PRJNA577476) | soil metagenome | isolation source: 20 cm soil or saprolite under grassland replicate 1 | place: USA:California | collected 2016-06-15 | reverse complement strand
GCGCCTGGATTTGCACTTCCTTGGGGTCGATGCCAGGAAGCGCGACACGACAGTGATACTTCTTACCGTCATTATCAACGAACGACTCGACTGCAGGAGCGAATGTGGTCGACGTGTTCGCGGTTCGTTCGCCACCGAACGGCCATCCGCTCATCATGCGATTAAAGATCTGATCAAAATCCCGCCGGAAATCGAACAGATCCTGAAAGAAACTATCGCGAGGAACAAGGTTGGTCATGACATACCTCCTAATCCAAATTTCTAGCCCCTCGGAGGAGGGAGCATGTTATGGCTCGGTCTGCTTTGACGCCTCCCGAGCAACCTGAGTTGCTTCATAGCAGGTTTTATTCCTCCTGTCAAGCTGCTCTTTAAGCGTCCTATTATCAGCATTATAGCATGAGTTTGGTAACTTGCAAACCGAAGTTGTACGAGGAACGCATACGATTCTTCGCAATTATCTGTTGCTGCCGCAAACTGTCTCGGCGCTAGCGGCTACGCGGCCAACCGAAGAAGAAATCATCTTCCAGCGCTCGCAACATTTCTTCGATGAACTGGAAGGTTTCCAATGGAGAGCGCCAGAATGGCCCGCGGCTCGTCGCATAGTTTCTCGTGGAGTAAGTCACTGGAGCTGCGCGGAGTGGCCCGATCCGACTGGGTACTGGCCTGCTGAAATTCGTGAGAGTTCGGTCGTACTTGGCCCTGCGAAGCGCGATCGATTAAGGTTTCGTAGGCTTCAGCAAGCTCGCGAAACTTTTCGGGCGATGATCCGGTGCCTACATCAGGATGATAGCGGCGGGCAAGTCTGCGGAAGGCAGACCGAATCGTTCCGTCGTCCGAATTATCGGGAACACACAGCACTTCGTAATAGTTCATGGCCGCACCGTGCCAGCCAAGGTCCGCGTCAATTATAACCCGCGTCCGAACTACCCCTCAAGGCCTGCGCTGTGCGGACTGGGGCGGATCAGTTCTCACCGCAAGGCCCGGCCTTCGCGGGATCGGTGCTGCCATCCACGGAATGGCGGAGAAAATTAGGCTGCGCTTACTGCGCTTACGACGATACGGCCACCTTTGCCAGCCCGCGATTTATGGCGGATCGCGATCTCGATCAGCATGCGGAAACACGAAAGGCTCGCACAGAGCGCAGCCGCATCCTTGCCTCGCCGAACCTATACATCTGACCTATCAGCGAATGCGAACCTGGGCTGTTGGAAACCACCAGGGCGATGCCAAGAGGTGACTCCTGACCTCGTGGTTTTCCGCCAAGAGGTTTTCGACGACTTTCTCTCGCACGAGCCAGTGATTCTGCGGCGCTCCGGGCGAATGGATTTGGATAACCGGCCTATTGGCCCCCCAACACGAGTGTCGGGAGGTCTGACGGCTCGTGGAACAGTTCAGACGGTGGCGTGCAAGAATTGTGGGCACTAAACGGACACCAGAAAAGCGCAGAAGAGCATAATATCAAAGCGGGGCTTGGAACCGCCTAGTAGGTCGTCGGGCAACTATCCCGACTGCCCGCTGCCGGCCGCTTCAGTACGAAGCGTGGACTTGAATCGGCGACCTCCTGGTGCAATGCAAGAGGTATTCAATGATCGAATCCAACATCTGAAGCCTCGCGGGCTTCCGATCTTGACGACGACCCGGGATCGAAGCTTCGAAGGATCTGCGTAACTCGCTTGTTTGCATCGCTTACGAGATTCGACCGGAAAGGCGCGACCGACGTTTCTCGAAAAAAAGGCACGGATTTGAGTGGTTTTGGAAAAAATGGAAAATGATTTTGCGCCCAAGTTGCGCCCAAATTTACCCATCGCCCAAAATCTTGGGTGATGGGATCGGCACCCAAAAGTTGCTCGGATTTGGGCGCAGCTAAGCGCAATTCCGCCTGCGCAAAACTGCCGAAAGATTCCTCGCGCAAGTGCGACTGTCAACGCCGGATGAGAATCCCCAACCCCGCTTGCGGAAGGGACCGCTACGGCGGCTTATTCTCGCGTCGGCATGGCGGATAATGTACAGGTACCACGCGGCCCGACCGGGCCGCCGAGGTCCGAAATGCCACAGCTCCCTGCATTTAATCCACTCACGAACGTTAATGAGTCGCCGCACGTTGTGATTCTCGGCGCTGGTGCCAGTAGGGCAGCATTCCCGAACGGCGATGCAAACGGATCGCGCCTTCCCCTCATGGTTGATTTGGTCGGTTGCCTTGGACTCGGTCAGGCCTTCCAAGCCGCGGGATTCCAGAAAACTGTCGACTTTGAAGCGCTTTACGATGAACTTGCCACAACTGGAATGCACAGGTCACTCCGGGAAGAAATCGAAGCCAAAGTGTGGTCTTACTTCGACCGGTTGCAGTTGCCTGACGCCCCGACGCTCTATGACTGTCTTTTGTTGTCGATGCGGCCGAAGGACTGCATCGCCACATTCAATTGGGATCCGTTCCTTGCCAAGGCATTTCTTCGCAATAGGGAATTTGCGCCGCTTCCCAAAATCCTTTTTTTACATGGAAATGTTGCGATAGCCGTCTGTATTAAGGATCGCGTCAAGGGATTCAGCGGAGACACTTGCTCAAATTGTGGAGCGCCTCTCCAGCCCACCAATTTGCTGTACCCCGTGCGCCGGAAAAATTACAAATCTGACCCATTCATATTTGCCGAGTGGAAGGAATTGGAGGCATCCCTTCAACAGGGATACATGCTCACGATCTTCGGGTATGCTGCCCCAGCAACGGATGTGGAGGCAGTTGACCTGCTATTGCGCGGATGGGGCGATAACCCAACTTTCGAGCTGGCCCAGGTCAATATCGTCGATATCAAACCTGAGGAAGAGTTGAGAAAAACATGGGAGCGTTTCCTGTGCCGAACGCATTACGGCACGACTGCAAACCTGGGAACAACTTGGCTCCTTCGGCACCCGCGGCGCAGTTGCGAGGCGCTGGCTATGGCTACTCTCCAAAATGACCCGTGGCAAGAAAACCCGGTCCCCAGGTTCAAGTCGTTGGCACAGTTGCATGCGTGGATTGCGCCGCTGCTTGCCGAGGAAAATAAAGGCAGATTCACTGGCAACCCATGTCTCCAGCCGCAGGACTTCGGCGGAAGGAACTGGTCCTAAAGGACGACAGCCGCTACAACCTGCACTCCATTGTGGCCTTTGAGGATAAGACTCGCACTCTCTGTGCGAGAATCTGGGACCTAAGAGCGTTCCGCCCGCGCGACCTGAGTCAACTGAAGCGAAGTCTCAATCGGATTCGGACAAGGCGTCAGCTCTCGCCTGCTGAAGCGGTCCATCCTAAGCTCGACTGGGCTAATCTTCATCTTCATTACGAGGATGTCGCTTACTGCGTTGAGTGGCACGACCGCATTTGGCCGGAAAAGGATGGGCCGCAGAAGCGCCGCGTGATCCGAACACGGTCGGGGCAAAGTCGATCCAAGACTTGAGGCGGGGCTTCTAGGTTGCGGGCACTGTTTCATGGTCAGAGTCCTTATTTCGCCATGCAAGCGGAATTGGCACAGTGGTGGCAAAATAGCAATGCTGGTTCTGGAGCAGATGGATGGCGGCACATTTGCAATCGCGCACACTTTGGGCGGAGCGACAAGTCGAGGAATTCCTTTCGCTGCCGCTCGTGTCGGAGTTCGTTTTCCGCAGTCCACAGACGGTGGATGGAAGTCAGCGCGAAGTGGCCGATTTTCTCGTCACCTGCGACGCGCCCGGAATTTTGATTTCCCAAAAGTGCCAGGAAGACCCAACTGTCCGTACTGCAAGAAAGCTGCAGGCGTGGGCCTGTAAGCGGGCGAAGAAGGCGGCTTCACAGCTAATAGGAGCACTGCGCACCGGTGCGAGCCGACCGATGTGGTGTGAGCATCGCCGGCGAGGGAGGGTGGACTTCTATACCGGTCTTCCAGCAGTTGCACACGGCATCGTCCTCATCGAGGTCATTGATCCGGTCACCCTGCGGCAAGAATCGGATGAGCTTCCGTTGGTATTCAACGGCATTCCCATCAGCTATTTTTCGCTCAACGATTTCCTTAATCTCTGTGTCCAGTTGCGTACAGTGCCGGAAATTGTTGAGTACATTGATCGCCGACGCGCCTTGCCTGTCGCCGACCTTCGCACGATCGCTGAAGAACGGTCGCTCTTTGCTTTCTACCTTCTCAACGAGGGTTCCTTCGCTGGCTGCCTGGGAATTACCGACGCTAAGATTGCAGTGGCCGCACAGAAAAATCGCTTTGAGGAAAGGCTTCGGCGGAAACTTGAGTCTGACCGTTTCAGTGGGCTACTCGAGCATGTTGCGAACGAATTGGCGACCCGGCTTCCCCACTATGCTGCGGGACTCCCCCCTGGCCTGCTGGCCGCGTTCGACCCCGTCGAACAAAAGCAGAATTACCATCAGGATTCAGAGCGTTCTTGCCAACCTGAGACTCCGCGAGCGTGCTGAATTGGGACGCGCCTTTGAGTACACGACGGAGAAGCTGCGGAGCGAATCACAGGGCTTTGTCTAGTGAGCGATGCGCCTCGATTCGCAACCCGAATGGGTGTACATTTTCGGTTCTTCCAAGAGAGTAGACCGTCCTGAACTGCTTTCGCGCTTCGGGCCGCTCATGCAAGGCGCGCTCGCGTACTTCGGCAAATCCCGTTGTTTTCTCGTAGTTGACCGGGACGGGATTGGATACGAAGTAGCTCTCTCCAAGCCGGGTTACCAGGCCACCTTGACCGACTACGAGGTCGAAGCCAAACTCTATGGACATCTGCGAACCGAAAGCCGCGCGTTCAGCCTAGTTCCTTGAATGCACTCGCTAGCTGTATGAGTACAGCTCTTTCGCGTTGCTGTCCCACACGGCTTGCGACCTCGGGTTTGCGCAGCCGCACTTTTGGTTCTAGGCGGTCAGAATGGGTAGCGCTTGGAGAACCAGGCGGCCATCCCAGCCGTTTTCTCCTGGTCGAATTAGGGACGCTCAGGAAATAGCCCAGGCATCCAGCGAGAAGCAAGTGCCGCAGGGAAGACGAGGCGCAAGGGCGCACGCGGGCCGTCTGAAGCGAGTACGCCGCGAGCCATCAACGCAGACACAACGCGTCGGGCATGGCGCTCAACCACGCCAGCGGCACTGGACACGTCGGCACGCGGCAGTTCTCCCCGGTAGAGCAACGCTTCGAGCACACGCCCAGAGCGCGGAGGAAGATTCTTGAGCTTGATCTCTTCTTCTGCCCAGAGGAGTATGCGCGCACGGAGGCGATCCGGCTGCATCAGGCTCTCCATGAAGCTCACCTGGTCGATGCAAGTCTTCAGAAAGAATTCCGTGAACGCCGCAAGCGCCTCCTCGCTCAGATTCCCGCGGCCATCCAGGTCGTTACGCCGAGGTCCATCACAAGCGGCAAGGTGCCTCTTGTACTCCTCGACGTTGCGAGCTAGGCCGCGTGCCACTGACCAAACAGCACCAGTGTCCAGAGTCTCAAGCAGGGACGCATGCGACATGAGCCGAGCGACACGGCCGTTGCCGTCCAAAAAAGGATGAATCCACAAGAGCCGGTGATGCGCGGGAGCAGCGGCCAGAATAGAGTCCGTTTTGCCGAGATGGTTGTACACGTGCTCGAAGCGTTTCAGGAATCGCGGCACAGCACCAGCGCTGATCGCGACATGGCCGCCGACTTTCACGTCCCGCTTACGCAATTCTCCGGGGACGACGCGAACTCGTTCCATGTTCTCGGGGTCTTCCACCCAGAGCAATGCTTCCGGTAGCTCCGCGCAAAACCGACGATGAATCTCGCAAATGCCTTCGGTTGTGACGGCGCGTCCTTTCAGCCCGCCTTCATCAATCCTTTTTTGGACAGCAACGTGGGCCTTCGCTTCGAGCTGCAAGTCGCGTTTGCTTGCGTCCTTGCTGTAGTCGTTCTTCAGGGCTCGTTCGATGTCAATAGGGTGCGTGTAGTGTCCCTCGATTAGATTGCTGTAGTAGCAGTTCATCGAGCGAACAAGATCAGCCAGAGACTTCAGAAGACTCTCAGGCAAACTCCGACGAATCCCTGCAGCCTTTTGTGCCAGTTCGACCGCAAAATCGGTCAAGGAGCCACGAAACCGGGACGTTTCCCCGATGAGCAAGGGCTCCATTTCGGCAGGGGATTCCCCGCGATCCTTTGCCACCGCGAAGTCCGCTGAAATGTCCGGCACTTTGTCTTCTCCAACCATCGCCATAACTACAATTTATATCAGGCGCTTATACTGGAAACAAGCGGCACCGTGTCCGCAACAAAGTCCTGCCATTTTCCGAGTGTGACTGACGCCATGGAGCCTCGAACCGATGACAGCTTGGGAATGTTAGGTCGGAGTTACAGTCAGGAGGGAATCAACAAGGCTTCCTGTTCGAGTCCGGCATTGTAGCGGTCAATCAGTTCGACGACAGGGCGAATCGCCGTCAATTCCGAGCAACGCAGTTGCGCAAGCATGGCTTGGCTGTTGGCTCTTGTGACCAATTCTGGGTTTGAGAACCGAGCGAATCGCGCTTCCATGTCGCTCGGCAAATAGAGGGCGACTCGTTTTCCCAGGCGTGCGTGCAGCCGCTGAAATTCGGACAGGCCAGAGGGGTCGTAGTCCGGCAGATGCAGCAGACTGAACTTGGAATCCGCTGTACAAGCCAGCCAATCCAATGCGCGGCTGGAAATCCGTCCGTGCCCGTAAATCACCGCGTCCACGCCAAGATTGAGTTGCTCGGCAGCCACAAACACCGCTGGGTTTTCTGTCAACGCGCACCTGCCGACCAATGCGTAGGGGCAATTCCGCGTGAACAGAAATGAGAAAACGCCGTGTGCGACGGTAAGTGGTGCTGCGTCGAAGGGTTTGCCATTTTTCAACAAGGCTTCGTTCTGCCAGACACGAAGGGAAATAATTTCGCCTTCGCTGTTTGTTAGTGCTTTTGTGTCGCGGAAACGGCCCACGCTGGCAACGCGGCTTCCCGCGCCGCTCGGCAAGGCTGCGTTGGGAAAGCGCTGCCGGTAAAAGTCTCTCAACGTATCGGCGTCATTCACGACCAATCGGCGCCCCACGCCACATCGCTGCCAGCACACGACTCCGCTGTCGAGCAGCGGCACAAGGAGTTTCAGAAACGCGCGACCGCATTGACTCTCCGGCAACGATCCAATTTCAGCCAAGTCACGCAGTTTGATTTGAGTTTGGGCTTGAAGCTTCATCGGTTTTCGGCGGCAAGAGCCCTCTTGACAGTCACCCGATGTTTGTTGCGCAGGACAATCCGACCGTTTTGCGGTTGTACGAAGTAGAGCGTGTCTACCTCGCTGACGGCTTCGGGAGCGGCGGTGATGGCGATAAAACCGAGCTGCCGTGCGGTGCGGAGAATTGCATGCCGATTGGCCGGATCGAGCGTTTGAATTTCGTCCAGGAAAAACGGCACGGCGCAGTCATCGCGCCGCAACTGGTCTTTCAACAGAAGCAGATTGAACAGCACTTTGAGGGTGATAGTCGTGCCATGCGACTCGATTTGCCGGAAATCGTGATAAGTGTGCCGCTGGTTGTCCGCGCCTATCACTGTGAAACTAAGTATGAACAGGTTCGTGAAACGAATCACCGGATTGTCCTGAATCTTGCGACGGAAGTTGGCAATGGCGGACTCCTGCTGCGGGTCGGCATCAAATAACCCGCCCGGCTCGAACGCGGCGAGACGTTTTATCCAGCTCACCAAGTCACTCTCCTCGACGACTTCGAGCTTCACGGCTTTGAGGTTTGAGACTTGAATCCTAGCGAAAGCGCGATTGATTTTTGTGGCGGCGCTGCGGACGTCCTCGAGGTTTCTCAGAACAATGTCAAACGTCGCTTTCAGCCCGTGGATGTGAGCGTTCCAGTCGCGCGCCAGAGCTTCTTCTTTTTCGGCCAGAGCTTCCAGTTCCGCCTGCAAAGCGGCGGTCGTTTCGTATTCGTCACTGCCGCGAAACACGTCGCCGAAGCATAGCTCGGTCTTCATGAGAAGGCTCGCAACTTCGTCGGTCAGCTTGACTTGCTTCTCCTGCTGCTTGAGGAACAGCGCAATGGCAGCATTAAAATCATCAGGGATACCCTCGGCTATCTGCGGCTTAGCCGAGAATTCAGGAAAGATGCATCGCCGGAAATTATCCATGACGTTGCCGAAAACGTCTTCGTGTTTCCTAATGGCGGCTTCCACATCGGATTTAGTTTGCTCGGCGATTTTGCGTTGTGAGGCAAGCTTGCCAATGCTTTCATTGGCCGCCGTGATGTTGGCTTCAACCTTCGTGAGCTCGGCGCGCAGGCGTGCTTCGCCTGCTTTAGCTTTCTGGTATTCCTCGAATCGAAAGAGCCGTTTTTCGCACGCCTCGACCTCCGCGAGCTTGGCTTTAAATTGAAACCCAAGGTTCTCACGCTGTTCAATAGCGGCGAGGATTTTCCCCCATCTTTTGAGGTCGGCCTGGTATTCAGCCAGTTGATCGCGAGCAGTGTCCGGGTTTTCCAGTCCCGCCAGGGGCTCTCCGGCTTTGGGCAAAGGAAAAGAGACGATGGCGTCCCGATAGACTCCGTTCCGAACCCATGCCAGCAAGTTACGCAACCTCTCAAGCAATTCATCCTGCCGCGAAGTCGTGACACCACCCTTTCCCACCGGTATCTCCAACAGATCGCGATTGAGTAACCGGAAAATGGTGTTCAGTTCTTCATCCGTAAAATGCTTGCGGAGGGCCGTGACCGCAAGATGGTCAAAACGAGCAATGGCGTGTTCCTTCTGTTTAACTCGGTCGGCGAGAGCGTCGAAATTGCGCTTGGCTTTCTCACGGGATTCACCTTCCGCGCTGGCAAGCTGCAGTTCGAGCTCCCGAACCTCCTGCTTGAGATTGCTGAGTGCGGCGCGTTCCAATTCCTCCGGAAACCCTTTGAATTCGGTGTCTTGGGCCTCGATGCTTTTGAGTGGCGCAAGTAATTGGCCTTTTTGTTCCGACAATGTGGTCACGTTCCTGTGCCGCTCAGCCGCTTCCGCTTCGAGATCCTGCATTCTCGTTTCCTGCTCGGTCTGCGCTTCCCGAAGGTTCAAGAGCGTATCCTTATTGTCTTTCTCGAACCTCTGGCACTTCGTTCGCAAGTCAGTCCAGCGCCACACCAATTCGCCACGAACCGTTTCCCGCTCGGCGAATCTGGCTACGAGGTTTTCCACCAGTTCCTGGTTCTTCTTGAATTTCAGTAACTGCTCGCGCCGGTTGCGGATGAGGTCGTAATCGTCACCGAACAATTCGCGCGCGTCGAATGCCGTGCGGTCGGGCGGGATGTCGGCCAGCATTAGTAGACGATCGCGCATCTGCTCCTGCGAGATTGCGCTCAAGGCGAGCAAGGTTTTTAGTGTCTCGCGGAAGTGATGATATTTATCAATATCATGCAACGCCACTACGCCAAGGCCCCGTCCGTCGCCGTTGGCGGCGGGCAACAACAATTCCCTGTGTTCTTGCGCACTTTTGATGGCGCGAAACTGCTTTAACGCAAGCCTGGCGCTCACCTCACGTGCCTCGCGGACTTGATTCCTTCCGTCAAGAAAATCAGAGCGATCGAAGGGGCCGACGTGGAAGAATCGTTCTGGCTCGCCACCACTCGTCTTGCTCTGGCCGCGCCATCCGATAACACATTTACCAGTCGCCCCAAGACACTCGAATAGAACATAGCTGTATTGATTTAGGAAGTAGAACTCGCGTGTCTGCTCCGCAGTGTATGAACCGAAATCCATGTGGCGGCGGTCGTCCAGGTAGAGAAATTGAAGCGTATTGATCAGCGCGGTTTTTCCGGTATTATTCGGGCCAACAATTTGAAGCGCGCCGGTCAGTTCGATCTCGGCGTATTCGTAGCAACCGGAGCGGATGAGGATGAGTCGCTGTGGACCAGTGGGCATGGGCACCTATCACTCACGATTTACGGGATTTTCCTCAGTCGTGCTTGCCGAATCAGATTCGTCAGCCGATGGAGCGTGGGCAGTCTGCGTCAGTTCGATACACTTGCCAAACACGCGGTGGAACGGACGGAGAAACCGGAATTCGTCATTGGACAACCATTTGACCCAACCGATTCGCTCCATGTGATTTAGCACGTTTTCTAGATCGCTCATGTCATGCACTTCCACCTGTCTTAGTAACGCCGTGTAGCGGTCGAGCGTGAAATGCGGTAGCGCCGTCACGAGGAAGTTTTGGCCGAAGATGAATTCATCAATCGGACGGCCCTGGTTAGCGGCATGGTCAATCATAATGTAGGAAAAGACTGCGATACGCGGCAGTGTATCCGGCACGGTTTCTGGGCTATCCGCGTTGAAATAGAAAAACTCGCGTTCGTGGCGGACCAGAGTAATGCCGAGCGCCGCGAAGTAGGCGGCATATTCGTCAAACCGCTCGCACAAGCGGGAAAACTCAGGCTCATCGTCCGGGCCGAGATGGTAGCCCCGCCTTAGGCGGTCGAAGATGGTCGTCAAATGCGGAAGCGTATTCATGTGGAAGTTAGGGTCACGGGCGAAGCCGTAATTTCACCACCGGCGATGTCGTAAGTGCGCGGCTCTCGATCAGTGAACGTAGCGTGGAAGTCGGGGTAAAACACCAAAACGCTGAAAGCGGCGAGCACATCTGAAATGCCCCGCCCTGAACAATTCTCCGCGAGCCAGTCCACCAAATCTTGAACAGGTAGATTTTCACTCACACGGGTTGGCAGTGACTCCAGCCACAGCAGACGAACCAGGCCATCCGGCGCTTCCTCTTCTGCCGTCAATTCCAGCACGGGCGGAAGTTCGGGCGGAAATTCGATGACACGCCGTAAGGTCACCAGAATCGCCGCGTCGCTCGGCACGTTCTGATAGCGCCACGCAGCGACTCCGATGAGGTGCTCGTTGCCCCATCTGGACAGGCCGACCGCCTGTAACTGTTCTAGCGCCCGAGCCGCGCCTTGGGCGATAAAGCTCGAACGGCGAAGCGATTCGTACAGCGGCTGAATCTCCTTCCGGCATTGCGTGAAGACGCGGAGCGCGTGTGCGCCCACCAACCGGAGGAAGCGCAGGTTGCGTGCGAGTGCTGGGTGGTCGTTGAACAACGCCTCTTCGCGGGCGCGATGAAGCAGCCGTTCGGTTTCGTCAAATGCGGTGCGCAGCGGCCCGTCGACGCGGACGATTTCAATCATGGGCTCAACATAACGGCCCATCCAATAAACGATGCGCCTATACTTTTCCCGCACCGAAACACGGGGGCGTTCGGTTTTGTAACGCGTGACCTCAGCTAGAATCGCACTCTGCGTCTCATTCAGGTCGGCATGGATTCGTCGCAATGTCTGGCTGATTTCCTCGAAAGCTGAACTGATGCGTTGTACATCCTCGTCATCCAATGCGCCGGCGAGTTGCTTATTGACGGTTTCGAGTGACGCGACGTAACCGCAAATTATTTCTGGCGTAGCAGGGTTCGCTTCATTGAACAAATAGTTAAGCAGTCTCGCCACTGGTTCGGCCATGAAGAAGACTTCACTGCCGGGTTCGGTGGGAATGAGAATCTGCAGCTCGCGCAGTCGCCGCCACGCTGTTTCGGGCAACTCCTCGCCAATGCCAGGATTGGCGCGAATCAACCGCATGGCTTCCGCCTCGGAAAAGTCCCCGCCGCGCGCCGCCAGCGTGCTCAACAGTGGCGCGTGATTGGCGCAAAAATTAAAGAAGCTCTGCGGATTGATTCTCATCCCGAATTGTCTAGCCGTTACTCGTGCTTAGCTGCACCCATGGATTCTGCCCGTTTTTCGACAATTTGAGAAGGTCGCGCAATGAAAGTGGATGAGTCAGTTTTGTGACGGGTTCCGTTGACAAGGACATCTTAGCCCCGACGGGAGGAATCAAGACCGGGAGAGGAAACTGGTCCGGAAGGTCGAGAAATGGAACATTGTCGAAGAAGAACAGCCCCGGGAAAGGGAAGCCGGAGCCGCCGCCGATTGAGGCCGTAGGGCCCCCACCTTTATCCGGTGGCGCTTTGCCGGCACGGTCGTCAAGATGCACCCTGGACAGCGGTACAGCTTCGTCTTCGAAACAGATGCCTCGCCGTCGTATTGGAACCCGGCCGAGCCCTCACTATCGAAGATCAAAGTAACGGCTCATGCGATTCGGTATACGGGAGCCGATGAGATGGTGTCTGTCACGACCAAGGGTTTTATCCAAGCACAGCTGGAATTCGCCACAGGGTCGGCAATGACCGCCATGCTGCCGGTCGAGGTGGTGGCGAAACCCGCACCGAAGCCCAAGCCAAAGCCGGAAACGCCCACTGAACAGGAAGACGAAGACTCGAAGAAGGTCATTAAGGTTAAGGTTCGGAAGAAGGACTTCACTGAGGTGGAGATCCCGGTCGTGACGCCGATTCCGGTGAAGACCACGGATGCGGCCTGGGCTACCCTCGGCTGGCCTCACGATCCGCAGAGGGTTGGGTTTTCCATTCGCCCGCTTCAGGGAAGGGTCCGGCTCTTTTACAACGCCGAGTTTCCTCCATTCCTTGACTTGCGGAACCGTATGTCCAAGAAGAGTCTTGAAACCGAGTTCGTGCGGCGCTACGAGCTAAAGCTGGTGCTGCACACGATCTCTACGCTCAATTACGACTTTGTTGACGAAGATGAGTTCCCAGAAGATCAGCGCAAGCGCGTGCGGGACCTGCTGTGTGCTACAGCGGAAAGTCTCGCCATTGCGACCAAGTCTGAGCTAGAAATTGAGGCGAAGCTGAAGAGTGAGATACAGCGCCACTGGAAACCGTGGTGGCGACGGAACCTTCAGGAAGTTGCCGCCGTTGCCCACAAGTCGGCAAGCGCCAGCAATGAATCTGCTGAACCGGCAACCACCTAGAACAACTCTGGAGCCCATGCCGCTCGACCCGAGAACAGCGGCGGGGCGAACTATGTGTTAGCGGCGGCGAGAGACTGGGCCATTTTGGCGGTCCATTCTGGGCCACACCTTTCCCTCTTGCACGAGGATCTCAGAACGGTCCTCGCCCTCATTGACCGGCCAATGTGCACGCATTTTGGCCGAGCTGATTGAGTTCGCGGCTAATATTCAGGAGGCGTTGTGTAAGTCGTCGAAGTTTGTGGCGGGCGCGAAGATCTTGCAGCTGCGCTTGAAATAGCTGCAGAAGGTGGCGAGTGGTGGCGATGGCCTCGCGAGTGGAGGAGAGGTCGGCGCGCACTGGAGCGGTTGGGGAAGGAAGAGGGAGTTGTGGAATGGAGTGGAGTAAAGCAGTGTTTTGGCGAGCACGGTGAAATTCCCGCTGTAGGTCTAGCCGCATGACTTCTACATAGATCAAATGTGCTGCAGCACATTTGATTTACTATCTGCTGTGGGGCGTTATGTAGAGTTGCTGCTGTAAGTGCTTGCCGATCAGTTCATTCCTGTTGGATCACAGCACATAAAATTTCATGATGGACCCCTCGGTGGCCATCGAAGCCACATCTCAGAGGAGGGTCGTCATGGAACAAAGCCATTCGGAAAACTTGCAACTGGAACGACTGGTCGCTGGCGCGCTGGGCAAGATCGAACGGTTGGGCTATAGCAGGAAATCACGGTATCGGTATCGAACAACCTGGGAACACCTCATCGAATTTTCCCGTCGGGAGGAACTAGGAGATGAGTTTTCCGCAGATTTGGCGGCGCGCTTTCTCGAGGAGTGTCGCGTCAGGGACGAGCAGCCGGATGGGCCGAGCGATGGCTGGCGTCGGCATGTGGCGTTCGAACTAAAGGTGCTCGCCGATTTCGCTGAGAACGGGCGCATTGAACGACCTCGCACACTTGTGCAGGCTATCCATCTTCCCCCCGCCATGCAGAACACACTGCATGATTACGAGCAGTACTGTAAGGATCGGATTCATCTGCGACCATCGACCCTTGTTCTGCGTACCACAGGACTGACGATCTTTTTGGATTTTCTCCATTCAAAGAAAGAGCGGACACTGGGACAAATTCAGTCGGCGGATCTATCCGAGTTCGTGTCAAGTCGAGATCACTTACAGCCGAAGACGGTCGCGCGAATCGTATCCGATGTGCGGTGTTTTCTCCGGTTCCTCACCATGCGTGGGATTCTAGAGAAAGATCTCAGTGCGGAACTGCCGAAAATCCGTGGTCCCAGGGATGCAACCATCCCTTCGGTGTGGGATCAGGAACTCCTCGTCCGACTTCTTGGTGCGGTCGATCGCAGTTCCGCGAAAGGGAAACGAGATTACGCCATCCTCTTACTGGCATACCGATTGGGAATGCGCGCTGGGGATATTCGCACACTGAAACTGGACAACCTTCGTTGGGCGGAGTCGACCATAGAAATCACGCAAGCGAAGACGGACGCGGCGTTGATTTTGCCTTTGACCAACGAGGTCGGTGAGGCTCTGATTGACTACTTGAAGTCGGGTCGTCCCAAAACGACACACCGAGAGGTATTCCTAAAAGTGAAGCCACCGTTTGATCCTTTCAAGGAAAACAACCATTTGTACGACATTGTCAACTATTGGCGCTGGCTGGCGAGGATCACCTTTCGGAGCCCACAAAAGCGGGGCCTCCATTCGCTGCGCCATACTCTAGCAAGTCGGCTTCTAGAAAAAGGCACGCCGCTTCCAACCATTTCGGAAATCTTGGGACACACCAGCTTGGAATCAACACGTATCTACGCGAAGGTGGATGTAGAAGCCTTACGAGGTGTGGCGTTGGACCCAGAGGAGGTGAATCATGCCCGCTGATCCATCCAACCGGTTCCAAAGCGTTCTGTCTGCCTACATGGAGAATTTTCTTCAGGAAAAGCATGCCTGTGGGTACGCCTATAGGGAGCAGACTCGAATCTTGCAGCGCCTCGACGACTTTTTGGTGCAGGAGGGATTGGCGAGGTATGAGTTACCTGTCTCCATCACCCGGAAATGGTTAGCAAAGAAAGCACACGAAAGTGCAGGAACGCACCAGCAACGGATCGTCGTCACTCGCCAATTCTCAAGGTTTTTGTTGCGGGTAGGTTATTCCGCTTACGTGCCTGATTCCACTTTCGGTACTCGAAACCCATCGACTTTTGTGCCAAGGTTGCTAACCGACGAAGAGCTTGGAAGGTTCTTTCAGGCCGTGGACGCCTTGCAGCCAACGGCGCGTTCACCTCAGCGGCATCTCGTTATGCCCGAAATCTTTCGGCTCCTGTACAGCTGCGGGTTTCGTGTCGGAGAAGTACTAAAACTGCGAGTTCGAGACGTCGATCTGAATCAAGGCATCATCACGGTTCGCCAGGGGAAATTCCGCAAAGACCGCTTGGTTCCCCCCTCCTTGCCTCTCGTGAACCGCTTGCAAAAGTATGCTGCCCATTTCGAAAAACGCCCGCCCGATGCAATCTTCTTCCCGGGACCAAATGGAGGGCCCGTGAGCCTACGCACGGTTTATACGGTGTTCCGACAACTGCTGCTGCAGTGCGGAATTCCTCACGCCGGGCGAGGCAAGGGACCCAGGATCCACGACGCTCGGCACCTGTTCGCCGTCCGTGTCTTACGACGCTGGTATCAAGACGGTGAGGATCTGGATGCCAAACTTCCTCTTCTGGCTACTTACCTTGGCCATCAGGATCTTTCCGGAACTCAGCGTTACCTTCATCTGACCGCCGAACTTTTTCCCGAGATTACGGCGCGAGCGGACGCGGCCTTTGGCGATGTCATTCCGCGGAGGGTCGAACCATGAAACCGACCGATCTCTCCGTTCACGTCACGAACTTTTTGACACATTATCTGGCGGCCCAGCGGAATCTCAGCCCGAACACCATCAAGGCCTACCGCGACGTATTCACTCTGCTTCTACGATTCTGCCGCGATGTGCGGGGAATCGCTCCGGAAAGGCTGCGTCTTGAACAGATTGATGTTTCGCTCGTCGAAGCATTCCTGGACTACTTGGAGCGAGAAAGAAAGTCTTCACCCCGCACGCGCAATCAACGCCTTGCGGCCTTGCACGCATTCTTCCGATATGTTCAAGCGGAAGAGCCGGCCCGTATGCATCAGTGTCAAAAAGTCCTCGCGATCCCGCTGCGGAAACATGCTCGGCCAACCGTCAACTACCTTTCCAAAGAAGAGTTGGCGGAGATCCTGGCGCAGCCAGACCTCCAAACACCAGAGGGTCGGAGAGATGCGGTTTTGTTGAGCGTCCTCTACGACGCGGGAGCGCGTGTTCAGGAGCTGGTCGATCTTTCCGTCGGAGACGTGCGTTTGGATCCACCCGCGCAGCTGCGCCTTCTGGGCAAGGGGCGCAAGATGCGCGCTGTGCCTTTGATGGGAAACACAGTTCAGCTTCTGCGCAAGCACATGCAGGAAAACCACCTTGATCGTCCCGAACAGTTCGACAAGCCTCTTTTCCAGAATGCGCACCACGAACGACTGACGCGTTCGGGAATCCGGTACATCCTTCACAAATACGTGGTCCTGGCACAAAGCAGGCGCCCGAGTTTGAACCGCACCGTAAGTCCGCACACGCTGAGGCACACGAAGGGTATGCACCTGTTGCAGAGCGGGGTCTCGCTGGACATGATCCGCGACTTCCTCGGCCACGTGGATGCTAAAACGACTCAGATTTACGCGAGGGCAAATCTGGAGATGAAACGAAAGGCCCTTGAAAAAATCAGCGAGCCTCCGTCAGTCCAGACGATCCCATGCTGGCAGCAGAACAAAGACCTTCTTGACTGGCTCCATTCCTTGTAACCCTCCCTAAGGACACGCGTCACATGACAACCCCGACCCGGGGTCCGCCAATCAACCGAGGATATTATGCTGAGTCCAGCCACGCGCGCACGTTGACAACACGTGACTTGGGACACCAACTACACATATCTACTTTCTGCAGATAGTAGCGCAAGGTCATGTTGATGTCTTTATGCCCTAGCATTTGCATGAGTGCAGGCAGGCTGACGCCGAGACGGATCATTTCTGTAGCGTAGGTGTGACGAAGACGATGCAGGGTCACCTTGCTGGTACAACCAGCGCGCAGGGCGGCTTGGGCTAAGGCATGACAGAGCATGTCGTGGACGGGATGACGTCCTCCGCGGCAGCGAGGGAGCAAGAAGTTGTCAGACTTCGCCAACCAGGTAGCTGGAGAAAGAGCGCGCAGCTCCACAATACGCGCCAAGATGTGTTGCGTTTCCTGATCGACGGGTACCCAGCGTTCGGAATGGAGCTTGCCCAATGGCACATGTAGTGCGGCTTCTTGTTCCCCCACCTGCTGCAGGCAATCCAAGCGGAGATCGATGCATTCTTGGGCACGGATCCCGGTGGCGCGAGTCAGTAGCAGGGCATTGGAGAGCAGCGTGTTGGTGTGACGGAGCTGTTGGAAGATCGGCGCAAGGGAATCCGCGACAGCGCGGAGCAGAAGCTGAAGCAGCTCAGCCAGCCGCGTTGAAGCGAAGCTGGCTGGCGCCTAATTCGCGGGCTTGGTATCCAAACCCAAGTCGGACGCTACGCGCCGATTTCCGATTACCACGCTTCCGAGGACTTGGACCGAAATTTAAGTACATTCTCTCGTATGACGAAAGAGAAAGACAACTTGTGGCTAGCGGTCAAAATACTCCTCGGCTTGCCGCTGTTGTTCTATGCGCTTCTATCTGGGCTTGGGCCACAAAGGGAAATATGGCGAAAGCCGACGAAAAAGGTGCTGGTGGCTTTCCTTATTGCATGGGGTGCGGTCGTTTGTTTCGTTGTGCTCGTTTTCGTCTGGAACGCTCACAGGTAGGAAACCTCTTTACCGATGACGGCGTTAGGACGTAGCCGCCCGGCGGCGGACGAGTCGTTGTGCTGAACCGGACACGAACCGCTCATTCCAACGGCTTGAACTCTCCGCATTCGTTTGCTTTGTTAGAGGCTGTCCGAGAGACAACGCCACTAACTCCCGGTTTTGGCGTATTCCACATGGACGCGAACGCTGTTACTCGGGACCTAGCCATCCGAGTGGTATGCTTTTGCTATGATTTTGGAACAATTCGACGGCATTTTCGCTCAAACCTTGGTTGGTGACTACGACGATGATTTGCCGTGGGAAGCCGTCCAGGCATTGCGAAAGATAGGCAGTCGCGCCGTTTTCGAGCGGGCCGCGGAGTGGTGTGGTTCAGAGGACCCGCTGAAACGTGCTCGCGGAGCAGATGTGCTCGCGCAAATTGGGCGGACGGGCGAACACCCCACTAACAATTTCCCCGACGAATCTTATTTGATTCTGTCGGCGTTAGCGGAACGAGAACGGGACCCGTTGCCATTGCTCTCAGCAATTCACGCGCTCGGACATGTAGGAAATCCCCTCGCGGTGCCTTTGGTGATTGCAAATTGCGAGCACGAGAACCCGGATGTCAGATTTGCTGTGGCCTGTGCATTAGGCAACTTTGCAGATGACCCGCGTGCCGCGCCAGTATTAATGACACTGATGCACGATGTTGACGACGACGTGCGGGATTGGGCAACGTTTGGCCTCGGTGTACTTGGAGATAAGGATTCGCCTGAGATACGTGAAGTACTACTGGAACGAATGAGCGACCCCAATTGCGATGTACGCGAAGAAGCACTCGTCGCCTTAGCCAATCGAAAAGAATCTCGGGCGGTACCAGCATTGATTGCCGAGTTGAATCAACGCGAAATATCCGACCGACTGAGGGAAGCGGCGGAGACATTCCTCGGTGAGAACGAACAGCGACTGGGGTGGGGTCCGAACGATTTCGCCGGGGCGCTTCGGAAGCAATTTGCGCTGTGAAGCGGCATTGACTCCTGGTTAGTGGCGTACTCGTAGAAGTGGCTGGCCCGATTCCGCAACGGATTTCACCTGTCCGCAATCGCTGTTTAACAGGAGCTAGGGACGGGGAATGCTCGTCACCAGAAATCTGAAAGAGATGCCCGCCGGCGATTCCATGGTGCCCGCTTCGAAAGCCTCTATCAGGCATGGAGCACGGGGACGATCACGGAGCGTGACTTACGGTTGGGGTTTTCGCAACTCAAGCCCGACCGGCCCGTATTTTTCGGGACCCTCCTGGTGCAGGAACACGGTTCACCAGTGGCGGAGATCAATCGTCGCGGTGACGGGTGCGTGAAAGACACACGTAACTCTTCCCGTCACCGTTCGCGTCACCCCCGGGGTGCCGCGAAGTTGTTGGGAGCATAGCGGTTGCGCATGGCGCGACGATCAATTTGGGCGCGGGCAAAACACCGGAATGGGCTGGAGCGACCCCACTTCGTTGCCACGGGAACCGTGGCGGTCGCTCCAGCCCAGTGAACAGGATGATTCTCTGTTCACCGGGTGTTTTGCCCGCGTCCTGTAATGCCAAGAAGAGCTAAGGAAAGGAGAAATCATGTTTGGAGAGATGTGGATCTCGGCCGCTGGCGCAAGCAACAGCAGACGCAGACTGAGAGGAAGGTTAGCCACACCGCGCCAAACGTGGCGCGGGCATGATTCAACGAATTCTCCACTCGAGGCACTTCCTCGCCTGTCTTCTCTCGGCGGCCACGCGAATAGCGCTCTACTTCCTACGGGTCATGGCCATCCGCTCAGCCTCGGCCTCTCTTTTTCAACTACTCCTACGCCCTCTTCCTCTATACAACACCTTACATCGCCTATTCGATCCTGCTTCCGGCATCTACATGTTCGCCCTCAAGGCAGGCCGCTAGATTCGGGCGGGCAAACTGCCTCCTTATCCTGTCCTCCGGAAGAGGACAGAACTTCCTCTCGTAGTAGGCGAGGTACATCACCCCCGCAAGCAAAGGCCCTCGGAAGCACCGCGCTGGCTGGTCATCCCGGAACGAGGCCTTTTCACGGGCACCGCCATTGTGGGTGCGGTGGGCTCGGGAAAAACGGCAGCTGCATGCGCCCTTTCGCCGAGCAGATTTTGGCCTATCGCGCCGAAGACCTCGACCGGCGCATCGGCGGACTCGTTAAGGAATAGCTTCAACAAAATGACGGCTGTTTCAATATCCAGCAATTTCATTTCTCAGTCTTCCACCGCTTCGCCCATCGAGCGCCAGATGCCCGTTGACCGCGCTTCGCGTACTGATAACATTGACGTGCCGCCAGTTCAAGCGACTCGAAAGCGAGGAAAACGCATGAGTCGCAGGAAAGGGCAGAATCCGAAGGTGCGCGTAGGAAAACGTGCCGACGGCCAGAAGTTCTTCTTTTTTCAGTACTGGATTGATCTTCCGGGACAAGAAGAAAGAAAGCGTCAGACAGAAGTTATCGGACCGACAAGCCAGATGACGAAAAGCGAAGCCGCGCGGAAGAAACTGGAATTCATCTCGAGGCTGGAACTCAATTCGAGTGACTATCACATTCCTTCCTCCAGGACCTTCGCCGATGCTGTCTCGTACTACCGGGAAGTGTTTGCCCCACGAATGCTTCGAGCGTCCACTTTTTCGGTTGCAGATGGGCACCTCAAGGCCCACCTCGAGGCGGACTGGAAAAACATTCCGGTAGAGCATATCAACATCGATTCAGTGAATGAGTGGATATGGAAGAAGCGGGAGCAGAGACTCTCCTGGGTGACGATAAAGAACATCCTGCGCACGATGCAGCGAGTTCTCTCGGCATCCTCGAAGGACAAAAAGCCTCCTTTCTCCCAAAGCGGGCTCGCAATTTCTGAGCGTGACAAGCTGCAGATGAAGATAGACAGCCGCCGAAAGGTGTCGTTCTCTTGGGCCCAAGCGCAACAGATTGCCGAATACGTCGGCAAGATGGACCGGCTTGGCAAGGCCCGTCGAGAACAGTACGCCACGCTGTTCCTTCTGGCAGCAGCGTCAGGCTTGCGAACAAGTGAGCTCCTCGCACTGAGGGCGAATGACCTTGACTTCGGTGCGGGCACAGTTCGGGTAGAAGAATCCTCAGATCAACGAAGCGCCGGGAAGATTGGACCCTGTAAGAACGTAACGGCCTATCGAACGGTTCTCCTTCGGGACCCTGAGGGTCGAAGGGCAATGCAGAGACTGAAGGGGTTCCTCGGAACCTCCGTTAGCTCCCATGCCTTGGTCTTCCGCTCGAAGCGTGGCGGTCCACTCCGCGAAACCTATGTGCTGAATCAATGTCTACATCCGGCCGTGACGGCTCTGGGACTAAAGAAGGCCGGTTTGCATGCCTTTCGACGTGGCTGCAACCGCCGATGGGAACTCGCCGGTATCAACCCTGCAGTGATCCGTCAGCAAATGGGGCACACGTCCTCTGCGATGACGGCACGGTACACGGGAGAGATTCCTCTCGAACAAATCCGCATCGAATTTTCCACAAAGTTTGGCAACAAAATTGATATTTTGGAAAAAATGGAAAATGAGGTAGCGGTGCAAGTTCTTTAGAATCTGGAGCGGGCGATGGGAATCGAACCCACGTCCGAAGCTTGGGAAGCTTCTATACTGCCATTGTACGACGCCCGCTCGCTTCTCTAGCTTGCTGATTATATACGACTAAGCGACTGCACGTACAGATCGGCCATTTTCCATATTTGTTAGCGCCGGTTTAAAAGGGATCCACTTTCGCCGTTTTGCGCTGAGCCATTTGTCTGAAGGGCTGCCTTGGGGCACACCCACACGCTGACTGTGCATGAAGCGAGCAGTCTCAGTTTCGAGTTTATTTCCCGCCAGA
>WNFW01003542.1_pt1 | contig 21568 bp, 20 predicted proteins | sample 5400131 | NCBI WGS metagenome assembly WNFW01 (sample SAMN13153362, study PRJNA577476) | soil metagenome | isolation source: 20 cm soil or saprolite under grassland replicate 1 | place: USA:California | collected 2016-06-15 | reverse complement strand
GTCGACGATGGACCGTTTCCGACTGATCGATTTCTCGAGCGACGTGCGCACGTTTCGCGACAATTTCTCCATCGCGAATCGCGACAACATTCAGGCGGCGGAGCGTTATCTCGACCAACTCGACGCGCAGGGGTCAACGAATATCTCTGGCGCGTTGGAGGAGGCACTGTCAGCACCTGTTCAATCGGGAAGACTCCCGATCATACTGTTTCTCACCGACGGCCAGCCAACGGTTGGGGAACGCGATGCTTCCGTGATCGCGGCGAACGTCGCGAAAGAGCGCGGGTCGCGCCGGCTGTTCACCTTTGGCGTTGGCGCTGATCTCAACGTTTCGTTAATCGAGCAGCTTGCGCTCGAGGGTCGCGGGACAGCGAGCTTCGTACGTCCTGAGGAATCGGTGGAGCGCGCGGTAGGAATCGTGGCGAGTCGGTTGACGAGCCCACTCGTCACCGATGTCCGAGTTCGCGCGGATGGTGTACGATTGCTCAAGATGCACCCTTCGGGACCGGTGGACATATTTGCCGGCGAGGATCTGGTCATTCTGGCTCGCTATCAGGGAAGCGGAAATGCCTTCATACGGTTCGAGGGTCAGACTACGAGCGGTCCTGTGAGCTGGAACAGCGCTGTCAACTTCCCGGATCGGTCGCGCGAGAATCCATTCGTTGCAAGGCTGTGGGCAACTCAGCGCGTCGGCTATCTGAGCGCGGAGAAAAGGAAGCACGGCGGCTCGCAGGAGATCAATGACGAAATCCGCGATCTTGGAGAGCGATTTGGTATTCCGACGGAATTCTCGTCCTACCTGGTGGTCGAGCCCGGGATGAACCAACGGCGTCAGCTCGGCGGTAACCTATCGCTGCAGTCGGTCGTGAAACATGTCCGCGGCGGATGCTGCTTCGGGCATGAGAGACGATGCGAACCTGCGGCGCGCCGGCAACGTGACGTTCGTGCTCCGCGACAGCATCTGGACCGACGTGCGGTACAAAAACTCAGACACGGTACTGCGCGTGCAACCATTCTCGGAAGCCTACTTCAGATTGCTGGAACTGCAGCCGGATCTCCGCGAGCCGTTCTCTGTCGGCGAGCGCGTGATAGTTGCGGGCCGCACCATGGCGATCGAGCTGACACCATCTGGCAAAGAACGGCTGACGGACCGCGACCTGGCACTGTTGCGAGATCGCTGGTAATCGAGTGACTGATGTAGAGCGACTCTTCCGAACGTACAACGCCGCGTTGGTGAGATATCTGACGCGGCGTTTGGGAGATCGCGACTGGGCCGAGGAGGTGGCGCAGGAGACATTCGTGCGTGCGCTGCGGCAGACATCGATACAGAACGAGCGAGCGTGGCTGTTCGCGGTAGCAACCAATCTCGTGCGGGACGAAGCGAGGAAAGACATGAGACGCCGAAAGCATCTGGCGCTTCTGGCGGAGCAGGAGCGAGAGACGGTCGTCGAGCCGGAGGAGACAACGCTCGAGCGCGCTCAGGAAGCAGCGATGGCGCGTAAAGCAGTCGATGCACTCGCGGAAAGAGATCGTCTCGCGCTGCTCATGCGTGAAGAGGGTCTGGACTACAGCGAGATCGCGGAGGCACTGGAGCTTTCGCCCGGGTCGGTGGGGACGACGCTCTCGCGGGCGCGTCGCAGGCTCGTTGAGAGTTACGAGGCACTGCAGAAGAATCAGGAAGAGAGAGAGAAGAATGCAGCATCTTGACGAAGGAACGATTCATTCGTGGTTGGACGGCGCCTTGAGCGCCGATGATGTCGCGCGGGCAGAAGCTCACGTCAAAGAATGTCCGCAATGTGCTGCTGCGGTAGCGGAAGCGCGCGGATTCATCGCGGCATCGTCGCGAATTCTAACGGCGCTGGACAACGTGCCGCGAAACGTAGTGCCGGCTGCGGCGCCGAGAAGGCGCGTAGATCCAATCGTGTGGCGCGTTGCGGCGACGATGCTGATCGTGGCTGGTGGTACTCTCGTGGTCTTGCGGGCTAACGGACGAAAGGGGCAACCATCCTCCAGTCCAACATCCGCTGCGATGGTAATGCAGCCTCAGGCTGGGATCGCCCCGCCGGCACCGATCGTATCCGATACCCACACGGTTGCCACGACCGAGCTTTCCAAAAAGTCGGCCAGACGCAACTCCGAGAATGAGTTTTCCGGGAAAGCGGCAAAACCAATCTCCGAACCAGACGCGTATGCGACCGAAAAGAGGTCCGCCGCACAAACCGTTAACCCAGAGACTCGCGAAAGTGGTCGCCAGATTGGCGTTACACCGCCTACTGCGGGCGGCGCCGGCGCGGTCAGGTCAAGCGCGGCCGCGCCCAGGTTTGCACTCCCGCGCGTTAACAGTGTCGCGGCAATGGATGCAGCCGCGGATCAGGCGTCTGTTCGCGACCAGCCGTCTGTTCGCGTTGTAGGCACACCACGCGCACTCGGCGAAAGTCGCACCTTGTACGAGGTAGCGCCCGGTGACACGGTGTTGTTGGCAGAGGTACTGAAACTGAGCCTGGAGTCAGTTGTCGTAACCGGAGCAGCTGCGACCACCCCGCGCACCGACAGTCGGCGTGCGGGGGTCACCGCGCCACAAGCAGCGGTCGCCGAGGCGAACGTGCCCGCTCCAACAGCGCAAACAATAAACGGCGTGACGACTCTCACGTGGACCGATCCCGCGACCGGAAGTACAATGAAGCTTTCCGGGCGTCACACGCGCGAAGAGCTTCTGGAAATCAAACGCAGAATCGAGCAAGCAAAGGCCGCTGCAGCCGACGCAAAGAAAAACCGGTGATTCAGCGCTGAGGAACTGCCTCATGTAGCGTCATCCCCATCGAGTGGTAGCCCTTGTCGACGTAGACAACGGTACCGGTTATTCCACTCGCGAGGGAACTCGACAGGAACGCCGCAGTGTTGCCCACTTCTTCCGCCTGTAAGGCGTCGGTGAGCGGCGAGTTCTCGGCGCAGTATTCAACCATTTTCTCGATGATGCCAATCGCGCTCGCTGCCCGTGACGCGAGGGGGCCGGCCGAAATCGCATTGACGCGTAGCCCATACTTGCGGCCGGCTTCAAAAGCCAGCACGCGGGTGTCGCTTTCGAGCGCCGCCTTCGCCGACGACATGCCGCCACCGTAACCTGGTATCACTCGCTCGCTCGCCATGTAGGTGAGGGAAAGAAAAGAGCCTCCCTTGCGCGTGAGTGGAGCGAGCCTCGACACCATGGATACCAGCGAATAAGCGCTGACACCGACCGCCGTGAGGTAGCCTGAGCGGCTCGTCTCCAGCAGCGGCTTCTTCACCTCAGGCCCGTTTGCCAGTGAGTGAATTACAATGTCGAGCGAATCCTTTCCGAAGTCCGACTCGATTCGGCGTGCCATACCGTCGATGCTGAAGTCGCCGGTATCCTTGTAGCGCTTGTTCGTTCGAATGTCTTCGGGAGCATCCGCGAGCGTGTCGAACGAGGCATCGAGCGGGTAGATCTTCTCGAACTGCAGCAGCTGTCCGTTCGACAGTTTGCGCGAATCATCCATCTTGCCGCGCTCCAGCAGGTTCATGAAGATGTTGAGAGCGGGAGGCCAGGTTCCGACCGACACAGAAGCACCCGCTTCAGCCAGCGATTTGGCGATCGCAAAGCCGAAACCTGCGTCGTCTGCCACGCCCGCGACCACCGCGCGCCTGCCGGTGAGATCGATTTTCAGCATTCGGGTGATATCGCGATTCGCGGCAACATTGACAAGGGGTAAGAGTCTTGCATTCCCGCCGATGAGGATTCGGTTTTCAAACCTTGAACCGGGGATCGATCTTGCCGGGAAAGACGCTTTGTCTCGTGCTCCTTTCAGTAGCGCTCGCTACGAATGCGCAGGCGCAGGTAGAAGACACGATCAATAAAAAAACTCCGTTGCTGGTAGGGAAAGATGCTTTGCTTTTCGGCGCATTTGCGCTTGGGACGGCGCTCGTTGCGCCGATCGACCGACAGGTAGCGGGTAGACTTCAGGACTCCGCAACTCAGGAGAACCGTTTTCTCAGGACGGCTGCAACGGGCCTCCGGCTGCTTGGCGACCCGGGCTCGCTTGTTACCGGGACTGGGTTGTACCTCATTGGCCGCGCCGATGGCCAGCGGCGGGTACAAGCCCTCGGACTTCATAGCGTCGAGTCGATTGTCTACGCAGGGTTCCTCTCCGGCGGACTCAAGATGCTCGCTGGAAGGCAGCGCCCTTACGTGGACGTCACCAATCCGTACAACTTTCAACTCTGGCGAGGCTTTTCGGACGACAAGTACCGATCCTTCCCTTCGGGGCACACGACCGCTGCTTTCGCTTTTGCGTCGACGTTGACGCGCGAGACTCAGTTCTGGTGGCCGCATGCCGCGTTTTACATCGGCACTGTTTTCTATGGTGGAGCGGGACTAATCGGACTTTCGCGAATGTATAACAACCAGCATTGGTCGAGCGACGTGATGGCTGGGGCGACGATCGGGACCATCATCGGGCTGAAGGTCGTGAAGTACACGCACTCCCACCCGGGCAATCACATCGATAGCGAGCTCATAAAGGGGAAAACGAGATCAACATCCCGGGTCATTCCGATCAGCTTGTCATTCCAGTTCTAGGATCCGACTTAGTTACCGCGAGTAATGCTCGTTGCTGAACGGCGTCTTCATCCTGGCGGAATTACCGAGTGAGATCGGGGAACGTGTGCGGGCGATCAACGAGAGATACGATGCGAAGCTGGCGCGCTACAAACCGCCCCACATAACGCTGACCGGCTCGTCCGGGGCTGGTCCGATCCCGCCTTCGGTGAGTGTCGAAGAGATGCGCGCGAAGCTCGAGCCGATCGCAGATTCGACAGCTCCGATCACGCTGTCGTTCAAGGCGGCACAGCGCTTCATGCAGACGGACATAATCGTGCTGCCGATCGATCCCCACGGTCCGATAAGAATGCTTCACGACCGGCTTGTTACGAGCGGCCTGCCATTCACGCGGGCGCGGTACACTTTTAGCCCACATTGTACGCTGAGCCTGTACCAGTCGCTGGATCCGAAATCGGTCCGCGAGCTGCTCAACACACGAATTCCGGAGCCGTTCGTGATAAGCGCCATTCAGCTCTATCACACGCGGGATCCACAACCTTCCCGAAAGCTCCTCGAGCTCCCGCTGACCGGTGGATCCGAGAAAGATTGAGATAGCGTGGCGCGGGGTCTGGATGAGACTTCTGGGCTGGATGCTGCCCGGGCCCAACGAGACGACACTTCCACCACCAACGAATTCCGGCTATCGCGTCCTGTTCCTCCGCTACGAGCGAATCGGCGACATGATCATGGCCACCTCGGTGATCCGGAACATTGCGTTGACCATTCCGGGCGGGAAAGTCGACGTGCTTGCGACTCCAAGCACAGCGGCGGTGCTCGAGGGCAATCCGCACGTTGGGAAAGTATTGACTCTCGAACGGAAATCGTTCCGCAGCTACGGCGATTTGATGAGGCAGCTGCGACGCGCACGCTACACGGTGATGGTGGATGGCAGAATCAACAATCCACCGATTTTCACATCGACGCCACTCCTAATGTACGCGGCGAGGGCGCGGTTCCGGGTCGGTGCCGGAGGCGATAAAAGGCCACGGATCTACAACGTCTGCGTTCCCGAATGGAACCGTGTCGATCACTACATCGAGGGCTCCAAGAGTCTCGCCGTTCCATTCGGAGTCAACCCGGAATTGGTTGACTGGCAACCAGAGATCTTTCTCTCGGACGAAGAGAAGGCGCGCGCGGAAGAATCGTGGAAGCAGGCGCGGGAGATGCTGGCCCCGAATGACAGTGGCAATACGTCGGGAACGACCAAGCGGCTGCTCGTCAATCTCTCGGCATCGGAGCCAAAGCGCCGGTGGCCGGATGGCAAATTCGTCGCCACGCTGCAGTCCGTGCGCGCTCGTGCGCCGGGCATGCCGATTATCGTCATTGGGCTGCCCGCCGAGTGGGAGAGCGTGAGCAGAGTTGCGAGCGCAGTGAGTGGATTGGCGGTGAGCACACCCAGCCTTCGCGATGCCTTTGCCCTGGTCGGCACCTCCGATCTTGTTTTCACGCCCGACACGAGCATATCGCACGCGGCTTCGGCGTTTCGGAAGCCATCACTCGTGCTCCTCAAGCGAGAGCACAGACCATACGCGCCGTGGAACACCCCAGGTGAGATCATCGCCTGGAACGAAGACGAGATCCACCAGCTACCCCACGAGCGGGTCCGCGACGCGTTGCAGAAGTTGTTGGTCAATTTCGGGGGTTAACCCAGCGTCGCGCGAATCGTCTAATGAAGAGTACATGGTAAGAACCAGTACTCTCCACCATTAGATGGCGGTACAACATGGTTCGTGCTTTTCTGGCGCGCTCGACAGTGGTCGTGATGCTCGTAGTCGCGGTCTCAGGGCGCGCATTCGCTCAACATTCACACAGCCAGTCTGACACGACTGTGATGGCTACACGCGCATCGCACGACATGGGCGACATGGGCGACATGGACATGAGCAGCCCGAGTGGGGACTGGAAGATGGCCGCGATGGCCAAGCACATGGCTTACTCGAGATCCCGGCCGCTTACGCCGGCCGATTCAATTCGCGCGGCGCAGGTGATCAACGAGCTGCGTCAGGCGATCGCGAAATACCAGGACGTGAAAGTTGCCGAAGGTGACGGCTACAAGATGTTCGCTCCCGAAATCAAGAACCAGCCGCAGTACCATTTCACGAAAGGCTGGAACGCGATGCGCAACCAGTTTGGTTTCGATCCGGCGCGGCCGACATCGCTCCTATACAAAAAAGATGCGCAGGGACAGCTTCGCCTGATCGGAGCCATGTATACAGCGTCGAAGGGAACCTCGGAGGACGACCTCGACAAGCGCGTGCCCCTGAGTGTTGCGCGCTGGCATCGTCACGTGAATTGGTGCATCCCGCCGCGCTCGCAGAAGGAACGCTGGTACGAAACCCGGAATGGCAAGCCGATCTTCGGTCCGTTGGGAGTCGCAACAAAGGAAGAGTGTGACGCAGCGAGCGGTCGCTTCATCGCGCAGGCATTCGGGTGGATGGTTCACGCTACCACCTTCGCTGGAAACAACCTGCATTCCATATGGAACGACGACCACATGGAGCACGATCACGCAATGCTGGGAACTCCCAACAGGCCGTAGCGAGGCTGGGTCGCGAGAAGAACTGACACCGCGGATTCGACGCTACCGCGGACTGCGAACTGACTGTGTTGGGCGATAAATTGTTCGCATGCCTCCACAATTCATCTATGTAATGAAGGATCTGCGCAAAGTCGTCCCGCCATCGCGGGAGATTTTGCGCGGCATCTGGTTGTCTTTTTATCCGGGCGCCAAGATCGGCGTGCTCGGCGCCAATGGCGCGGGCAAATCCTCACTGCTGCGCATTATGGCAGGTGTCGACCACGATTTTCAGGGCGAAGCCTGGCCACACGAGGGGACGCGCATCGGATTTCTGCCGCAGGAGCCGCAGCTCGACGCGTCCAGGAACGTCAAGGAAAACGTCGACCTCGCCGTTAAACCGATCCGCGACCTTCTGAAAAAATTCGAAGACATCTCGAACAAGTTTGCCGAGCCGATGTCGGACGACGAGATGACGAAGCTGCTTGACAATCAGGCGAAAGTGCAGGAGAAGATCGACGCGCTCAATGCGTGGGACATCGATCGCAAGATCGAGATCGCCATGGATGCGCTTCGTTTGCCGCCTGCCGATGCCGACGTGAGCCAGCTGTCGGGCGGAGAAAAACGGCGGGTGGCGCTATGCCGGACCCTGCTCGAGGAGCCCGACATGCTGCTGCTCGACGAGCCGACCAACCACCTCGACGCCGAATCAGTGGCGTGGCTCGAGAGATACCTGGCGGAATTTCCGGGAACCGTCGTAGCAGTAACCCACGATCGCTATTTCCTCGACAACGTTGCGGGATGGATTCTCGAGCTCGATCGAGGCGCGGGAATTCCTTACGAAGGGAATTACAGCGCCTGGCTCGATCAGAAACGGACGCGCCTCGCGCAGGAAGAGAAGCAGGCATCGGCGCGGCAGAGAACTCTGGAGCGCGAGCTGGAGTGGGTTCGCATGTCGCCCCGCGCGCGGCAGACCAAGAGCAAGGCGCGCATCCAGAAGTACGAGGAGTTGGCGACGGCGGCCGAGGGCGAGAAGGTGATGCAGCACGAGATCGTGATTCCGCCACCCGCTCGACTCGGGAACGATGTGGTGATCGCCAATGGTCTCAAAAAAGCGTACGGCGACACGGTGCTGTTCGACGATCTGTCGTTCTCGCTGCCGCGCGGCGGAATAGTCGGCATCATCGGGGCGAACGGCGCTGGAAAAACGACGCTCTTCAGAATGATCGCCGGCAAAGAGAACGCCGATGGTGGATCTCTGATCATCGGGGACACGGTGCAACTCGCTTATCTCGATCAGACGCGTGAGTTCAACGATGCCAACACCGTGTACAAGGAAGTAAGCGAGGGGAACGACGTCATCATGGTTGGGAAGCGCGAGATGCAGGCGAGAGCTTATCTGGCGCAATTCAACTTCAAGGGACCTGATCAGCAGAAGAAAGTGGGCTCTCTCTCAGGAGGAGAGCGTAACAGACTTCATCTGGCGAAGCTGCTGAAGTCAGGTGGGAATCTGCTCCTGCTCGACGAGCCCACGAATGACCTCGATGTCGACACGTTGCGCGCTCTCGAGGAATCACTGGTCGATTTTCCGGGCTGCGCGGTCGTGATCTCGCACGACCGCTGGTTCCTCGACCGGATCGCCACGCACATCCTCGCGTTCGAGGGAAATTCGGAGACGGTGTGGTTCGAGGGGAGCTACCGCGACTACGCCGAGGACTTCAAGAGAAGGAAGGGAGCGGACGCGGACAGGCCGCACCGGATTGCTTACAGGCGGCTTGTCCACAAATAAGGGCGATTCCAGTCGCCGGTCCGGTGCTACGTGTCTTGCACGGACCCTCGGCGCGCGACAGAGTATGTAATCCTACTCGCGGAGCGATATGCGGCCACTCAGCTGGATCGGCGTACTCCTCATCATTGCCGGCATCGTGGTCGTCGCGATGCGCGGAATACCGTATACAAAAAGCCGTAACGAGGTCGAAGTCGGACCTCTCAAAGTCACTTCGCAGGAGCGAGGCGTGGTACCGCCCTACGTTGGAATAGCCGCCATCGTAATCGGCGGAGTATTGATCTTTGCCGGTGGGAGGCGATCGACGTAGCTATCGTGCGGAGTAGTTGGCCAGGGATAGATTCTAGCCGATGCTCCTCCTCTCCTTGATCGCCACGACTTTGCTGCAGGATTCCTCGCTCGTATACGACGGACGCGCGAAGCGCGTCCATGTCGATGTCCCGCGGCTCGATGCGGTTGCCACCATCGACGGCAACCTCGACGAGCCCGTGTGGAAGCGAGCCGCGCGCCTTACCGGATTCTCTCAGTATCAACCCGTTGACGGCCGTCCCGCCGACGAGCCTACTGAAGTTCTCGTTTGGTACGCACCCGACGCGATCTACTTCGGGATCAAGGCCCGCGAGATCCACGGCAACGTGGTGCGCGCGACACACGCCAATCGCGACAACATCGACAGCGAGGACCAGATCCAGATCCTTCTCGACACGGACAACTCGCGCCAGATCGCGTTCTTGTTCGGAGTGAATCCTTACGGGGTGCAACAGGATGGAACGAGGAGCGCGCAGTTCGCTGGAGGAGCGGGAGGTCCCTCAGCGACGGGCGGCGGATTTCGAAACATCAATCCGCTCGAGGGGAGCGTCGATCTCAATCCCGATTACTTCTTCGAGTCGAAGGGCCGGCTCGTCGAGGGCGGGTACGAAGTCGAAGTCCGGATACCGTTCAAGAGTCTTCGCTATCAGGACGCCAAAGTTCAGAGCTGGGGTCTCCACATTCTGCGGCGGGTGCAGCACTCCGGCTTTCAGGATACGTGGGCGCCGGCAATTCGCGCGAATGCAAACTTCCTCGCGCAATCGGGAACGCTGGATGGACTGCACGACATGAAGCGCGGGCTCGTGCTCGAGGCTACCCCGACCATGACCGCCCACGCAGACCGCTCACCAACCCTCGGCAATGGGCGTGACTATCAGCAGACGGGCGATCTCGGCGGTGATCTCCGATGGGGCATCAGGCAGAACCTCACGCTCAACGGAACGATCAATCCTGATTTCTCGCAGGTCGAAGCCGATGTCGGCCAGGTCCTCCTCAACGAGCGGTTCGCCCTGTTCTATCCGGAAAAGCGACCGTTCTTTCTCGATGGATTGGAGCTGTTCGACAGCCCGAATCAACTGATCCACACTCGCCAGATCGTCGCGCCGCTCGGCGGCGTCAAGCTCACCGGAAAACTTGGCGGGACCAACATCGCATCGATGATCGTAGCGGATGACCGTCAATACTCATGGCAGGACCGGCACTCGCCGCTGTTCGGCGTGTCGCGACTGCGATACGACTACGGCTCGAGCAACACAGTGGGCGCAGTCCTGACGACGCGCGAGGATGGCCCCAACTACTCGCGCGTTGCCGCTGGGGATTTCCGGTTCTACCACTCGAAACTTTATTTCGCGCAGTTCCAGGCAGCGAGCTCGTGGACGGACAGCCTGCGCAGGCGCGTGAAAGGATCGATTCTTCAAGGTGACTGGGATCGAACCGGACGCGCATGGGGCTTTCACTACACGCTTCGATCGCTGGACCCAGGGTTCAAGGCCGCCGCCGGTTTCGTGAACCGCACGGGAATCATCGAGACGCGGGCATTCAATCGAATCAGCTTTTACGGAGCGCAAGGCGCGCTGGTGCAGACATACGGCGCGTTTTTGGGACTCGATCGAGTCTGGAACAACGCTGGCGCGGGTCACGGACTGGCGGAGAGTACCGAATCGATTACGCCGAGCGCGACGATACGTGGCGGATGGCAACTGAGTGGCGCCGCAACTCACAGCTACTTCGCCTTCGACCCATCGCTGTACTCGGGCCTTACCGTGCAGCAGCAGGTCTTTCCAGCGCCGGGCTCTTCGTTTGATACGACGGCGTTCGTCGTGCCGGGACCCGAGAAGAACGAATGGGGAGGCTCGTTCAGGGTGACGACGCCCACTTACCGATTCTTCAGCGGCACGGCGAGCATCACCGAGAGTCAGGTGCCGATTTTCCGCGAAGCCGCACCGGGCAACAGCTCCCGGATCGATGCGGCGCTCGACGTCCGCCCGACCACAGCCGTGCGAAGCTCGCTCAGTTTCTCGCGATTGACGATCGGACGCAAATTCGACGGATCGCGATTCTCTTCCGAGACCATCCCGCGACTCAAGGTCGAGTACCAGATAAGTCCGCCGATATTCTTGCGCCTGGTCGGACAATACGCGGCGCGATCGAGGTCAGCGCTTCGCGATCGCAATGGGGATCCGATACTCGTGAACGGCGTAGTCGATAGCGGAGACACCACCAACGAGTTCTCGACTGACTGGTTGTTCAGCTATCGGCCGGTGCCGGGCACGCTCGGACGGATTCTTCGGCAAAATCAGCTACCTGTTTCGGCTCTAACCCCAACACACGTCCGCCCTACGGCACGCGATCCGCCGAGATCCTTTCCGACACGCGACATTTAGGCCCGGGCTCCGATAACTTTCGATAGTACCATCCACTTCTTACTTCTATCGGACGCTACTCTGCCGTTTTCCTCACTAAAGCTTCACCCCAGCCTTCATAAAGGACTCAAAGAGCTGGGCTTTCAGCGACCTACTCCAATTCAAGCCGAGGCAATACCGGTAGCACTCGAAGGGCGCGACGTCATCGCGTGCGCAATGACCGGTAGCGGCAAGACGGCCGCATTTCTTCTTCCGATCCTCCAGAATCTGATCGACAAGCCGCGTGGAAAAACCCGCGCACTCGTCGTGACTCCGACGCGCGAGCTCGCCGCGCAAATTCTCTCCGCGCTCGATGCGATGGCTGTTCACACTCCCATCACTGCCGCCGCGATTTATGGTGGTGTCGGCATGGCGCCGCAGGAGCACGCGATGCGAGCAGGAGTAGACGTGCTGATTGCCACTCCCGGACGTCTGCTCGATCATCTCAAAGCATCCTACGCCAGTCTCAAGAACATCGAGTTTCTGGTGCTCGATGAAGCTGATCGCATGCTGGACATGGGATTCCTTCCCGACATTAAGCGCATTCTCAGGCTCATACCCACCAAGCGACAGACTCTCTTGTTCAGCGCAACGATGCCGCCGCCGATCACTGCCCTGACGAGGGAGATGCTGCACAATCCGGTGATGATCGACCTTGGGCGGCGCTCGCTTCCCGCGGTTGGGATTACGCAAGCGGTCTATCCGGTGAAGCAGGAATTGAAGGCGAACCTCCTGATCGCGCTGCTCAAACGCAACGAGATGACTCAGGCGCTAGTGTTCACCCGAACGAAACACCGCGCGAACCGGGTAGCGGAGCGCCTCATAAAGTCCGGGATAAGAGCGGAGCGCATACATGGTAACCGGTCACAGCCGCAGCGCACTGCGGCGCTTGCCGGGTTCAAGAGTGGTATGCATCGCGTGCTGGTGGCGACCGACATCGCGGCGCGCGGAATCGACATCGAAGCGCTGGGTCACGTCGTCAACTTCGACGTTCCCGAAGCGCCCGACGATTATATCCACCGTGTCGGGCGTACCGCACGCGCCGGCGAAATCGGTGATGCGTTCACGTTCGTAGCGCCGGAAGAAGAGAACGATCTCCGCGCCATCGAGAAGGCGATCGCTAAACGCCTTCCGCGCATTACCGTTCCCGACTTCGACTACAATGCTCGGCCCGAGGGACACCTGGAGATTCCGATAGGCGAGAGGATCGCTGCGATTCGTAGTCGGAAGGCGGAGGAGCGCTCGAGATCGCGCGCAAAGGCCGAGCATCGAGGCGGGGGCAGGCGTGGGGGCGGGGGTGGGGGAAGTCAAACGTCAGGCGGCGGGGCAAAACGCGAAGCGTCCAGCAGGCATTCGCGCCACCGGAGACGCGGTTAGAGGTTTACGATCTTCATTCCTCCTTCAGCGTAGCGCGCCCCGGCCGCTGCACCTTTCGGGGCAGCCAGGTCGATTCGGCGCAGATCGTTCTCCGATAGGACGACATTCAGCGCGCCGACGTTTTCCTCAACCCGTTCTGGATGTCTCGTGCCCGGGATCGGCACGATGTCGTCGCCCTGCGCCAACACCCACGCCAGAGCGAGCTGTGCAGGGCTGCATTTATGCTCCGCGGCGATCTCCTCGACTTTCGCGACGAGCTCGAGATTCTTCCTGAAATTCTCGCCCTGAAAGCGCGGGTTCTGTCTCCTGAAGTCATCGGCGGCGAGATCTTCGACACGTTTGATCTGCCCGGTGAGAAACCCGCGGCCAAGAGGGCTGTAGGCGACGAAGCCGATGCCGAGCATCCGGAGCGCGTCGAGCAAGCCGTCTTCGGGGTCGCGGGTCCAGAGTGAATACTCGGTCTGGATTGCGCTGATCGGATGCACCTTGTGCGCGCGGCGAATGGTGTTGATCGAGGCTTCGGACAGGCCCAGGTAGCGAACCTTTCCTTCACGCACGAGGTCCGCCATCGCTCCGACCGTGTCTTCGATCGGTGTACTCTTGTCGACGCGATGCTGGTAGTAGAGATCGATGGTGTCGACACCCAGCCGCTTGAGCGATCCCTCGCACGCCTGTCGAACGTAGTCTGGTTTTCCGTTGATGCTGCGCTTCGTTGGATCGTTCGGATCGCGAACGTTGCCGAATTTCGTCGCGATGACAACCCGATCGCGCTTGCCCTTGATGGCGCGGCCAACCAGCTCCTCGTTCTTGAACGGGCCGTACATGTCGGCGGTGTCGAACATGTTGATGCCGAGTTCAAGTGCCCGCTGGATGGTTGCGATCGACTGCTTTTCGTTGCTCGGACCGTAGAACTCCGACATACCCATGCAACCCAAGCCGATCGCGGAAGTCTGAAGGCCTTCGGAGCCGATGCGACGCGTCTTCGAAGTGACGGGACTCATTTGAATTCCTGAAGCGGGAGATGTGTTGATTCAGTATAGCGGTTCGGTAGCGCGGCTGTCACTCTTAAGCGCATGTCGACTTCTCTGGCCGCGCACAACGTATCCCATCGCTTCGGCAACGTCGTCGCCCTTGATGACGTGAGCATCGATGTTCCCGCGGGACGAGCGACAGCGCTCGTCGGCGAGAGCGGCTCCGGAAAGACGACGCTGCTTCGCTGCTTCAACCGGCTGGTAGAGCCGGAGCGCGGACAAGTGATGGTCGGCGACAAGGATATTCGAGCGGAATCGCCCGTCTTGCTGCGTCGCGGAATCGGGTATGTGCAACAACACGGTGGTCTGCTCCCGCATTGGCGAGTGCTGCGGAACGTGGAGCTGGTTCCGACGCTCCAACACATGCCTGATTCCGCCAATGCAGCGAAGCAAGCGCTCGAGCTCGTTGGCCTGCCGGCGACGGAATTCGGCTCACGCTTTCCTCACGAGCTCTCGGGTGGGCAGCGTCAACGTGTCGCCCTGGCGCGCAGCATCGCCGCCCGGCCCGGCGTCATTCTACTCGACGAACCGTTCGGCGCACTCGACGCCATCTCGCGCGCCGAGCTCCAGGAAACGTTCGACAATCTGCGCCGAGAGCTCACCGTTACGACGCTGCTGGTGACGCACGACCTGGCGGAAGCGGGGCGCCTGGCGAACGAAGTCGTGGTGATGAGGAAGGGAAGAATCGAGCAGCAGGGAAGCATGCGTGATCTCGTGAGCGCTCCTGCTACGGACTACGTAGCGCGGTTGATAGAGCGTGCGCGAGCGGGGCTCGAGGCGCTCAGAGCATGAATCAGAAGAGATGCGCATTCGCCCTGCTTGGCGCGACGATGTTGACGATTGGCGCTGTGCCGACGACCAGTGCTCAAACGACGACCGACCGATCCGTGACCGTCGCGTCGAAACCGTTCGGCGAATCCTATCTGCTTGCCGAGATGTTCGCGCAGTTGCTGGAGGCACACGGGTTTTCGGTACGACGGCGGCCTGGACTTGGCGCGACCGAAATCGCGTTTGGCGCGTTACGGGCGAACGCGATCGATGTCTATCCGGAATACACGGGAACCGGATTGGTGGCGGTGCTCCACGATTCGCTTCCGGATTCCATTGCGGCAGATCCGCGTGCGGTGTTCGCCCATGTGTCGCAGCGCTTCGAGCAGAGCTACCACCTGCGTTGGCTGCCTCCGCTCGGCTTTCAGAATACGTATGCGATTGCAGTCACGCGTGCGACGGCCGGACGTTATCACCTGCGTACGCTCACTGATCTCGCGCGCGAAAGTCCGCATCTCACTGCCGGGTTTACCGCCGACTTCATCGGTAGAAACGATGGGCTCGTCGGTCTTTCGCGCGTGTACGGATTGAATCCGAAGGCAGTGAGGCCACTCGCGCCGGCGGTCAAATATCAGGCTCTTGCTACTGGGGCAGTCGATGTGATCGATGGCTACTCGACGGACGGCCTGCTGGCACGGTACGATCTCGTCACGCTCGTCGATGATCGGCATTTCTTTCCGCCCTACGAAGCAGCCGCGCTCACTACCGAAGCGCTTGCATCACGCACGCCTGGAGCGATCGCGACGCTCACGCTTTTGAGCGGACGGCTCGACGAGCAGACGATGCGGAAACTGAATCGCCGCGTGGAAGTGAATCGTGAAGACGTGCGGAGCGTTGCCTCCGACGAGCTCGCCGCACTCGGGCTGGTCGGGACCAAAAGGAGTGCAACCATATCCTCAAGGACCAAATCTGTCGGGGGCTTTGGCAATTACATGTGGAATCGCCGCGCGAGCCTTGCCGCGCTGACTGCCCGACACCTGGAGCTGGTTTCCATCGCGTTGATGGCCGCTGTGATCATCGCCCTGCCGCTCGGTCTCGTGCTCGAGCGTGCGAGGCGCGTCGCCGAGCCCGTCATCGGCGGACTCGGGGTATTGCAGACGATTCCAAGCATCGCGCTGCTGGCGTTCATGATTCCCTTGCTTGGCGTCGGGGTTGTGCCGGCCCTCGTTGCGCTCTGGCTGTATGCGCTCTATCCGATCGCGCGCGGCACCTATACGGGAGTTCGGGATGCAGATCCCGATGCAGTCGCGGCAGCCGAAGCACTTGGAACGACACCAATGCAGCGATTGGTGTGGGTTCGTTTACCGCTTGCGGCGCCGGTGATCATGGCGGGAATCAGAACCGCGGCGGTGATCACCGTCGGAGCAGCAACATTGGCAGCGTTCATTGGAGCCGGAGGGCTCGGCGAGCCAATCGTCGCTGGGCTCGCACTCGCTGATACGCGCATGATTCTGTCGGGCGCCATCCCCGCGGCAGCACTGGCGCTGGCGGTTGACGGCGTTCTTGCACTGGTCGAAGGCCTCGTAACTCCCGCCCACCGGCGCAGACGGATTTGGTCGAGGCGAAGTAGCGGTTCGGATGCCATAATTGTTCCGCGACAAACCGCGTAGCCGCAGACGATCCTCTCGGTCGAAAATCGCCAGCTAGCGCGGGAACTCGATGGGGAGATGCGATGCCGCCAATTGAATGGCTCGACCTTGGTCCGGTGGACAAGTTCAAAGCCAACCCGATCACGCCAGCGTACGTCGGCACGACCAAGTTGGCGATCACTTACGTCGACGGGCAATTCGGCGCGCTCTCGGGCGTGTGCAACCACGCCGGTGGACCGGTTGGCGAGGGACGTGTCGATGGCGAATACGTAGTTTGTCCCTGGCACCAGTGGAAATACCATTGCCGAACTGGAAAAGGAGAGCCGGGGTTCGAGGCCGACGCTCTTCCGACCTACGACATCAAGATCGAGGGAGAGCGGGTCTTCGTGTCAACAGAGCCCGTGACGAAGAGAAGTCGCGGCCCTCACCCTCCGCATCCGCTTGCCCGCAAAATCCAGCGCGCACCCGGGCCGATCCGGCTCGTCGGGATCTCAACGACCAACATGGACGTTCAGAATCCGCGGTACTCGACGTCCGATGCGCTGCTCGACGTCGCGATGCGCCACGCCGTGGCGCTCGGAGTGGAGACGAAGCTCATTCGCCTTGCCGCGCTCAATTTCCGACCCTGTGCAGGATACTACTCGAAGAGCGCACACGCCTGCACGTGGCCGTGCTCAATAACGCAGATGGATTCCGCGGATCGGATGGATGTCGTCTACGAGGCTGTGGTGCACTGGGCCGATGCGATTCTCGTCGCGACCCCCATTCGCTGGGGGAACGCGAGCTCCCTGTACTACCGGATGGTCGAGCGGATGAATTGCATCCAGAATCAGATCACGATCGCCAATCGTGTCTTGATGCGTAACAAGGTTTCGGTCTTCATCATCACGGGCGGCCAGGACAACGTGCAAGCAGTCGCCGGCCAGATGCTCGGCTTCTTTGGCGAAATTGGGTGCAACTTTCCGCAATTTCCCTACATCGCCCACTCGCGCGGCTGGACGGCGGAGGACATGGAGAAGAACATCGACGTGGTGAAACACAGCAAAGAGTTGCGCGATGGCGCCCGCGCACTTGTGAATCGTGCCGTCGACATGGCGCAGCTACTGCTCGATCACGAAGAGGCGCCGCATACGATGGAGCGCGGCGGCCGGAAAGCGCATCATCTTGCAATGGAAGACATCGGAGTCGATGCTGGCGAAGTGCCGAGCTTGCCGATGATCAACGACACCCTGATGAGAACTCCGACTATCTAGCTCCGATCGATGAGCTGTCGCGCGACCGAGATAGCGGAATCGAGGAATTCGCCGACCTGGACCCGCTGCGATGACGCCGGACCCAGTCGCGATCCGGGCAGAACTGCGCCAACCCATTCGTTGACGTGCCAGCTCCCCTCTCCGGAGAGTGGGCGCGATTGAGCGGCGGGCACTGACGGCTGCGGATTCATGTTCACGTAGAAATAAGGCTCATCGTAATACTTGTCGCCGGGCTCGAGCCCGACACCGATAGAGCGATCGGCGCCGACTGGAATGAGCGTTCCCATGTCGAAATGGTGCGGCCAGCATCGCACTTCGCTCGCACCAGAAATCGAACGTGCCAGTTCGCTCAAAACGATGGCCCCATTGGAAAGCCACTTTGAGAGCTCCTCGAATCTCGACCGTTCGCTGGAGTCAAATGCTCCTCCGCTCGCGACCGGATGGAAGGGGAGCTCGTAATGGCGTTCCAGCGTGTAGCGATTCGGGTCAGCTCCCTGCGATGCGATCTGGGGACGAATCCAATCCAGAGTGTCGGCGATTGTGCAGCGATTCAGCTTGCATTCGGCGATCGTCGTTCGTGGCTCGGGTACGATCAATAGCGCGAGCTCGATGGGGCGGACCCCGATGCGAAACGGTTTCTTCGCGGGGATGAGGCGCGAGAACAGCCCGGAAAATTCAGGCAGCCATTCGAGATTCGTGTGACTGTCGTCCTGCTCGTGCGGAAGAAAGGAGATTCCCGCTGCCGTCGCGAACTGCGCTGCGTAATGGAGCTGCAGCCGCTGGTCGGTGAGCCGCGTCGCAAGGTCTGGCTGGATCGACTGCCAGGCTTTGGTTCCGGGACGTCGGACAGTTGTCGTCGGTTGCGGCGTCAGCTCCACCTGAATGATCCCATGAGATGCTGTACCAGCATACGGAAGTTGGGACGACCTCACAAGCGAAGGAGGATTGTGATCATAGCCATCCGTTTTCGGGACCCGTTCCAATCCCTATCTCGGGAGGGCGATATTGATTCGTGATGAAATCGGCGGGCGTGTTCGGCTGGATTGTCCCTTTTGCGGCAGCGACGATTGCGTGCGCGCCCACATCGCGGGAGCCCGAAGTCGTTTCGCGCGCGCCGCGATCGTATTTCATGGGCTTCTCTGTCGTTCCGCCGAAACCCGATATCAAACTGGCGGTTCGGTCAATGGAAGTCTGGACGAAGCGCGCTGATGCGGCAATCATGCACCTCGACGTACCATGGGCGCTGCTGCTCGCCGGAACATCTTCCGAGAACGCGCTTCGCAAAGACGGCGTCGATCTCGAGCACTATTATCGGACAAAGCACCTGAAGCTGGTCGTGACTATCGATGTCACAAACGGGCTTGGACGCGAGAGTGAAGCGCCCGCCCTCGTTGCGGCGCATCGGAGCATCACCGAACCGGCTGTCCAAAGGCTGTATCGCGATTACGTGCGCGCCCTCGTCGAGATGCTGAAGCCGGATTACCTCGGACTCGCTGCCGAAACAAATCTGATTCGCGCGGCTGCACCGCGGACGATCTACGACGCAGTGGTGAAGATGACGAACGATGCTGCTGCGGATATCCGCCGCTCGCGATCTGCCAGTGCGCTTCCGCTCTACGTAAGCGTCCAGGTGGAAACCGCGTGGGGTCGGCTCGGTCGCCCCGGACCATTCGTTGGCATCGACCAGGACATAAAAAATTTTCCGTTCGTCAACGTCCTCGGCCTGTCATCCTATCCGTACCTGGGTGGATTCACGGATCCCGATCAGGTTCCGCTCGACTATTACACGAGAGTGAGAGGCACGCGAGCGCTGCCGCTAATAGTGGTCGAGGGCGGATGGCCATCGGCTTCTGCGCGCGGTGCATTTTCGTCTTCGCCGGCAATGCAAGCGCGCTACATCGAAAGACAATCACAGCTGCTCGACGCAGCCGGGGCGATCGGTGTGTTTCAGCTGTCCTTCACCGATCTCGATCTCGGCAGCTTCCCAAAGCCAGTTCCTGCGATCCTGCCGCTGTTCGCTACGCTCGGACTCGTCGATTCGAACCTCGAGCCAAAGCCGGCGCTATCGGCCTGGGACAGGAATTTCGCGCGGCAGTTGCGGCGATAGGTCAGCGTTTCGGGCTAGGCAGCGTTAGCCATCGGCTCACGACGCAGCGCCGCGGCTCGAAACCGGCCGTAGCTGAAATAGATCGTCAGGCCGAGCGCGAGCCATACGAACAATCTGATCCAGGTAGGCAGTGGAAGTCCCGTCATCAAATACAGACAGATGAGAGTGCCAATGATGGGAACCCACGGCATACCGGGCGTCCTGAACGGCCGCGGAGTATCCGGCGCCGTTCGGCGGAGGATGAGCACGCCGGTGCACACGATCGCAAAGGCGAGCAGCGTTCCCATGCTTACGAGGACGCCGAGAACGGTGATGGGGAAGAGACCGGAAGCGATCGCGACGAGCACGCCGGTGATGATGGTAGTGACATGTGGTGTGCGAAAGCGCGGGTGCAGCCGCGAGAAGAGCGGGGGCAGTAGTCCGTCGCGGCTCATCGAATAAAAGATTCGCGATTGCGCGAGCATGTTAACCAGGATCACGCTCGACAGTCCACAGAGCGCGCCGAAGCTGATGACAGGAGGTAGCCAGGAGACCTTGGTCACCTGGGCCGCGTACGCGAGCGGGGACGCGACGTCGAGTCTCGCGTAAGGAACGAGGCCGGTGAGAACCAGCCCGACGGCGATGTAAATCAGGGTGCAGATGGCAAGCGACACCAGAATGCCGATCGGAATGTCGCGTCCCGGATTCTTTGCTTCCTGAGAGGCGGTAGACACCGCGTCGAATCCGATGTAAGCGAAGAAGATGATTCCAGCACCGCGCAGAATCCCGCTCCAGCCAAACGACCCGAACTTGCCGGTATTCGGAGGAATGAAGGGATGGAGGTTTGCGCTGTTGGCGTGTGATACGCCGACGGCGATGAAGAGCGCGAGGACAGCGATTTTTATGATGACGATGATGGTATTCACTCGCGCTGACTCGCGGATGCCGATGACGAGTAGTGCCGTGACGGCCAGGCACACGATCACCGCCGGCAGATTGAAGATCGCGGTGACAGAGGTCCCGTTGGCCAGCATTGCTTCGGTGCCCGGAGCTCCGGCGAGGCGTCCCGGAAAATTGATCCCTATTTCGCGGAGCAATGTGACGGCGTAGGCCGACCAGCCAACGGCGACGGTTGAGGAGCTGAGGGAATATTCGAGCACGAGATCCCAGCCAATGATCCAGGCGACCAGCTCTCCCATCGTGGCATAGGCGTACGTATACGCGCTCCCCGCCACCGGGATCATGCTCGCAAGCTCGGCGTAACAGAGTCCGGCGAACACGCAAGCGATTCCGGCAAGCACGATCGAGATCGTAAGCGCGGGTCCGGCATTCTGCGAAGCGACGATTCCGGACAGGACGAAAATCCCAGTCCCGATGACGGCGCCAATGCCGAGGGTGACGAGCGCGACCGGTCCCAGCTCGCGCCTGAGAGTGCCCGAATCGGCTTCGGCGAGCAGCGATCCCAGATCCTTCCGGACGAAGAGCGACATCGTTCCTCCGCGATTTGGATGCGTAATTGTATACAATAATCGGGCCCAGAATAACGCGACCGGCCGGAAGGCGCAAGGCGGGGCTGACCACGAGCCGGCGGGCGTTATATTGGCGCTGTGCCGAGACGAACTGCCGCTGCTCCGCGCTCCGCGCGCACCGCTCGATCTTCCCGTTCGGGACCCGAGCAGGCGCGCCGGACCGCCAGCGAGCGGGCAAACAGGCTCTACGACTCGTTGCGCGCACTCATCGTTCGCGGACAGCTCGCACCGGGCGCACGGATCGTCGA